>Ga0209039_10001561_pt1 | contig 21042 bp, 22 predicted proteins | sample BogFormECP12_OM1_FD_188238 | JGI IMG/M metagenome (GOLD analysis project Ga0209039, IMG submission 188238) | Bog forest soil microbial communities from Calvert Island, British Columbia, Canada - ECP12_OM1 (SPAdes) (version 2) | ecosystem: Environmental > Aquatic > Freshwater > Wetlands > Bog ...
AGTGCCGCTCACACCGGCACTGCTCCTGATTGAGGTTTGCCCCGCAGTGCGGGCACAACCCCCGGCAATCGCTCTGGCAGATCACTTTCATCGGCAAAGATAGTAACACCTGTTCCTTGAGCACGTCGGCCAGGAACAGGCCTTCTCCTTCGAAAAATCCGATCTCCGTGTCGTCATCTTTCAGCCGCTCCACGTCGTTCGGTGTCCCCTTGAGGAGCGGTTGATAGAAGAGGTCGAAAGCCCGGTGCACTTCCTCGATTACGGGTTCCAGGCAGCGGGCGCAAACCATTTCGATCTTGGTATGCAAGTCGCCGGTGACCCGGATCTGGCCTTCCAGCAACTCCGCCGTGGCATTGACCTCCAGCGGCTGCGCCTGCTTCAATTCGCTCAGGCCGTAATCGATGCTTCCCGGAGCATAGCTTTTCCGGATGCGCACCTTGCGCACGGCAAGATCCTTGACGTCAAGGAACATATCTTCGGCGCCTCCGGCGCGTACGCTCATGCCTTTCCATTATTTCGGCACTTGCGGACGATGTCAAGAAAACCGGCCCAACGCACGCCCCTATTGCGCCCTTCCTGTCACCACCCTCTCCCAGTACTCCTACCCCGGCTCCTCTGGCAGCTTCCCGGCTTATTTTCCGATAGCGCTCGCACGGGCCCTTGCCAGGGCACCTCAACGATCTATTCGCAAGCTGGAGACGGCTCCCGTTGCATTACTATTTGTTTCTATACTGTAAGCGGAACCGGTTTACTTCTTTCCCCCGGGCCCTAAAATGGGAGCCCTCAACCATGCGCAAGCTCGTTCAAGCTCTGCTACGGCCATTCGGCCTTCGTCTTGCCCGCCTGGAAATTCCGGAAAGCCAGGACTACGGTGCCGCCGTCCTGTTTGCCACGCTTAAACGCTTCGGGTTTATGCCACAGCATATTCTGGATGTCGGCGCAAACCATGGCAACTGGACGCGCACGGCTCTTCGCTATTTCCCCAGTGCCCGCTACACCCTGCTTGAACCGCAGGACCATCTGAAGATACACATTCAGGATCTGGTGAAGGCAGGTTACAACTTGGAGTGGGTCAACGCAGGCGCCTCGGACCAATCCGGCCGCTTGCCCTTTCACGTCTCCCACCGCGATGACAGTAGCACCTTTGCCACGTCTGGAGAGGGCGCGGCCGTAGGCTCCAGCGTCGTCGAGGTGATGACCTTAGATGACTTGTTGGCCTCGCGCCACCTTCCGATTCCTGAGCTGGTCAAAATTGACGCCGAGGGCTTCGACCTGAAGGTGCTCCAGGGTGCCAGCAGCCTGCTTGGCAAGACCGAAGTGATTCTTGTGGAGGCCTCCGTGTGTTGCCCTTACGAGAATTCCGTGGCCAGATTGGTGGACCTGCTGAATGGCCACGGTTATCGCCTGTTTGATATCACGGAGCTGAACCGCAGTCCCAAGCACGGAGTTCTGTGGCTTACCGAACTAGCCTTCCTCCTCAATTCCAGCCCGCTGCTCGCTGCGGCGACTTCCTACGAATGACGGAATGCTCCGCCGTAGCGGCCAGAACAGGCCACAAGCGGGCTGCTTCTTTGTAACGTGCCCTGGAGGGCTCAGCGAAAATAGCCGCTGACCACCTTCTCATAATCCGCGAAGGCGATTTCCGGGTCTTCGAGTTCCGGGTGCCAGGCCTTTTCCCACTCAAAACAGAAGTAACCTTTGTAGCCGATTTTCCGGAGCGCCTGGATCTGCCGCTGGATGGGGACGTCGCCGCGGCCTGTGAGTACGTATTTGCGGTCCTTGCCATCCGGCACGGAATCCTTCAGATGCGTGTGACGAATCCAGGAGCCGAGTTCCCGGACCGTGTCCTCCGGCTGTTCATGGCCATCAACGAAAGTGTGGTGCGCATCCCAGAGCAGGGCAGCGTGCGGGGAATTGGCGCGCGTCAGGACTTCCTTGAGATCAGGGGAGTGTACGAAATCGCCGTGCGATTCAATGATGACGGTGACGCCGCGCGGCCCGGCGTATTCGCCGAGTTCGCGCAGGCCCGCCGCCACGCGGGCGATGACTTCTTCTCTCGGGCCCTTGATCTCGTTGCCAAACACGCGCACATAGGGGCAGCCGATCGCGGACGCCAAATCAATGAAGCGCTTGCCATCCGCAATTTGTTGCGCGCGCTTTGCGGGGTCGGCCTCATGGAGCATGGTAGAACTGCCAACGTCGGCGAATTTCAAGCCGTGCGCGGCAAGTTCTTTCTTGCTTTGCGCGATGTGGTCCGGCGCAAATTCCGGGCGCGCGGGCAAATCCATCGTGCCCATCAGGCCACGGAGTTCGATAGCGGCAAAGCCGTGCGATTCGGCGAAGTCCAGGATTTTTGGCCATTCCCAGGCCGGGCATCCCAGAGTGCTGAAGGCCAATGGCAGGCGTTCTTTTGTGTCCACCGCCCAGGCAAATCGGCTTAGCGCCGCGCTGGCCGCGCCTGTGGCGCTCGCCGCTACAAATTCCCTTCGCGTGATTCTCATGCTATGCCTCCCATTCCTCTTACCGGATTTTTCGCAATCGTGGTCCGCTGGAGCGATCAGACCGCGCGGATGACTTTTAGCAAACCGTCCATGGATTCGCGGCTTGAAGATTCTTTGTCCTCCGCGGCATTCAGGTAGTGGGTCTCCAGCGACATCGTGCCGCTGAATCCGTCTTTGAGGATAGCGCGGAACTGCCCGACATAATCAATTCTCCCGCCGCCGATCGGGCGCCATACTTCTCCTTCGCCTTCCGCATCTTTCAGGTGCATGTGCCAGAGGCGCTTTTTGTCCAGCAGGTCATAGCCATCGGGGTAGGGCTTCCGTTCGCCCGCGGCATAGGCATTGCCGGGATCCCAATTCAGGCCTAGCGACGGCGCCTTCACCGCGTTCAACATGGCCGCGCCTTCCGCGCCCGTGGCCACGTTGCAGGCAGACTCATTTTCCAGGACCAGGCGGATTCCTTCGTGCTTGGCAATCTCCGCCGTTTTGTCCAACTCTTTGGCAACGCGGTCGAAGACCGTGTGCGGATCGTCGACGCGCCAGAAGGAAAAGATGCGCACCTTATCGGTTCCGAAATCCCCGGCGCGCGCGAAGGCACGTTCGAGCAGTGCATCCTGCTTTTCGTGTTCATTGGCAGCGAAATCGCCTTTACCCTCTGCGAATTTTGAAGTGGTGCCCGGCAGGGTGGTCTTGAAATACGCCGAATCCAACACGGACACGCGAAGGTTATATTTCGCAAGCAGGTCTTTGGCGCGCTTCACTTCGTCGGGGGTAAATTCCGTGATGTACTTGTTCCAGACGTTGCGCAGTTCGACCCATTCCAGGCCATAGCCCTTGACCCACGCCAGCGCCTTCTCAAAATCCTGCGTGATTTCGTCGGTGATTACCCCGAGCTTGAATTGCTTCACGTTCGCCGCCCGCGCGCGCGTGGCGCTCATCATCCATAGTGCCGTTGTTCCACCAGCCAGAAACTCGCGTCGTTTGATCATAGTGAGAGCATCGTATTCTCCGGGCGCGGCCGCGTCAATGTGGCGCGCCTGGATCGGCACTATGGCGCCGGTTCCCTAACAAAATCTTCACGAACACCTCCGGACTTCCTAAACCGGGTCAAACTACTCTATAGGCGTCAACGGAACGCTTGTCAGAACGAGGATAAACCGTGTCGCCCTTTGCCATTCTTGCGTTTGTCATGCTTGCGATCGACTTCACGCTGGTTCTGTTGTTCCACCTGGCTTATGGCGAGAAGCGCCAAAAATTCTCCCGCGAAAAACTGTTGCAAGAGATTCGCCGGGCTGAGCGGTAGGAATTCCTGAATGCTCCCGGCAGGGCCCCCGGGCTCCGCCACTCTCCTGGGGGCACCATTCCGCATACACCCTGCTACACTAGGGTGTATCGCTCCCAGGAGCACCACATGTCTGACGCAACGCAGTTTGCCAAGTCCGTTCCCACCCGCACCGAATCCGACAGCATGGGCAAGATCGAAGTACCGGTTGACCGCTACTACGGCGCGCAAACGGCGCGTTCGCTGATTCATTTCGCTATTGGCAAAGACACCATGCCGCCGGAATTGATCCGCGCCTTCGGGATATTGAAAAAGGCGGCGGCGCTGGTGAATAGTGATCTCGGCAAACTTTCCGAAGAAAAGTGCAATCTGATCGTGCAGGCCGCCGATGAAGTGATTGCCGGAAAGCTGCACGAGCATTTTCCGTTGCGCATCTGGCAGACGGGCAGCGGCACGCAGACGAACATGAACGTCAACGAAGTGATCTCCAACCGCGCCATTTCCATTGCCGGTGGCGTGATGGGCAGCAAAAAACCCATTCATCCGAACGACGACGTGAACATGTCGCAATCCTCGAACGACACCTTTCCCACGGCCATGTATATTGCCGCGGCCACGGAAACTTCGCGCCATTTGCTGCCCGCGGTGAAACGGCTGCGCGATGCGCTGGACGCCAAGGCGAAAGAATTCATGGGCGTTGTCAAAATCGGCCGGACGCACCTGCAAGATGCGACGCCGCTGACCGTGGGCCAGGAGTTTTCAGGGTGGGTCAGCTTGCTGGATCGCGATGGCGCGCGCATCGCCATGGCGCTGGAAGGCTTGCTGGATCTGGCCATTGGCGGCACCGCGGTGGGCACGGGCCTGAATGCTCATCCGGAGTTTGCGGAGCGCGCTGCACAAAAAATCGCCGAACTTACCGGGCTGCCCTTCCGTTCGCACCCCAACAAATTCGCCAGCCTTTCCGCGCACGACGAAATCGTGTTCGCCAGCGGCGCGTTGAAGACATTGGCGGCTTCGCTGATGAAGATTGCGAATGATGTGCGCTGGCTGGCTTCCGGCCCGCGCTGCGGACTTGGTGAGCTGACGCTGCCGGAAAACGAGCCGGGCTCTTCAATCATGCCCGGAAAGGTGAATCCCACGCAGTGCGAAGCGGTGACGATGGTGGCGGTCCAGGTGATGGGGAACGACACGGCGATTGGCTTTGCCGGCTCGCAAGGCAATTTTGAATTGAACGTGTACAAGCCGGTGATGATTTTCAACTATTTGCACTCGGTGGAATTGCTCGCCGACTCCATGAACAGCTTCGTCGAGCACTGCGCCGTGGGCATCGAAGTGAACCGCGACACGATTGATCGCTACGTGCACAATTCTTTGATGCTGGTCACGGCGCTGGCCCCCCAAATTGGCTACGACAATGCCGCCAAGGTCGCCAAAACCGCGCACCATGAAAACTCCACCCTGCGTGAAACCGCCGTCAAGCTCGGCTTCTTGACCGGCGACGAGTTTGACGCCCTGGTGAAGCCGGAAGAGATGACGCACCCCTAAAAGGGGCGATTGGCACGCACGATTTTTGCCTGGAGGCGCGCTGCCCAAGGTAAAATAGGCCTATCGAGCGTGGCCATGTTGCACCGGACCCTTGCCTCCCTGTTGATCGCAGGATTTTCTTGGGTTCTGCCGAGTCCGCCTGTCGCCCTCGCGCAGCCCAAACACGAAAAAGCCGTCTGGAATTTCGACGGGGGAATCTCGCTGATCACCGACGGCTCGTTTCCGGATGGGCCATGCTTCCGGCTGACCGGCCGGGTCTTCGCGCCGGAGTTCTTTGAGAACCTGAAGCGCGTGGACAGCGAAATCGGCACCGTCTATCGCCGCGGCAACGACGTCGTTTCCGTGTTCCCGGAAAAAGTACAACTCTATTTCATGATCTACGACCTGCCCTGCAGCGATCAGATCCAGGTGACCGGCACGCGCGCTTATCTGACGCGCGAGTTGATGGACTCGCTGCGGCTAAGCTTTTTCTGGAAGCACGGAATGTACCTGCGCCCTGCAAAGGGCATTCAGCCGAAACTGATGGAGGCGCGCCCAGTTCCCGCTTATGGCCAAGCGTACGCGAAGGATCTGCCGGAAAAGTACGAGTGGTCGTTTGAGTTCGAAGTGCCCAGCGAAAATGTGCCGGTAACGGACAGCCTGGTGATCCTGGTGCGCATGGCCAACGGCTACGTGGCCGCGCGAGTCGCGGCACGCATGTAGGCGGCACTAGAGCCCACGGCATAAATGCCTCGCAATCTTGCCGCGTTTGCCTCAGGGGTTAAAACCCCTGAATTTCCGCTGCTTTTCGGCAAGGCTGAAGAAGCCAGGGAAGATGACTTGGTTCGTCATTCCGAGCAGAGCGAGGAATCTCTCTTTTGCGGAAACCCAAGAAAAGAGGGATTCATCGCACCAACGGCGTGCGATGCAAAACCGTCCCTCACTTCGCGGACTCCGTTCGGAATGACGGGGTGGTGTTTTTTTCTACAAGCTGTGAAACTGCGTCCTCCCGAGAACCATTTCTGAGATGTTTCCTATCCTTTTCACTTCGGCTTGCGTTCTATTCTTCGCAGCCGGGTTGCGGTTCGGGAGGCAGGTTATTCACAAACGTAAATCCGAAATCGAGTTGCGGTCTGCCCCAATCCGGCGGGATTGCGGGAAAGGGGCTGACCTCCCGCACGGCGCGCAACGCGGTTTCCGTCAGTTTGCTATCGGCAAACACCTGCGCCAGAAAGGTGTCGTCTTCCTGCACCTTGCCGTCAGGTTGAATCTTGATGCGCACGGTGACGAGGCCCGGCGCGCCTTCGCCAAGCGAGAAGGGCAGGCGCCTATACCACTGCCTTTGCACGCTGCGATGGATCCTCTGGGCGTAGTCCACGATCGCGGGCGTGCTGCCCGCGGGCATATCCGGATGAGTCGTGTAACAGAAGGGATGGCGCAACTCCACAATCAGTTCTTCAAAGGGATGTTTTTCCTGATTGGAGAGCGAGGCGAGGCGGTTTCTGTGCCACTCCAGCGCGCCGGCCAGTTTGCGTTCCAGTTCGAACCGCCCGTCGGGCTCAAAAACGCTAATCTGCGCCGATGCAAATGGGATTTCCAGATGCAGCGGAAACTGAACCTCTTCGGTTGTTTCCCTGGGCTCGAGGTGCAGCCAGAAAACACGCGCATGCTGGTTTTCCAGAACAATGCGAAAATGATGCGTGTCGAAATTGTCCGGGTCACGCAATGAGCCCGGCACTTGAATTTCGCCCACGGCGTAAGAGTCCTTGAACTCGATCGCCAGGATCCGGGATGGCTGTGAATCCATATTGCGAACGAAATTTTCCTCGTCACGCCGGAGCCAAAACACTTCACTAAACCCCAGACGCGTCGTTTGCGCGCGATTCGAAGCGGACCACGTTTCTTGCGCTTCGCCTTCCACAATCACAAGGAGGACATCATTTTTCAGGATCGGGAGTGTAACGATGCTGGACGGAGGAATGGCGTAGCGCACGGCGCGCACATTTTTGTTTTCCAGGAGCACTTCCCCGCCGGTGGCTTCTGGCGCGCGGACTCCCTGGGAGAAAGCAGGAAGAGAAAGTGCGGCGGATAGAAGAAGGGAGGCGCAAAGACAGAACGTCGAAGGCGAGGACATTGGGATGAATCAACCCCTGATGCGGGCAGTGTAACACGAACGAAAAAAGCGCCCCGGCGGTTCAGGCCAGGTTGATTTCCGGCACGCGGCCACGGACCTGGAGCTTCGCTTCGGTTTGCGCCTGGACTTCCTCGGGGGACCAGCCGGGCGCGGCTTCGCGCAGGACCAGGCCTTCTTTCGTGACGTCGATGACGGCCAGGTCCGTGACGATGGTGTTCACGCACTCGATGCCCGTCAGCGGGTAGCTGCACTTCTTCACGATTTTCGGCGCGCCATCTTTGGTGTTGTGCTCCATGCACACGATCAGGTTTTTCGCGCCCGCGGAAATATCCATGGCGCCGCCGATGTTGCCGCTCCCTTTCGACCCGGGAATTTTCCAGTTGGCCAGGTCGCCGTTTTCGGAAACCTGAAAGCCGCCGAGGACGGCAACATCCAGATGCCCGCCGCGCGTCATCAGGTGGGCATCGGCTTGATGGAAAAACGAAGCGCCGGGAATCAGCGTCACGGGAACTTTCATGGCATCAACCAGGTCGTAATCTTCTTCACCGGGGTTCGCGCGGCGGCCCATCCCCAAAATCCCATTTTCGCTGTGGAAATAGACCGTGATGCCCTGCGGCAGATAATTCGCGATGAGGTTCGGTATGCCCCAGCCGAGATTGACGTAAGCGCCGTCGGTCAATTCACGGGCGGCTCGCTGGGCGATCTGTTCACGAGTGAGGCGCGGCTTATCCGGCATAACGCGTTCCTTTCGCCTGCACGATGCGCTGCACGAAAATGGCGGGCGTGATCACGTTTTCGGGATCGATGGAACCCACGGGAACGATTTCGTCCACTTCCACGATGGTGGTGGTTGCGGCCATGGCCATGATGGGATTGAAATTACGCGCGGCCAACCGGTAAGTGAGATTCCCGAGTTCATCGGACTTCTCCGCCTTGATCAACGCGAAGTCCGCGTGAATGGGCAGTTCCAGGATGCAGCGCTTGCCGGCGATGACGCGCTCTTCCTTGCCGTTGGCCACTTCCGTGTCCACGCCAACGGTGGTGTAGAAGCCAAAGAGGCCCGCGGCGGCGGCGCGCATGCGTTCGCAGAGAATGCCTTGCGGCACGAGTTCGCAGGTGACTTCGCCTTTGGCGTAGCGCTCCTGAAAATAATTAGAGTGCGGGCCAGGGAAGGAGGCGATAACGTGGCGCACCTGGCCATTCTTGAACATGACGCCGAGTTCGCCTTCGCGCGTGCCGCAATTATTGCTGATCGCGGTGATCTCTTTAATGCCCTTGCGTGACAACGCTTGAATCAGGTTGTTGGGAAAGCCCGCGCCACCGAATCCGCCAAACATGATGCGCGCGCCATCGGGGATATCCGCGACGGCCGCGTCGAGGGAAGGAACAATTTTCTGCTTCATGAGTCGCTCGATGAAAAAAGTGTGCGTTGGTGTTGCCTATAGATTGTTCACGACAAGCGGCCAATGTGCAACCCCGCGGACCAGAAGTGTCAGGGTTTGCGCAGGCCGTGCAGGATCAGGCGCAGAAAAATCTGCTTCACGTGCTCGGGATCGGAGCCGGACTGATTGGAAGCGACGGGAACGTTGTCATACCAGCGGTACAGCCAATTGCACATGCCCAGGATGGCGTTGACGATGAGCCACGGCTCGCCCTCGATCAGTTTTCCCTGCTCCTGGCCCTTGCGAACCAATTCCACAAAGCGGTTGTTGTAGCGCGACATCACGGAGATGAGTTTGTGCTGGCGCTTGCCGGACAGCGAATCGAATTCGTGAAGAAATAATCCGAAGGGCACGCGATGCTCGATGATGTAGTCGATCTGCGCGCGGATAGCGCGTTCGAGTTGCTCGACGGGATCACCGGCGGGATCGATGTGGCCCGCGATGTGCGCGTCGCCATCCTCAATGCCCGCAAGAAGCAGGCGGAACAGCAGGTCGTCCTTGGATTTGATGTAGTAGTACAGCGAGCCCTTGAGCATGCCGACGTCGCTGGCCACATCTTCGATCGTCGTGGCGTGAAACCCCTTGGCGAAGAAAATGTTCGCGGCGCTTTGCAGGACTTCCTCGAGGCGCGTGGCGGGCTTGGACTTGGCCGGCAGTTGCGGGGCATTGCGCGGGCGCAGCGGCTCGGGAACGGATTTGCGCTTGGAGGTTTTAGCGGGCACGGGAATCCTCACGGGAGTCGTGAAAAGCATAGTAGCAGAGGCGGGCGCGGGAGAAACGGCCAGGATTCAACGAGGCTTGAACGAAAGTAAAAAGCCAGCCGGGAGCATGGGCTGGCGTGTTATTCTCACAGTCAAAAAATGTGACTGAGTTTTTCCTCTGGGGAGAAAGGGGGGAACGATGATCGCGCCACATTTGAAGGAGACTCTGGACCGCTACCGATTGGGCGAAAAACTGCGGCACCTGCGGTTGCGCCGAAAAATGGGGCTGGTGGAACTCAGCCGGCACACGGGCCTTTCGCCGGCGCTCCTCTCCAAACTGGAGCACGGAAAGCTCTATCCGACGCTGCCGACGCTTTCGCGCATCGCGCTGGTCTTCAGTGTGGGCCTGGAGTACTTTTTCGGCAACGAAAAAGAGCGGCACACCTTTGCATTGGTGCGCAAGAAGGACCGGCTGCGTTTTCCGGAAGCGCCGGATCTGGAGCAAGCCGCCTTTGATTTTGAGACGCTCGATTACCTGGCGACCGACCGGAAGTTCAACGCGTACCTGGCCGATTTCCGGAGCGTCGCGGCGGAACATGTGCGGCTGCACCAGCATGCCGGCGTGGAATTCATCTACGTGCTCAAAGGAAGGCTCGCGCTGAAGGTTGGCGCGGAGCAGGAGTTTCTGGAAGCAGGCGATTCGTTGTATTTCGATTCGCAACTTCCCCATGGCTATTCGCGGGTGGGCACGAAGACTTGCACCGCGCTGGTGATTACCGCGGAGTAGCGCGCCGGAGTGGAAGACATTCATAGACGGCACTGAAGTTACAATCCTGTATTCCAACGACGCCTACCACTCACAATAGGTCATTCCGAACGGAGGGACGGCGCTTTTGGCCGTCCCGGAGCGGAGGAATCCCTCTTCAACTTTGAAATTCAAGCTTAATCTCCCGATTTCCTCTCTAAGGTAAAACGACGTGGCAGGAATGCGTTTTCAGCACCAGCCACACGCGAAGGCCGGTGGTAAGTCGTAGCGAGCGAACAGCGCCGGGCGTGAGATGCACGGTAAAGCGGGCGCCAACGTCCACTTGCGCGACAACGAGTGAGCCGCGCGGTTCGAGCGACTCGAGCGTGCCCGGCAGGATATTTCGCGCGCTGAGGGCGCGGGGCGCTTCGGTGGCCAGGAGAATGTCTCCCGCTCGGATCGCAACTTGCACGGCCGCGCCCGGCGGCTCCGCACCAAGAGGAATTTCCAGTTCACAGTTTGCGCCAGAGAGTGCGACACGCATGACGCCGTCCGCGGGACGATGCTCGACGACATGCGCGTCGAGAAAATTCTCGAACCCGGCGGCCTGGGCCAGCGCGATGCTCCGCGGCGCGTCAAGAACGGCGCGGGGTGCGCCACTTTCCTGCACACGGCCGTTGATGAGCGCGACGACGCGTTCGCCGATGGCGTCCACCTCTTCGCGATTGTGCGTGACATAGAGAATAGGTATGCGGCTGGCCGTGTTCCATGCGCGCAGATCCTGCAGAATGGCATGTCGCAATGCGCCATCGAGCCCCGTGAGCGGCTCGTCCAGCAGCAGTAACTCCGGCTGGGTCACCAACGATCGGGCCAGGGCGACACGCTGCTTTTCGCCACCCGAGAGTTCGCCGGGCTTGCGCACGCGCAACGGTTCGATGTGAAACGCCGGAAGAATGCGATTGACGCGCTCCCGGCGTTCCGCCGAAGGAAGAGCGGAAAGGCCATAGGCGACATTCTCTTCGACAGAAAGATGTGGGAAGAGCGCGAGCGATTGAAAGACGTAAGCGGTGCGACGACGCTGCGGCGGCAGGGAAAGGTGGAGTGCGCTATCGAAGAAAGGCTCGTCGTTAAGTTTGATGACGCCATCATCCGGCCGAAGCAAGCCGGCAATGCAATCGAGCAAGGTGGACTTCCCTGCCCCTGAAGGGCCGAAGAGCACGGTGAAGCCCGGGGCAAATGTTTCCTTGACGTCGAGCAGAAAACGCGGGGAGCCCGCCACGTGAAATTCTTTGCGAATAGCAACGGAGAGCATCGGCAGAGTCACTTTGCCGGCCACGGCGACCACACGCGGCGATTCATTCCGTATACAAGGGCCAGCACGACAAACGAGATGCCCAGCAGCAGGAGCGCCGTGTGATTGGCGGCGGCGAAGTCTAGCGCTTGCACACGATCATAGATATCAATGGAAACGGTACGGGTGATCCCCGGAAGATTGCCGCCAACCATCAGCACCACACCGAATTCGCCGAGCGTGTGCGCAAAGCTGAGAACGAGCGCGGTGACAAGCCCCGGCCAGGAGAGCGGAAGAATGATGCGGAAGAAAGTGCGCGCGCGGGTGGCGCCGAGGATGGCAGAGGCGTCGAGGAGGCGTTTGTCCAGCGATTCAAACGAGGCGATCAGGGGCTGCACGGCGAATGGCAGGCTGTAGATGAGCGAGGCGATCACGAGACCCGCGAACGTAAAGGCGAGTGTGTGGCTAAACAGGAATTGCCACAAGCGCCCGAGGGGGCCGCGCGGACCCAGCGCTATCAGGGCGTAAAAGCCGAGAACCGTGGGAGGAAGAACCAGCGGGAGAGCGACCACGGACTCCAGAAGGAATTTTCCGCGCCAGCGGGTGAAGGCGAGCCAGTAGGCAAGAGGCAGCGCCAAGAGGAGCAGAACGGAAGAGACCACCGCCGCCAGACGGAACGAAAGCAGGAGAGCATCGAGGTTCATGGTTTGGCCTCGCGGGTTTCCGCAGCGGCAGGCAGTGCGAACCCATAGCGGGCCAGCGTGGCGCGCGCCGGCTCGGTTCGCAAAAACGCAAGGAAGGCGCGGGCCGCGGGCTTGTTCGGTGAGGACTTCAGCAGAACGACCGCTTGTTCCAGCGGCGGGTAAAAATCGCGTGGAATTTCCCAAGCCTTGCCGGATTTCATGGCGGGCGCGAAAGTGAGCGACATTGCCAGAATGCCCGCCTGGGCGCTGCCTGACTGCACGAACTGCGCGGCCTGCGAAATGTTTTCTCCATAAACCAGCTTGGATTTGACTTGCTCGTAAAGCCCGGCCTTTTGCAGAGCGGCAACGGCGGCGCGGCCGTAGGGGGCGTGCTCGGGATTCGCGATGGCGATTTTCTGGATGCGCTCATCGAGCAATGTGCTCCATTGCATCTGCGCGGGCTTTAGGGGCGAATCGGACGGCACCCACAAGGCGATGCGGCCGAACGCGTACGTGTAGCGGGAATCGGGCTCGGCGAACCCGGCTTCGATCAATCTTTGCGGATAGGAAGTGTCGGCGGAAAAGAAAAGTTCGAACGGGGCGTCATTCTGGATTTGCGCGAAGAAGTTCCCGCTGGAGCCGAAGGTGATAGAGAGTTTTGCGCCGGATTGCTTTTCGTATTGCGAGGCGAGATCAGTGAGGGCGAATTGCAGGTCGGAGGCGGCGGCGATGCGCAGGGATTGGGCGTGAACATTGGCTGCGGCTAAGAGAAATACAAGCAGGAGCACGGTTGCCCAACTGGGGCGCAGCCGTGCTGCGCCCCTACACTCATGGATTGTCGGGAAATTGGTCATGGACGCTCGCGCACGCAAGATGCTCAAACGCGGAGGATCATTACTTCGGTGGATTTGATGAGGGCGGCGGCGCGTTCGCCGGGCTTCAGGCGCATCTCCTTGGCGGCATCGGCCGTGATGAGGGAGGTGATGTGCTGCTCGCCGATGGCCAGCGTGACTTGCGCCAGGAGTCCGCTGAACTTGACGGCGACGACGCGGCCGATGAGCTGGTTGCGCCCGCTGATTTTGCGGAAATTGCCGCGCCGCGTGGCGATATCGCCGCGCTCCAGTTTCTTCGGGATCAGGCGGTCGATCTCCGATTCCGGGACGCGATGGTGGCCGCCGGGCGTCTTGGCGCTTTTGATCTTGCCGTGATAGATCCACTGCTTCAACGTGGGATAACTGATGCCGAGAATGCCGGCGGCTTCGCGCGGTGCTAGAAGTCTTTGCATGGAAAACCTCAGGTTCGCGATGGTAGACGATTCTAGTTGCTGGAGCAATACGTTTTTATACGGTTTAGCGAAAAGCAATCGCGCGGTGAATCCAGAGATAACCCGGGGCGCGCTGCCCCCGCTAGTTGCGCAGCGGCTTGCCGGTTTTGAGCGTGTGGGCGATGCGTTCCTGAGTCTTCTTCTCGCCGCAAAGAGAGACGAAGGCTTCGCGCTCCAGATCCAGAATGTATTGTTCGCTGACCAATTGCGGCGCCGACAACGCACCGCCTGCAAGAATGTTGGCGAGCTGCCGCGCCACATGCGCGTCGTAATCGGAAGCGTAGCCGCCGCGCACCATCAAGTGGATGGCCATCTTTGCGGCGGTGAGGAACGATTCGCCCAGCACTTTGATTTGCGTGGTTTGCGCGCCTTCCTGCCACGAGGGAGCGGCCGGCTTCCACCCGCCGCGGGCAAGCGCCAGTGCGACCTGCTTGGCGTCCGCAACCAGGCGATCGCGATTCATCGAGTAGGAATCGCTGCGGCGCAGGTAGCCGAGTTCGCGGCACTCTTCGGCGCTGGTGCCCACTTTGGCGGTAGCGATATTTTCAAACACCGGCCTCAGCGTGTGAAATAAATCGAGGTCATCGCCGGACGCGGCGTTCTCATTCGCGCGGATAAGCATCTCTTTCGTGCCGCCGCCGCCGGGAATCAGGCCCACGCCCGCTTCCACCAGGCCGATATACGCTTCCGCGGCCGCCTGAATTTTCGCTGCGTGCAGCGCGATTTCGCAGCCGCCGCCCAGCGCCATACCTTGCGGCGCGGCGACAACGGGCTTCGGCGCGTACTTAATGGCCAGATTCACGTTCTGGAACTGCTTCACGGCCATGTGCAGTTCGTCCCACTCCTGCTCCTGCGCGCCCACCAGGACCAGCATGAGATTCGCGCCCACGGAAAAGTTCGTCGCCTGATTGGCGATGACCATGGCGTCGAAATCCTTTTCCAGCCGCTTCAGGCCCTTGTGCAGCATGGCAATCAGGTCCGCGCCGATGGCGTTCATCTTGGCGTGGAATTCGCAGCACACCACGCCGTCGCCGAGATCAATTAAGCTGGCGCCGGAATTGCGTTCCACTTCGCGGCCCGCGTCCTTCAGATTTTTCAGGATGAGGATGCCGGCAGGCTGCTCGACTTTCTTCACGGAAGCCGTGGCGAGATCGAAGACGGAGGTGACACCCTTCTCCGATTCGTAGAAACTCTTGCGGCCACTGGCCAGCGCCTTTTCAAAAACAGGGGGAAGCGCGCGGCCTTCTTTCTTGATCTGCTCCGCGAAGGCGGGCAGCCCCAGCGCGTCGACAATCTCGAACGGGCCGAGTTCCCAGGCAAAGCCCCAGCGCATGGCACGGTCCACATCCACGATGTGGTCGGAAATCTCCGGCATGCGGCGTCCTGCGTAGAGGCACATCTCCGAGAGGCCGCCCCAGATGAACTGCTGGGCCTTGTCGGTTTTCTGCCCTTCGAAGAGTGGCGTCATCAGGGCGCGCAGACGCTCGCGCGTGTCCTCGATGGTCTTGCCCGCTTCGATGGAAGCGAAGCGCGCTTTCTGGCGCGCGCGATATTCCATGGTAGCGAGGTCGAGCGTCAGGATTTCCTTTTCACCTTCGCCCTTTACCCGCTTATAGAATCCCTGCCCGGTTTTGTCGCCGATCCAGCCGCGCCGCGCCATGTCTTCGACGAAGGGCGGCACTCTATAGGCTTCGCGCGATTCGTCATGCGGCGCAGTCTCATAAATGTTCTTCACCACGTGCATCAAAATATCGAGGCCCACAATATCCGCGGTCCGGAATGTGGCGGACTTCGGCCAGCCCACCGCCGGGCCGGTGCACGCGTCCACTTCTTCCACGGTCAGCCCGAGCGAAGTCATCAGCCGCAGGGCATTCAACATCGAAGAGGTGCCGATGCGGTTGGCGATGAAGTTCGGCGTGTCCTTGGCAACGACCACGCCCTTGCCCAGCCGCCGGTCGCAAAAATCAGATAGCGCCGCCAGCACCTCCGGAGAAGTCCTGGGTCCGGGAATGACTTCGACGAGCTTCATGTAACGCGGCGGGTTGAAAAAGTGCGTGCCCGCCCAATGCTGCTGAAATTCCTCGGGGAGCCCTTCCGCGATCAGATGCACGGGCAGGCCTGAGGTGTTTGTGGTGACAATGGCGCCGGGCTTGCGATATTGCGCTACTTTCGCAAGCAGGCCGCGCTTGATTTCCAGATTCTCCGCCACCACTTCGATGATCCAATCGGCATCGGCGATGCGCGCAAGATCGTCCTCGAAATTGCCGACAGAAATCCTGGAGGCCAGCGCCGGCGTGAAGAACGCGGCGGGGCGTGATTTTTTGGCGGCTTCGATGCCCGCGAGCGCAAGTTTGTTGCGCGCGGCGGGAGCGGCGTCCTTTGGAACGATATCGAGCAGGAGACAGGGGAGACCGGCGTTGGCAAAATGTGCGGCGATGCGCGCGCCCATGGTGCCCGCGCCGAGAACAGCAGCTTTCTGGATTCGGTGAGTCATACGCAAGCCTTCTGGAACATGATTGGTCCGGCAAGACAGGTTACAAAACCGGCAAGCGCGGGTCAAACACCTGTTTGGTAAGCTGCCGGCAGCTTAGAATGGCAGGAACATGCCTAAAGAAAGAAGCGGGGAAACACCGGGTTTCCTGGACCTCGCGAAAGAGGTGTTTCGCGCGTTTGCCTATGGCGGCACTCCGCCGGGGACAAAACGTCCGCGCGTGGGGCTGGCGTTGGCGGGCGGATTCGCGCGCGGCATCGCGCACATCGGCGTGTTGCGCGTTTTTCGCGAGGCGGCCATACCGATCGACGTCGTGTCTGGCACAAGCGTGGGCGCGCTGATCGCCGCGGGCTATTGCGCCGGAACGCCGCTTGAAGCCATGGAAGAAATGGCGCTGGAAACGAAATTCAGCGATTTCGGCAGGTGGACTCCTTCCTGGCTGGGACTGGCGACGAATCACCGTCTGGAGAACTATCTTTCGCGGGTAACGCCGGCAAGGAGGTTTGAAGACCTGCAGAAACCGTTGGCCATCGCCGCAACTGACATCAACGAAGGGTTGGCGGTGTATTACCACAGCGGGCCGATCGCGCCAGCCTTGCGCGCTTCCTGCGCCTTCCCTGGGTTGTTCGTGCCCGTGCAACACGAAGGACGCACGCTGGTGGATGGATTCCTGACCGCGCTGGTGCCTATCGAAGGGGCGCTGTTGCTGGGCGCGGAACTGGTGATTGCGGTGTACCTGGAATCCAGAATGATCGAAAGCCCGCGCACCTTCACCGATGTGCTGAGCCGTTCGTTCACCATCATTCAGAAACATGCGGACATGGAGTGGCGCCAGCACGCCGATGTGATCATCGAACCCGACGTGACGCCCTATGCCTGGGATGATTTCACCAAAACGCCGGAGATGGTGCGCGCTGGAGAAGAAGCGGCGCTGAAGGCTCTGCCCACCATACGCGCGGCGATTGAAGGAAAGAGAATGGTGACCGGGGAGTAGCGAGCGTCATCGCCGGCGCTCAGGCCCGAGTGATTTCCACGACAACCGGCTGGCCTTCGCCCTTGCCGCGCTGCGTGAGCCACGCGCCGAGTCCTTCGGCAAGGCGCTCCGGCGTCAGGCGGAAACTCGCTTCCAGGAGGCCGTCGGCGACCGGCAGGGTATCGTCAAAATCGGAAGAGTTGGTGAAATTGCGCATGCAGAATTGATCGAGCCATTCCAGCGGGCACGGCTTGCGTTCTCCGCGAATTAAAATATCCACATGAAGTTTCTGGGCGTACATAACGGAATCATACCATTGCGCCCGTGGCGTGATGGCGCGGGCAAGCGAGCTGCGAAGCACCGGCAAACCCGGCCGCGCGTGAAATAGCCGCATAAGCAAAGGCGTAGCCAGTCATAAGGCTGGCCGTAACTTGCACCAGAGCGCGAGGCTAACATACACTGTGCGGACACAAGACGGTACCGTAACACCCTGCTTCTCTGGGACGCTCCTTCTGGTATTGGCTGGCGGGCATGGCGCATCGAGGCGTTCGTCGGGATGCACCTCATCTAAGACACCGGGGGTTGAACGTGGGAACGCCAATGGAAACCTGGGTTGAGCAAGCCGCCCGGTTGACCAAGCCGGATAAAGTTGTTTTCTGCGACGGCTCCGAGGCAGAAAACAAAATCGTGCTGCACGAAATGACGAAGCACGTGGATTCCTTCCCGCTCAACGAAAAAACCTACCCCAATTGTTATTTGCACCGCAGTAACCCCAGCGACGTGGCCCGCACGGAGCACCTGACATTTATTTGCACCCCCGACAAGGACGACGTTGGCCCCACCAATAACTGGATGGATCCCGGGGCGGCCAAAATCAAGATAGGCGCGCTGCTCGATGGAGCGATGCGCGGGCGCACGATGTACGTGGTCCCTTACATCATGGGACCGGTGAATTCGCCGCTTAGCAAGGTCGGCGTCGAGGTAACGGACAGCCCGTACGTGGTGGCGAACATGCGCATCATGGCGCGCATCGGCAAGGTCGCCACCGACCGGCTGGGCAATTCCGCGGATTTTGTGCCGGGTCTGCACTCGCTGGGCGATCTGGACCCGCTACGCCGGTATATTGCGCACTTTCCGGAAGAGCGGCTCATCTGGAGCGTAGGCTCCGGCTACGGCGGCAATGCGCTGCTGGGCAAAAAGTGTTTCGCGCTGCGCATCGCCAGCTACATGGCACGGCAACAGGGCTGGTTTGCGGAGCACATGCTCATCCTGGGACTGGAATCGCCCGGCGGAAAAGTCACCTACATGGCCGCGGCGTTCCCCAGCGCTTGCGGGAAGACGAACCTGGCGATGATGGTCTCCGCGCTGGAGGACCAGGGCTACAAGGTGTGGACGATTGGCGACGACATCGCGTGGATGCAGATTGGGCCGGATGGCTATCTGCACGCCATCAACCCGGAGGCGGGATTCTTTGGCGTGGCCCCGGGAACAGGGATGAATACCAATCCCAACGTGATGAAGGCGCTGAACCGCAACACCATTTTCACCAATGTGGGCGTGACGCTGAAGGATGAACCGTGGTGGGAAGGCATCGGCGGCGGTCCGCCGGAAGGACTGGTGACGTGGCGCGGCGAGAAGTGGAACCTCTCCAAGGGGCCCGCGGCCCATCCCAACGCGCGCTATACCGTGCCCGCGCAGCAATCCCCCAGCATTTCGCCGAAGTGGGAAGCGCCCGAAGGCGTGCCCATCTCCGCATTTATTTTTGGAGGGCGGCGGGCTCGGCTGGCGCCGCTGGTGTATGAGTCCTTCAACTGGCAGCATGGCGTGTTCGTTGGCGCAACGATGGCGTCGGAGACAACCGCGGCCGCCACGGGCGATGTGGGCATCACGCGGCGCGACCCCATGGCGATGCTGCCCTTCTGCGGTTACAACATGGCCGATTATTTTCAGCACTGGCTGGAAATGGGGAAACGCATCCCCAAGCCGCCGAAAATTTTCCACGTGAATTGGTTCCGCAAAGGCGCCGACGGCAAGTTCCTGTGGCCTGGCTATGGGGAGAATGTGCGCGTGCTGAAGTGGATCCTGGAGCGCGTCGAGGGACACGGCGAGGCGCACGAAACCGAGATTGGTTTCGTCCCAACAAGAAGCGCTCTGACGCTGGAAGGGTTGTATATCGCACCGGAATCGTTGAAAGAGTTGTTCCGTGTGGATGCCGATGATTGGGAGAATGACTTGGCCGACAGCCGCGAATTCTTCGCGAAATTCGGCTCGCGGCTCCCCGAAGAGCTGCGCGAAGAGCACCAGCGGCTCGTGAACCGCTTTGAGAAGTCCATTCCCGCCTGAAGCTGGCTCCAATCCCGGGAACGCCATTCTCCTGAATGGCGCTTTTAGTGATCATGGTGCGGAGTCCCACCTTTCTCTACTCCGGGCGTGTGATTGCTCGTTTATCCTCATTGCCTTTTCCGGCTTCCCTCAGCAAGGCTCCCATTTCGATACGCTTGACGTAACGCGTAAGTTCTGCTAGTTTCTGCAAGTGATCGTCAGCTATCGGGATAAGCGGACCAGAGAGTTTGCGGGCGGGCAGCGCGTCAAGGCCTTCTTGGGAATTGAACGTTCCGCGCGCCTGAAGCTTGACCGATTGGAGGCGGCCACGTCGCTCGCAGACCTTGCCGCGTTGCCCGGCAACCGTTTTGAGCCGCTGCATGGCGACCGCAAGGGGCAGTACAGCATCCGTATCAACGATCAATGGCGCGTGTGTTTCGAGTGGCCCAGCGGCTCGCCGGGGCCGTCGAATGTGGAGATTGTCGATTATCACTAGGAGCATTGCCATGGCTATCGAAGCGATCCACCCGGGGGAACACCTGGCCGAAGAACTGGAAGAGCTTGGGATGAGCGCGGCCGAACTGGCGCGTAAAATGAACGTGCCCACGAATCGCGTCACACAAATCTTGCACGGAACGCGCGCCATTACGGGTGATACGGCGCTTCGCCTGGCTCATTTCTTTGGCACGAGCGCGCAGTTTTGGCTTAATCTGCAGAGCCTGTACGACCTGCGGCTGGCCGAAGAAAAGGCCGGGAGGACTATCAAAGGGCTCCCTAGGCTGAAACGGCGCGAGCCTATTCCAGTATGAAAGTTTCACGCGACCGGGAGAGGTGGCGGGGCTGAATCTGGCCCGTGGGTCAGCTTGCTAAACCGCGAGATTCCTTGCTCGGCCTCGCGTTCAAAGTTCTAAGTATTCAGTCATGAGTCTCCCGAACAAGAAGAGCAGGCCAAAAACTCAACCCGCGAGCCGGGGGTCGGCCAGTGCAATACCAGGAAAGTGCGAGAGCCAACAAGGAACAATGGATCGTGCCGCTACAGGATTGACTTAATGGTGGGATCGATGGAGAGGTGCGTCACCGCTTCGCCGCTGATGATGTAGGTTTCGCCTGCTACATTGGAGAAATGCAGGAAGCGGCTGAGGTGGTAATCTTCGTCGAGAATGCTAAAGAGCGCCTGGATTTCCGCGGGGCTGAGGTGAAAGGCGGAGAGGGCCACGGGCTGGCCGAAACTGCCTGCGACGGTGAGATAGCGGTCCACAATTTCGCGCAGGGTCAGCATGGGAGCGCCAAACAAGTCATAGGTCGGATTCCTCAGGGGCGCTTCGCGCCCTGGGCTAAAGCCCAGGGTCTACACAGCCCAGTGAAAGACAGGCACTTAATGTCGGAGCTGAAGCTCCGACCCCCTAAGCCAGAGCACTCCGAATTGAAGCCCTGTGCCCTAAGCCGGAGCATTCTGGGCTGAAGCCCGGCACTGCGATGCGTTCCACGCGGGAGTGTAGCGCCCCGGGCTGAACAAGGAAAGCGCGAGTTTGTCAACGCAAAGTAGAAATGTCCGGTTTTTAGCAAGATAGAAATGTCCGCTTCCATGGTCTTCTCCAGGGGTGATCTGCAGGCACATGGTATTTGGGT
>Ga0209039_10001562_pt1 | contig 21036 bp, 18 predicted proteins | sample BogFormECP12_OM1_FD_188238 | JGI IMG/M metagenome (GOLD analysis project Ga0209039, IMG submission 188238) | Bog forest soil microbial communities from Calvert Island, British Columbia, Canada - ECP12_OM1 (SPAdes) (version 2) | ecosystem: Environmental > Aquatic > Freshwater > Wetlands > Bog ...
CGCCGTCAAGGGCGAGCCATCGGCATTCGTCACGGCTAAAATGGCGGGTGTGGACGCCTGCATGTCCATGTCCACCGCGCGGCTCATGTCGCCGTTGTAGGAAACCACGACCGACGCGTCGCCCACCGGTATATCGCCGGGTACTTGAAACTCAACGATGCCGTCCGCTGTGTTAAACAGCGGGACGCGCACCCCTTCGACCGTCACGTATGCGTTCCCGAGCACGCGTGGCAGTGGTACGGCCGCGGCTTGACCCGCCGCCGCCAGGCTGGTCCCCTGGACAAACGCCAGCCCGCCGGGAGACAGTTCCGGGTGCCCGCTCAGCCCGGTAATCCCGGCCGCGGCGATCTGGGGGCCAATCGAAGAAGGTTGCCACCCGTCACTGACGGCTTCGGAGAACACCAAGCTCGATCGGGACACCAGAACCTGGCGAAGCCCCTGTACGCTGGTCTCAAAATCCGGATTGCCGCAAATGGTAACCATGTCCCCGCACGGCCGGTTGGGATCGTTGAGGGCGGCGGCTTGAATCACATCAAACTCTCGGATCAGCTCCAGGTCCGCCCAGCCGCCAGTCGCGCCCATCAGGTTCGCCGCTTCCACCACCGCATTCAGGTAAACCTGGAGGTATTGCGGGATACCGGCGAGACGCGCCGCCAGCAGGTTGATGGTGGCTCCGTTCGAGATGCCGTCGAAGATATCCCTGGTTGTGTCCGAGAACGTCATGTCCTTGTCCCACGGGATAAAGTAGTAAATGGTCGTGCCCGCGAATTGATACAGGTCGAAGTTGTTCACCCCCTGCTGTCCGCCGATCAGGCTGTCCGAAGCGGAAAGCACCTGCTCGGTGGCGCCATAAGTCAGGAATTGCTTCGGGTCGAGATACAGCGAGAGTGCGGCGATGAACGCGTCGTCGGTGAACGTGGCGCTGGACGTTTGGTTGACCACCTGCACCAGGTTCTCGAATGTCTGCAGGTCCGAGGTGGCTTGATCGGTTTTCAAATCGAGAAACTGCGCGTACAAGGTTGGGTTGGTCCCCAGATTGCCGAAATCGTAGTTTAGCCCGCCAACCGTTTGCCACTCGTAGAGATATCCGACGGATTCACCGAAGTTCCGTTGCAGAAACGTCACATCCAAGTGCTCGACGATGTAATAGAAGCCCAGAAGCTGGCCATTGAGAAACACCTGGGCGGGAGCTTCCCGCGGAGCCGGTATGCCCATCTTTCGAAACAGCTTCATGGAGATCCATTCACGCAGGTTGGACGGGTCTTCGTTGTTCGCCTTGAGGAGAACGAAGGGCAGGCCGAGGAACGTCCGGGTCTTGGTGTAGTGGGCGAAATTGAGATCCAGTTTGGGCTTGACCGGACTTCGGCTGCCGCCGCCGTGGGAGCGGATGCCGATGTCCTCGCTCATTCCGTTCCAGGTAAAGGTCGCATGATAGTAAGTATTCAGCAGGTAGTTCCGCTGCAGCGCGGCCCAGTCGTTCGGATCCATGGTTAGCTTGACTACCTGCACGGCGCTATCGTCGAGGAACGGGTTGGCCTGGACCTGCGCGAACGCGGTGGCGGAGGTTGCCGCCATGGCGGCGGCTAGAATGGTAAGTATCCGGTTTCCGGAACGAACTCCGGCGCATTTCCCTGAAGATACACTCGAGGACCCGAACACGCTGCCCCTCTCGCCAGCCGGCTCTTGAGCCGGTCCAGCTTCTCTGAATAACTGGCTCTGACACCTATGTTACGCAAGTTCCCCGGAAAGCACAACGGGAGAGTGGCCTGAATTATGGGACGAGGTTACTGCACGTTGCTTCCAAACGAGTTAGGAATGCCTTCGATGGTACTGCTGAGTACCTATGAGCTGGCAGGTGCGGTCCTAGCGCGCCGCCCGATACCAATCCAGAGTCCGCCGCATCCCTTCCTCGAAGGAGAATCGCGGCGCATGGCCCAGATACCGCACGGCCAAAGTGGTATCGGCCTGCGAATCGCGCACGTCCCCGGCGCGCGGCGGGCCGTACCTTGCGGGGATCGACACGCCGGCCAGCCGCTCCACCAGCGCCCACGCCTCGTTCAGCGTGATGCGCCCACCGTTGCCGCCGTTGAACACTCTCCCCGATACGCCCTGTGCGCGCGCCGCTTTCAGGTTCAGCCCGGCCACGTCCTCCACATATGTGAAGTCGCGCGACTGCTCTCCGTCGCCGAAGATGGTGGGCTCACGTCCCTCGATTGCGGCCCGCATAAACAGCGACAGCACGCCCGAATACTGGCTCGAGGGATCCTGCCGCGGCCCGTACACGTTGAAATACCGCAGCGCCACCGTCTCCAGGCCGAACACCGCCGAAAACACCGCGCAGTAACTCTCCCCCGTCAGCTTCTGCAGGGCATAGGGCGACTTCGGCCGCGGCGTCATGGTCTCCACCTTGGGCAGCACCTCGGTGTCGCCGTAGGCCGACGAGGAGGCCGCGTAGACCACCCGGCCGACGCCGCCCTCGCGCGCCGCCCGCAGCACGTTGAACGTGCCGTCGATGTTGACCTCGTGCGACGGCGCCGGGTCGTCGATCGACCGCGGCACCGAGGGAATCGCCGCTTCGTGGAACACCACCGCGGCCCCGCGCAGCAACGGCGCGATTTCCCGGTAGTTCCGGATATCGGCGCGCGCGAACTCGATCGCCGGCCGCACCTCTTCCAAATTGGATTCGCGGCCCGTCAGCAGATTGTCGATCACCAGCACCCGCGCGCCTTCCCGCAGAAGGGCGCGGACGATCGCCGATCCGATGAAGCCCGCGCCGCCCGTGACCACGCAACGACTCATGACGATGCCCTCGCAATTTCCCGTTCCAGATGGCGCAGCGACTCCCCGGCCAGCCGCTCCGCGCCGGGAGAAAAATCGAATGCTTCGAGCGAAATCCACCCCGCATAGCCGCGCCGCTCGAGCGCCGCCAGCAGAGGTTTGAAATCGTAATTGCCTGCGCCGCAGTGCCGCCCGTCCAGTTCGTTCACGTGAACGTGGCGGATGAATTCGAAGTACCGCTCCACCAGCGCGGCGTGCGGCTCCGTTTCGTCGATGGCGTTGTGCACGTCGAACATGGTCGCGACGGCGGGGCTCGCGATCTCGCGCACCATGCCCACCGCCTCCGCCAGTGTCCGCACCACGTTGCACTGGCTGGCCGGCAGCGCCTCCAGCAGCACGGTGACGCCGCGCGCAGCGGCATGCGGAGCGACGGCGCGCAGTCCGTCCGCCAGGTGGCGGGTGGCCTCTTCGGGCGCTAGGCCGCCAGTGGTGCAGCGCTGCCGGGGCGAGCCGAGCACCATCACGCCGTCCGGACCGAGGCCGGCGCAGAGATCCGCCAGGTTGCGAATGTGCTCCCAACTGCGCTCCCGCAGGGCGGCGTCCGGCGCCGTGAGGTGCAAGCCCTGGGGCGACACCATCAGCCAGTGCAGGCCGGCGAAGGCGAGGCCCTCGGAGGCGATGACGTCGCGCATCTCGCGGCGCCCGGCGGCGGAGACCTCCCGCGGATCGGCGCTCAGCGTGAAGGGCGCGATCTCGATGCCGCTGTATCCCGCCGCGCGAATCGCCCGGCAGGCCTCCGCAAACGGCCGCCCTTCGAACGCCTCATTGCACATCGCGTGGCGGAACGTCATGAACTCTCAGTGTATACCGGGGATCCGGCCGGAGCCGCAGCCACGCCCACGGTAAGTTGGGTTACACTGGCGGAAACCCGTTCCGATGACTGGCGACGCAGGACGGAACGCAAGGATGGCCTTGAGATGACAACCGCACAGACCGCCGCGCAGCCTTCGTTCAAATTCGGCCGGATTGGCCGGAATCACACCGCTTACCTGCTGGCGGTGGTGCTTCTGGTGGCCGCCGTGGCGCCATTAGTGCTGGCAGGGGGATATGGCTTGACGGACGCGGTGTTCCGGTTCACAGCCAGCCGGACGGCGTACCTGGCCAGCCGGGTTCGCGTCGAGGAACGCTACCTGACCCGATTGAAAGACCTGTCCAGTGAGGATGAGTCGGGGGGGCTGGACCCGGATTACGCCCGCGAGCGCGCCGCCTGGCTGCAGCAGCTCGTGGCCCGGGAGAGCGCCCAACTGGCCGGCCATCGTGCGGAGCTGCAAGAGAGCCTCGCGGCCGACCGGACCTTTTTCCTGAGACTGATGCCCGCCATGATGGGCGGGCTGGCTGCCATCCTGGGGCTGCTGTACTGGGGCACCTGTTCATCGCCGGCCATGCGCCTGCTGGCTCACGTCGGAGCCCTCCCCGCCGGCGCGGGCGAGGCCGGAGCCACGCGGCTGCTCGAGGATCTCTGTGTCAAGGTCAATCTGCCTCCGCCCAAGATGTACATCATTCAATCCAGCGTGCCCTATACGATCGCCGCCGCGGCGGATTCGCACCATGCCATGCTGGGGGTGACCCGCGGGGCGCTCGACCTGCTGGACCAGCGGGAACTGGAAGCCATCCTGGCGCACGAGATCTCCCACATCGGCAACCGGGACATCCGGCTGAACTCCCTCCTGGCGTCGGTCACGCTGTTCATCCGGCTTCCCTTGTCGGCGCTTCGCAGGAAGTGGACGGCGCCGGCCGGAACTGTGTCCCCAGGCGGGGCGTCGATCCTGGAAATGGTGATCTGGCGCTGGGGATTCCGCCGCCTCTTGTTTATGGGGGTGATGGGATTGCTGCTGCTGCCCCTGCTGATCTACGTCTTCTTCGTGGCGCCCATCGTCGGCCACCTGATCCGGGCGTTCGTCTCGCACGACCGCGAATTCATGGCGGATTTCGACGCCGCCTGGCTGACGGGCAACCCCGAAGGTCTGGCGTCGGCGCTGGCCAAGATCGGCGGCGCCACGACCGGGCTGTGCGATTCCAACCCCGCCTTTCAGCACTCGTGCGTTGCCGGCGCGGGCGCCACCGGAGGCTGACTGAGCAGCACTTTCCAGCCGACTCACCCGTCGCCCGCCAAGCGAATTCAGCGCCTGGTGGAGACATTCGGAGCCGCTCGATTCACCGGCCTGAAGGGGGCCATAGAGACCGGCAAGGAATATGCCGGGGGCCGCGAGAACAAGGGTGAGGATCACCTGGTTCAGGTGGCGCAAGACGATCTGACCGCCATCCGCCAGGGCAACACCATGGGAAGAGTGTTCCGTCTGGCGGCGCGCGAAGAAGTCCCGGTCTACGAATCGAACCGGCCACACTCGTTGGTGATCGCACGGCTGCAGCCCGGCGAGCTGTTCGTCGCATTCGACGACCTGGGCAAGATGCAGCCCGTGAACACGGCCAAAGAGACCTACGGTTACATCGACCGCAAAACCAAGATCCAGGCTATCCCCAGCGTGTTGCCCCAGGAAGTATACGACCCCAGAGCGCGCGCCGCCGCCGAGGAAGCGCTGGCGCGCCGCGAAGCGGCTGCTTCGGCGCGGCAGTCGGCCGCTCCCGCGCCAGGGCCGCTGGGCCTCACGAAAGAGCAGTTCTGGATGGCGGCGGGTTTTGCCGCGGCGGTGTTCGCCGGGATCACGATCCTTCTGGTGATGGCGGCGGGGAAGTAACGGGCAGGGGGCGGGTCAGCGCTGTTCGAGCGCCTCATCGCGGATCGTGTGGCTGAACGTCATGACCTCCCGGGCTCAGTCTGGAATTCCGGTCGAATCGTTGTGATTCGGTGTTTCTGCTAGGATGTTGACAGCAAATCAACTTGGACGCTTATGCTCACGCGGCTGAAGGTATTCGGATTCAAGAACCTGGTCGATGTTGACGTGCGCTTCGGACCGTTCACCTGTATCGCCGGGGCGAACGGTGTCGGGAAGTCGAATCTCTTCGATGCCATCAAGTTCCTCAGCGCCCTGGCGGATCATCCACTCCTTGACGCGGCAATGTCGGTGCGCGATGAGGGGCATTCAACTGGCGATATACGGGGACTGTTTCATCGCGTATGTGATCGCTACGACGAGGAAATGAGTTTCGAGGCCGAGATGATCGTGCCGAAGCAGGGATTCGACGATCTCGGGCAGTCCGCAAAGGCCAGCAAGACGTTTCTTCTCTATAAGCTCGCGTTGGGTTACCGGGGAGGCGACGCCGCCTCAATGATGGGCGGCATCGAGATCCTTAGAGAAGACCTGTCATATATTAAAAGCGGCGAGACGGACAGCCACTTGCTGTTCGAGAACGATCCGGCATGGCGGAAGTCGGCCATCAGCGGCGACCGAAGATCCCCTTTCATCTCGACGGACACGGAGGGACAGAATAGGGTGATTCGTATCCACCAGGACGGCGGAAGCAGCGGGAGACCTCAGTCGCTCTTGGCCGCAACGCTTCCGAGGACTGCCCTGTCTGTCGCGAATGCCGCCGAGTGTCCCACCGCCACCTTGGCACGCCGCGAGATGCAGTCCTGGCGGTTGCTTCAGCTCGAACCCTCGGCTCTCCGGCAGCCCGACCCATTCACCGCGCCTGCGAAACTCATGCAGGACGGCTCTCATCTCGCCGCCACTCTTCACCACCTGGCGCGGACCGCATCCCGACGCGAGCATGCGGACCCCGGTCGCACTGGCGCCGCTGGTGAAGCCGGCGAGGAAGCAGCGGCTCAGCGCGTATATGCCGAGGTTGCGAGTCGCCTTTCCGAGTTGATCGATGACGTTCGCGAAGTCACCGTGGACAGGGACGAGCGGCGGGAGTTGCTAACCGTGATGGTCACTGGCGCCGATGGCACAAGACATCCGGCGCGGGCTTTGTCCGACGGGACGCTGCGTTTCCTGGCCCTGGCGGTCCTCCTGCAGGATCCCGAAGCTCGCGGAGTCATCTGCCTGGAGGAGCCCGAGAACGGCATCCACCCAGAACGCATTCCGGCGATGCTTCGCCTTCTTCAGGATATCGCGACGGATGTCCACGCTCCGGTCGGAGACGATAACCCGCTCCGGCAGATCATCGTCAACACCCATTCTCCCGAAGTCGTGAAGCAGGTGCCTGATGAAAGTCTAGTGCTTGCCGAGCTCAGAGAGGTCTCCGGCCGTGGTCAGCGATTCAAGGGCCTCTCCTTCGCCAGTCTGCAAGGTACGTGGAGAGTTGCGGAAGGTTCGCGGGTGGTGCAGCGCGGGAAGTTGCTGGCCTACTTGAACACGGGCATGCTTGAAACCGAGCCAGGTCCACGCGGGGAACGCCAGAGAGCCAAGAGGGTCATGGACCGCGAGGATCTGCAACCCTACCTTCCATTCGGCGAAACCGCTTGAGCGAACTCACATACACTTTACTGACAGATGGGAGTTCCGACGACGCGCTCAAACCCATCGTGGAGTGGCTCCTCAGGGGAAACGGAGTCTCTTGCGCAATCCAAGGAGAGTGGGCGGATCTGCGGCGGCTTCGCCGGCCACCGACGGGACTTCGGGCGCGTGTTGAGACAGCCGTCGAGCTGTACCCTTGTGAGCTTCTCTTCGTCCACCGCGACGCTGAAACTTGTCCGTACGAGTGCCGGCATAACGAAATAGGCACTACTATGGGCGAGGCCGTTTTCGAGCAAGGGCAGCCGCCCGCCTGGGTCTGCGTGATCCCGATCCGCATGACGGAAGCCTGGCTGCTATTCGACGAAGGTGCAATCCGAAGAGCCGCTGGGAACCCATCGGGCACCGCGGCTTTGGACCTGCCGTCGCTCCGGCAGTGCGAGGATCTTCCAGACCCCAAGGGCGTCCTGGAGGTAGCGCTTCGTCAGGCAAGCGGACATGGGGCCCGCCGGCGAGCCACCCTCCGGATTGCCCTGCTGAGGCGTCGTGTTGCCGATTACACCGCGGACTTCGAGCCCCTGCGCGAGTTGTCCGCCTTCGCGGCGCTGGAGCGCGACCTCCAGACCGCAATCCTAACCCACGGATGGGATCGCCGGTAGTTCACGCTACCTTCCCGGCACCCCCGCCAGCCCGCGCGTGGCGAAGTCCGTCAGCGTCAGCAGAATCAGAATCCCCAGCCACACCATCGCCCCCGCCAGCACTAACTTGGTTAGTTGGGTGCTATGCCGCACGTGCATGAAGAACAGCGCCACCAGCAGCATCTTACATACCGCAATGGCCAGCGCCGCCACCACGCTGAAGTCCCCCAGGTTGACAAACGCCACCGCTGTGGTCAGCACCGTCAGGCTGACCAGGGCCACGAAGACCAGGACGTACGTTTTTGTGCTATCGATGTGCTCCGTCATGACTATCTCCCCAGATGGCGGTCGATCAGATACAGTAATGGAAACAGGAAGATCCAGACGATGTCCACGAAGTGCCAGTAGAGGCCCACCACGTCCACCGGCGTCATGTAACTCGCCGAAAACCTGCCCTTCGCCGCCAGCGCGATCAGCACGATCAGCAGTCCCGCGCCGATCACCATGTGCAGCGCGTGCAGGCCGGTCATGGCGAAGTACAGCGAGAAGAATAGCTGCGCGGGGCCTTGCTGCGCGACGCCTTCGAAATGGAAATCGGGTCCGGGGATGTGGTGCTCCACATACTTCTGGTTCCACTCGTAGGCCTTCACTCCCAGGAAGACGCCGCCCAGCAGCAGTGTCAGAATCAGGAAAACCACCAGCGCCTTCCGTTTCCCCAGTTGCGCCGCGCGCACCGCCAGCACCATGGTCAGGCTGCTCGACAACAGCACCAGCGTGTTGGCCGCGCCGATGTACACGTTCAGGCTGGAACTGGTTACGGCGAATATGTCCGCGTACCAGCGTCGGTACACCGTGTACGCCAGGAACAGGCCGCCGAAGAACATGATCTCGGTGATGAGGAAGATCCACATTCCCAGCGTGGAGGCGTCCTTCTGTTGCGCCTCGGTGTCGAACTGCTCGCGCAGGGCGAGCGTCTCGGTTCGAGTGTGGCTAGCCAAAGTCGATCCCCTCCCCGGTCACTGTGCTGTAATCGTAGGCCGCGTGGGTCACAACCGGCGTTTCGTCGAAGTTGTGCAGCGGCGGCGGCGATGCCGTCTTCCATTCCAGTCCGGTCGCTCCCCACGGGTTGTCAGGCGCCACCTTGCCGTAGCGCAGCGACCAGATGAAGTAAATCATCGGCATCAGGTAGCCCACCGCCAGCACCGAGGCGCCCGCCGTCGACATTACGTTCAACACCTGAAACTCCGGCGGATACACATGGTAGCGCCGCGGCATCCCCAGGTAGCCGAGGATGAACTGCGGGAAGAAGGTCAGGTTGAAGCCCAGGAAGATGATGCCCGCCGAGAGCCTGGCCCACATCTCCGGGTACATCCGCCCGGTCATCTTCGGCCACCAGTAGTGCAGGCCGCCCAGGTAGGCCATGATAGCACCGCCCACCATGATGTAATGGAAGTGCGCCACCACGAAGTAAGTGTCGGTGACGTGAACGTCGATTCCCAGGCAGGCCACGAACAGCCCCGTCAACCCGCCGATGGTGAACAGTCCGACGAAGCCGAACGCATACAGCATGGGCGTGGCGTAAGAGATAGATCCCTTGTACAGCGTGGCCGTCCAGTTGAAGACCTTGATGGCCGACGGAATCGCCACGCAGTAACTCAGGAACGAGAACACCATGCCGGCGTACACGGACTGCGTGCTGACGAACAGGTGGTGTCCCCATACCAGAAAGCCGAGCACGGCGATCGCCACGCTCGAAAACGCCACGATCTTGTATCCGAAAATCGGCTTGCGCGAAAAGGTCGAAACCAGCTCGCTGATAACTCCCATGGCCGGCAGCACCATGATGTACACGGCCGGGTGCGAGTAGAACCAGAACATGTGCTGGAACAGCACCGGGTCGCCGCCCAGCTTCGGATCGAAAATCCCGATGTGGAGCAGGCGCTCGCACAGCAGCAGGACGATGGTCACCGCCAGCACCGGCGTTCCCAGAACCTGGATTAGGGCGGTGGCGTAGTGCGCCCACACGAACAGCGGCAGCCGGAACCAGGTCATGCCCGGGGCCCGCATCCGGTGCACCGTGACGATGAAATTCAAACCCGTCAGGATGGACGAGAAGCCCGCCACGAAGATGCCCAGCGCCGTGGCGATCACCCACGAATTCGAATACGTCGTGCTGTAGGGCGTATAGAAGGTCCAGCCGGTGTCCACGCCGCCCGCCAGCATGGCGAAAATCGCGAACAGCCCGCCGATCACCAGCAGGTACCAGCTAATCAGGTTGAGGCGCGGAAACGCCAGGTCGCGCGCGCCGATCATCATCGGCAGGAAGAAATTGCCCAGCACGGCGGGAATCGAGGGGATCAGAAAGAAGAAGATCATCGCCACGCCGTGCATGGTGAACAGCTTGTTGTAAGTCTCCGACGACACCAGGCCGCCCTGGGGAGTCATCAGCTCCAGACGGATCATGGTGGCCATCGCTCCGCCCAGGAAGAAGAACAGCGTGATGGTAAAGAGATACAGCAGACCGATGCGCTTGTGGTCCTTGGTCAACAGCCACGACTTAAGGTCATGGCCCGCGTTCAGGTAAGTCTCCCGTTCCACATCCACTGCGGGTGTCATAATCTCTAACGCGCGCCCCCCAACGCCGCCGGCGATGGGCCGAGCGACTTGATGTACTCCACCAACTGCAGCACGCCTTCCTCCGTCACCAGCCCCTGGAATGTCGGCATCGCCGGCGGATATCCGGCCACGATCTTCGCGTTGGGCTGCAGGATCGATTCGCGGATGTACGCTTCGTCCGCCTTCACCGTGCCGCCGGTGGACAATTTGACCGTCGAACCGAACAGACCAACCAGCGACGGGCACCGGCCGTGGTTATCGGCTTTGTGGCAATTGACGCAGGCCAGCTCCTGGAACAACTTGGCCCCGTCGTCCGCCAGCGACCCGGTGGATTCGCCGCCGCGCATCCAGTTGGCGTAATCCCGCGGCTCCATCACGTAGACCCAGCCGGTCATGGCGGAGTGCCGCGTGCCGCAGTAGGCGGCGCAAAACAGGTGATACTTGCCCGCCTTGGTGGGCTGGAACCATGTGGTCGAGTATTTACCCGGCACCGCGTCCTGCTTGGTGCGGAAGGCCGGCACGAAGAAATTGTGAATCACGTCCTCCGACGTCATGGTGAGCTTCACCGGGCGGCCCAGCGGGATGTGCAGTTCGTTGATCTCGCGCTTGCCTTCCATGTGCTGTATCTTCCACATCCACTGTTTGCCCACCACGTAAATCTGCAGGGCGTCGTCCGGCGGCCGGGCCTCCCGGAAGTAGATGCTGGCGCCCCAGGTAAACATCACCATGGTCAGGCCGAACGGGATCGCGGTCCACAGGATCTCCAGCGTCATGGCGCCGTGCTGCACTTCCGGCAGTTCCCCGTGGGAGCGGCGCCGGTAGCGAACGGCGAAGAAGAAAATCGCGGCGAAGATCAGCAGCGTGAAGAACGCGGCCACCGCCAGCAGAAAGAACAGCAGGTGGTCCACCTCGGGCGCGAATGTCGAGGCCTGTTCCGGAAATAGAGGGAATTTGCCCATGGTCGAGTTACCCCGCCCGCCCCGCGGCGGGCTTGTGGCGGCGCGATTCGCGCCGGAAAGCCATCGCCAGGAGCGCGCCGCACACCAGCACGAAGCCCGCGCCCGCGAAGCGCAGACCGCCAATGGCGATGGCGCCGTATTTTCCCGTGGCCGGGTCGTAGTGGTAGCAGAACAGCAGCACCTCGTCCACCGGCCCGCCGATCTTGCCTTCGGAGGCCTCCACCAGCCCCAGGCGGATATCGCGCGGCGCGTACTCCACGCCGTAGAAGTACCGCGAGATCCGTCCGTCCGGCGTCAGAATCAGGATGGCGCTGGCGTGCGCGAACTGGTCGGTGGCGGCGTCGTACTTGAAGTGAAAGCCCACTGCATCGGTCAGCGTTTTGATGTTGCGCTCGTCGCCGGTCAGAAAGTGCCAGCCGTCGATCGTGTCCGGACGCCCGTACCGCCGCACATAGTTGTCCCTCTTGGCGGAGGCCAACGCGGGCGTGTCCTTGGGATCGAAGCTCAGGCTCACCACTTCGAAATCCCGCCCCGGACTGAACGGCACCGCCTTGAGGCTGCTCACCAGCCCCGTTAGAATCTGCGTGCACAGCATGGGGCAGCGGTAGTACACCAGCGCCAGGATGACCGGCTTCTTCGTCTGAAAGAACGTCGACAGCGCCACCTCGCGCCCCGCCTCGTCGCGGAACGTCACGTCGAGCGGCACCTGGTAGTCCAGCTTCTGGTCGATCCCGACACCCTGCAGTGCGCCCGGCAGCGCCGCATTCAGATTCGAGTCCTGCATGCTGTAGGACGGCTGCGCCGGCGCCGGCTGCCCCGGTTGCGCTGCCGCGGGAAACGCCGCCAGCGCCAACAGCCAAAACCCTCCCCATCCCGTCTTCATTTCAGTTCTCCCGCCAGCGGCCCGCCGGCCGGCTGCATCTTCGCACCCAGACCGCTCTGGGTCGGCACGCTGACATCGGCGGCCTCCGATTGCGGGCCCGCCTGCCGCCGCGCCGGCAACCCGCGTTGCGCCAGCAAATCCATGGCGCGCGCAATGGGAATCCGCACCACGCCATGTTCCCGGTCGATCCACCCGTAACCGTTCAACTGCCGCTCCTCCACCTCGCGGAACCTCCGCAGGTCCTCCACTGGCGTCTCTTCCAGGCGCGGCTCGGGCGGCTGCTTGCCGGGGTTGACGCGCTCCCACGCCGCCCGCTTCACCCCGCCCGTGGCAGCCTCGAAATAGCGGAACAACCCGAACAGCAGTACCAGGGCGATGACCATGACCGCCACCATCGCGACCACGAACCGGCCCACCGCCCAAACATCGACATCGGATTCTTCGTGCTGCGGACCGCGCTCATTCCCGGCCATGCGCCAAGACCTCCTCTAACTCGGGCTCGTTGGGCGCGACGAGCGTCCGTTTCTCCAGTTGCGTCAGGAAGTACGCCAGCCAGATGCCCACCAGGCCGGTGGGAGCGGTGAAGTCCAGCCAGCTTACCCCGAACCCTCCGGTGCGGAAATACGGCGAAATCTGCCAGTACAGATCCACCAGCCGCATCGCCAGGATGAACCCCGCGATCCCCGCCAGCAGTTTGAAATTGCGCTTCAAATCGCGCGACAGAAGCAGCGCGAACGGCAGCGCGAAATGCCCGATCACCAGCAGCAGCGCCAACGCCTCCCACCCGTGATTCAGCCGCACCACGTACCAGGGAATTTCTTCCGGCAGGTTGCCCGCCCAGACGATGAGGAATTGCGAAAACGAAAAATACGCCCACACCATCACCAGCGCCAGCAGAAGTTTTCCAAGGTCGTGCAGGTGCCGCGGCGTCAGCACCTCGCTCATGGGCTTGCGAAACGAAAGCAGCACCAGCAGCGCCACCAGGAACGCCATGGACGTCAGCGCCTGGCCGGCGATCGCCAGCAGCGGGAACATGGTGGAGAACCACTCCGGCTTCACCCCCAGAATCCAGTCGATGGACATGAACGAAACCGCCAGCCCCCAGAACACCAGACCCGGTCCCGCCAGCCTGCCCAGCTTGCGGCGCGCCGCCGTCCCGCCTCCGCGATCCTCTTCCGCCGACCAGCGGTTGAACAGCCACCCCAGCACCAGCCACCCCGCGAAGTACACCGCCGCGCGGATCAGGAAGAACCCCGGCGCGAGCCACTGCGCCTGGTGCGCCGGCATCGCCCGATGATGCACCGGCATCCACGGGTACAGGTTGTTCATGCCGAGGACGATGGGCAGAAACATCAGGGCCGCCAGCGGCAGCGTGCGCGCCGCGGCTTCGGCGGGCCGGCGGATGACGGCGCCCCAGGCGCCCCCGGTGACGTATTGCAGCATCAGCCACGCCATCGGCCCCAGGCTCAGACCCAGCACGAAAATGTACGACCACAGGTACGAGCAGTAGAACTGGTTGGGCGAAACCGCCACCATGCCGATGGCCGTCAACACCGCGCCCGCCGCTCCCACCGCCGCCGCGCCGTTGCGCCATCGCCGCATCTCGCTCCGCAGTTCGGCGGGAATCCGGAAGTCCAGGCCTTGGGCCGTCATCGGGAGCCTCCGCTTTCGAGTTGCGCCCGGCTGGCGGGCGGGACATCGCCGATGGTCGCGTTGTGGCTCAACTGCAGCGCGCGCACGTAGGCCACGATCGCCCAGCGATCCCGCGGAGGGATTTGCGCCGCGTAATCCTGCATGGCGCCGAAGCCGCTGGTGATCACGTCGAAGAGATAGCCGTTGGGAACCTGCCGCAGGCGGTCTATATGATACGAGGGCGGATGGCGCAGGCCGCGCTTCACGATCATGCCGTTGCCTTCACCCTGCCGGTCGTGGCACGGCGAGCAGTAGACGTTGAAGCGGTCGCGCCCGCGCTCCAGCACGTCGCGGGTGACGGGGAAGGGAAACTTGTCCACCGGTTTGCCGTCGGGCGCTTTGCCGGTATAGAACGCCACATCGTCGTTCAGATGGCCGCGCGCCACCGTACCCTCCGGCAGCGGCCGTTCGCTGCGCCCGTCGCCGAAGAAATCCGTCGGCCGCAGCGGGATGAATTTCGGCTGGTCGTACATCTCCTGCCGGCAGGCGGCGAGCGAGAGCAACCCCGCCGCTAGAGCTGCGAGTCTCAATGTGGGGCAGGTTGGCAGCCTGCGGCGGGTTGGTAACCCGCCTTTCCGCGCTTGCACGCAGCCGCGCGTTCTGGTTGGCCACTCGCGCGGGCGAGCTTCGCTCGCCGGGCCGATTGCGGGCGCCCTCGGGGCGGGGCCGCAGGCTGCCAGCCTGCCCCACAAAGTCTTGCCATTATTCCGCAACTTCAGATACCTCCTTGGGCTCCAAAGTCTCCAGGAAGCCGGCCGTCCGTTCCGCGTCGAACAACGGGTCCGACGCCTCGATGCACAGGAAAAACCGGTTGCGGCTGGCGAGGGCAAACCGCGGCACGTTGAAAACCGGGTGATACGGCTGCGGCAGCCCGCACAGGCCCATCAGCCCCAGCACCGCCGCCAGCGCCGCGAACAGGATGGTCATCTCGAACGTAATCACGATGTACGAAGGCCAGCTATGCAGCGGGCGCCCGCCCACGTTGATGGGGAAGTAGATCACCGATACGAAGTACTGCAACAGGTAGCCCGAAATCCCGCCGATGACGCCGCCCGCCAGCACGATCAGCGGCAGCTTGTTGTGGTGCAGACCGAGCGCGCCGCTCAGTTCCTCGATGGGGAACGGCGAGTAGGCGTCCAGCTTGCGGTAGCCCTTCCCGCGCGCCGCCCGCGCCGCCTCCACCAGCTCCGTGGGATTGTCGAACTCGGCCATCAGGCCGTGAATAGGCGCGCTCACCGGCGATCCTCCCCGGCTTCCACCTTGGCCTGCGGCAGCAGCGTGCGGACTTCGAAAATGGAAATCATCGGCAGCAGCCGGATAAACAGGAAGAACAGGAACAGGAACAGCCCGATGGTGCCCGCGTACGTCGCCCAGTCCCACCGCGTGCCCTGGAACACGCGCCACGACGACACCAGGTGGTCCTGCGCCAGGCTGCTGACGATGATCACGTAGCGCTCCAGCCACATGCCCACCAGCACGATCAGACTCCATATGAACAGCAGCCACGGCGTCGAGCGGAATTTCCTGATCCACAGGAAATTCGGCGCCACGATGTTGCACAGCACCAGCGTCCAGTACTGCAATGCGTACGGCCCGGTCATGCGGTTCACCGTCACCGCGTGCTCGTAAACGTTGCCGCTGTACCAGCCGGTGAACGCTTCCATCGCATACGCGTAGCCCACGATCAGCCCCGTGGCCAGCATCACCTTGGCCGAGTTGTCCAGGTGCTTGTCGGTGATCAGCCCCTTCAACCCGTAGACCGAGCGCAGCGGAATGGCCAGCGCCAGCACCATGGCGAAACCGGAATAGATGGCGCCCGCCACGAAATACGGCGGGAAGAACGTGCTGTGCCATCCGGGCACGATGCCGATGGTGAAGTCGAAGCTCACCACCGTGTGCACCGAGAGCACCAGCGGCGTGGCGATGCCCGCCAACAGCAGGGAAGCGGTTTCGTACACGCTCCAGTGCCGCGCCGAACCGCGCCAGCCCATCGCTCCCACGGCGTAGATCAACCGCGCCAGCTTGTTCCCGGCGCGGTCGCGCAGAGTGGCCAGGTCCGGCATCAGGCCCACGTACCAGAACAGCAGGCTCACCGTGGCGTAGGTGGACACCGCAAACACGTCCCACACCAGCGGGCTGCGGAAGTTCGGCTCGATCCCCATGGCGTTGGGATACGGCATCAGCCAGTAGAACAGCCACGGCCGGCCCATGTGCAGCAGCGGGAACATGCCGGCGCAGGCCACCGCGAACAGCGTCATGGCCTCGGCGAAACGGTTGATGGAATTGCGCCACCGCTGGTTGAGCAGCAGCAGAATGGCGGATATCAGCGTGCCCGCATGCCCGATGCCGATCCACCACACGAAGTTCGTGATGGCGAAACCCCACATCACCGGCGTGCGGATGCCCCACACGCCCGTGCCCTTCGCCAGCAGCACGCCCACCGCCAGCAGGAACAGCAGCAGCAGCACCAGCCCCAGCCCGAAACCGGCCATCCAGAAGACCGGCGTCCGCGTGGTCAGCACCACCGTCGCGATCTGGTCCGTGATGGCGCCGAAGGTGTAACCCGGAGCGATGATCTTCTCCGCCGGCCGGTCCGCTACTTGAAGTTCGTCCGCCATGGCTTACGACTCCACCTCCGGATTGGGATTGCGCAGCGCCGCCAGGTAGGTGGTGCGCGGCCGCGTATTCAAATCGGCCAGCAGACCGTAGTTGGATTTCTCGGCTTTCATCTTCGCCACCCGGCTGTTCGGGTCGTTGACGTTGCCGAACACGATGGCCTCCGCCGGGCACGTGGCCTGGCAGGCCGTCTGGATATCCCCATCGGCCACCTTGCGGTTGCCCTTCTCGGCGTCCATCTTGGCCGCGTTGATGCGCTGCACGCAGTAGGTGCATTTCTCCATCACGCCGCGGCTGCGCACCGTCACATCGGGATTGTGCAGCAGCTTCAGGCTGGGAGTTTCGTTATCGCTGAACTCGTAGAAATTGAAGCGCCGCACTTTGTAAGGGCAGTTATTCGAGCAGTAGCGCGTGCCCACGCAGCGGTTATAGACCATGTCGTTCAAGCCTTCGGCGCTGTGGTTGGTGGCTTGCACCGGGCACACCAGTTCGCAGGGGGCGTTCTCGCAGTGCATGCACGGGACCGGCTGGTTGTAGATGCCGTCCGGCAGGTCCGGCAGGCCCTTGTAATAGGAATCCACGCGCATCCAGTGCATGGCGCGCCCGCGCCGCACCTGGTCCTTGCCCACCACCGCGATATTGTTCTCCGCCTGGCAGGCCACCACGCAGGCGCCGCAGCCCATGCAGGCGTTCAGGTCGATGGCCATGCCCCAGGCGTAGCCGTCGTACTTCCAGCCGGGATACAGCGTCAGCTCTTTAGGCGGCGTCTCCGCGCCTTCGTGAACGCCCTCCGGGTTCTTGCGATACGCCTCGATGTCGCCGGCGTGAATGGTATGGCGCCCGGCATCGAGTATGTGGAAGTCCTGCGTGCAGGCGATGGGGTAAGTCGCGGATATCTTCTTCGCCGCCATCCCCAGGTCCTGCCACGGGGCTTTTCCGGTGCGCAGGCCGTAGGGGTTGAAGCCCACGCCGGTCGAGGCGCGTCCCCCGCGCGTCCGCCCATAGCCCAGGTGCAGCGTCACCGAGCTTTCCGCGTGGCCGGGTTGGATGAACACCGGCGCGCGCAGCGTGCGGCCCTGGTAAGTCAACTCCACCATGGGAACTTCCTGCGACGCCGCTACCAGGCCCTGGTAGTAGACGCCCAGCCGGCTGGCCGTCTGCGGGCTCATGATGGCGGCGTTGTCCCAGGTCAGTTTGGTGATGGGCTTGGGCATCTCCTGCAGCCAGCCGTTGTTGGCGAAGCGCCCGTCGTATATGGTTGGGTCGGGGCGGAAGAGCACTTCCAGCTTGCCCTCCAGCTTTCGCTTGGGCGCGGGCTCGCGGATGGCGTCCCCGTCGATTTTCGCCGTCCTCGTGGGCAGGGCCGACCCCGCCACCACGCCGTCGTGCACCGCGCGCCGCCACCATGTCTCGAAATCCGGTCCCTTGTGCCGGCTGGCCCAATAGCCTTTGACGATCTGGTATTCGCTCAGATCCGGACTCCCGGTAAGCATCTGCAGAATCTGAACCGCCGAGCGCCCGCCGTAGAGCGGCTGAATCAGCGGCTGCTGGATCGTTACCGTGCCGTCGAAAGCGCGCGCATCTCCCCAGCTTTCGAGGAAATGCGTCTCCGGCAGCCGCCACTGGCACAGCTCCGAGGTCTCGTTGTCGTACAGGCTGAGGTGCACGCGCAGCGCGGCTTTCCGCAGGCGGTCGCGCATCCCCAGTTCCACCGGCGCGTTGAAGGCCGGGTTGCCGCCCAGGATCAACAGCAGTTCCACCGAGCCCCCGTCCAGGTCGCCGGCCAGGTCTTCGAGCGAAGCCAGTTGATCCACCGGGTTGGCTTCGATCGGGTCGGTGTAGAACACCGTCTTGCCCACGTTCTCGAGCCGTGCGTTCATGACGTGCGCCAGCGCGTGTACGATGGGTGGCTGGCACTCGCCCGCCATCACCAGGCTCGCGCCCCGGTTGCGCTGTAAGTCGCGGGCGATGGCGCCCACCGGCTGGTAAATGTCGCCGTTGTCGCCCGTTTTCGGACCGTTGGCCACGCCCAGCGCCGTTCCGAGCGCCCACGCGAACTCCTCGATATCCGTCGAGCGCAGCGAAAAGCGGTGGTCCGCCTTGGTCCCGGTGGGCGTGGGCATGGGCTCCGCCACGTACAGCCGGTTCATGGCCGTCTGGCCGCCCTGCACTCTGCGCCGCGCCGCGAACTGCCGCGCGTAACGCAGGCTGGCCGCTCCCTGCGCCAGGAAGTCCGCATCCAGCGAGACGATCACGTTGGCCTTGCTCAGGTCGTAGTACGTGTTCACCGGCGCGCCGAAGGTCAGCCTGGCCGCCGCGCGCGCGCTGTGCCCCCCGGCGGGCTCCCACTGGTGCCACTTGGATTGCGGATAGAGCCGCGCGATCTCGGCCAGTTGCGCGGCCATGGTGGGCGACGTGACCGTTTCCGTGAGAATCCGCAGGCCCGCGCCACCCTTGAGCTTCTGCGCCGCCAGGGCCGTCCGCAGGATTCCGAAGAAGTCTCCCCAGGCCTTGACGTCGTCTTCGCCGGCCACCGCCTGCAACCGGTCCGGATCGTACAGCCCCAGCACGGAGGCCTGCGAAAACGCGTCGCATGCCCCCAGCGTGGCCGGATGCTCGGGGTTGCCTTCGATCTTGGTCGGCCGCCCCTCGTGGCTCTCCGCCAGCACCCCGTTCGCCACGCCGTTCAGCGTCGTCGCCGTGGCGTAGAACAGCGGCCGGCCCGGAGTCAGTTCCTCGGGCTGCCGGACATACGGCATGATGTGCTCGGTGGGCTGCCGCGTGCATGCCGCCAGCCCCCCCAGCGCCAGCGACGCTCCCATCAGCTTCAGGAAGTTGCGGCGGCCTTCCACCGGGCTTTCATCCTCGCTCCAGCCGATGGCCAGGCGCGGAAACTCGCGCTCCACCAGGTCGCGGAACTCGGGCGTCCGCGCCAGGTCGTCCAGGCTGCGCCAGTACGTGCGGCCGTGTCCGGAAGCCTCCAGCCGCGCCCGCATCGCGGCCAGGTCGGAGTGGTTGCTTTTGTCGCTCATCGGTGGCAAGTGGAACAGCTTGTCAATACCCGCGTTTCCTGGATGTTGTATTCCCGCCGCAGGCGCCGTCCGGTTTCCAACTGGTCGCCCGCCGGCTGGTACCCCATGGTGGTGATGTTCTCGCGCGGTCTCAAGAACCTTTCGGGTTGGCGGTGGCAGTCCAGGCACCACGACATTTGCAGAGAGTTCTCCTGCCAGGTCAGCGGCATCTTGTCCACCCGCCCGTGGCAGCTCTCGCAGCCAATCCCCTTACTAACGTGAATGCTGTGGTTGAAATACACAAAGTCCGGAAGATCGTACACGCGCGTCCACCGGATCGACGCCCCCGTGCGGAAACTCGCCCGCACCGGCTCCAGCGTCGGGCTCGTCGTCCAGATTTGCGAATGGCAGTTCATGCACGTCTTGGTGGGCGGAATGTTGGCGAACCCGGAGGTTTCGACCGTGGTGTGGCAGTACCGGCAGTCCAGCCCCAGCGCCCCAACGTGGTGCTGGTGGCTGAACGGCACCGGCTGCTCGCGCTGTTGCATGGCGCGCGTGTTATAGGAGGATTCGTTCAGCTCGGCGAACACCCACGCCGCGAACGCCGCCAGGAAGGCCGCGCCGAACAAGGTAATCCGCGCGAACGCATTAATTCTGCGATGAAAGATTTGGGACATAGCTCCACCTAAGTCCCGCCGTTCCGGACAGGCTCTTCCGCTCTCGCCTGGGACAGACTGCAACCTGGTTCAACCGCCCGTCGTGAAAACCCTTCATCCCGCATCGCCAAGATGCCCTCACAGAATGGGATGCAGAACCCGGCGGTTGGCTTCATTTTATACAAAACAGGCGCGCAAGCGGCCCCGGCGCGGATCCAGCTATGGCGCGGGTTCGCGCTCCAGGCTGCCCAGAAGGGCCGACGCTTCCGCTTCGGTGGCCGCGGTCCAGCGGGAACAGCGCCATCGGACGTGACCGCCGCGGTCCACCAGAAATGCCGAGGGCTGGCCCGCCATGCCCATCGTCTTGCGGAAAGAATGGTCCTTGTCCCACACCTCGCTCAGCGCCGAGAAATGGCGCTCCATGTAGTCTTTCCAGGTTTGCTGCTGCTCGTCTTCGTCGATGCCCATGAACCAGGTGTCCGACGCCGCGTGCTTGTAGAGCCGTTCGGCCGCCGCGCGCATCGCGACGCAGGTTTTGCAATTGATCGCCCAGAAGTCCACGAAGATCACCCGGCCCTTGAAGTCCATCATCGAAACCGGCTCGTTCTGGGCGGTTTGGAAGGTCACGTCGGGCAGGGTCTGAGCGGCAGCCGGGCCCGCGGCGGATGCGGGCGCGTGAATACAGCCGGCGAAGAGGAGCAGGATCCCGGCCGGCGCCAGCAGCCAGCGCGATACCCGAACCCCTCCGTCCGGTGATTGCGCGCGGCCGGCT
>Ga0209039_10001563_pt1 | contig 21033 bp, 16 predicted proteins | sample BogFormECP12_OM1_FD_188238 | JGI IMG/M metagenome (GOLD analysis project Ga0209039, IMG submission 188238) | Bog forest soil microbial communities from Calvert Island, British Columbia, Canada - ECP12_OM1 (SPAdes) (version 2) | ecosystem: Environmental > Aquatic > Freshwater > Wetlands > Bog ...
CATAGGAAATCTCTACGGCACCACGCCGTACGGTGGCACAGGACAGGACGGAGTGGTTTATGAAATCACGCCGTAGAGCAGTTGTTAGTAGCCAGTGGTCAGTTATTAGTGAAGGAGAATCGTCATGACGAATTCGGCACAACGTAAGAGTTGGACTCGCAACTTAAGTTCTTGGCCAGCAACTGCGGCGCTGGCGTTGGCAATTATGTTTGTGTTGCCAGTGGTGACGCAATTAGCGGCAGCACAGACGTTCACCGTGCTGCACAGCTTCACCGGCGGCGGCGATGGAGCGCGTCCGTTCAGCACCCCGACGCTTGATCCGGCGGGCAATCTCTACGGAACGACCACCTGGGGCGGACCCGGCAATTGCTCCCCGCCTTATGAGTGTGGGACGGTCTTCAAGCTGAGCCGCAGAAATTCCAGCTGGGTCCTGCAGACGCTCTATACGTTTAACCCCAATACCGGGATGGATGGCTATGCTCCGGTAGGTCAGCTCGCTCGCGACCCCAGCGGCATTCTCTATGGCACGACGCAATCGGGGGGACCGCACGGAGACGGCACTGTATTCCAACTGAGGCCCGGTGCCACACGCCCTGTCGCGGCTGCCGCTCCCTGGACGGAAACCAGAATCCACGACTTTGACTTCTCCGATGGCGAACAGCCGAGTGGAGATCTGCTCCTCGACTCGGCAGGGAATCTCTACGGCACGACCTGTTACGGCGGCACCGGTGAGGACGGTACTGTCTTCACACTGATACCCCTCAATGGCGCCTGGACCCACAGTATCCTGCACAGCTTCACCGGCGGCGGCTACGACGACGACGGCAGTTGCCCCAAGTCCGGCGTGGTTCTGGACGCTGCGGGAAACGTTTACGGCACCACTTACGATGGTGGCGCACACGGCGACGGCGCAGTTTATCAGGTCACTCCATCTGGCTCAGAGTCTGTCCTGTACAGCTTTACCGGCGGCAGCGACGGTTCACTCCCCACTGCCGGAGTCATCTTCGACTCGTTCGGCAACCTCTACGGCGCGACGGCGCAGGGCGGTTCCGGCGGCAGCGGTGTGGTGTTCGAACTCTCTCCAGGCGACAACGGTTGGACCTATAGCCAGATTTATCCCCTGCCCGGCGGCGGCTGGGGACCCTACGAGAGATTGGTCCTGGACGCGAGCGGCAACCTCTACGGCACGATGTTCAAGAGCGGCTATACCGGATACGGCGTGATCTTCAAACTGACGCCCTCCAACGGAAGCTGGAACTACACCCCGCTCCACATCTTCACCGGCGGCGACGACGGGGCTTATCCCTCCGGCCTCGTTCTCGACCCCAACGGCAACCTCTATGGCGTGGCGGGTGGTGGCGGCAATAGTGCATGCCAGTCTGGTTGCGGCGTTGTCTTCGAGGTCACGCCGTAAGGCAGTTGTCAGTGGTCAGTAGTCAGTTGTCAGTTAAGGAGATTGGTCATGAAGAATTCAGCACAACATCGGAGTTGGACTCTCAATCTAGGTTTCGGGCCTGCAACCGCAGCGTTGGCGATTGCGATCGCGTTTGCGGTCACGTTGGCGTATTCGCAACCAGCGCAGGCGCAGACCTTCACCGTGCTCTACAACTTTACCGGCGGGCAGGACGGGGAATATCCCTGGGCAAGTTTAACCATGGATAGAGGCGGAAATTTCTATGGAACCGCTGCTTCAGGTGGTTACTTCGGAGGTAATTGCCCCTACTCCGGGTGCGGCACCGTCTTCAAGCTGTCTCACAAAGGCTCCGGATGGGTATTTGCTCCGTTGTACTTGTTTCCAGGTGGCTACGACGGAATCGGGCCTTACGCGCGGGTAATCTTTGGGCGGGACGGCAGCCTCTATGGCACGACTGCTGAGGGCGGAAACACGTGCTACAGCGGCACCTGCGGCACAGTTTTTCGGCTGGCGCCCCCGGCAACCGCCTGCAAGACTGCCCTCTGTCCTTGGAACGAAACTGTAATTTATCGCTTCGTCGGAGGTAGCGATGGATATCAGCCTGAAGGCGACCTCACGCTGGACCAGGCCGGAAATCTCTACGGCACAACCCAGATTGGCGGCATTCCGGGATGCAGCGGCTACAGTTGCGGCACCGTCTTTGAGCTAACACCGTCAGGCGGCGGCTGGACGGAGAGCGTTTTGTATAGGTTCACCGGCTATGACGACGGCTATTGGCCGTACAGCGGCGTAATCCTCGATCAGGCCGGCAACATTTACGGTACAACCTCAGACGGTGGCAGCAAATCGGGCGGCGGTCTGCCGCAAGGCACAGCTTTTCAATTGATGCCGTCGGGTTCGGGCTGGACGAAAAACATCCTCCACACTTTCGCGTTCTCGAGTGACGGGATAATTCCTAATGGGATGATCTTTGACGGATCGGGCAACCTTTATGGCACCACCACCGCTGAGGGCAATGGTAGCGGAGGCACGGTCTTTGAGCTGACGCCGTCAAACGGTAATTGGGCATTTGACGTGCTTTATGCATTCACCGGCAACGGCGGGGCGGCTGGGCCGTGGAACGCCGTGACCATGGATGCAGCCGGAAACCTTTACGGCACAACCCGAAGCACCGGAGCCTATGGATATGGTGTGGTTTTCAAGCTCACGCCTACGGAAACCGGTTGGACCTACACTTCGCTGCATGATTTTACGGGCGGAGCCGACGGAGGTTGGCCGAAGAGCAGTCTGATCTTCGACGCTAACGGGAACATCTACGGCACGGCCAGCGTTGGCGGAACAGGACAATGTGACATCTGGGGTTGCGGCGTTGTCTTCGAGATCACGCCGTAAGACAGTTATCAGTCGCCAGTAGTCAGTAGCCAGTTAAGGAGATTTCGTCATGAATTCGGCACAACGTAAGAGTTGGACTCTCAACCTAGGTTTTGGGCCTGCATCTGCGGCGCTGGCGATAGCAATCGTGTTTGCGCTGATGGTCGTGACGCAATCAGCGCAGGCGCAGACGTTTCAGGTGCTGTACAACATCGTCGGCGGAGAGAACGGAGAATTACCCAATGGGGGCCTGGCCATGGATCGGGCGGGTAATCTCTACGGCACAACGGCTGCCGGGGGTGCCCAGAGCTGCGGCTGCGGAATCGTGTTCATGTTGAAGCGCTCAGGCCATGGGTGGACCTTCAATCCCATATACAGGTTCAAGGGGGGAAGCGACGGTTCGTATCCTTATGCAAGGGTGGTCCTTGGCCCGGACGGTACGCTGTACGGCACCACCGGTGGTGGTGGTTCTGGGTACGGGACCGTGTACAACCTGAGGCCGAAACCAACAGCCTGTATGAGTGCTCTGTGCCCGTGGAGCGAAACTGTGCTTTACAAGTTTCTCGGGGGACCCGTTGATGGGGCCTTTCCCACCGACGAGGTCGTTTTCGACCGGGAGGGAGACCTTTATGGAACGACTAACCGGGGAGGGCTCTACAACGTCAATTGCACGTATGGCCTCGACTATTGCGGTACGGTCTTCAAGATGAGTCCCTCCAACGGCGGCTGGACGGAAAGCCTGCTGTACAGCTTCACCGGAGGTGATGACGGCAGCGATCCGTATGCCGGACTGACCCTTGACGCGGCCGGGAATTTGTATGGAACCGCGCTCACGAACGGGGCAGGAAATGGAGGCACGGTTTTTCAGTTGACGCCTTCCGGATCGGGCTGGGTCGAGAACACTCTGTACTCGTTTAATCGTCAAGGCAACAGCGGATACGAGCCCCTCAATGGCCTGATCTTCGATTCCCAAGGCAATCTGTACGGCGGTACGCCAACGGGAGGTGCAGGTGGGGCGGGCACGGCCTTCCAGCTGACACCGTCTGGTAGCGGATGGAGTTTCAATTTGCTGTACAGTTTTTTCGGGGGCGAGTCAGGTCCGGCTGGCAGTCTCCTGATGGATGGCGCGGGCAATCTGTACGGAACGGCCTATAGTTTGTATACCAACGGCTTGATTTACAAGCTGACACCCTCGAATGGCTCATGGATCTATACCGTGCTGCACCAGTTCAAGGGTCAGGACGGAAGGGGTCCGAACGGCGCCATCATCATGGACGCAGAGGGGAATCTCTACGGAACGACCTTCGCGGGCGGAGCCTATGATTGGGGCGTCGTCTGGGAGATCACTCCGTAAAGCAGTGGTCAGCGGTCAGTTATCCGTTGAGGAGATTGACCACGACGTAGAAGAGAAGAGCAGCATGCGATTCTAGCCAAAGCAAAAAAGCGGCCGAATAAGATCATTGGGACAGAACAATCCGTCTGCGCTCGGAACTGCCGCGCACACAGCCGAAACGCAGCTCCGCCGGTTTCATTCCGCGGCTCGAATCCATTTACAATCGATGTTGGCAATCATCAGGCAGGAGTTCTGAATGGCACACATGGTGAAGTGCATTAAGTTGGGGCGCGAATCTGAGGGCCTCGACGAGCCGCCTTTCGACGGCGAACTTGGGCAGCGCATCTACGACAACGTTTCCAAATTGGCATGGGAACAGTGGCAGGAACACATGAAAATGTTGCTCAACGAATATCGCCTGCAGCCCTGGAAGAAGGACCACCAGGAATTCATCGTGCAGCAGATGGAAGCCTATTTCTTCGGCGAAGGCGCCGAGAAGCCCAAGGACTACGTTCCGCCAACTCACTGAGATCGGACTGCTGTCTTTCGTCTATTCGAACAGTTCTGCCTTCCAGAGCTTCTGCCCTGCAAGCGAGGTATAGCATCCCCAGACGGCAAGACCGATCGCGGTCAAGAGCACGAACAGAGAGCCGCCAATGTACCAGCTCGAGAATCGCGTCGTGATAGGAATATTCAGCAGCAGGTCAACGGTGAAAATCCCTGTGGCTAACGCGATCAATCCGAAGCGCAACACCACAAAAGCCGCGATCGCGTAAATGGCAGAGTAAGTGGAAATATCGATCAGCAGGTGATGGCTGTCGAATGTTTTGATAGCGGTCCAGACCGCCACAAAGGCCAGTGCGGCAAGCCACGGCTTGCGCAGGACTACACGCAAAACGAACATCACGAAGAAGAAGAGCAACGTCGCCTGCACCGAATTATCCAGGTGCCACAACCATGTGCCCAGCACATGACGAGCCCCCAGCAAATAATCTGTACTGCCGAATGCGGGAGCGTCGCCGGCTCGCAGGCGCAACAAGTGAAAAAGAGAAAAGATGAGTGACCAGCTCACACCCAGAAGCACGCCATAGAGCAGATCTCTGCCAACCATCGGGTCGCGAAGTCGGCCTGTCATCAGCCTGCTCCACGAGATAATGGCGTGCGGCCAGTGTCGCCGGATGTAAGGTTCGATTGCAACATACAGTGAGCAGACGACGACAGTAACGAACAGACTTCCGCTGGCCGCCAGTACGAATAGCTCGATCACAGACACGGACGCGTTGAAGTGTGCCAAAAAGAGCCAGAGCACCATCTGCAGCGAGAAGATGACGATCCCCAGCCGCAAGGCTCCCTGAATGTCCGCCTTCCCCCGCTTGTAGTTGCGCCACGCGATCAGAATTGCAGCCAGCAAGAGAAGCACGGCCACGCCGGAAAGGACGATGTTCATCACCTTCTTGGCGAAGGAAGTGTCTGTGCTCTCCATGCGGTTCGGTTTGGTCCAGTCTCCGATCAGGGAGAAGAAGACTGGCTTGCCACGCCACGAAGCGGCTTCGATACGCAATGGATAGGACGTTCCCGGCCAAGTGCCAACCCAAGCCGCGCGAGCGTCGGATCCTGCCAGCGAATTCCAAGTCGATGGCGTCGGCTTGAACTGCGCCGAATCGAGGCCTGCAAGGCGGAACAAGACATTCCAGTCCAGCGGAGTAAACGGCTCCGAACTCTTCTCGTTCTGAGGTGGAATCGTTTCCAGATGGTTCAGCCTGCCTTGCGGATCGAGCGAGATCTGCACCATGCTCGACATGGTTGGCGGAGGATCGCTTAAATCGATCATGCCAGGAACGAGCGAAGTGTCTTTCACCTCCGTAGCCACCATCTCCGAAGGACTCTCGCGGAACCAATACAGCAGGGCCGCGGGCCGGCCTTGCAGCGCGGCATCCCAACTGCTGCGTAGCTTCGGGTTGTCGTGCAGATAGTCCAAGTAGTCGTCGTTGTAGACGAAGCCATCAGCAGTGTCGGCTGGAGGATTGGTGTACCCAAGTTCCTGCACCATGTCGCGAGCTTTCTGGGCAAGAATCTCGGAGGAATACGGCACGTTCATCCGGTTGATGCCGCTTGTCCTGTCGGCCAGCAGGTAGAACACAAGCAGTCCGGCAAGCGCGACGCTGAGCCACGCCAGCGCAACCGGAAGCTTGAGCCCGGTCGTCTCACCCGCGGCGGCGACGATTTGCGGCGACGGAGTTTCGCCGGCGGCAAGCGCGGCTTCAAGAGGATCTCCGCCGGGAAGCGCTGCGGCTACCGCCAGCGCGGAAGGAGGCCGCGCACTCGGATTCGCTTCCAGGCAATGCATGATGGTGCGCTCGACCGCCGGGTCGAGGTCTTTCACCAAAGACGATGGCCGGCTCGGCACGCTGTCGCGACGCACACGCACAATCTCTTCCAACGTCTTGCCATCGAATGCAGCCTTACCGGTGAACACCTCGTAGAGCACCAGCCCAAGGGCGTAGATATCGCTCTTGAAGGTGACTTCTTCTCCGGCGAGCTGCTCAGGCGCCATGTAGGCTGGCGTACCGCTCCGCACGTCCGTGATTTCGTGGGCGACGGCCGCGAGACCAAAGTCGGTGACTAGCACCTCGCCGCGCCCGTCGAGCATGATGTTGGCGGGTTTCAAATCACGATGGAGCACGCCTTTGTCATGGGCGGCGGCAACGCCAGCGCAAATCTTGCGGGCGATTTCGGCGGCTTTATCTCCAGGCAAACGTCCGATGCGGCGCAGCAGCGAGCCCAGATCTTCACCATCGATGTATTCCATGCTGAGAAAGGTGAGCTCATCGGCCTGTCCGATATCGAAGACACGGCAAACGTTGGGATGGGAGATCCTCCGCGCGATGCGGACTTCATTGCGGAATCGCTCCAGCGTGTGTTCGTCCGTTACAGACTGCGGCAGAAACTTCAGCGCGACTTGCTGGCCCAGGCTGAGATCGTCAGCGCGATAGACCTCGCCCATTCCACCTCTTCCCAGAAGGGCAATGATTCGATACCGTCCCGCAACCAGCGCGCCAGGGGCGAAGCGGCCTTCGTTCCGGAAGTGAGAAGACGGCCACGATAGAGGTGGCCTCGAAGCCAGTCGCGGCGCTGAGGACTGCAGAGTGGGAGTGTCGGCAGCCAAAGTGGCCGCAACGTCAGGGTCGACGGGTTTCCCGCAAAAAGCGCAGAAAGGTGCCGCTTGGGTGATCTCCGCTTCGCACGATGGACACTTCGGCACCGCTATCCCTCGAAAAAGGTACGACCAGTATCTTAACCGAATGTTCAGATCGATTCGCCCGGCGTTTGACGTATCGTTGTAGGAAAAACGCTCGCGGTGGACAAACGGAGAGGCTCTGTCACTGAGCGTGCCCCAGCCGACTTCGTGGTTTACGGTTGAAGACTTCTACCATGGACTGCCCGCAATCTGTTACGCGCGGGCAGCGTGCTCGTCTGGACCGAGCGGCAGGAAATACTGCGTGCCGCGGATGGGCTCGCTGACGCGGCGCAGCAGTGCCTGCAAATCCTCGCTGCGCTCGACGAAATCAATTTCCGATGTGTTCACGATCAACAGATCGGAAGAGGTGTAGTGGAAGAAGAAGTGTTCGTAGGCCTTGATTACCTCTTCAAGATAATCGTCGCTGATGACCTTTTCGCCGGGCGCATTCTTTTTCTTCAGACGCTTCTTTAGTACCTCCGGCGTCGCCTGCAGGTAGATAACCAGGTCGGGAGTGGGCACATTCTGCCGGAACAATTCGTAGTAGCGGTTATAGACCTCCAGCTCCGGGTCGCCAAGGTTGAGGCAGGCGAACAGCTTGTCCTTTTCGAAGATGTAGTCCGCGACATAGGTCTTGTTGGGATTGCGTTTCACATCCAAACCGCCAAGCTGCTCGTAGCGCGCGATGAGGAAGGCGAACTGCGTCTGAAAGGCGGCTCCCGGTTCGCCATCGTAGAACGGCCGCAGAAAGGGATTGTGCTCGGGCTCGCTGATGCGCTGGGCGTGCAAGGTTTCTGCAATCACCTGACACAGCGTGCTCTTGCCGACACGAATGGGGCCTTCAACTGCAATATACCGAGGGGGTTCGAAAAGATTCGCCATGGCGCGAGAAATAACGGCTACGTTCCGCAGAATATCTTGCCGCTGCGTCCGTGACAATTGTCGGGATGGTTAACTTTGCACAGAGTTTTCCACATGGGAGCGGTTGTCAGTTGTCCGTTCCCAGTTGTCGGCTTCTGTGCTGACAACTGGCCACTGGCCACTGACCACTGATTCCAGCGGCTACCTCGTCACTTCCAGGCCAATCGCCTGGCCCTCGTACACTCTCTGCCCAGGGCCGGGAGTTGTTCGCATTACCATGCGCGTGCCAGACGGAACGGCCTCAGGGGCATTGGCGTCGACTGACGGCGGGAACTCTTGGCTGGCAATCTTCCCCACGCGCAGACCTGCGCCCACGATTTCGTTGACCGCGTCGTCTTCGCTGCGTCCGACGAAGTCAGGCATGACGAACGAGGCGCGCTCTTCCGGCGCGGCCAGCAGCACACTGATCCTCGGCGCTGAGACGTTGAGCGCATTCGGAGGTGGACTTTGCGCCACAATCTGATCGGGTGGCGCACCGGGAATGGTCGCGGTGGCGACGCTACCCAGCTCAAGCCCGCGACGGCGGATGTTGATTTCGGCGGCGCGCTCGCTGCCTCCGTTGAGGTCGGGAATGACGACGCGCTGCGGGCCCATGCTTTCCGCCACGCGCACGCGCCAGCCGCGCCGCACCTGCTCGCCCGGCGCGGGAGCTTGTGACATGATGCGCCCTGGAGGCACATCGGAGCTGAAGTAACGATCGCCAGGCTCAAGCACCAGCCCGTAATCCGCGAGGGTATGCTCGGCCTGCGATGTAGTCATGCCGACGAGCTTGGGAATCTTCGTCTGGCGGCCATGTATGGCAAAGCGCATCGCAGTCAGCGCCGAAGCCATGAACACCACCAGCAGCACCAACACGCGTACTAGGTATTGGAAGAAGCGCCGCATCAATGTGCCTCGCTGTCGCCCGCCGCGTGATCTGGCGCGTCCTCTTTTTGCGCCACGGCAAAATGCGTTGCTGGAGGTGGTGCGGCGAAATCCTCCGACTCGCGTCCCCTGAGCGCAACCCGCATAAAGTCAATCCAGATAGGTAGCGCGGCCATCGCCCCGGTTTCCTTGTTGCCCAGCGTCTTCTTCTCGTCATAGCCGACCCAAACGCCGCAAGTGAGAGATGGCGAGAAGCCGACAAACCACGCGTCGGTGAAATCGTTAGTGGTGCCCGTCTTGCCGCCCAGTGGATGATTGAGCTTGCTGGCGGCGTAACCTGTGCCATGCTTCACGACTTCCTGCAGCATGCTGACCATGATCCGCGCGGTGCGCGCGCTGACCACGTCCCGCACCTCGGGATAGTTCTCTTCCAGCACGCGGCCGTCGTAGTCAGTGACTTTGCGAATGTAGCGCGGCACCACGCGAACGCCATCGTTAGGAAAGGTGGTGAATGCGGAGGTCTGCTCCGCCAGTGTGATGTCAGCCGCGCCCAGCGCGACCGGCAGATACGCGGGCAATGGCGAGGTAATGCCGAACTTGCGCGCGTACTCAATGACGGTCTTGATCCCGCCCACTCGCTCGGTCACCTTCAGCGCGGGAATATTGCGCGATTCGGCGAGCGCGTGACGGAACGTGATCACGCCTTCGAACTTGCCATCGTAGTTGTGCGGTGTGTAGAGACCTGACGGCGTGCTGAAGCTGATAGGCGCGTCGAGCACGGTGTCGTCGGGCGTCAGCCCCTGGTCAATCGCAGCGGTATAGATATACGGCTTGAAAGACGACCCGACTTGCCGCTCCGCCTGAATTGCGCGGTTGAACTTTGACTCCTCGAAGCTGCGGCCGCCAACCATGGCCTTGATGTCGCCGGTGGAGTTGTCGAGGGCGAGCAGCGCGGCTTGTACTCCAGACGCTTGCTCCAGTGATACATGACTGTCGCTGCCGTTCAGGTCGACGATCTTCACATACACCAGATCGCCACGCGTGAGGAACTGCTGGGCGGATGCGTAGTGCGTCCACTTCAACTCGGCCGGTCCGAGGCGCGCCTGGTAGCGGCCGAACTTGAGCGTCGCCGCTTGCGGCTCGACGTCGGTCACCAGCGCATGCACGTAGCTGTCAGGCGCGAGATTGCTGTCCCAGTCCACGTGGCGATAGGTCGCCAGCGAGTCGCCATTCGCGATGATGTTCAGCAGGTTACCCTTCCAGCCATGCCGGCGCTCATAGACCGCAAGGCCGTCGCGCACGGCCTGCTGCGCCGCACGCTGCATCTCGAGATTCAACGAGGTGTAAACCCGCAGCCCAGCTTCATGCACTTGCTGCGTACCGTACTTCCTCTCCAGATACTGGCGAATCTCCTCCACAAAATAGGGCGCAACGTCGTTAGCCTCAGCCTGCACATTGATCTGCAACGGCGTGCTCTTTGCCCGTTGTGCCTCAGCGGCGGTGATCTTGCCGTCTTCCAGCATGTTGTTGATGACCACATTACGGCGGTGCAGCGAGCGTTCAGGATTGTTGATCGGCGAGTACGCGTTGGGCGCTTTGGGCAGCCCGGCCAACACGGCAGCTTCTTCCAGCGTCAGGTCTTTTGCCTTCTTGCTGAAGTAATAATTCGCACCCGCCTCGAAGCCGTACACACCGTGGCCCAGGTAGATCTGGTTCGCATAGAGCGTGAATATCTGCTGCTTGGTGAAGCGGCGCTCGATCTGCATGGCGAGCATCACCTCCTGGATCTTGCGCCGGAAATTGCGGTCCGGCGAAAGAAACAGGTTGCGCGACAGTTGCATGGTCAGCGTCGACGCACCCTGCGCGCGGCTTTCTTGAAGAATGTCGCGCCAGGCCGCTCCGAAGACGCGCCATACATCCACGCCCCAATGGCTTTCAAACTCTTTGTCTTCGGTCGAGATGAGCGCATCGCGTAGCACCTTGGGAAAGTCGTTGTAAGTATCGATGACGCGCCGCTGCAGCGCGAACTGCCCAATCACGCGGTCCTGGTCGTCATAGAGCTGCGTGATGGTGCTGGGCCGGTATTGCTCGAGCTCGGTGACCTGAGGAAGATCGGTAGAGTAAACCAGCAAAAATCCGGAAGCCGCACCTGCAACCGCCGCCACGATGATGAGAAGAACGAATAGGGCATTGCCGACGAGCTTGCGCCCGACATGGGGCGGTTCCGCTGCCGGTTCTGTGCTGATGGGAGGATCTTCTACATCGCGCTTCATTGGAATGTGACGTGGGAGCCAGGTTCAGCATAGCACTGAACCGCGACATCCCGGCGCCAAGCGAAGTGGCCAGATCGGCACCTGCAACGATTCGAACATCTCCCTTCGGGCATCAAAATGGCAGCCTTTGGCGAAGAGTGAATAGCAGAGAGCGAAGAGTGAAATGCAGTAAGCTGATAGCTGAAGTCCGCTTCATGCTCATCCACGTCCTCCATCTCGGGCTCGTGCCTTACGGAACTGCTCTCCACCTGCAGCGAACGCTGATGGAGTTGCGCAAGGCCGGCCGCGTCGAGAACACACTTCTGCTGCTGGAGCACCCGTCCGTGATCACGCTTGGACGCAGCGCCAAGCTGAGCAACGTGGTTGCCCCGCCCGAATTCCTCGCGCAGAAGGGAGTCGAGCTCTTCGATATCGACCGCGGCGGCGACGTGACCTTTCACGGACCGGGACAATTGGTGGCGTATCCTATCTTCGATCTACGCAGCTTCGAGCCCAGGATTGGCGCGGTTGAGTTTGTGCGGCGGTTGGAGGAAGTGCTCATCCGTACCTGCGGCGACTTCGGCATCGGTACGCAGCGAATCAAGGGGCTGACTGGCGTCTGGACCTACGCGTTGCGCAACAAGCCGGAGGCCAAGATCGCCGCCATCGGAGTCCACATATCGCGCGGCGTCACGACCCACGGCTTCGCGCTGAACGTCAACACCGATCTGGATTTCTTCTCGCTGATTGTGCCATGCGGCCTCACCGGAAAGCCCGTTACTTCGATGCAACGTGAGTTGCAGAAGACGTTGACGATTGAGGAAGTGGCGACAGCCGCGTCGCGCAACTTTGGGCGCGTCTTTCAGTCGCAGATGCTGTGGCTGGAATCGCTGGACGACCTAATTGGCGAAGCCGCCACCATTGCGCGGAAACCCCAACCGGCCAATCAAGACACACCGGCGAGCCCTCCGAAGGAACTACGCGATTTGCACGGTGACGGGAGCGAGCTGGCGTGATTTCCGGCATGTTCTAGGTGGAACATTAGCTGCCAAAGGAGCGTACCAATTGCCGTGCGCTGGAGTGCCCGGGAGTTCCAACCATGATTGGAAATCTTGCCTCTGTCTTCCTTGGCGTTGTCTTGTTTTGTTTGCCTGTCGCTGCTCAGTCGCCGAAACCGCACGACAAGTTCGCCCCTGGATCTAAGACCGAGGGATGGGCGACAAGCGACGCGACCTCGGCTGGCCTCGATCGTGCGGCGTTGTCGCGCATGGAACAGGCGATCACCAGTGGAGAGTTCAAGAAAATCACCAGTGTCTTGATCGCCCGTCATGGCAAGCTGGCGTACGAAGCCTACTTCGAGGGGTCGGTCGACGACTTACGTGACACTCGATCAGCAACCAAAACGATTTCAGGCATGCTCACCGGCATTGCGCTCGACCAGCATCTGTTGCCGGGACTCGATGCCAAGGTCGTCAGCTATTTTCCCGAGAAGCAGCCACTCGCCAATCCCGATCCTCGCAAGGCTGCCATTACCATCGAAGATCTGCTCACTATGAGTTCGCTGATGGAATGCGACGACTGGAACGAATTCTCGCGCGGCAACGAGGAGCGCATGTACCTGATCGAGGACTGGGTCAAGTTCTATCTCGATCTGCCCATCAAGGGCTTTCCGCCGTGGGTGACCAAGCCGAAGGATTCGCGCTACGGCCGCAGCTTCAGCTATTGCACGGCAGGCGTCACCACACTGGGCAGCGTGCTGGAGAAGGCCACGCATGCAAAGCTGGCCGACTTCGCCGCCAGCAACCTGTTCGGGCCGCTGGGCATTCAGAATGTGAAATGGAACTATTCGCCTCTCGGGCTGGCGATGGCCGGCGGCGGCTTGCGGTTGCAGAGCCGCGACCTGCTCAAGCTAGGTCAGCTTTACCTGAATGGCGGAAGTTGGAACGGCAAGCGCATCGTTGCCGAGAGCTGGGTGAAGAGCTCGATCGCACCACACGCACAGATCGATGAGCAAGCGAAGTACGGCTATCTCTGGTGGTTGAAAGATTTCAAGGCTGGAGGGAGATACTATTCGGCTTACTTCATGTCCGGAAACGGCGGCAACAAGGTGGTCGTTTTCCCCCAGCTCGAGATGGTCGTCGTCATCACCAGCACGAACTATAACACCAAGGGCATGCACGAGCAGACAGAGCGGCTGCTGACGGACTACATCCTTCCTGAACAGTAGGTCCACCAAAGCGACCCGAAGACCTTTCCCGTATCTTCTCCGTGTCTCTGTGTCTCTGTGGTCTAACCTCCGGTAGCTTGCCTCGGTTACGCCTTCCGTTTATCGTTCTTCTGCACGCTATGGCCCACAAGAAGCGCCGAACGCACGGACATTCGCAGAAGAAATCGAGCAAGGTACCTCTGGCTCCGAGCTCCAGGCCACCCAAGACGACTTCCCCCGTTGAGCAAGCCGATGGCTCGCCCAAGCCTATCAGTACCAAGGCTGCTGCGGTTCCTACAGACGGCTTATCGTCTTCGATCCGCGCCTACAACATTCCGGACTACCGCCTAGAGCGTCCTGAGTTCCGCATCTTCATGTCGGGCGAGGGCGCGAGCTTGGAATACCGGATCGAAGGCGACTTGAGCGGCCCGCCGCCTCCCATTCGTGAGTCGAAATACCTCTCGCGCGAACAATGCATCGCCATCTACCGATGGATGCTGCTCAACCGCCGCATGGAAGTGGCGCTGGAGAACCTTTACAAGCAGGGTAAGGTCGTGGGCGGCGTTTACTTCGGACTTGGCCAGGAGGGCTGCTCGTGTGCCTCGGCGTACGCGCTCGGGCCCGACGACTGGCTTGGACCGATGATCCGCAATCAGGGCGCAATGCTGGTGCGTGGTTTCGCCGCGCGCGACATCATGCGGCAATACATGGCCAAGGGCGACTCGCCGACCTGGGGACGCGATGCCTCGTCGCATTTCGGCGACTGGCAGCGGCGCAACGTGTGCGCTCCAATTTCGATGCTGGGCGAACTGATTGGCGTTATGGCGGGCGTGTGCCTGGGCGCGAGACTACAAGGGAAGAACATTGCCGGGCTCACATATGTCGGCGACGGCGGCCAGTCCACCGGCGTCACCTACGAGAGCCTGAACTTTGCCGCGGTGCAGAAGCTTGGGCTTGTGCTCATCGTGGAAAATAATCTGTGGGGCTACTCGACGCCCTCCGACATGCAGTTCTGCGTAAAGGACCTTGCCGAGCGTGCGATCGCGTATGGCATTCCCGGCGTGATCGTGGACGGGACCGATCCCTGTCAGGTCTACGACGCCACGCACGAAGCGTGCGAGCGCGCCTATCGCGGCGAAGGGCCGACGCTCATCGAGGCCAAGATGATGCGCATGAAAGGTCACGCCATCCACGACGCAGCGCAGTACGTGCCTGCCAAGTTGATGGATTATTGGCGCGCCCGCGATCCCATCGCACGTCTAGAGAACTATCTGGTCAACGTGAAGCGTTGGCTGACGGCCGGGGACAGCCAAAAGCTGATCAAAGATGTAGAGCGCGAACTCGAGGCCGATCGCGAGGCGGCCGTCGCTTCTCCCATGCCCGATCCTGAAACTGACAAGACGCACCAAGGCGTGTACTGCGACCCCTCATGTCACGAGATCAAGCCAAGATATGGGCCAGTCGTGATGAAAGTGCGCGAGAGCGGTGCGCCTAAGGCAAAGGAAGCGGAGGCAGCGGTGCATCTCAAGTGAAGTGTCGACCTATCCCACCATCTCCTCAAACTTCAGTGGATCCGGCGCGACCGGCGTCGGCGGTGGCTCAATCGTCAGCAGCACCTGGTAGGTGTGGCTGATGCGGTGGATGACCGTGATCGTGCTCAAGACGGCAATCACCCACAACACCGGGCCCATGCGATTGAACAGGGCGCCGATGATCACCAGCACAATCCGCTCCGGGCGCTCCATGAAGCCGACCTTACAGCTTGGTATGAGTGATTCGGCGCGGGCGCGAGCGTAGCTCACCATCACCGAGCTGGTCATGACGAAAGCGACCAGCACGACGTAGAAGAATCGGTTGGCACGGGCGTAGTACACCAGCAGGCCGAAGAAAAGCACCACGTCGCTGTAGCGGTCGATGATGGAATCGAAGAAGCCGCCGAACTGGGTCACCTGGTTGGTGGCGCGAGCGACGCGGCCGTCCACCATATCGAAGATGCCGGCGCCGATGATCACCAGGCCCGCGTAAAGGAACATCCGGCGCTGGTTTTCGGCATGGGCATAGCCGAATAAAATGCCGGCCACCAGGTTAATGCACAGTCCGATGAACGTTAAGGCGTTGGGCGAGATGCGGGTGAGCGCCAGGCCGTGAACAATCTTGTACAGCAGCCACTTGCTTGACCGTCCAACTGCGCTCGTCCAAGTCATGACGCGCCTACGCCTCGTCGTGGATCGTGGTCAGCTTCAGCACCTCAAGTTCACGCTTGCCTACAGGTGTGACCACCTCGCTGACGTCGCCCACCTTCTTGCCCATTAGCGCGCGGCCAATCGGCGAACTGGTGGAGATCAACCCTTTGGTCACGTCCGACTCTTCGCTGGTGACCAGCTTGTACTCGATCTCTTCTTCCTTCGTGGAATCATAGACCACGACGGTTGAACCGATCGCAGCACGGTCACGGGGAATGTTTGCCATGTTGACCATGGATAGCTCAGCCATGCGTTGCTTGAGCTGCCCTAGCCGCGCGCGCACAAATTCCTGCCGCTGCTTGGCCATGTGATACTCGGCGTTCTCGCTGAGATCGCCCATGGCTACGGCCTTCTTCAGCTCTTTCGGCAATTCGTGATTTAGCTCGCGTTCGAGAATCGCGATGTCCTCGGCAAGCTTCTTGCGGATGTGATCGGTCATACTTCTGAGGTGATGCCTTCGGGCGACGAGGGGCCACCCGAAGGCATGGATAGATTATACGCGACTTACAGCTCCATCTTTCTGGATGAGCCATCACACAATACTCAGTCCATGAGGCGATAAGTGCCTGAAATTGTCTGGAACGAGCCCGATGTCTCCGAGCCCCTATCGGGGGGAAACCGTCCTTTTTTCCCTCAATCCTCCAAACACTGTTTGGCGGAGTTCAACACTTTGTTAAAGCCGGGATCGGCCCGCAGTTTTTCCAGCAGCGGGTCATTGAGCAAATTGGAGTAGGAGCAATAGTTCCGCTCAATGGCGCCTTGCAGCAGAGTTAGGGCCGCCTGGTTCTTGCCGCAATAACCGAGGATGGCTCCTTCGTAGTATAAGTTCTCGGGATCAGCCTCAGCCCCCCGGTTTGTTTCTAACTCATGGGCAATGCGGTCGAGTTCGGCTGTGGGGCGCAATTGAAGGCACGCTTCCAGCAGATCGCGATGATAGCGAGGAGCCTCAGGCATGCGCTTCACGGCTTCCCGCGCTTCCGCGACTTTGCCTTCTCGCAACAGTAACGATGGTGTCACATAAGCTGCCCATTCCGAGCCGGCGTCGAGGCGGATGAAATCCGCAGCACGGTCAGGCTTGCCCAGTTCCATGAAGGACCAGGCACACGAGCGATAGGTGTAGTTGCCCGGATCGAGCGCCAGCGCCGTGTCGCATTCCTTCGCCGATTGCTCCAGCATGCCCGCGTAGCGATAAACGTAAGCCATGACGAAATGGGCCTGAGCGCTTTCCGGACGGCGCTTGACCAGCGCCTGCGCCGCCTGGAAAGCCTTGCCCAGCTCACCTCGTTCGACGCGGTTGGTGATGAGTTGTCCGGCGGCGAAAACGCGATTGGGATCCAGCTGTAAGGCCTGCTCATAAGCCTGGTTGGAGCGCTGGAACATGGCGTCGCCACCGTCCGAATACTGCGAGTCGTAGTAGCAACGGAGACCCAGTTCCTCCCAGGCCGGCGCGTAGTTCGGGTCGATCTGTACCACATGCTCCAGCACCGCGATGGCGTCCTTGTTGGCTGCGGGGTCATGCGGCAAAGCGAGAGCGTGCAGGTAGAGATCGTAGGCCTCCGGATCTTTCGGACGAGTGCCTGCCTCTACGGCCCCGCCGGCGACACCCAGAGCCGGAAGCAAACCTTGACGCACCTGCGCAGTAATCTGGTTCTGCAGAGCGATAAGGTCCTGAGCTGGAGCGGTCACGGTGCTTTGCCACAGGAGCTTGTCGTTCTGCGTATCGATAGCCTCCAGCGTAACCATCAGGTTCTCACCTTGCTTGAGGAAATGCCCGGTCACGACCGTTCCGGCATGCAGTGCACGGCCGGCCTTCTGTGGATCAACATCACTGCCTGCATAGGTGCGCGTACTGGATGAGGGGCGCACGTCTAGGGTCCGCGTGTACGTAAGCAGATTGGAGATTTCATCGGTGAGCGCGAAGCGAAGGAAGTCAACGCTGATGTCGCCGTTCATGTTCTGAAGCGGCAGCACGGCGATGGTGTTCCTAGGTTCAGCAGCGCTGCCGCGGCGTTGCTTGAACCAAAGTGCTGCCGCAGTGGTCAGCGCCAGGAAGAGCAACGCGCTGATTCCTACCAGCAGATAGGTTTGCAACTTGCTCGTAGTTTGGAACGAGGTGGTCTTGATGCGATACGGCAGGAGCGGCTTCACCCTGCCGGAACTGGTCAAGCCTGGCTCAGTCTCACGCTTGAGTGACTGCAGATCGCCTTTCAGCGCCTGGGCGGTCTCGTACCGGTTGCCAGGGTTCTTCTCCATCGCTCGGCCAAGGATGCCTTCCAGTTCTGGCGGGAGACCAGGGTTCAGCTTAAGTGGTGAAACCGGTTTCTGGTTGATGACGGCGTTCATCGTGGTGACCACGTTCGTCCCGGTAAAAGGCTTCTTGCCTGTCGCCATCTGGTAGAGCACGGCGCCAAGGGAAAAAATGTCGCTGCGGGCATCGAGCTCTTCCCCTCGGGCTTGCTCCGGAGACATGTACACCGCGGTGCCGAAGATTTCGCCCGCCATGGTTAGATCTTCCTTAAGGTGTCCGTCGCTGCTGTCGAAGTCGCGCGCTACCTTGGCCAGGCCGAAATCGAGGATCTTAACTTGGCCGGACGTGGTGAGGAAGATGTTGGCCGGCTTGATGTCGCGATGGATAATGCCCTTGGCGTGGCAGGCCGCGAGGGCGTCTGCCACCTGAATGCCGACGTCGAGAATGTCCTCCAACTCGATCGGCTTCCCAAGTAGCCGCTCTTTCAGGCTCATCCCTTCTAGCTTCTCCATCACGATGAAGGGATGGCCATCGATGTCTTCGATGTCGTGAATGATGCAAATGCTGGGATGGTTCAACTGCGAGGCGGCGCGCGCCTCGCGTATAAAGCGGTCCAGCGCTTTGCGGTCGTTGAGCAGATTTTCAGGGATGAACTTCAGCGCCACATGGCGGCCGAGGCGCGTATCTATCGCGTCATAAACCACGCCCATGCCACCACCGCCGAGCTTTCCCTCGATGCGGTAGTGGGAAACTGTCTGGCCGATCATTCCGAGGGCCGCCGTTTCCATTTGGCGGTAATGTTAGGCTGCAATGAGAAGGCTGGTCAACTTGATGTGCCTATAAAGTAAGCTAAGTACCACTTTTCATTGCCGGTTGACATTCGGTCCCGCACTCTGGAAACTATCGCAGGCAATCTCGCAAAACAGCCTGTGTGAATGCTGCATGAAACGCGCTCTTCAGGACGCGCTAGGAACCTAAGCATGGTCGGAATTCGCACACTCGATTTACGCAAGGTTTACAACTCTGCACCGCCTTTCGCCGCCGCAGCCGCCGGCGGATTCGGCGCGCCAGCGGGTCGCGGCAAGCGGAAGAAGGGGCCAAAGCCCGAGATCGTCGCCCTCGATGGCCTTTCGCTCGACATTCACGCCGGCGAAGTCTTCGGCCTGCTGGGCCCGAACGGCGCCGGCAAATCCACGACCGTTGGAGTCCTTACCACTCGCGTGCGACCAACCAGCGGCCAGGCCTGGATCGGCGAGCACGACGTCTGGCAGCAACAGGTGCCAGTCAAGCGCCTGATCGGCGTGGTAGCACAGCGTCCCAACCTTGATTTCTCGCTTACTGCCCGCGAGATTCTGCTCTTCCACGGCGCCTATTTCGGCCTCGACTCCCAGGAGCGGGTGCGCCGCGCCGACGCGCTGCTGGAGCGCTTCAAACTCACCGACCGCGCCGACCAGATGGTCCGCGGATTTTCCGGCGGCATGATGCAGCGTCTTTCCATCGCGCGCGCCATGATGCACGATCCGCAAGTGCTTTTCCTCGATGAGCCCAGCGCCGGCCTCGACCCCCAAACGCGATTGCTGCTGTGGGAGATCATCCGCGAGTACAACCAGAGCGGCAAGACCATCCTGCTGACCACGCACAACATGGAAGAGGCTGACGCTCTGGCTCATCGCCTTGTTATCATCGATCACGGGCGCAACATCGCGCTGGGCACGCCCAGCGAGTTGAAGGCTTCTGTGCCCGGCGGGTATCTGCTGCGACTGCGCTTCGGCAGCAGTTCTCCGGAGTTGCTGGAGAAGCTTCGGTCGCTGGCGGGCGTGCGTGAAGTGCGTCCCGTCGAGCCTAGCGGCGCCGATGTGTATGCCGACCGCGGCGGCTCGCTGGTTCCCGAGGTTGCCAGCCTTGCTGTTGCGGCGAATGTCGAATTGTCCGACGTCCACATCTCCGAGCCAAGCCTCGAGAACCTGTTTCTGCACCATACTGGAAGGAGCTTGCGGGAATGAACTGGAAGACATTTTTCGCCATGCTGGCGCGCGATGCTCACGTGGCCCGCCGCAATGCATTGCCGCTGATGCTGCAAACGTTCCTCCAGCCGTTGATGTTCGTCTTCATCTTCGGCCGCGTGATGGTGCGTAGCGGTTACATGCCCGCGGCGTACAAGAGCCTGTTGTTGCCCGGCATCATGGCCATCAGCATGGTGTTCACCGGCGTTTGGGCGGTAGCGATGCCGCTGATCGGCGAGTTCCAATTCACCCGCGAGATCGAAGACCGCCTGCTCGCGCCCATGGACATCTCCTGGGTTGCCATCGAGAAGGTGCTCGCCGGCGTGGTGCAGGCGCTCATCTCCGGCCTTGTCGTCATTCCTGCGGCCTGGCTCATCTTGCGACCGGGCGTCGATCTGAACCTACGCACGCCGCTCAGCTTCGCTGCGGTCACGCTGCTGGTGGCGCTGTTCTCTGCCAGCGGCGGTCTTGCTTTGGGATGCAGCGTCAACCAAACCCACATCGGCCTGATGTTCAGCATGGTGTTGACACCGATGATCTTCTTCGGCTGCACTTACTATCCGTGGAGCGCGCTGCAGAGTTTCCCCATCCTGCAAAAAGTGGTGCTGATCAATCCGCTGGTTTACGCCAGCGAAGGACTGCGCGCGGTGCTGGTTCCGCAGTTTCCTCATCTGTCGCTGACGGCGGTGCTGGGCGGATTGGTCATCTTCGACGCCCTGCTGCTGACCGCAGGCCTGCGGCAGTTCCGGAACAAAGCGGTCAGTTAGCGACTAGCAATTAGCTACTAGCTGTTAGCGCGCTGTTCGCCGTTCGCTATTCGCTCTTCGCCATGCAGCAAGGCTCCTGAATCTGTCATCCCGACCGAGGGCCTCAGCCCGTTACTCTTGTCATCCCGACCGAGGGCCTCACCGGGGTCCCCGACAGGCGCCGCCTTTGCGCC
>Ga0209039_10001564_pt1 | contig 21026 bp, 10 predicted proteins | sample BogFormECP12_OM1_FD_188238 | JGI IMG/M metagenome (GOLD analysis project Ga0209039, IMG submission 188238) | Bog forest soil microbial communities from Calvert Island, British Columbia, Canada - ECP12_OM1 (SPAdes) (version 2) | ecosystem: Environmental > Aquatic > Freshwater > Wetlands > Bog ...
GGTACGGCAAGCCGTACCCCTACATGCGAACCGACTTCTGTCGCCGCGAGAGATGAGAAATCGTCAAACGCCAGAGTCGAGAGGCGCCGCGGTCAGAACAGCACCGGTCGTCGTATTCCATGTTTCGCGGCATTATGGTAAATCGGAACGGGAATATGAAAGCTTCCGGTCAGCTCCGGGAGAACGACGGCGTTCTCGCGCTCCAGGGGGCTGTTTGTCCACGCCACTTCGCTTGCCTGCAGAGTATTGAGCCGCACCACTAACTCTTGCTTCTCGGCGGGAAGCGGCAGCGCGCCCAGGTCGAGGAGCCTCTCTACCCCATCCGAGCGCCGCTCGAACCGGAAAACGGGCACGGGGCGAATTTCGGAGGCAAAATGACCGCCATGCTCGCTCTCGTGGGTGATGGTCATGGTTCCAAGGGACGGTTTGGAGCGTGACAGGGACAGGTGTACGTCCCAGCGTTGCGCGTGGCCCCCCACCTGGACCTCGATGGGACAGCAGCTTCTGAGTGAAAGGTGTACCAGTTCGATTTCAGTTGTCCCGCTTCCGGGAACGGACTTTATCGTGACATCCTGTTTGCGGAAAACCATCGTGTCCGTCGTACCGGTCTTGTGCTTTTTTCCGGTGCGAGGGTCGGTAAATTCACGAATCGGAACACCCTCGAATCGGATCGTTCCCATGAAAGGGTCAGAGCCCTTGTGGAAGAAACCCTCGGGAATCGGCATGCTAGTGGGAAAGAGGAAATTTGCTTCCCCCGGAATCGTTTCAAACAAGTCATAACCTGCGGTGATGGTCGGCATAATACCTCCTGGAATGGTTTAGTAGCCGGATTCAATTTCCCGGCATTAGCTAGCGTTATAAACTTTAATCGCTCGGGCGCGAGGCTGCTTCTCCCAGATTGCGAATCTTCGCAGTCCTCAATCCAGCAAGATCGGCAAGGCAGTCAGTATCGGCGGATCAAAGGGTCCCACGGGGCGCAGGGTGAGGTCATGAACCTGAAGCGTGCCACCCTCCAAGGTCTCACAAGCGAGAGGAGTGGAGGCCACGAGAACGTCATCCGGTGAAGGGAGTAAGTAGCTGATCCCATTTGAGTTCGCTGGAAATCCGGCTGCCATGAGACAGCAAGGCCCGTGGCTTCGCTCCAGCGCCAATTCGAATCGCCCTTGATGCAAGAGCAGGGTGCCGTCGACGGGTTGCTGCTGAGGTATAGGCGATGAGAACGCGCCCACGAAGACCACGCCGTCGAAGTCCGCCGGGCCACGCACTGATCCGGAGATGATTCGCTTGGAGCGCAACGGAAACCGGCGCCGAGAATAGCTCGTCATCGGAGCCTCGATGGAGCGACCGGCTAAGGCTTCGATTAGCTTTCGAAATGAACTCGGGCTCACTCCGACGCAGTCGGTGAACAACCGGGTAAAAGTGCCTAATGAATTGTAGCCAACCTCGAAACAAATCGCGGTTACAGGCATGGATGTCTCGAACAACAGGCGTTTCGCTTGTTGCATCCGCAAGGCTGCCAGGAAGCGGCCCGGACTGATATGGGTGGCTTCTTCGAAGACGCGCAAGAAATGGTAACGACTCATGAAAGCGGTACCCGCCATGCTTGCGAGGTCGTGCGGAGCGCTCGGGTCCTTCCGCATGGTATCAATCACTCTCAAAACCGCGCGCCGGTGGCATGCCAATGTTTCCGTTCCATGGGGCATGCACTTCGCGTCCGCGCTTCCAGGGGACGGTGCTCTCGATGATTCTATATCGACAGGAATGTAGCCCATGTCGTCCTCCACCGAACACTCAACGAAGTACTCGCTCGTCACCTCAGCAGGCGAAGCGAGCTGAGAAAAGCCTGAACGACGCGGACTGGCTGTCCCACAGCCCGGGCCTTTTCGCGGTAGCGCGAGATGCGTCATTGCGCAGCATATCTCAAGAGGGTCTGCCGCAACTGTTCCGGCAACTGGGCGGCGACTAGGTGCCTTCCGTTTCGTCGCATGGAAACCACCTGCTGCTCGCCTCGTGCGACGAGCTCCTCGTCACCGCCGTTTCGCCGCCAATACTCAAACCTCAACAACACTCGGTTCTGTATGAGTTCCCCCAGGCTCATCCGGACCACAATCTCATCGAAGGCCGAAAGTTCCGCCAAGTACTCGCAGGAACATCGGGTGGTGATGAGGCAGAGGCCTTGAGTCAACTCGGTAAGTACTTCTGGCGCATGATCTCGGAGAAAAAGTTCTCTGCATCGTCCCTGCCAGCTTAGATGGTTTACGAAATAGACGTTCCCCACCAGGTTCGTCTCTTCGAAGCCTACGACGTGTCGGTATTCATAGGCGGCCATCACAGCTCCCAGCAAGCACAGCGAAGGCGAGCCGGGCCTCGGCGCTGTGTACCGAAGTCACCAGTGTCGCGGCAACGGCTGATCCCGTGCTCATCACCACCCAACCGCCCGAAGCGGCGGAGGTTAAAACCAGAGGTCCCCTGGCGATGGCTCCTGTCTTTTTCAGGCACTCCTCAACTGCCCACACTCGGGTTGCTGACGTATCCAAGTCCTCGCTCGCCTCGCGAGCGACTACCTCTGCCAAAGCGAACCGGTCCGGACCAAGCAAATCCCGCCAACCCCCGACAGGCCGGGCGACGACACATTCGACGTCACAGCCGACGTTTCCGGGGCCGGCCACTGCCAGGGTGATATCACCGCTGTGGGCCGCCGATACGTGCCGGTCCCCGTTGACGTGCGGCTTGCCATCCGGGCGCCGCCAGACCTTGACGCCTTCACCCAGCGCTCGTTGGATCGCCCGATCGCTGCGTGCGCGGCGCTCCCCACCGTGATCGAGATCCACGGCTACAGATACCGCCACTCCGGGGATCAGATCCTCAAGCCTTCGCTCCATGTACGGTCCCAGCAAAGGCTCCACCCACTTTCTCTGACCGTTGCGGTTGGCCTTGCCGCTCATGATCCGAAGCTGTAGCCCCTCCCAGCGTTCAAGCAGGCCTCCCTGCGCGTCTGTTACCACAAGGTCGTAGGTGAAGGTCTCGTTCTCCCGCATGCGCTCCACCGCATGGACGAGCCGCGGACCCTGCGCATCCGCTGCGCCAAACGAGATTCGATCAACCCCTATAGGCAGGATCACGGCGTTGGGCACGCAAGCTTGAATAGCGTGAATCACGGCATCGCGCGCACCCGGATCACCAAGAGCCAAGGTCGCAGGTAGATAGCGGGCGAACCAGGCGTAACCGTCATTCTGGTCCGTCGAAGCAATCTCCGCGATGCACTCCTTGGCGGCAAGCCGCCGGTAGCATTGGAGGCGGCGAAACCGACCGGCCTGGAAGAGTAGTCCACCGTACAGATCCCGTTTTGGTACAATCGGAACGCGTGGCAGGCTCTCGACCGGGCCGGGACGAAAATCGGGTTCCGGCGTCCCTCCTCCTTCGAATCGGCACGTGGCCTTGAAATGGTCCACCTGGAAAGCGGTCTCGGAGCTGCGCAGAACAACGTCGACCCGGCCGGGTTCTCTTACCAGCGCGGCAGTGCGTAGCGTAAGAGGCGTACTATCCCCGACGGCGATGGGTCGCGAAAAGCGGACGTCCTCAAACACGAGGGAAGTGGGTTTTCCCGTAAGGAAGGTAGCGGCCTCCGCCATGGCCTCGAGTCCCATCACGGCTGGAAATAGCTTCTGACCCTGAAAGATATGATCATCAAGATAGGGGTCGGTATCAGGCGACACCTGCGAATCAACCACCAACTCCACTCCGGGATAATAGACACGCGGCCTTTCCAGGAACCGCAACAGGGGGAGCTCAGGGCCGTCCACCGCGAGCGTTGGGGCCTCTCCGAAGCGACCGGTCACAACCACGGACGTGGCTGGCAGCCGCTGAGACAGCAGGTGGCGTAGCACTCTAGTGCCATCATCGGGCGAAATGGGAGTAATTCCCTGCTGCGCAAGGGCGTCGACCCGACCCAGCCGTTCGCCCATTCCGACTCCGGACCACACGGACCACTCTACGGCAAGGCAACGGCAACGTGGATGCTGTGCCTGCCAGCGTTCGGTAAGACGAGTGAGCCACTCGTTGGCCAGGGCGTAGTCGGCTTCGCCGCGCATCCCGGTGCGAGAGATGATCGAGCCAAACATCACCAGCAGCCGCAAGCGTGCTGGATCGACAGCGGCGAGGACGTTGCGCGCTCCTTGGACCTTGGTCGTGATCGTCTTCAAAAACGCCGCTTGGTTATGGGTGCGCAAAAGTCGTGGAACATTGGTCCCTGCACCGTGCAGGATGGAGGTGACGTGGCCCAAAGCCCTTTCGGCTTCCTCGATCGCAGCGCACACTGCGCGGGCATCCGTCACATCGGCAACTACGTACCGGAAGCAGACACCGGCTGCTGCCAGCCTCTCGAGATTGGCAGCAAGTTCAGCGTCAGTCGCCGGTCGGGACCGGCCCAGCAGTGCCAGTCGAACACCCGATTCCCTGGCCAGTGAAAACGCACACTCAGCCGCGATCCCCTTGCCACCGCCGGTGACTAAAAGGACGTCCGAGGGGCCGAGCGGCAGCTCGCTGATATCACCCTGCGGGAGTAGCCGAAGGAATGGCTGGAAACGTCGTCCTGTTGCATCGTAACGCGCCTCAACAAAGTTCGAGGCTGCCAGCGACTCCGCGATGATCCACTCCACAGCCTTCGGGTGGTCAAATGGAACATCGACCACGCAAGTGGTTACTTGCGGCGCCTCGAGGTGCAGAGTGCGAGCGAAAGATGCCGCGCCACCATCCTGCTGCACCAGAATAAACCGTGTGGGGCCCACCTCCAGGACCTTATCAGCACCTTGGAGCAGTATGCTGATGACAGAGTCCGAGTCCGACTCATCGGCTTCCGGTGGCAGACAGACCACCGTTCCACTGCCTTCTCCGCAAGCCGCGAATGCTCGCTCCAAAGGGGCGGCAAGTGGATGGGCAGGGGACGCAATCACTTGCCACTTGCCTTCGTCGGAAGCGGCATGGCCGTGCGTCAAACTACGCTCCACCAGTTCGATGGTGAAACTCCGTAACCAAGCGGCCACTCCCTTGGGCACGCTATCGGTCTCGTGCGAGGGTCCGGTGGCTCCCGTAGCCTGCAGAGTCTGCAAGGCCCGAGCAGCCTCACCTACCGTCACCCCAGCATAATCGGTGGGGGCGACGGGGGGCGCGAGACCGAGATGGCGCGCCGCCTCAGCTACTAGACGGCCCACCGTTATCGAGTTCAAATGCAAATCGTCAAGCATACGGCTATCTTCTCTTACAGCAGCCGTTGGGAGTTCTGCTTGCTCGGCAACGAGTTGCCGGATCACAGCCAGGGCGTCGTTCGCTTTGGGCCCCGATTGATCGTCGGGGCGACGCGCGGGTGCTGGTTGGGTCGGAGAATCCATGCCTGCGCGGGCCGTCGGGGCATTCTCGATTGGGCGTGGGGAGACGGGAGCCAATTCGCACGGATTTACGAAAAACTTAGGATGCCAGTTGAGATCGAACGGCCGGGTGAAACGACTAGCGAACAGCTCTTGATGTCTTACCGGCGTTCCTAAAGCGAACGCTGCAGCGGCTGCTCTGAGAAGTCCACTCAGCGAAGACCCGCAAGCGTCAACGGCCACGCCGGGCGTCTCCACACTCTCGCCAGCGAGCTGGGAGAGAACGTGCCCGGGACCGACATCGATGAAGAGATCCGTCTCGTCAGCCGCAGCGACCAACGCCTGAGCGAACCTGACCGGCTCAGTTACCTGGCGGCAAAGCAGCCTGCATAGGTCCTCGCCGCGGCTAAGCTGTGAACCGGTAACAGTCGAGATAACAGAACGCCGCAATGGCAAGAACTGCTCCTGATCAAGATGTGCAGCCAGCGATTGAGCTGCTGGCGCCACGAGAGCAGAGTGGAATGCATGGGTTACCGGTAGTCGGACAGCCTGCCAGCCACGGGCCTGGGCTCGGGCCACGACTACGTCAACCGCGGACACCTCTCCCGAAACAACTGTTTGCTTGGGCGAGTTGAAGCACGCCAGCGTGACAGCCTGATCCTTTAGTAAGCCCTCAACTTCCGCCGGCCCCGCTCCGATGCTTGCCATTGTGCCGCCCGGTTCACAGAGGTCCGCCATCGCTCGGCCTCTTGCGGTAGCGATTCTCAGCAGCGATGCCTCATCGAGGGCACCGGCCCAATGGAGGGCGGCAAGCTCGCCCAGACTGTGCCCCACGGCCGCGGAGGCCATAATGCCGAGGCGATCCAACACGCGCAACGCCGCCAGCTCCGCGGTGATGATTGCCGGCTGTACGGCCGCCGCCGAGATAGTCTCTCGATCGGTTGGGAAACATGCCTGCGCGTACAGATCTCGCACAAACTCGAAGCGACGGCGCATCAAGCCGCCGGTTGGTCTTGTTGGGGAACCTTGACCTGGGAACAGAAACGTGATGCGCGGGGCGCCGGAACCGGCGCCGAGGAATATACCTGAGCCAACGTCCAGGCGCTTGGTCAGTCCACTTGCAAGCCAATCCGCCAGTTTTCCCAAACTCTCGGCGAGGTCTACGGGCTTCCTGGCGACGATTGCGGCACGCACCTCGCGCGCACCCAGTGAGCGCGCTAGCTGGGCTGCCAGGTCACCCAGTTCGCCGACTGACAATTGGCGCGCTAAGGTGAGGATGTGCTGCAACTGATGCAGTAGATCCGCAGGATCTGATCCGCCAAAGAAAAAGATTTCAGCGTCCTGAAACGATGAACTTAAGTGAATTTCATGCGCACACAGGGCACTGCGACGTGTGGCGGCAACGCCTTCGAGCACCACATGAACGTTGATTCCTCCGAAACCCATGGAGCTGACGCCGGCGCGCAATGGTCGCTCGGGATTCCAAGCTTCCGCCTGGAAGAGAAGTCGTAGAGTGGAGCCGGCACGACTAAGCTGGGGATGAAGGGTCTCACAGCCGGCGCTGGGAGGCAGAACTTGGTTATGAAGGGCTAGTGTCGCTTTGATGACTCCGGCGATACCAGCCGCGCCTTTCGTGTGCCCGATGTTGCCCTTGATTGAACCTATCACCGCCGGCGGGCTGTCAGGCCGTGCCTCAGAGCGAGCCGTTGATAGTGCTTCGAGCTCCACTTCATCCCCGACGGCGGTGCCAGTGCCATGCCCTTCGAACAAGTCCACCGTTCCGATACCGAACCCGGCTCGGTTATAGGCCCGGCGGAGTGCCAGGCGTTGCCCCTCAACCTTGGGACGAGTCAACCCGCCGCAACCATCGGACGAAACTCCCCAGCCACGGACGAGCGCGTAAGCTCGGAGGCCGAGAGCCATCGCGTCTTCATGACGCATCAGAACCAGGAAGCCACACCCCTCACCGGGCCAGAAGCCCTCCGAGTGAGCGTCGTACACGCGCATTTCCTCCGCTGCCAAAGCCGCGCTCTTGGCGAATCCCACGAGTTCAAAGGGGTCTATGCTGAGGTCAACTCCTCCGGCCAAGCCGACATCGATGTCTCCCGCGACCAACGCGGAGCAAATATCACCCACAGCCAAAAGCGACGAGCAGCATGCGCCGTCGACGGTGTAACCCCCACCCCGTAGGTCAAAGTAGTTGCAGATGCGCCCAGCGATGGTGTTTGAAAGCCCTCCGGCGAGTGTGTCCTCGCCGACCGGCGCAAACGGTGCCTTGAACTGGACCTCGAGATCGTCAAGGAACGCTTTCCGCTGGATTGGCTCCCACTGTCTCGCGGTGAGGGCGGCATCGACCGTTCGGCGCACATAGGGCCAGCGCAGGCGCAAAACGCTGGCTCGGGAAAATTCCCCCGTCAGAGTGTTGCCGACGATTACTCGCGTTGCCTCACGGGGCAAACCCTTACCATCGAGGAATCCCGCATCTTCCAACGCCTGTGAAGCGACATTTAGCGCCAGCCAATGAGTCAGGTCGGTGGAACGGAACGTGCTCCCGGCAATCTGGAAGCGCGCACGGTCGAACTCGTACCCCTCGATTAGCGCCGCTTGCGTGGAATAGGTGCAATCGGGCGTTTGACGGTCGGAAGACCAGTAGTCCTCAAGACGGAGCCGTTCGGGGGGGATACGTCTGAATGCCCGGCGTTGCGCGAGCACGTTCTCCCACAATTCGATCGGTGAATGTGCGTCAGGGTACCGGCACGCCATTCCCACGATAGCGATTGAGGGTGTCATGGGTCGACCCTCTCGAGCATTGCTGCGCCGGGAACCGGCAAAGGGGCTGATCGCCCGGTGACACCGCCCACTTCGAGTCTTGTCGCCGGTGCCCCAACCCTCAGTGCGCCGAGCACGTAAAGACCAAGGAGTCGTAGCCCGCAGACGATCATCAATGCAAAGAAGAGTCCGAAGACGATATGAAAGAGCACGAGCAGACCGTAAGCAATGCTGACTGCTGCTCCGAATACCACCTGGGACCAAGACTCGCTGGGAGTTGTGGCCGGATCGGTCACCATGTAGAAGGTGAAAAGAATAAAAGCCACGCCGGTCATCGGCAATAGAGCCGCTATGACCGGCGTGTGGAATATCAGGCTCCTGACCAAGGCTTGCAAACTGAAGCCGCTTACCCAGGCCGCGATCAGCGGGAGCCGATGCGTGAACCGTGCGTTCAAATAGGTTCCGGAAAGGACGACCACTGCCGGCAGAAGCCAACGGCCAACGGCGGGAAGATTCTCTGTGAAGTGATAAGGAGGAGCAATACCCACCCAGGGAAACAGCAGGAGCGTCAGCGCGATGCCGAAGTTAGAAGGATTGAAAACATGGCGCGTGCCCTTGCCTGCCGCCACGCGAAAAACCGACTTGGAACCAACTGCGGCAGCAGAGGCGAAGATGGTCGGCCAGAGCCGCGCATTGGAATACAGCAGCATGGCCACCGCCAGGCCGGTTATGTGAGGAGAGAGAAGAAAGTCGACAGCGGCTTGTAAGCTTCCCAGAAAACGAGGTCTACGGCCATTCACACGTGCATCGACGACTTCGAGCAATATCTCCATCCCATAAGCAGTGGCCAAGGAGCACAGCGGTTGTGCATAAGACTGTTCGAAGCCGAGGAAAAAATGACCCGCGAGGTTAAGAACCGTGATGGCAACAGCGAAGCGCCGCAACCCCCCGAGCCGTTCCGATCCCTGCCACTTGTCGCCGCCGATCATTGGTTCCCCTCCTGTTCTCGCGGCCAGGCGAGCAGCACCGTGTGCCAACCGGATCCCAGACGAAACTGATCTTGATGGAGCCGCCCGGCGGGGTCGCGCCAGGAAAGATCGACGGGAAGCGTGGTTTCAGAAGGAAGACTCCCCAAACCGAAATGAAGATCAGAGCTACGCTTCCCGGAATGGCCGTTCCCCCCATCTACCTGTGCTACCAGCCGCCGGCCATCGGGAAGATGAACGGTTGCCGTGGCACCGATTGCGGGGCGACCCGGGGTATCAACACCGGGGTGACCTGCGCGCACGCTGGTCGTCGGTACCTGTCCTAGGCGGAGAGGAAGCAGGAGGTGCAGTCCCAGAAATGCGCCCGGGTTCGGACTTTCGTTGTGGAAAAGATAGGAGGTCTCCCACTGGTTGGCTACTGCGAAGTCGAGGCGGCCATCACCGTCGACGTCCGCAGTCGCAATACCGCGGCTCACCATAGATTGGTTGAGACCAAGCTCTGGCGCGATGTCATAGAAGCGGCCATCTGCAGCTCGCACAAAGAACGGGTTATGAGTTCCGCCGCTTAGATCGTCACCCGCTTGAAGGCGTGGCCAGGAGCTGGGATTGCTGAGCAGCTCGTCGTTTCCCATCGCCAATTCTTGTAACTCCGGCCAGCGATACACACCGCCCTTAATAAAGCCTGTCGCCTGAAGCGCCTCAAGGCCCCCATCATTGTCAAAGTCACCCAGTCGAGCCTCCCATGACCATCCGCTTCGCGAGAGGCCCAAGGACTCGCTGCGTTCAACGTACGGTGCGACACCTTGCGACATCCAGTTCAGTTCGCCCGTGCTGAGAAAGAGGAAGTTGCTTTCCTCGAGGGCATACGGAAGGGTGATGTTGCTGACAAAAATGTCCAGTAAGCCGTCACCATTCACGTCGCCAAAGTCAACTCCCATGCCCTTGAACGAATCTCTTCCCAGCACTTCGGAGTTGGGAGTGGTCAGAGTTTTCCTACCGTGCAACGGGACAAACTGAAGTTTGCCCGGTCGGGAAAGATTGTGAAGGAGGTGGTCGGGACCGAAATCATTGGCAATATAGACTTCCGGACGCATGTCCCTGTCCAGATCAGCGGCCCCGACTGCCAGCGTCCATCCGTGGGCAGTCGCCTCGTCCAGGACGTTCGTGGCCTCCCGGAACCGGACGGTGGGATGCTCCCCAACCGTAGCGCCCGACCAAAGCAGGAATCGATCCCCGCCCCCGTTGTTAGCTCGGGACATCGAGTGCTGCATGTGTTCTTCCCCGGTCGCCTTCGCATCGAGGATTCGCGCTCCGTCCGGAAAGTAATTGCCGATAATCAGGTCCGCGTGCCCGTCACCGTCGAGATCCGCCGTGGTCGCGGCGTTGGTGTACCACCGCGCTTGTTCGGGAACCACTTCGATCGGCACGTACATGCTTGGCGCTAACCTGACAGGCACGCCGGGAAGATGATCGCCCTTGCGCAGAAACGCAACCGGAGTCCGGCCCCAATAGTACACGAGGATATCCATCAGCCCATCCTCGTTGAAGTCCCCGGGCAGGCATCCCATCGGGGCCATCGTGGCCGAATCATAGGGGAGGGGCGACGGGTCCAATGCGAAGGGCTGATAGCGCTCTGGGGTTCCTGGCGCGGGTGCCACTATCACCTGATCGGTTCTTGGATCAACGTAGCAAACATCATTCGGCAAGCCATCCCCGTCGAGATCGTTCAAGGCCACGGCGGCGCCCACGGAGGAGATCCAAGCCGACATGTGGGCCAAAGCCGGATTCACCGCCCGCACGCTCCGCCTGGAGTGGCCGGGTAATAAGGGCAGTTCTGGCAAGGGGAGCTGCGTAAAGTGAAAGCGGGCGGCCAGCGCCGCGCGTTCCGCTTCAGGCAACTTGGGTAGCTGAGCCTGGTAATAAAACACAGTAATCAGCGCGATTGCCGTGAAACGCCGGGAATGGCGGCGAACAAATCCATTCACGATTTCAACTCCCCCACTTTCTCTCCCGCAAATCGAGCCTGAATGCGCCGTTGCCAGACCTCATAGGCTGGCTCGGGTCCATCTTCAGGAAGGCTCACTAACGCTGCATCGGTGACCGCAGCAGCCTCGGCGGTGGAGACTCCACACAGAACCTCACAAGCGATGTCCGTGCACTCCGCGGGATTGCCAGCGCGCTCGCGCGCCTTGGCAGCGAATGCGGCTCCCTGCGCCAATTGCGGAGCATATGGCTTAGCCACCGCGGCCAATGCGTCTACGACCGCGCGACCCACGCCACCTGCATAAGCGCAGGCCAGACCTACGCCCCTCCAAAGGTCCTTACGTCGTGGGGGCTGGAACGTAGCGATGGTTTCAGCAATGTAGTCAATGTCGGCGCCGCCCACGAACCAAAGGGCGCGGCCCAAGCCCTGGTCGAAGACCCGACGACTGTAAGGAGATAGCGTTCCGCGCAGGGAGTCACCTCCGAGGCACCGCTTCCAGTGGAAGTAACCTTCGTGGAAAGCGTAGCCATCCAGCGCCAGCCACTTCAACAAGGGATCGAGCTGGGTGAAGCGTCTCTCTACCCAAAGTCGCGTCCAAGGAAGTCGCGCTAAGGCCCAACCGGCACCGACATGCAGCATGTAAACGTGGGGGGAGCCCGGACCGTCCAAGAACCGCTGCAGCCGGTGTTTGTCCCACAGCGTGAGGTGGTCCAGAAGGCTTAAACTCATCGCGGCACCCTCAAACGCGAAGCCGCGGAGATTGGCGTCAATCGAATTCAACCGGCAACCAAGGGCATCAAGCTCGTCGCAGGCGAGGGCGGCGTTGTAGCCTTCCAGAAAAGTGCTTCCGATCTGCTCGAGGTGCCGTCTTGCTTGTGGGTCTCGCCCGTGAAATCCTCGGCTTGCAAAAGTCGCTTCCCCTGGTGCAATTCCGAGCACACACGAACGGAAGCTCCTCATCCGCGCCTCCACGAGTGGCGGGTATGACCCGTCACAGGCTAGAAACCAAGGCCGATGCTGGCGCCGAACGCGGGCGGCTTGAGAGAAGGAGAAGCGCACTCGTACATGCTGACGACACCACCGACGACCACGCCCGGCGGCGCGCGTTAGGCGCGAGACTCACCGTGGCCGTAGCTTCATCGACGGCACGGCGAGCCAAGTCTGCGTGGCATTCCTCAACCGACCGCCCGCGAATCAAACTCGGGGTCGGGGCGTTTGCTCCCGACCGTCGTCATCAAGATCAAGCGGCTTGTGAAAACTTCCTCGCGAGCATCCCTAACCCTAGGAGCGCCGTGCCCATGAGGACCACCGAGCTGGGTTCGGGTGTGGCCGGATCGACGTAGTGGCACCCGTTGCTTTGAGAACACTCTTGGACAGGGGCGGGGCCAGGGAAGAAATCGACTAGGTTCGAGGGAAGACCGCTATGCAGGTTCGCCGCCTGATCCCCGGCCGGGCCCGGTACAATGACCGCGTCGGGCGGCGGCGTTGGAGACCAGTTTGAGCCTCCGTTGCTCAGCGCGATGAATCCGCCGAATATCGGTTGGGTCCCGCCCCCACAACCGACGCCGTTGGCGCTGGGCACCAGGCACACGTCAAAGAACACATTGAGAGATGAGGTGAAGGTGCCGCCGGCCAAACTCCCGCCAATACTGATGAACCCTGTGTCGTTGGCCAGATTGTTAGGGTCGAGCGTTATAAACAGGTTTGGATCACTTGGGCCGATGACCACCGGTACCGTGCTCTCCAAGGATAGGGCCACGATTTGAATCGGTGCTGCAGGGCCATTGATGATGGCATCCTGCTGGCGTTGTATGATGGTATCCGTTGCCCCTGGCCCAATCGGGTTACCCTTCAAATCGACCATGCCAACTCCTGGAAAGGTGAAAAAGGTTCCCGGCTGCGTCGCGAAATAGTCAGAACCAAGCGCAACGCAGTCGATCGCGGCCCCGTTCGGACCGAGACACGACGGACTGGACTGACCGCGAGCACTTCCGCAAAGCCCCAGCGCCGTGACAGCGATGAGGAACATCCGAATCTTTCTTGCCGTGTTTAGCTTCATGATTCGCCTCCTCTAGGTTAGTCACTCGTCTCGACATTCTCTCTCGAACCATCCTGCTGCAGCCCTGCGGGGTCAGCATGATGCTCTCCTCTGGGTCACCCTGATCCAGAAGCGCCGACCAACAGATTTGCGCTAGAGACAGCCCGACGAACCCAGCTATCCTACCTATTTCCCAAACGCTGTCAATAGCACAGAAGTGCCATACGTAATTAGCACAAAAGTTCTATATACTAATAAGGTACTTTATCTTAATGAGTGAATAGTTTAATAGTTACAAAGACACCAGCCGCCGTTTTGGCTTTCTGCCTCAAATCGGCAACAAACGACCATAAAAGAGATTAGGGCCGACCAAGCCGGAAAAATGGAGTAGTATCGGGTATCTTACGCTACCGCGGACTCGGGTCGTCCGTTTTGGGAGGGAAGCACCATGAGACCTTTGCGTGTTGTTCCGCTGTGTGTTTTGCTCGCAGCCCCGCTCCTCGCGTTCTCGCAGGAGCCGGAAGCCGCCGGAACGCCGCCAGGCGAGGCCGGGAAGAAGAACGATGGCGCTTCGGCTTTTGCCGGGCTTGCGCTGCGATCTCTGGGTCCGGCGCTGATTTCCGGGCGCATCGAGTCTCTCGCGGTCGACCCGGAGAATCGCGCGCACTATTACGTCGGCGTGGCTTCCGGCGGCGTCTGGAAGACGACCAATGATGGCGCCACATGGACTCCGGTGTTCGACCACGAGGGATCCTATTCCATCGGAACGGTAGCGCTCGATCCTCGGAACCCGTCGGTGGTCTGGGTCGGGACCGGCGAGAATAACAGCCAGCGCAGCGTGGGGTATGGTGACGGTGTGTATCGCTCCGACGACGGCAGCCACTCCTGGAAGAACACGGGTCTGAAACACTCGGAGCACATCGCGCGCATCCTGATCGACCCGCGCAACTCGGACGTGATCTACGTGGCATCGCAAGGGCCGCTCTGGGGGCCGGGCGGCGACCGCGGGCTGTTCAAATCCACCGACGGCGGGAAGAACTGGAAGAATATTCTCTCCATCAGCGAGAACACCGGGGTTACCGATGTCGTGATGCAGCCGGATAACGCCGACGTGCTTTACGCGGCCGCTTACCAGCGACGGCGGCACGTTTGGACGCTCATCGATGGCGGGCCGGAGTCCGCCATCTACAAGTCCACCGACGCCGGCGCCACCTGGACCAAGCTGAAGTCCGGCTTGCCCACCGTAGACCTGGGCCGCATCGGGCTGGCCGTGAGCCCGACGAACCCCGATCTCGTTTACGCCATCGTGGAAGCGGCGGAGCGCAAGGGAGGGATTTTCCGCTCCAGCGATCGCGGCGCCACCTGGGAACGCCGCAACGAATACGAAGCGGGCGAGATGTACTACGCCACCCTCTTTGTGGATCCCAAAAACGAGGACCGCATCTACGTGATGGGCACGAACATCCAGGTGTCGGACGACGGCGGCAAGACGCTGCACGTGCTGAACACACGCTCGAAGCACGTGGACAACCACGTGATCTGGATCGACCCGAATGACACCCATTATTACCTGGTGGGCTGCGACGGCGGACTCTACGAAAGCTTCGACCGCGGCGACAACTGGACGTTCAAGTCCAACCTGCCTCTCGGCCAATACTACGACGTGGCCGTCGATCACAACGCGCCATTTTACTATGTCTACGGAGGGACCCAGGACAACGACAGTGAAGGTGGACCTTCCCGCACGCGCAGCGCCTCCGGCATCGTCAACTCCGACTGGTTCATCACCGCCGGCGGCGACGGGTTTCGGTCTCAGATCGATCCGGACGACCCCAACACCGTCTACGCCGAATCGCAGAACGGCGGGCTGATCCGTTACGACCGTCGCACCGGCGAGCGGCTAGACATCGTGCCCGCGGAAATGCCGGGCGCGCCGCCGCTGCGCTGGAACTGGGATTCGCCCATTCTCATCAGCCCGCATTCACACACGCGGCTGTATTTTGGCGCCAACATTCTTTTCCGGAGCGACGATCGTGGCGACTCCTGGCGGGCCATCAGCGGCGATTTGACGCGGCAGATCGATCGCAACTCACTGCCTGTGATGGGGCGCGTGTGGGGGCCGGAGGCGGTGGCGAAGAACCAATCCACGGCTTTCTATGGCAACACGACCGTGATCGCGGAATCGCCCGCCAAGGAAGGGCTGATCTACGTGGGCACGGACGATGGGCTGATCAACGTCACCGAGGACGGCGGCGCCAACTGGCGGAAGATCGAAACGTTCCCCGGGGTGCCGGAGCGCACCTACGTCAGCCGCATCCTGGCTTCGCGGCACGACGCGAGCACGGTCTACGCGGCTTTCGACAATCACAAGATAGAGGATTTCAAACCCTACCTGCTGAAGAGCACGGACGCGGGAAGAACCTGGACTCCTCTCCAAAGCAACTTGCCGGAAAATGGCGCCGTGCTGGCCCTCGCCGAAGACCCGGGCGACGCCAACCTGCTGTTCGTGGGCACCGAATTCGGGTTCTATTTCAGCAATGACGGGGGCCGAAAATGGACCCGCCTTCGCGGTGGATTGCCTACCATCGCCGTCCGCGATCTGGCCGTCCAGCCGCAAATGAACGATGTGGTGCTGGCCACGTTCGGCCGCGGCTTCTACGTTCTCGACGACTACACCGCGCTGCGCCAAGCGACTCCGGAGACGCTTGCCAAGCCAACGGGACTGTTTCCGGTACGCGACGCGCTGATGTATATCCCCGCCGCACCGCTCGGCGGCAGGGGAAAAGCGACGCAAGGCGAAGGCTTCTTCACCGCGCCCAATCCGCCCTTTGGCGCGACCTTCACCTACTACCTTAAGGAGGCGGCGAAGACGCAGAAGGAGCGGAGAATCGAAGCGGAGCACGAGGCGGAAAAGACCAGCAAGGCGCTGCCTTATCCGACCCTCAAGGAACTGGATGAAGAAGCGCAGGAAGAAGCGCCCGCCATGGTCATGACGGTGAAAGACGCCTCCGGGAATGTGGTGCGTCGGCTCGAGGGACCGGTGACGGCCGGAATGCATCGCGTCACGTGGGACTTGCGCTTTCCGGCGCCCACACTGGCGCCGCCGCGCCCACCGGGTAGCGAGGAGGAGGAGGACTTTCGCCGACCGCCGGAGGGCCCGTTGGTGATGCCCGGAGCCTACACGGTCACCTTAGCGGAGCGCGTGAACAGCGTGGCGACAGTCGTCGGCGACCCTCAGACATTCCATGTGGTCGAAGACGGCGTGCAGCAGATGTCGACGGAAGACAAAGCCGCCCTGATCGCCTTCCAGCAAAAAGCGGCGCGGCTGCAGGGAGCGGTGGCCGGCGCGCTCGATGTCGCCAATACCACGGAGACGCGGCTGGATCAGATCCAGAGGGCGCTCGACCAGACGCTGGCCGCCGATCCCAAGCTGCGCGACACAGCAAGAGACTTGCACCACCGGCTCGACGAGATCCTCGTCGCGCTGCGTGGCGATCCGGTGGCGCGCCAGCATGAGGTGAACACGCCGCCCTCGATTTCGCAGCGCGTGGGCGAAGTGGCCGGCTCAGGAAGAATGTCGACGGCGCGGCCAACCGGGACCCAGCTCAGCAACTACCAGTACGCAAGCGAGCAGTTCGCGCCGGCACTGGCGAAACTGCGCAACCTGGTAGACGTGGATCTGACCAATCTGGAAAAGGCGCTGGATGCCGCGGGCGCGCCGCACACGCCGGGCCGAATTCCCGATTGGAAGCCGGAGTAGGCCGGCCACCGCCGGACGACCGCAGCCTGTCCTTGCAAAGGGGCACCACTGACCGAACGACGCCCTTTTTGGCCCATTACCCTGCCTGCCACGGAACACACGCCAAATGAGGCGAAACCGTGGTATCCTAACTAGAGGGGCGAGCCGACTTTCATTGACGATTGCCGATTGACGAGACCTTTGGATCGTCAATGGTAGTACCCCCGGGAAGAGGACCGGCGGCGAAGGACACAGGGCCGGCCGGCGGTGAGGACACCGCCGCTACAAAGGAGATTCCGCCTTCGATATTCTTGGTGATCTTGCAGACCAACCGCGCAACTCGCAAGGTGCAGTCGGGTACGAGCGTCGAAGTTTCAGTTCATCTCCAAGCGGCACCTCGGATTCCATGACCAGCTTGAGCAACCGTCTTTCCCAACTTAAACAGATCCTGGACCAGCGCATTGCGATCCTGGACGGCGCCATGGGCACCATGATCCAGGCCCACAGGCTGGGCGAGGTGGATTACCGCGGCCAGGAGTTCGCTCATCACCCCAAAGACCTGCGACTCAACAGTGATGTGCTGAACATCACGCAGCCGCAGATCATCGAGAGCATCCACCGCCAGTACCTGGAAGCGGGCGCCGACATTATCGAGACCAACACCTTCAACGCCAACGCCATTTCGCTGGCGGAGTACGGACTCCAGGACCACGTCTACGATCTGAACCGGGCTGGCGCGGAGTTGGCGAAGCGCGCGGCGGAGAAGTTCATGGCCGAGCATTCCGAGCGCCTCTGCTTTGTTGCGGGCTCGCTCGGCCCCGCCAGCCGGAGCGCCTCGGTATCGCAGGATGTCGGGAATCCCGCCGGTCGATCCGTCACCTTCGACCAGTTGCGCGCCGCCTATTACGAACAGGCGCGGGGATTGGCCGACGGCGGCGCCGATCTGCTGCTGGTGGAGACCATCTTCGACACGCTGAACGGCAAAGCGGCCCTCTTCGCCATCGACCAGTATTTTGAAGAGTCGGGCAGGCGCCTGCCGGTGATGGTGTCCGTGACCATTGTGGACCAGAGCGGCCGCAACCTCTCCGGACAAACCACCGAGGCCTTCTGGATTTCGGCGTCGCACTTTCCCATGCTGAGCGTCGGCATCAACTGCGCCCTGGGCGCGAAGCAGATGCGGCCCTATATCGAAGAGCTTTCCCAGGTGGCGCCGGTTTACATCAGTTGTTATCCCAATGCCGGGCTGCCCAACGCCTTCGGAGGGTTCGACGAAACTCCCGAGCGCATGGCCGCCGATCTGCGTGAGTTTGCGGCCAACGGTTGGCTGAACATCGTCGGCAGTTGCTGCGGCTCGACTCCGGCCCACACCAAAGCGATCGCGGACGCGGTGCGCGGCCTGAAGCCGCATGTGCTCTCGACGCCGGAGCGCTACACCCGATTCAGCGGGCTCGAGCCGCTGGTGATCCGGCCCGACACCAACTTCGTCAACATCGGCGAGCGCACCAACGTCACCGGTTCGCCCAAGTTCGCCAAGCTGGTGTTGAACGGCCAATACGAGGAAGCGCTGGCTGTGGCGCGGCAGCAGGTGGAAGGCGGCGCGCAGATCATCGACGTCAACATGGACGAAGGCATGCTCGATTCCGAGCAGGCCATGACCACCTTCCTGAATTACGTAGGCTCGGAGCCGGACATCGCGCGCGTGCCGATCATGATCGACAGCTCGAAGTGGAGCGTGATCGAGGCCGGGCTGAAGTGCATCCAGGGCAAAGGCATCGTCAACTCCATCAGCTTGAAGGAAGGCGAGGAGGCCTTCCGGCAGCGCGCCCGGCTGGTGAAACGTTACGGCGCCGGGGTCGTGGTGATGGCCTTTGACGAGAAGGGCCAGGCCGATACCGCCGAGCGCAAGGAGGAAATCTGCACGCGCTCGTACCGGATCCTCACCGAAGCCGGCATCGCGCCCGAGGACATCATTTTCGATCCTAACATCCTGACCATTGCCACCGGGATGGAGGAGCACTCGAACTACGCGGTGAATTACATCGAGGCCACGCGCGCCATCAAGGCCACTCTGCCTTACTGCAAGGTGAGCGGCGGGGTCAGCAACATTTCCTTTTCCTTCCGGGGCAACAACGCGGTGCGCGAGGCAATGCACTCGGCGTTTCTCTATCACGCCATCCGCGCCGGCATGGACATGGGAATTGTCAACGCCGGGCAGCTTGGCATCTACGAGGAGATTCCCAAGGACCTGCTGGAACTGGTGGAGGACGTCCTGCTGAATCGCCGCGCCGACGCTACCGAGCGGCTGTTGGTGTTCGCCGATTCAGTAAAGCAATCGGCAAAAACGGAAGTGGAAGAGGACGCGTGGCGCAAGGGAAGCGTGGAAGAGCGGCTTACCCACGCGCTGGTGAAGGGCATCGTCGATTACATCGAGTCAGACACGGAGGAAGCGCGCCAGAAATACAGCCGGCCGCTCTCGGTGATCGAAGGGCCGCTCATGACGGGCATGAACATCGTCGGCGATCTGTTCGGCTCCGGCAAAATGTTCCTGCCGCAGGTGGTGAAGAGCGCGCGCGTGATGAAGAAATCCGTCGCTTACCTGCTTCCCTTTATGGAGGCGGATAAACTCGCGGGCGGAGGGCGGCAGGCCGAGGCCAAAATCGTGATGGCCACGGTTAAGGGCGACGTTCACGATATCGGCAAAAACATCGTGGGTGTGGTGCTCGGCTGCAACAACTACGAAGTGGTCGACCTCGGGGTGATGGTCCCCTGCGACAAGATTCTGAGGACCGCGCGCGAAATCGGCGCTGACCTGATCGGGTTGAGCGGGCTCATTACTCCATCGCTCGATGAAATGGTCCACGTGGCCCGGGAGATGGAGCGCGAGGGCTTCACAGTGCCGTTGCTCATCGGTGGGGCTACCACCAGTCGTGTGCATACGGCGGTCAAGATCGCGCCCGGCTATAGCCAGCCGGTGGTGCACGTGCTTGACGCGTCGCGCGCCGTCGGCGTGGTTGGGAAGCTGAAGAGCCCAGAACTGCGGGCTGAGTTCGCAGAGGAGAATCGCCAGGAGCAGGAGCGCGCGCGTGAAGCTCATCGTGGCGCCAGTGCGCAGAGGCTGATCACGCTGGAAGAGGCGCGCCGCCGCCGGCCCGTTTTCGATTGGGCGAGTTACACGCCGCCTCGGCCTTCGTTCACGGGCGTGCGAGTGTGGGACCCGGTGCCGCTGGAAGACATCGTACCCTACATCGACTGGACGCCGTTCTTTCACACCTGGGAATTGCGTGGAGTCTACCCCAGGATTTTCCAGCACGAAGACGTCGGCGCCAAAGCGAAGGAGCTGTTTGACGACGCGCAGAAATTGCTGCATCAGATCATCGCCCGGAAGCTGCTCATCGCCCGCGCGGTGGCCGGATTTTTCCCCGCCAACGGCGTGGGGGATGACATCAACGTGTATACCGACGAATCCCGCGGCGGCGTCCTGACGACGTTCCACACCTTGCGCCAGCAACTGGAAAAACCGGCCGGCGAATCCAACTATGCGCTGGCGGACTTCATCGCGCCGGTTGAAACTGGCCTCACCGATTTTCTCGGCGGTTTCGCCGTGACGGCGGGCATTCAGATCGAGCGATTGGTGGGAAAGTTCGAGAGCGACCACGACGACTACAACGCCATCATGACCAAGGCCCTCGCGGATCGGCTGGCCGAGGCGCTAGCCGAACTCACGCATAAACGCGCGCGCGACGCCTGGGGTTACGGCCGTGACGAGAACCTGAGTGGCGAGGACCTGATCCGCGAGCGTTATCGCGGTATCCGCCCGGCGCCCGGCTATCCGGCGTCGCCGGACCACACGGAAAAGCGCCAATTGTTCGACCTGCTCGAGGTCGAGCGGAACACTGGCATCCAACTCACGGAGAACTTTGCCATGCTCCCCGCAGCGTCAGTGAGCGGCTTCTACTTCTCCCACCCGAAATCGAGATACTTCGCCGTGGGCAAGATCGAGCGCGACCAGGCGCTCGACTACCATCGCCGCAAAGGGATGGATTTGGCGGAAGTTGAGCGCTGGCTGGCGCCCAATCTGAATTACGAGCCGGAGGCGGTCGCGGTGGCCTCGCTGTAAGATCATATTTTGTGAAATTTTGTGATTTAA
>Ga0209039_10001565_pt1 | contig 21023 bp, 13 predicted proteins | sample BogFormECP12_OM1_FD_188238 | JGI IMG/M metagenome (GOLD analysis project Ga0209039, IMG submission 188238) | Bog forest soil microbial communities from Calvert Island, British Columbia, Canada - ECP12_OM1 (SPAdes) (version 2) | ecosystem: Environmental > Aquatic > Freshwater > Wetlands > Bog ...
CTTCGGGCTGGCTGGCGTAGAACGTAGTTCTGCGATTCACTTGAGATGGCAAGATGTAGGTTGCGGCAAGACGCAGAGCTTTGCTCTGCGCCAGCCGACCGATTCACCTGACTGGGCCCAGGTACCGGTCGAGCCAGGCCAGGGTTTCCTTGATGAATTCGTTTCTGGGAGGGAGGTGGTCAGTTTCGTACAATTTCAGTTGCTTGTCCTGGGCCGGAGTCCCCAAAAGGTCAAACATAGGTCTTGCCGATGTGTCCACAGGGAAGGCCGTGTCGAATTTGCCATTCAAGATTAAGGTTGGGATTTTCACTCGGCTCACATAGTTTATTTCATTCACTTCGGGACGCGAACGCCCCGCGAACATGCCTGCTGTGATTAAGACACTAACTTTGAGACGTTCCTCCACCGCGGGGATGATCCCGCCGAACCACCCACCCCAACTGAATCCGTAGTAGGCCAGTTTCTTGCTGTCGATATCCGGGCGAGTCTCCAGGTAGTCGACACATCTTCTGAAGTCCTTAACCTGTTGAATAAGTAACTCGGCGTATTGATGAGAACTCCCGTCACCGTCGATGAGGGCGGCCAGGGCAGCATTTCCGCGCTCGAAGGTCCCTTTATAGATAGGGAAGAGGACCGCGCGACCATGCTTCACGATAAAAGAGAGACGCCTCGTAAACTCAAAATAGCTTTCAAGGTCTTGGCTCGATCTCTGATTCTTGGAATCGCTCCCGGGAAAATAGACGACTGTCTGATAAGGAGGCGCTGCACTCTTGGGAAGAAAAAGATAGGTAATGACCCTCTCATTGCCATAGGCCGCATCGAAGGTTACCCTTTCCTGAATCCATTCAGACCTTTCTTGCCGCGATTCCACGCGGGGCTTCAAATCCGTCTTGTCGTAGGAAAACTGCTCTTTGTAAGCCTGAAAAACAGGGTCCGTAACTGGCTTTTCTTTGTAGTAATCCGTAGTTTCACCAAGCTTTGGCATTTGAAACGCTGCCTGAGGTATCTTCCCTGGATCAGGATAGAGAGCGCATCGAAACCCGTTTTTGGCAGAACGGTCCATGGGAGGAGCTTGACTCAAATTATCGAACATATATGGCGGATCGTCCCAGGCACCTCCCCTGATCAACCGTCCTTTCGGGGTTTCGTTTAAGCACCATTCCCTCACATTCCCCGCCATGTCAAAGGCTCCGTAAGACGTGATACCCGGAAGACTCCCCACAGGAATGGGGCCTTCCTGGCCAAAATTACTAAAGGGAGCAAAAACGGCGAGACCTCCGAGTGCCGGGTATTTAATTAAGGGAGTATTTCCCCCTCTGGCTAGATCCCAATGGTGTCCTGTCGGCAGGCTCTTTCCGGCAAACTCTGCATACGCTGCCGCCTCGTACCAACTGATTCCCGAGACCGGATAGTCGCCCTTTCCCTCAGGGTAGTCTCCTGCCTCCCACGTGGCAGGGCCAGGTTGACCTGATTGGTCTCCGAATTCCTTGAGGGCCTCTTCCCAAGTCAGTTCTCTTCCGTCTTTAACGAATCTCTGTTTCCAGTATTTCTTGTTTCTGTATCCGCCGCCGTTGACGAACTCCTTGTACTGCTTGTTTGTGACTTCATACTTGTCGATATAAAAGTCGTTCAATTGGCCTATATCCGTTTTCCCTCCGGATACGCGCAGCATGCCCGGCGGAATGCTTCCCTTCTTGTCCAGCACTCTCACGAGATCGTAAGGAATGAGCGGATCATGTTTCGACAAATCCTCATCGCAAGTGGTAGATGCGGCCAGGACCGTCTCATAGCCTTCCTTTTCCAGTTTCCATCTGGAGATCGCGATGGGTACCCTGATCTTCTGGATGGGCGAAACACCGACATATTTCCATTCACTGTCTGGCGCCTTGTATTCTTTCATGTAGACCTTCGCGCCGGGAGGCTGGGTCTTGACGCTTATGTTGAAGGAAATTTTTGAAAAGAGCTCGGCGAGCCTGGGATCATGCGGAATGTATGCTTCTGCTTTTTCCGCAAGTGCGTAAGCAGCAGTGGTATCCCGCCAAAAGTCTCCTTCTTCCAACAACCGCTCGATCTGCGGAAGGGCTTCTTGCCTGGCCCAGCGGATTTTGGCCTGCCGGTTCAAGAACCAGTGGGCAAGAAGTCCTATCGCAACCAGAAAGATCAAAGCTGAAACAGCAGTGCGCGGGTTTCGGGCCCGGCGGACGGGCGCTGGCGCCGGAGGCGGGGTAGCGAGAGCGCCGGGGTCGAAGGGCGGGGCAGGAAGCGCAGATGGCTGCGGTTCCGACTTTATCGCCTGATCCTCGCCGTTGAGCACGACGGCAGCCACGCGGGCCACAAAGCGGTAGCCACGCTTGGGCACCGTCTCGATGTACTCCCGGCCGTTCTCGCCGTTCCCCAGCGCCCTTCGCAAAACGAAGACATTCTTGGTCAGGTTGCCTTCCTCAACAAACGTATCAGGCCAGACGCGCTTCATCAGGTCGTCTTTGTCAACCAGGTGCCCAGCCTTCTCGACGAGCAGCAGCAGGATCTCCACAGCCTTCGGAGCGAGGGCAACGGGCCGGCCGTCGCGCAGCAAAACGCGCTCCTGGGGGTCCAGGCGAAAGGGACCAAACGCGTAGAAGTTCTTTCCCTGCGTATTCATCGGTGCGGCAAGAATTTTGCAAGAATTTTGGAATAACTTCGGAAGGACTTCTGAACCCCGGCCGGGACAGGATTAGCGCGAAGAAGAATGGGCCTCGGTCGGGAAGCCCTAAGCCCCAGAAGATTCTACTCTGGGTCGAGGCCCGAAGCAAGTTAATCCCGGGGGATCGAAAAAAAGGAGATGATCATGAAACGCAGCACCATCGCAAAGGCTTTCACACTCGCCGCACTCGCTCTGGGCGTAGCGGTCGCAGCGAACGCCGGCAATAAGGGATGCTCTCTCGCCACCCTGAAGGGCGCCTTCGCAGACAAAGACACCGGATTCATTACCGCCCCGCCCGAGTTGGCCGGCCCGTTCGCCGGTGTCAATATAGATACCTTCGACGGAAAAGGCGCGCTTACGGGTACTGGAATCGTAAGCCTAAACGGCAACATAGTTCCGGGGACGTATACGGGCACCTATACAGTGGACCCTGATTGCACCGGTACTTACACGGTCCAGAATTCTCTAGGTTTAACGGTTCACGCCTTCTTCGTGATCGATGATGGCGGGAATGAACTTCAAATCGTCATAACAGACCCAGGCACCGTGATCACCTGCATCGCACGGAGGCAATTTCCAGTGGGTGACTCGGAACGGCGTGCTGATCAGCTCACGCAGAGTGAGACTCAATAACGGCTTCCGGCCCTGGCGGCCAGATGTCCAAAGGCCGGGGAACATGCTGTATCGCGGGCGGCGGCTCGGCTGAAATGATGCTGGGGATCCGCTCGCCCGCGCAATGATACATCTGGTCTGCCGAGGCCGCAGTGCCGAGCGGTAAACTTGCGCAAACCGGTTAGATCACCGTTCGCGCATGACCCCTACCCGCTATCCAGATGAAAGCGAAAGAAGTCGCCCATCAGGATATTTTGCAGGGCCGAAACCAAGGAGGAGACAACATGAAATCCAGAATGCTGACTTGCATCACCGCGATGACGGTATTCGCTGCGCTGGCAACGCCGGTTCGGATTGTCGCGCAGGAACAGGAACAACAGAAAGCAGAGCGCCCTCCACACTATGCCGTTACGGACCTCGGCACGTTGCCGGGCGGTACGTTTAGCCAGGGGACCTCCGTGAACAATAATGGCGTGGTAAGTGGCTTGGCAACCGCCCCTGACGGCACACAGCACGCCGTCCTCTGGTACAAGGGGCGCATAATGGACATCGGCACACCGGGACTTGGAGGACCGAACAGTGGAGCGTTTGGCGTGAACGAAAGAGGCCAGGCCGAAGTTCAAGCTGAAAGCCTAACAACAGATCCGAATGGTGAAAACTTTTGTGGATACGGTACCGGCTTCACATGTTTACCCGCCTTGTGGCAACACGGGGTCATGACTCCGCTCCCGCTGCTCGGGGGCAACAACGGCACGGTCGCCCAGATCAACAATCAGGGCGAGGTGGCCGGGGTTGCGGAGAATGGCACTCGGGACCCAGAGTGCCCATCCGGAGTGGCAGTTACCGGCACCGGGCCTCAAGTTCTCGATTTTGAAGCCGTGATCTGGGGGCCGAAGCCGGGCGAGATCCGGGAACTACGTCCGCTCCCCGGCGACTCAGTGGGAATCGCCCTCTGGATCAACAACCTCGGCCAGGCCGTCGGAATCTCCGGTTCGTGCGCAAACACCGTACTTCCTCCCGTCGCGGGCGGGCCGCACGCCGCGCTCTGGGAAAAAGACGGCGCGGTCCATGACCTCGGCAACCTCGGCGGGACGGTAAATACTGCCTTGTTGGGAGTCGGCAATGCTGCTTTGTCAATCAATGATCTGGGTTGGGTGGTTGGTGCTTCGGCCCTGCCTGGCAACACACACGATCACGCCTTCCTGTGGACCAGGGAGACAGGTATACGCGACCTCGGCACGCTTGCTGGAGATGTTAGCAGCGCCGCCCTGGACATTAACGACTGCGGCGAGGTGGTTGGCGTGTCGCTTGACTCTAGCGGAAACCCACACCCGTTGCTCTGGCAGAACAGCGGGATGACCAACCTGAACAATCTCATTCCTGCGGATTCTCCCTTATTTCTATTGTGGGCATCGGAGATCAATTCCCGCGGAGAGATTGTAGGCTTTGGCGTAAACAACACCGGCGACGTTCACGCTTTCCTCGCGGTCCCAGATCATACAGACGGCCCCGCCGCCGAAGGAGACGAGACCACCGAAAGGCCGAGGGTAGTCCTCCCGGAAAACGTTCGGGAACTGCTTCGGAAGCAACTGCGCTGGGGCCGATTCGGAGCTGGGCTTATGGGGCCACAATAACCGTTCGCGATAGCAACGCTTCGGAAAGAGAGGGCCGTAATCCGCAAGGAGAACGCCCTCTCCCCCTGGGTGAAGCCAAGCCGGGAAGCGGCGGACCAGGGAGGCTCGATGTCACAATGTGTTGTCGTATTTCCGAAACAGAGGGACAAGGTTGAGGGATCCCTGGTCCGGGGACGCCAGCACGCTGTACAGCGCTCGCTCCACGGCTGGCGCCGTTGCCTTTCCATGATTTGGCTGTACGGCATGGGCCTTCACAGATTCGGCGCGCACGGATTGCTGTGGACGGACGCTTCTGCCAACCTCCCGGTGTTCGCAGTTGTTGTCGCGGTGTTTGTAGCCCGCGGTTTGCGGTTCAAGGCGTTTCGCGAGGTCGCAGGTCTTGAAATCTGACGGATCCTGATCCGAGAAACTGACCGGAGGACTGGCGATCCCGACCCGTGAGCCATCGCTCCCCGCCCTCCGGACCGCCTCTGAATGGATGGCCGACTCGGAAGTTGCTCCACCCCTTCGCGGATTACTCCTGCCTGGTCGCCCAGCGTTTACCAATCGGTGCGCGTGTCGCCACGCCGGGCACTTTGATGTGCGAGGGCCCGCTGTCAGAAGTGCAACCCCTGGTTCCCCGGAAGTCTTCATCGGGGAACTTACCGTACCTGCTTGTCATCCCTTGGCTGTATTGTTAAAACCGTAGATGTGGTCTGCGCTGTCATCTCCGATCTAAACCGTCCTGCTTTGGTAACTTGAGACTTGGAAAGCACCGCAGCGTTACCGTCGGCCAGAACCCGTCCCCAGCATATGTCGTTCGCAATACGTGCCCGAACTTCGCGAGATATATCTGCCGCGATGGCGTGGCGGGTCTCCGCCCGCAGGGACTATAATCACCGCAGAGGCCGAGTTCCATCCGTGCCATCGGGCTCGCGAGTGCCGTTGATGACAAAAAAGAACCCCGTGGTCGCCAAGTCGTATGACGGATTGCTTGAGGGAGTCGTGCATTTGCTGGAGGAGGCACGAAGGAGCGCAGCGCGATCGGTCAACGCCATCGTGACCGCCATTTACTGGGAGATTGGCCACCGAATCGTCGAACACGAGCAACAAGGCAAAAGGCGCGCTGACTACGGCGAAGCCTTATTGGGGAGGCTCGCCGCTGACTTGACGGGCCGGTTCGGGCGTGGCTTTTCGGAAAGGAATCTCGGGAAGATGCGCCTGTTCTATCTCTCGTGGAAAATTCCGCCGACACTGTCGGCGAAATCTTCTAACGACGTCCCGACAGGCGGCGGAATACCGCCGACGGTGTCGGCCATATCCGCCCCCGTGGCGGGGATCAAGCTGGACGCCTTGGAATCCGACGCCGCCTCGTTGCGGTCGCCAGCGCGATTTCCTCTTCCTTGGTCACACTATGTTCGCCTCTTGTCGGTCGACAATCCCGAAGCTCGGGCCTTTTACGAACATGAAGCTCTGCGCGGTGGCTGGTCCGCTCGTCAACTGGATCGCCAGATTTCGACTCTCTTTTACGACCGGACGCTACTGTCGCGCAAGAAGGCCGCAATGCTGAGAAGGGGGGTGAGCAAGAGTTCCGAAGGGGCGATTACGCCGGAAGAAGAAATCAAGGATCCTCTGATTCTGGAGTTTCTCGGCCTCAAAGACGAGTACTCCGAATCAGCGTTGGAAGAAGCGCTGATTCTTCACCTCGAGCACTTCCTCCTCGAACTCGGCAATGACTTCGCCTTCGTAGCTCGCCAGAAGCGCTTGCGCGTCGGGGATGAATGGTACCGCATTGACCTGGTGTTTTTTCACCGCCGTCTGAAATGCCTCATTCTCATCGATCTCAAAACCGGGAAATTCACCCACGCCGACGCTGGCCAGATGAATCTCTATTTGAACTTTGCCCAAGAGCATTGGACCCATCCCGGTGAGAACCCGGCCGTGGGGCTTATCCTCTGCGCCAAAGGGGATGAAGCGGTCGCGCATTACGCCCTCGGAAACCTTCGCAATAAAGTGTTGGCGGGCGAGTATCGGCTAGCCCTGCCGGCAGAGAAGAAGCTCGTCGCGGAACTCGAAAGAACGCAAAAGGCGCTCGAGGCATACTACCGGCGTCGTGCCCCTTCGTGACCCCCGGATCCTGGGTGCCACCGCTTTAGCATGATCCAGATCGGGGAGGGACAAGCTTCATTTTCGCTCAATGGCTCTGCTTACCAGGCTATTTTGGGCACGCAGATAGACAGTCATGTCCCCTACTTTGAAAGAGCGGGAGCTTGTCTGGGGACCTCGAAAATGAGTTAATGTCTTTTCACTTGGACGTAATCTTAACCAGCCTCGGGATTCGTTGCAACCCGCAACACAAAACCCTCGGCAGAGGTCCGCCGGCGTGGGGATGATCAGGCACGGTGGTGAAGGGCCATTCGGGGGCTCTCCATTGCGCCACTAACTTTGGGAGCCGCCGCGGAGAAGGTCCTTGGTGGACTTGTCGAGGACCAGGGTGCGGGTAGGGAAGGGCATCTCGATTCCTGCCTCCTGAAATTTCTTGAGGATTCGCTTCCTCAACTCGCTCTGCACCGGGTATTGGTCGGTGAACTGACGGAGTTGCACGCTAAGCGAGAAGTCCAGGGAGGACTGCCCGAAGCCGGGGATGAATGCCACGGAGGGCGCGGGGTTGGCGAGCAAGCCTTCCACACCGTCCCGGAGGGCCTCGTGGGCGGCTTCCAGCAAGACTTTCTCAACCCGGTTGGGATCCGTTCCGTACAGGACGCTCACCGGCAGGGTGTAACACATGCGCGTCTCGGGGGCGGAATAATTGGTGATGATGGCCTTGGCAAGGGTGGAGTTGGGAATCACCACGTAGTTGTTATTGAGAGTCCTCAGGACCGTGGAGCGCCAACCGATCCGCAACACGTATCCTTCCTGATTGGAATCGAGTTTGATGTAATCATTGGGATTTACGGGCCGGTCGGCCAACAAATAGAGGCCGGAAAAAAAATTGCTTAAGGTCTCTTGCAATGCCAAGGCCACGGCCACACTGCCCACCCCCAACGTCGTCCAGACCGCAGTCAGAGAAACACCCAGGTTTTCGAGGAAGATGATGGTTCCCAGCAAGGCGAAGAGCGTATGGACCATAAGCGCGGCGGGCTGGGTTACCCGCAGCAGGCTGGGCTCCTTCTGGCCCACACGGCGCAAGGCAAGCACGATAACCTTGGCGGGAAAATACATCATCACCAGAATCACCAGCGCCAGGACTAGCTTGGATCCGAAATGTTCGAACCGCGGGGAAAGGGGAAGTGATTCCAAACCAAGATAAAGACTCGCGATCAATAACAAAGGCATGGGTAGAGATTCGAGGAGGGAAAAGAAGATTTGGCCCCATCCATCGCCAACCCTTTTCTCCCAATAGTGGAGGAGGCGGTTCAGGGCAAAACCCAGCAGCAAGGAGCTGATGATCAATGTCCCGAACGAGAGGAGATAGAAAATCGTGTTGTTCATGTGGAGGGCGCGCGCCAAATGCTCAATCATGCCGTTTTCTCCCGGGGGGACAAGGATTCAAGATACTCCGCCCAGCCCCTGTGGGGCAATCGCCTTTCGCAGGAGTCTCTGCGGGCCAAGCCCGCATCTAATAATTCAGCGGCAGGTGCGGCGCGGCGGACGAAGACGCTGTCGAGCTCGCGCCCTGCCCCGGCCGTTGGCAAAAGTGAGGATGAGGTCTATCAACTTGTCACCATGACGTGATAGAGTGCCAAATCTTAGCCGTGCGCCCGCGCCGGCTTTAAATATTGGAATGAGGTTCTCAGGCAATGGCTTCTAAGCAAAAAGCTCCCATCGATTACAACAATCTACCGATTCTTCCCGTCCGCGACACCGTTCTGTTCCCCAATGCCATCCTGCCGCTGACGGTGGGACGAGACAGCTCCCTCAGGCTGATCAACGACCTGAAAGAAGACGAGAAATATGTCGGGGTCATTTCCCAGCGCGATCCCCGGGTTGATAACCCCCAACCCGTCGACCTCTTTCAAATTGGAACGGTGGCCTTCGTCCATAAGATTATCAAGCTGCCCAGCCAAAGTCTGTTCATCTTTGTGGAAGGACTGCAGCGGATCGCCATCGAGGAAGTTACCCAGACGGAGCCTTTCCTACGCGCCCGTGTAAAACCCTTGGCGGACATTTTACCGGGCGGGAAGGAATCGGACTTTGACGCCCTCGTGCGCAGCGTGACGACCATGTTCCAACAAGTCGTGCAGCTCTCGCCCACGCTGTCGGACGATCTGCAAACCGTCGTCATGAACATTGATGACCCCAGCCGGCTCTCGGATTTTATCGCCGCCAATCTCCCCTCGCTTTCCAGCCTCGAAAAGCAGGAACTTTTGGAAAGTCTCGAACTGAAGATCCGTCTCGAGCGTTTGAACCGGCAACTGGCGCGGGAAGTGGAGGTGCTGCAACTCCGTTCCAAGATTCAATCGGACGTCCAGGACCAGGTCACTCAGAGCCAGCGTGAGTATTACTTGCGCGAACAAATGAAAGCCATTCAAAAGGAACTCGGTGAGGCCGACGAGCAGCAGGAAATCGAAGAACTCCGCAAGAAGATCGAAGCCGCGGGAATGACCGAAGAAGCCAAGAAGGAGGCGATTCGGGAGCTGGGGCGATTGGCGAAGATGTCACCGGCGGCGGCGGATTACCACGTGACGCGCACTTACCTGGAATGGCTGGTGGCGCTGCCCTGGAACAAAATCAGCGATACCCGGGTAGATATTATCAAAGCAAAGCAGGTTCTCGATGAAGACCACTGGGATCTGGAAAAAGTCAAAGAGCGCATCCTCGACTATCTCGCGGTCTTGCAGTTAAAGCCGCAGCTCAAGGGTCCCATCTTGTGCTTTGTCGGGCCCCCCGGAGTGGGGAAAACCTCCCTGGGAAAATCCATTGCGCGCTCGCTCGATCGCAAATTCGTGCGCATGTCGCTGGGCGGAATTCACGACGAAGCGGAAATTCGCGGCCATCGACGGACTTATATTGGAGCGCTGCCTGGTCAAGTCATCCAAGGGATCCGGCGGGCCGAAACGCGCGACCCGGTCTTCATGCTCGATGAGGTGGACAAAATCGGACGCGATTTTCGCGGCGATCCTTCCTCCGCCTTGCTGGAGGTCCTTGATCCCGAGCAAAACGCGCATTTCCGTGACAACTACTTGGACGTCCAATTCGACCTTTCCAGGGTGTTATTCATCTGCACGGCGAATGTCCTGGACACCATTCCCCCTGCGCTCCTCGACCGCATGGAGGTACTGGAGCTTCAGGGATACAGTGAGGAGGAAAAAATCCAGATTGCCATCCGGCACCTGATCCCCAAGCAGACCGACGAGCACGGGATCAAGACTCCCGAACAGATTGAATTCTCCATGGGCGCGTTGGCCAGCATGATCCGGCACTATACACGCGAGGCCGGGGTGCGGAATCTGGAGAGAGAAATCGCCACGGTCTGCCGCAAGCAGGCGCGCCGGATTGCCGAGGGCAAGCCGGAAAAACTCCTGCTAACGCCCGATAACCTGCGGGATTTTCTGGGTATCCCACGCTACCGCCTGGAAACCGAAATTGTGGAGCGCACCCGCCAACCCGGAGTGATGGTGGGGCTTGCCTGGACGCCCACGGGCGGCGATGTCCTCTATGTGGAGGCCAATGCCATGAAGGGCGGCAAGGGCTTCACGATGACCGGGCACGTGGGGCAAGTCATGCAGGAGTCCATGCAGGCGGCGCTGGCCTGGGTCCGCTCCCACGCCGCGGAGTACCAAATCGATCCGGAATTCTTCCAGTCGAAGGATATTCACATCCACGTTCCGTCTGGCGCCATTCCCAAAGACGGGCCTTCGGCGGGAGTCACCATGGTTTCCGCCCTCGTCTCCGCCCTAACGCGGCGGCCTTCGCGGCAGCGGCTCGCCATGACCGGCGAAATCACTCTCAGTGGACAAGTACTGCCCGTGGGTGGGATCAAGGAGAAAGTGTTGGCGGCCAAACGGGCTGGCGTGGTCGAAGTGATTCTGCCCGCCGACAACGAGCCGAACGTCCACGAGGATCTGAACCCCGAAATGCTCGAGGGTTTGACCCTCCACTATGTCAAGACGATTCAGGAGGTCGTGGAGTTAGGCCTCGAAAAAGATCCGGTGCCCGAAAATACGGACCGGCCGGCCCGCGAAGTGGCACTGACTCCCGCGGTCGCGGGGACGCCGAATTAAGGCCGGCACGGAGACCCAGCAAGCTACGTGGATCAAGAGGCGGGCCAGCCGTGAGTGCTTGGTCTTCATAGTGTTGGCTTCGAGGATCGCAATTTAGGGCCACGGGTGCTGGGGCAGAGAATCGCCTTTTAACATCTATAATCTGGACTCTCTTTCGGCGAGGCTTGGGCCTGGAGATATTCTCCGGCATCTTTCATTTGGTAACCAGCGGGCGGGATTGCTGAGGGGATACCCAACTCCCTTGCACCATCCCGGTAACCACTTGGGTGTTCATTGCGGGTAGGGGGTGGGATCGATAAGCCGGAAAGACAATGGCCTTATCTGATCCAGCGATGCCGAACGCAATGATGGCTATGGATCCGTCAGGGTGTTTCGCGGTGTAGAGAGTGTCGCAGGTCACGCTCTTGTTCGATGTGGAGTACACGCCATGGACCGTGGCGACGACACGGTCTTTTCGAGAGAATGTCACGTTCGCCTGAGTGCCCTCAAGTTCCCATTGAATCTTGTAAACCCCGGCTCGTAAATTAACCCGAGCAACGACCATTGGACGGGTCAATTCCAGGTAGTGCGCATCTGCGGCTCGCACTCTGGTGGCCGCTGCCAGCGCGACTCCGATTGCCAAGGCTGATATCGCTGGGAACTTAATCATCTTCATCTGCGTACCCTCCCAAAGGAGATCTTTAGGCAGGGGCTGAGGGAAAGGCGCCTAGGGTTGCCTCGCTTTCAATGAATCGAGGATTTCACCATGGTATCGCCCAGCGGGAGGAAAGCCTCCTCAGTGAGGAGGTTCGCCTTCGCAATTCCCGCTTCATGGGGCCTCGCAAGGAAGCGCCCGCAGCAAGTCCCCCCTCCAGACCCCAATCTCTTCGTGATGACCCTTTGCCCTGATCGACGTCTAACATCCAGCGGCCGCGATGGTGCGTGCTCCAGACGTGGGCATTAGAGCAGTGAAGGGCAGCAAGGGACAAGGATGATGTGACAGGCGTGGAGTCTCTTGGGGTGGAATGTCAGGTTCGAGTGACGAACCAGCCCCCAGCGGGATCCAGTGCAAAACTCGGGAGGCGACGAGGGCGCGCTGTCATCGCTCTTGACAGACACGAACTTCCCCGCCGGCCTGGGACGGGGCTTGCGATTTCAGGGACGGATAAACATCGGGCGGGGACGTCCCGCCTTTGAAAGGCCGTACATCGTGTGTATTCTGGATCTGGGAAAATTACAACGAGATGAACTGGACCGAGTTCAGGAAGTCACGGAACGTGCTAACGGCGCGAAGGTGGGCGCGACAGTTCAGCATCATCTTCACCATTTGGACCGCCACCGGTCTGCTGATGGCCACCCAATGGTACCTCCTCATGCGGGATTACCCCCATCCACCCACCTGGCGCCAAGTCTTGATTCCTTCGCTCCTGATGCGTTGGATTTTTGCGCTTCTCACTCCGGGAGTCTTGTGGTTCTCCTCGCGCTTCCCCTTCGAGCGTGGGCGGCGGCTGAGGAGCATCGGGTGGCATGTGCTCGGGGCACTCGCATTTCTGATTCTCTGGGTGAGCATTCGGCTGCCGCTTTACCCCATTACCGACCCCGCGACAGGAATGAAACTCGGCCCGTCGTGGCGGCTATTTCACGACATGATCCTCGAGGATGCTTTCTATACGTGCTGGATGTACAGCACGATCGTCGCGGTCAGCCAACTGTGGGATTACTATCGCAAGTACCATGAGCGCGAACTGCGTGCCTCCCGGCTCGAAGCAGAGTTAGCGCAAGCAGAGTTGAAGGTCTTGAAGATGCAAATGGATCCCCATTTTCTTTTCGCGACTCTCGATTCGGTGTCAACTCTGATCCATCGGGACGTCGAAGCCGCCGACGATCTGGTGGCGAGCCTGAGCGAATTGTTGCGCATGAGTCTGGACGCTCCGGACGAAGAAGAGGTCACTCTCAAGCGCGAGATGGAATACTTAAACGCGTACTTGGGGGTTCAGCAAATTCGTTTTCGTAACCGGCTGGCTTTCCGGGTGACGGTCGACCCCAAGTCACTCGACGCCCTGGTACCCAACATGATCCTGCCCGCCCTGGTGGAGAATTCCATCCGGCGCGGGATCGAGGGAATCCCTGGGAGGGGACAAGTGGAGATTCGTTCCGATGTACAAGGTGAGAAGCTCCGGATCGAAATCCATGATGATCTGCGGCAGGGACCGGAAGGGGAAGAGAGGCTTTTCGACTTTGACCCTGGACTCGCCAATGCGAAGGCCAGACTCCAGCATCTTTACGGGGCATCCCACTCTTTCGCCCTAGGGATAAAGGTGGACGGCGGCTCCCGGCTGACGATGGAAATCCCGTTAATCCTGAAAGTAGGGTGGCAAGGGGATCGGCCCGCCGTTCAACCTCTGTTCGAGGAAATCTAGTGGACAGGCCACGGATCAAACAATTCGGAATTATTCTGAGTTTGTGGACGGCCATGGGAATTTTCTATGGCTTGGAGATCTACATGTTCAAGGTCCATGGCCGTCAGCCGATTCCCCTCCACGACGCCCTGCTGAGGGCTCTGCCGGATTACTGGATCTTTGCGGCTCTCACCCCTGCCGTGCTTGGGGTCAACTCGCGCTTCCGCTTCCGGCGGGAGAAATGGGCGCTCCTCGTGGGAATCCACCTCTTTGCGGCCGTCACCTTTCTCACCCTCTGGTCGGCTCTCAAGGTGGCGCTCTATCCGGTGGAAGATTTGCTTACGGGAACTGCCTGTCCACGAACTTGGTCACTCTTTCGAATGTTATTGATCGACAACGCCCACGACGCGTTCTGGTTCTATGGGACGATCGTCGCGGTCAGTGAGCTCCTGCACTACCAACGGAAATACCGGGAGCGCGAAACCAGGGCCGCTATCCTCGAATTCCAACTTTCGCGTGCACAGTTGACGGCCCTGAAGATGCAGTTGGATCCCCATTTTCTGTTTAACACCCTTCACTCGGTTTCCAGCCTGATGCACGAAGACGCCGCCGCGGCCGACAGAACGGTGAACCGCCTGAGTGACCTCCTGCGCCTGAGTTTGGAGAATGGGAACGAGCAGGAGGTGACGCTGAGGCGGGAGATGGAATTCCTGGAAGGGTATTTGGACATTCAAAAGACGCGCCTGCGGGATCGTTTGCATGTCCGTCTGCATTTGGACCCGCGTACCCTGGAGGCGCTCGTTCCCAATATGATTCTGCAACCGCTCGTCGAGAACGCCGTGAAATATGGTATCGCCGCACGCAATACGCCCGGCAACCTCGACATCCGGGCGGAGGACCGGGGTGAGGTTCTTCGTCTCGAGATTACCGACGACGGGCCGGGATTAAGTCAGCACCGGGCCGATAAACCCACCAAAGGCATTGGCATAGCAAATACCCGCGCGCGGCTGCAACATTTGTATGGTGAAATTCATCATTTCAGCCTGCACACGCCCCCTGGCGGCGGAACGCAAGTGAGGCTCGAAATACCGTTCCGGCGGCAGGGTGACGAAATACGAAATGAGAGGCACCATGCCGATTAGAACCATTATTGTGGACGACGAGGAACTGGCCCGGAAACGGATCAGCACCCTCCTGAAATCGGAAGTGGATATTGAAGTTGTTGCGGAATGCTGCGACGCGGTTTCGGCCAACCAGGCTATCGCGCGGGAGAAGCCTGACCTTTTGCTGCTCGACATTCAGATGCCCGGGCAGGACGGCTTCAGTGTGATCGAAGCCCTGGAGGAGGAGCAAAGGCCCGTCGTGGTTTTTGTAACTGCCTACGATCAGTATGCGCTGCGCGCCTTTGAGGCTCAGGCGTTCGACTATCTCCTCAAGCCTTTCAATCGTGCCCGCTTCCAAAAGGTCATGCAGCGGGCTCGAATCCAGATTACGCGCAAGCATCGGGATGAAGTTGACGAACGGCTTGCTTCCCTCATCAAGCAAGTCCGAGCCGCGGACAAATACCTGGGGCGGATCGTGATTCGGTCCGCCGGGCGAGTTCAATTCCTGCATGTCGATGACGTGGATTGGTTCGAAGCCTGCGCCAATTATGTGCAGTTGCACGTGGGCAAGGAGTGCCACCTCCTGCGCGGGACGATGAGCACCATGGAGAAGCAGCTCGATCCGGAAAAGTTTGTCCGCATCCATCGTTCCGCCATCGTTCGAATCGACCGCATCAAAGAATTACTTTCCTCCTTTGATGGAGATTATGTGGCGGTCTTGCGCGATGGAACCCGGCTCAGCCTGAGCCGGGGGTACCGTCATCGCTTCGACCAGGTTGTGGAACCTGGTCTAAAGGTCTAGCCTGAATTTTTTTCCAGGCCCAGACCCATGATGCCCGTGATGTCTGGCCGGAATTCCCCAAGTCCATTCGGATGAACTTAGGCGCCGCATCTCTCGGATTCCGGCGACCTTGTCCCAGGTGAGCCACCAACGGTGCCCCGGATCCTCCTTTCGCCCACAATGGCGGGTCTATTTTCATCACTCATTCGCCATCGTTCGTCCCTAATTCCAGACGGTCAGTCACTTCTCGCTATCCTGACTCATTATCAGGTCAGTTATGATGACCGGGATAGGTTTGGCGGCAGGGCGGGCTGAAATCCTGCCTAAGCCCGACCGTCCTTTGGGCACGATTCATATCCTGAGGAGTGATCGCGTGAGGGGACTTGATCCCACGCTCATAAGCGCGGGATAAGGTCCCCCGCGACCTATTGATTGCGGGCACCGTCTTGTGGAAGCACTCGTCGATGTGAACCCGACTGACAATCGTGTTCGGTGGCGGTCAGGAGAATGCTCTGGGTCGGCGGGAAGGGAAGAATGGAAATTCCGGTTTAATGGGTCAGGAGGTAGTATGCTTATTCACCCGGCTTTGAAGGCATTCGTCCTGGCTGCCGTTATTGGCTTGTTCGCTGTCGGCCAACTCAAGGCTGACGATATCTACGGCAGAATCCGTGGCACGGTTACGGATTCCACTGGAGCGGTAATTCCTGGCGTGCCGGTGATCGCCACGAACACTGCCACGGGAGTCGCTCGATCGGTCAAAACGGGTAGTGCGGGCAATTACGAGTTCGCAAATCTCGCGGCCCCGGCCGTCTACACCGTTACGTTCGAGCAGACCGGGTTCAAACGCTTCCAGGCAACCAGCATCCAACTAGCCTTGAACCAGATCTACGTGCTGGATGTGAGGTTAGAACTGGGCACGGCAACCCAGCTCGTAACGGTCGAGGCGGACCGCTCCCAGGTGGAAACCACAAGCATGGAACTCGGGGCAAGAATTTCCGGCTCGGCCCTGGTGGATCTTCCCCTCAACGGCCGGGACTGGATCACCCTTCAACAAACGCTTCCGGGTGTTGTCGCCTCCATGGGCGATTTTCCTGACAACTTTTCAACCAGCGGATCGCGTGCCCAAGACAACGCGTTTCTGATCAACGGCGTTGACAACAACGATCTGGCGTTGAATACACCCAATGCCATTCCGAGCCCCGACTCCATCGCGGAAGTCAACATGATCACCAATACGATCAATCCCGAGTATGGACGGAACGGCGGGGCCATCATGAACGCGGTCACCAAGTCGGGGACTAATAAATTCCATGGGGATGCTTTTGAATTTTACCGCGACCCCTTTCTGAACGCCCGCAACTTCTTCCTGCCCGCCCCTGACCAGTTTCATCAGAACCAGTTTGGCGGCACCCTCGGCGGGCCGATTTGGAAGAATCACACGTTCTTTTTCTTTTCCTACCAGGGGACTCGCAATCGCGAGCCGGACACGCCCGGCCGGAGTTTTGCCGGCGGCACCGTCAACGTGTTCACGGCGGCTCAACGCAACGGCCTCTTCCCGGATATCAATGTGAACGTGAATCCGAACACGGGATTACCGACCGCCTCGCCCTTCCCATTGGCGGGTGAGGATGGAAATATTTATCCTGCCGGCACGCCTTATTCAACCCTTTTCCCCACCGGTCAGATCCCGGCCGCGGATTTCAGCACCCCCGCGGTCAACCTGATCAAGGATTACATGCCGGCCCCCAACACGGGGACGAACACCTTCTCGTGGAATCCCATTTCGGTCGACAAGGAGTATCAGTACATCACCCGCCTCGACCACACCTTTAGCTCCAAAGATTCGCTTGCCGGTTACTGGTTTATTGAAAACGCCAGTAATGTGGATGACCAGTCCTTTGATGGGGGATCGCTGCCGGGCTTTGCCGAGCAACAGACCGTGCGTACCCAAAACCTGAGTCTGACCTGGAACCACACCTTCGGAACGAACATGATCAATGAGGCACGGGTCGGATATAACCGGCTGGGGTTCAACACCATTAACCCTGTAAAACCCGTTCTGCCGTCCACCGTGGGATTCGACATCAACCCGCAGAGTGGACCCTCGCGGGCGGGTTTGCCCTGTATCGATATGAACAGCTACGAGCCACCCTCCGGGGCTTGCGAGTTCGGGTTCAGCTATCAGGGTCCGCAGCCACGCATCGATCAGACTTATCAGGTGAGTGACAATTTCACTTGGATTACCGGGCCCCACACCTTTAAGTTGGGATTTGACATGCGCCGCGCCGAGGTTGAAAACCCCTTCTATTTTGTGAACAACGGATACTTCGAGTTCTACGGAACGGGCACGTTCAGCACCGGCGATGAGGGGGCTGATTTCCTGTTGGGAATTCCTGACCTCTTCGAGCAGACCAGCGGCGGTTTCATTGACGCGCGGACGCAGGAGTACTATTCGTATTTCCAGGATCAGTGGAAAGTCCGCCCTAATCTCACCCTCACCTACGGGGGGGGATGGCAGATCAATACGCCCCAGAATGACATCTTCAACGGCGGCGTGGCGGTGAACGCCTACCGTCCGGGAGTGCTGTCCACGGTTTACCCGACCGCACCCCCGGGATTGCTTTTCCCGGGAGATCAGGGCCTCTCCGTATCCACTTATGGCAGCTCCCTGCGGCATTTCGCCCCGCGCCTGGGATTTGCGTGGAGTCCTGACAGTGCGCGCAAATGGAGCATCCGTGGGGGATTCGGAATTTATTACAATCAAATCGAGGAAGAAGTTACGCTCCAAAACCTGCAATCGCCTCCCTTCTCTCTTACCGACTTCGGCGTCGGCGATGTAGGGGGAGACCCCGGTCTTGCCACTCCCTACTCGGGGTATGTTGCCCAGCGGGACCCCACCACCGGGAATATCGTGGGGGTGAGTACGGCCACGCTTTCCAACCGATTTCCCTACATTCCCCCGCCGCCCGGGAGCAAGAATGTGGATTTCAGCTTCTTCTACCCGATGATCTTGAAGGTGTTTGATCCCAATTTGACCACTCCCAGCGCCTACAACTACAATTTTACGATTCAGCGTGAACTGCCCGCGGCGACCATCGTGCAGCTCGGTTATGTTGGACACCAGGGGCGGCATCTGGAGGAGCGCGACAGTATCGACCCCGCGGGCCAAGCACCGGGTGTAAACCCCGTCTGCGCGGCGGACCCCAACTGTGGTTTCTTCACTCTGGGCTTCACGGAACCCCAGACCCTCGCCAACCCCCTCACGGTTAACGGTACCCCTGCATTCGGGGGAGTTGGTGTGCAGGCTACGGATGCCAACTCCAATTACAACTCCCTGCAAATTTCGGTGACCAAGAAGACGACGCATGGAATGGAATTTCTCTCGAGCTACACCTGGTCGCATTCGTTGGACCCAATTTCCAGCCTGGAGAATGTGGGTGGGGGCGGGGGCCTCAACCCCTTCAATCGCCAGGACAATTATGGGGACTCCGCCTACGACGCCCGGCAGCGGTTCGTCATCAGCTACTCGTACCAGATTCCTTCCATTCGGCGCTACGACTCTTTCCGGCGTGTCCCGAGCCGCTTGGTGGAGGGATGGAGAATTGCGGGCCTTACGATTCTGCAATCCGGGTTTCCAATATCGCTTCTTGATAGCAGCAACAACTCGCTCACCTGCTGGGCATACACGGGCTATGGCTGCGCGGACCGTCCGAACGTGCTGGGTCCCGTCCAGACGTATGACCCTCGCAATACAAATCTTGTAAACGCAACTCACGGAGGCGCCGCGCCCCTCAGCCACTACTATTTCAACCCCAACGCCTTTACCCCTGAGGTGCGGGGAATGCTCGGCGATGCCGGTCGGAACTTCTTCCATGGACCGGGTATCAGCAACTTTGACTTCGCTTTGTATAAGGATACGAAGATTACAGAATCCACCAAGATTGAGCTGCGCTTTGAGGTTTTCAATCTCTTTAACCATACGCAGTTCACCAGCATCGGAGACGACATCAATACCACCTTTTTGGGGAGAGCCACCGCCGCGCTGGATCCGCGCATCATCCAACTGGCGGCGAAGTTTTACTTCTAGCGGGGTAGCACGGTGTGAGAGGAATCGGCTGATCCGCTGAATGAACCGCTCGCTCTTCACTTGTCACTCGCCACTTGTCGCTGCCTTTTACAACGTCGGCACGCGTCGCCATGCAGAGAACGCTGGAGTCCACAGAGAAGAGGGGGGCAGAGCCTTTCTCTCGCAACCTACGGAGACCGCTCTGCCCCCACCCCTACCACGGACTTACTTCTGGGCCATCAAAACCGGTAGGCGCTGGATCAGTTTGGGGGCCTGAGCGAGCACCTGCCCTCGGGCCTTGGGTGCCGGGTAGTAGAGAACCAGACCGGCTTCCACAAGACGCAGGGCGCGAACCGTGCTTCTCTCTCCGCGCCGCTCGATGATCAACGCGCTCGTGCCGGAGAAGCTGTCATCGTGCATCGGAGACGGAATGATACTTGCCGTGTCTTCCCCGCGGACGATCACGGCGTTAGCGGGGGAGTCGGCGCCGGAATTGACTGTGAACGAGTAGCTTCCGGGTTGCAGAACGGCCTGTCCCCACTGGACCTCGAAGGGCAGATCGAACTTACCCTGGACGGTCTGTGCCTTGGCCAGGTGAGTACCGAAACACGCGGTGAGCATAGCCAGCACCGCAAATTTGACCAGTCTCAACTTTCGATTCGTGTTCATGACGATCCTCCTCATTCTCATTTGAATTGGGCAACCACCCTGCATTTGTTGCCTCATCTGCTAAGGCGCAAGCGCGGCGCGAAAAGTGCCGTGCCCAGAAATATTTTTTCGGTGGGGGGTCAGTTTGGATTTTCGGTAGGGGCACGCCATGGCGTGCCCGATTAGCCTTTTCCCGGACGCATGACACTGAAGTTGAAGGTGAAAGGTTTTTCTGGTCCGTCACGTCTGCCCTTGCAGTATGTCCCGCGGGGGTTAGGTTGTTGGCTCGATCCGCAGTGGTGTTAATGTGAGTGCCCCGGTCCTGCCGGCATTGTGGACAAACCATGAATGACCATGAATAACCACTACAGTCCAACTGCAAATCTGATAACCATCTTATTTTCATAGACTTACTGCGATTTCGCCTTCTTCCCTTTTGTTTTCAATAACTTATCAAATCAAATCTTCATTCTTGAAGGTTTTTTGTCAGCATACCCCCAGGCCGAGCCAGAATCGCGCCAAGCATGAAATTGTGCTTTTTGTCAGAATCTTGCTGAAGCGGAGGCAAGAAGCGTGGGGGTGGGTTTAGGAGGATCGCGTCGACGGAAAGGGGGGGGCGAGCTGAAGCCCGGTTGCCCGTCGGCGGGCTGTCCATCGGAATCGAGCGTGCAAGAAAACCCCCTTTTTGTGGGGAGGCGTATTCATCAACGCTTCCCACTTCAGGCTCCTCGACTCGCCTCCGGCCCTTCCAGTCGGGTGAGCCCCCCTATTCCGCCACTTGCCATTGATGATATCTTAAGACATTACTTGAAAATATGGTTCTTCAGCAAAATTTGTGGGTCCATTCTGGTTCGGGTAACTCCCCAAGATTATGGTAGAGCGCCACTTCAATCGCTTCGAAGGTCCGAAAGCCAT
>Ga0209039_10001567_pt1 | contig 21004 bp, 18 predicted proteins | sample BogFormECP12_OM1_FD_188238 | JGI IMG/M metagenome (GOLD analysis project Ga0209039, IMG submission 188238) | Bog forest soil microbial communities from Calvert Island, British Columbia, Canada - ECP12_OM1 (SPAdes) (version 2) | ecosystem: Environmental > Aquatic > Freshwater > Wetlands > Bog ...
CCAGTGTGTGCGACCCTGGGGCGGGCTTCGGTTTGCGGCCGCGCAATTTTCCAAGTGGAGTTCGAATTGAGTAGCGGTAGAAAAAGCAGGGGCAGAACCGCGGTCATAGTCGGAGCCCAGTGGGGAGACGAGGGCAAGGGCAAGATTGTCGATGTACTTACCCAGACTTTTTCGGTCGTGGCTCGCTATGCCGGCGGCCACAACGCCGGACACACCGTCATCGTCAATGGAAAGAAATTCATCCTGCAGCTCGTGCCCGGCGGCATTCTGCGGCCCGAGTGCATCAGCGTTGTCGGCAATGGCGTAGTGCTTGATCCGATGGCCTTCCTGAAGGAAGTTGCTTCCCTGCGCGCTGCGGGCGTGAAAGTGGACGGCAACCTTTTCGTCTCGAACCGCGCGCAGGTCATTCTTCCCTACCATCGCATGATGGAGCTGGGATCGGAAAACGCCCCCGGCCGCGTGAAAATCGGAACCACGTCGCGCGGCATCGGCCCATCTTACGAAGACAAAATGGGGCGCCGCGGATTGCGCGTCGCCGACATGCTCGACACCCAGTTGCTGCGCACGCACATTGAGAACGCATGTCGCGAAAAGAATATGATCGCGCACGCGCTGTTCAACTCCGAGCCGCTCGATGCCGACAAGATGTTTCGCGAATACGCCGATGCCGCTGAACAGATTCGGCCCTTTGTCCGCGACACCGCACTCCTATTGAACCGCGCACTGGCCGAAGGCAAGTCGATCGTCTTCGAAGGCGCGCAAGGCACCATGCTCGACATCGATCACGGCACTTATCCGTTCGTGACCTCTTCGAGCTCCACTTCCGGTGGCGCCGCAACCGGAACCGGCGTGCCGCCGACATCGATTGACACGGTCATCGGCATCACCAAAGCTTATTGCACCCGCGTCGGCGGTGGGCCGTTCCCCAGCGAACTCGCAGGTTTGCAGGGCGGGGCACAAGGCGAAGACCTGCGCAAGCGCGGCAACGAATTCGGCGCCGTTACCGGACGCCCCCGCCGCACCGGCTGGCTCGACTTGCCTCTGCTCCGTTACGCTGGCATGATTAACGGAATCTCCTGGCTGGTGGTTACTAAGTTGGATGTGCTCGACCACCTCACGGAGATTCCAGTCTGCGTGGGGTATAAGGTGGACGGCAAGCAAACCGACGAAGTTCCGGCTCAGGCCTGCGGTTATGAAAAAATCGAATGCATCTACCGCAACATGCCGGGCTGGGCCAGTCCAACCCAGGCGATTCGGACGGTCGAGGCATTGCCCAAGGCGGCGCGCGAATACCTGGCCTTCATCGAAAAGGAAACCGGAGCGCGGGTGGGAATGATTTCCACGGGCCCCGATCGTGAGGAGACGATCCTGGTCCCCGAGTTCATAAGCGAGCTGGGACTGAAGAACTGCTAAAGAAACTCTAGTTTCGTATCAAGGCATCGTTTTAGCGATGCCGCAAGTTTTCGGAATCAGATACCCCTTTAGGGGCTGGACTTCACAGTAATAGAACGGAGCGATGGATGCTGGTGTTGGCCGTAACCTGGATGGCAAAAATCGGACGCGAGTCCGAAGTGACCGCGATCTTTGAAAAACTCACAGCCGAATCGCGTAAGGAACCGGGCTGCCTGATGTATCAGGTGCACAAGCACAAGACCGATCCGCGCCGGTTCTTTATCTACGAACAATACCAGGACGCCGCCGCCCTCGAGGCGCATCGCGCCACCCCGCATTTCTTGCAGTTGGCAAAGAAGGATCTGCGTAAGATCGCCGACCGCACCGAGGGACACTTGTTCGAGCCGCTGGGTTAGCGCTTAATCAATTGTCATTCTGAGCGAAGCGAAGGACCTCATGCGAACACGCATTCGCGGGCTGCGTGACCCTCAAGTCGGCTGCTTGTCCGCCATCAACACGCCGCCTGAAGCATAGCTCTCCTTGGAAACTTCGTGGAAAGCGACCACGACGGCTTCGCGGCGCGCTCCCGCTTCTTCCACCATCGCATCGGTAATGCGCTGCGCAATCTTCCGCTTCTGATCGGCGGTGCGGCCTTGGAGCATGGTGACTTGAACTAATGGCATAGAGTTCCCGGTTCTCAGTTCCCAGTTCTCAGAAAAGCCCGCCGTCAGATCAATTTGATCTGAGAACTGGGAACTGAGAACCGGGAACTGTTTTATTGCGTCAATTCGTATCCCGCGAAAAAGAAGCTTAACTCGAAGCGCGCCGTTTCATCCGCGTCGGAGCCGTGAATCGCATTGTGTTCAATGCCGCTGGCCCACTTCTTGCGGATGGTTCCCTCATCGGCATTGGCCGGATTGGTGGCGCCCATCAGCTTGCGCAGATCGGCGATGGCGTTTTCCTTTTCCAGTGCCAGCGCCACGATCGGTCCACTCGACATGAACTTGGTCAGCGAACTGTAAAACGGCCGGCTGGCATGGACGGCGTAGAACTGTTCCGCCTGGTGCTGGGAGATTTCCAGCATCTTCATGGCCAGAATGCGGAAGCCGTTCTTTTCGAACTGCTCGATGATGTCTCCGACCGCGTTTTTCTTTACTGCGTCGGGTTTGATGATGGTCAGTGTGCGTTGCAGTGTTTTCATAAGTCAGGTCTCAGGTCTTAGGTGTCAGGTCTCAGCAAAACCTATCCGCTCCCTATGAGGAGAAGCTGACGGTCAATTGCTGATTGCCCCTACACCCTCACTCCCAGCGCGGCCGCGAGCGTTTCGCCGATTTCCGCCGGCGATTTTGCGACCTTGAGGCCAGCCTTTTCCATGGCGGCAATCTTCTCGGCCGCAGTGCCCTTGCCGCCGGAGATGATCGCGCCGGCGTGGCCCATACGGCGTCCGGGAGGCGCTGTCTGTCCGGCGATGAAGCCCACGACCGGCTTCTTCATGTGCGTTCTGATGAACTCCGCGGCGGTCTCCTCCGCGTTGCCGCCGATTTCCCCGATCATGACCACGGCTTCGGTCTGGGGATCGCGGTTAAACAGATCGAGCGCGTCGACAAAATTCGTGCCGATAATCGGATCGCCGCCAATCCCAATCGCCGTCGATTGCCCGATTCCGCGTTGGGTGAGCTGATGCACTGCCTCGTAAGTCAGCGTCCCGGAGCGCGACACGATCCCGACATTGCCCTCTTTGTGGATCGCCCCCGGCATGATTCCGATCTTGCATTTGCCCGGCGAGATGATGCCCGGGCAGTTCGGCCCGATCAGCCGCGAGCGCCGATTCTGCAGAAACTCCCAGGCGCGCACCATATCCAGCGTCGGGATGCCCTCGGTGATGCAGACAATGAGTTCGATTTCCGCATCGGCCGCTTCCATAATCGCGTCGGCCGCGTACGGCGGCGGCACGAAAATCACCGTCGCATTCGCGCCCGTCTTGTCCGCCGCGTCCTGCACGGTATTGAAGATTGGCCAGCCTTCGTGGGTCGTCCCGCCCTTGCCCGGAGTGACGCCGCCCACAATCTGCGTACCGTAAGCCGCGCACGCCTTGGCGTGGAAAGTGCCTTCGCGGCCGGTCAGACCTTGCACAATCAATCGAGTTTTTTTATCAGCCAGGATTGCCATAATTGCTCACTTTCAAAAAAATCTTTCCCGTAGAGACGCGGCTAGCCGCGTGCTCCCGTCGCACATAAAACCGAGACGCGGCAAGCCGCGTCTCTACACTAAATTCTTGCTGCTGCCACTACCTTGTCGGCCGCATCTTTCATGGTCTCCGCGACCGTGAAGTTCAGCCCCGATTCCATCAGGATTTTCTTGCCTTCCTGAACATTGGTGCCTTCCAGTCGCAGGACCACCGGCAGTTGGATATTCATTTTCTTGGCCGCCTCGACCACTCCTTCCGCCAGGGTATCCACGCGCAGAATGCCGCCAAAAATATTGATGAGCACGGCGCGCACACTCTTGTCGCTCAGCAGAATTTCAAATGCATGCGCCACCTGCTCCGCGTTTGCGCCGCCGCCCACATCCAGGAAATTAGCCGGCATGCCGCCCGCGTACTTGATGATGTCCATGGTGGCCATCGCCAGGCCCGCGCCATTCACCATGCAGCCCACGCTGCCGTCGAGTTTGATGTAGTTGAGGTTATATTTCGACGCCTCCACTTCCAGCGGATCTTCCTCGGTGAGGTCGCGCAGTTCGCGCAGGTCCGCATGACGGAAGAGCGCGTTATCGTCAAAGGTCAACTTGGCGTCGAGCGCAAACAACCTGCCATCCGTACAACTGATGAAAGGGTTGATCTCCACCAGCGAAGCGTCGGTTTCGAGGAACGCGCGGTAAAGGCTGGTCAGGAACTGGACGGCAGGATTGATCTGCTGCGGCTTCAGGCCCAAACTGAACGCGATCTTGCGCGCCTGGAACGGCTCCAGACCCATGCCCGGATCGATGTACTGCTTCAGGATCGCCTCGGGCCTCTCGGCTGCCACCTGCTCGATATCCATGCCGCCCGCAGCCGATGCCATGAAGACCGGCTTGCCCTCGCCGCGATCCACCAGAATGCCGAGATAAAGTTCCTTCTCAATCGGCAGCGTTTCTTCGACCAGCAGCCGATGCACGATGCGTCCTTCGGGCCCTGTCTGATGCGTGACCAGTTTCATGCCCAGCATCTTACCGGCGATTTCGCCCGCCTCATCCACCGACTTGGCGATCTTCACTCCGCCGCCCTTGCCGCGTCCGCCGGCGTGAATCTGCGCCTTCACCACTACTCCCGTCGCGCCGGAGCCGAGAATATCCTTCGCCGCCGCCTCGGCTTCTTCGCGTGTCGCCGCCATCACGCCTCGCGGCACGGCTACGCCATACTTCTTCAAAATTCCTTTTGCCTGATACTCATGAATTTTCATAATGATTCCAAATCCGTCGTTGGTCGTTGGTCGTTCGTCGTTCGCGATCACGAACTGTGGCAACCAACGTTCCTGGACTCCCGAGAGGACTCTGCTTGCGGCTTCAGACAACGTGCAGCAAACTCTTGATTTTATAGAAGGCAGAAGGATTGGCGCAAACGGCGTACATCACAATGAACGGTGATAAGTGCTACCCTTGGCTGGAAGCAATGATTCTCGTTCAATAATCCTCGTCAAATGATTCTCGACGCCCTCCATCGCATCGCCAATCACCGTCAGTCGCTCTCCCGCGAAGAGGCGCACGCGGTGATGACTGAGGTCCTCACCGGCCAATGCTCGGACGCGCAAATTGCGGCGCTGCTGGTGGCGTTGCACATGAAGGGCGAGACGGTCGAAGAAATCGTCGGATTTGCCGAAGCCATCCGCGCCGCCGCCGTTCCTCTTGAACTCCACGCCAACTCCGTTCTCGACGCCAGCGGCACCGGGCGCGACGCGCTCGTCGATACCTGCGGCACCGGCGGCGACGCCAGCGGCACATTCAACATTTCGACGGCAACGGCCTTCGTGGCCGCGGGAGCCGGTGTGCGCGTGGCCAAGCACGGCAATCGCAGCGTGACCTCGAAGTGCGGCTCCGCCGACGTGATGGAAGCGTTGGGCGTGAACATCAACCTGCCAAGCGCGCAGATCGCGGCTTGCATGGGACAAGTGGGAATCGCGTTTCTTTTCGCTCCCGCCATGCATTCGGCGATGAAGTACGTGCAGACCGCCCGCCGCGAGTTGCGTCTGCGCACGGTTTTCAACCTGCTCGGTCCCCTAACCAATCCCGCGCGCGCCACCTGCCAGGTAGTGGGCGTCTATTCCGCGGATCTTGTCGAAAAACTTGCGGAAGCGCTCAGCATGTTAGGTTTGCGTCGCGCGCTCGTCGTCCACGGCAACGACGGCCTGGACGAAATCACTATCACCGGCCTCACACGCATTGCGGAAGTGCGCGAAGGACAAGTTCACAGTTACGAAGTCACGCCCGAGGAATTCGGCCTGCGGCGCGCCACACTCGACGACATCTCCGGTGGAGACGCCGTCCTCAACGCCACGCTGATCCGCGAAGTACTGGCCGGGAAGAAATCCGCCCGCCGCGACGTGGTGCTGCTCAACGCCGCCGCCGCCTTGGTAGCCGCCGGGCGGGCCGATCATCTGCGCGATGCAGTTCCGCTGGCGGCAAAGGCAATCGACGTGGGCGCCGCCCTGGCAAAGTTGGAGGGGCTTATCGCTTTCACCGCAGTCCACGCGCGGCAACTCGATTGATACCGCACATCGAAAAGGCATTGGAAGACTTTTCTGTGCAGAATAGTTGACTTGATACAAAGTCGAGGTTTATCTGTAGGGAGGTTAGTTCTGCTTGGGAGACGGGAAACCTCTTATGGAAACACCTCATCCGACTGGGCCAGAAGATTTTGGAAATTCACCCTTTGGCTGGTTTCGACACTCCTTCGCCGACGCGATTCGATTTTGGGAGCCTCGGCGTGTGGTTTACAACTTTGTTCTCACTGCGGTAGTCGTTGTATGGCTCGTGGCGACGTGGCCCCATTTCCGCGTCGCATTCACCCTGTCTTCGCTCCTGCTCCTCTCCATCCTGGCGTTACTGGCTAATGCCTGCTACTGCGCCGCTTATTTCGTGGACCTCCCAATGCAGCGTTCATCTCTTGGTACCGTGTGGAAACGCCGGCGTTGGGGACTGTGGTTAGCGGGAACGCTTTTTGCAATTGTTCTGGCAAATTACTGGATTGCTGACGAGATCTATCCATTTGTGCGCTGACCAGCCGCCGCTTTCAATTTCTCAATCTGCTGCAGGTGTGCGGCGCCGTGCCCGCCCATCCTCTCGACCAAGTCGGCAACCGTCATCTCCCGTTGCATTTCCGGGTGAAAGGCCGACTTGGAAAGGTCGGAGGCCTTCAGACTTCGCAGCAAGCGCAAGTTGTGATGACGTCCCAACCCGTAGAATGCGACCAGCTCCGAGGCAGGCGAATTCAGGTAATTCAGATTGCGGTCCACGCGTCCTGATCGAGCGGCGCGATGACGGGCTTTGTATCCGCGAGCATCTGTCGCAACCGGTAGCCATAGATGATCTCGGCATCCGCCAAGTGACCAAGGATTTCGAGCACGCACCATTTTTCGGGGGAAGGTTTGTAGCGAAGAACTTTCTCTGACAAACCAGAGACGGCCACCGCAATCTCTTTCGGACTCTTCTCAGCGGCATCGAGATGTTTCTTGAACTCTGCTTCCGTCATAGGCAACACTCATTGGTAAAATTACTCCACGTCGACCCGCTCCATGTACTCCGCCACCAGCACATTCCATCCTAGTTGCTTCTTCATTCGGTCGCGAAGCTGCGACGAAGCCGAGGGCTCGCCGTGGACGAGATAGGTCGCGCCCGGTTGGTTCTTAAACGTTCCCAGCCACTCCAACAGTTCGGGCGGATCGGCATGATCGCTGAACTGTTCGAGCGCCGCGACCTGCGCGCGGATGGGTACGAACTGGCCGAAGATTTTCACCTCGGGCGCTCCGTTCTTGATGGTGGCGCCGCGCGTGCCCGGCGCCTGGAAGCCGATAAAAATCACCAGGTTTTTCGGATCGGGCAGGCGCTGCGCCAGGTGATGCAGGATCCGGCCACCAGTAACCATCCCGCTCGACGAAACGATGATCGACGGATAGCGGCTTTCGTTAATCTTCTTCGACTGCGCGGTGGTTAGTGCAAACGTGAAGCCCGGCCACTCGATGGGCGAGCCGTATGTCCCGATCAAGTCGGCAGCCCGCGGCGTGTACTCTTCCGTGTGCTTCATGAAAATTTCGACCGCCTTGATCGCCATCGGGCTGTCACAATAAACCGGCAAGCGCGGAATCTGTTCCGTCTCCATTAGTCTCTTCAGGATGAAAAGAAATTTCTGCGTCCGCTCCACGGCAAACGCCGGAACGATCACGCTGCCGCCACGCTGCGCGGTATCGCGAATCAGGCTGGCGAGTAGCGGTCGAGGATCAGTGTCGGGATGCTGCCGGTTCCCGTACGTGGATTCCATGACCAGCACGTCGGCGGTTTCGTTTTCCTGCGGGCCGGAGTGCACCACCTTGCCAGGCGCAATTTCGCCATTGCGCACCCGGCCAATGTCGCCGGTGAAAAGCAGCCGGCGGCTGCGGCCGTTCGCTTGCAGCGTGACTTCCGCCATGCAGGAACCCAGAATGTGCGCGGCATGCACAAAGCGGAACGCAAGCTCGGGGCTCAGTTGCGTGGTTTGCCCGACCGCGACCGGCTTGAAATACTTCAGACAATCTTGCGCTTCTTTGAGCGTGTACAAGGGCAACGCCGGATCGTGCTTCGACACTTTCCTTTTGTTGTAGAACGCGGCGTCTTCTTCCTGCAGGTGTCCGGAGTCCGGCAGCACAACCGAGCACAGATCGATAGTCGGCTGCGTGGCGTAGATCGGCCCGCGAAAGCCTTCTTTCACCAGGCGCGGAATCCAGCCGCAGTGATCGAGATGCGCGTGGGTAAGAACAACCGCATCGATTTCACGCGCTGGAACCGGTGTGTCCTGCCAGTTGCGCTCGCGCCATTCTTTCTGTCCCTGGAAAAGTCCGCAGTCGATCAGAACCTGAAATCCCTGTTTGCCACTCGAATCACAGGCAGTGTTGATCAGGTGCTTCGAGCCGGTCACGGTCCCGGCAGCGCCGAGAAATTGAATGTAGGGCAAGCGTCGTCCTCCAAGATTGCAGATTGCAGAGGTCAGATTGCAGAAGTAAACCGGCGCAGTTCGATTTTACCTCTGCCATCTGACCTCTGACCTCTGCAATTGGGGCTCACTTCTGCTGCGCCCCGATCAGAAACACATTATTCGTCATGTCGCTTTCCGGGACACTGCCGTCGTTGACCACGATCTCGCTCGCCGCTTCCGGCAATTCCACTCGCGTTGTGGCTGTGCCTTTGGCGCGCACCTCAATTCGCTTCGTGATCTCGCCGCCTTCAAACAATATCGTGAACGGTACTTCCGCGCCGGCATGGCCAAGATTTTCCAGTGTCACGGTAATAAACTGCACACCTTTGTCCGTCTTCCACGGATGCACCGACTGCACGCGAAAATCCGGCAGGCCGCGGTCCCGATACACCCAGTCGTCGAAGAACCAGCCCAGGTCGCGCTTGGCGGCGGATTCGATCAGCCGCTCCACATACTTTGGGTCATTGTCCTTGTCGTCCTCGGGCCGATACTCGCGAATGGCCTGCTTCAGCGCATCGTCGCCAGTCATGTCGCGTAACATCCACCACACATAGGCAGCTTTGCTCCGATAGTAGGTTTCATCAAACGTGCCGGCCAGCGGTTGGCCAACATTCTTCTCCCCAACGTTCTTCTGCGCCGCGGCTGCGACTTCTTTTTCCGAATCAAGAAACGCCGCCCGGTGCAGCCCAAGAAGGTCGAGCGCTGCTTGACGCCCACCTTGCTCCTGGCGATACATCGCCTCGGCAAAGTGAGCCAAGCCCTCGTACACCCAGGGCCTCGACGATGGCAACGCGGAATGAACCAGTTCGTGAACCAGGTTGATGCCCGCGAGCTTCGAGTCCTCCGCAGCCATCGACGCCATCAACAAGGTGCCGCTCTCAAACGGAGCGGAATGCGGATCGGAAAAATCGGCAATCGCGACCGGCGCGACCGGCTGGCCAAACCATCCGCTGACAAACTTCATTGCCGGTTCGAGCGCGTTGGAATATTTCGCCGCCCCTTTCTCGTGGCCCGGCAGACTGAACAATTCTAAAGGCGCCTTGGACTGGTCCACATATTCGGCCATCGCAAAGGTTGGAGTGACCGTCCCCAGCGGACTCCAGCCACATTCCACTCGGATCCCCCGATCTCTTCCCGCCCCAGCGGAAGAACCGCGAGCTTCCGCGCCGCACAGCAGAATCGCGTCCACACTCCCCCCCTGCAAGCTCAGCGCAAGCTTGAAGTCGCTCCCCGCTTCCCGCGCCTTCCATCGGTCGGCAACCTCAAACAGGCTGTTGCCCTCGGAGAAATCCGCCGACTCGGTCGTAATTGGATACCACGCCACATATCCCGCGCCCCGCACCGCCGTGAATGAGGAACTGATCTGGTCCCAGCTCGTGTGCTGGGCAATCTCCTCCGGCACTCCGACCCGAGTCAGGCGCGTCGCGTCCAGCGCAATTACACCCTCGTAGCCGATTTCGACCTCCACGGAATCTTTCGGCTTGATTTCAGCGGGCAGCGTAACGATGGCTTCGGAAAGCGCGCCGGTGTGGTCGATGTCGGAAATGTAGGGTTGCGAAACAAATTGGACGACCTTGCCGTCCACCCGAATCGAGCGCCAATTGAGAGATGAAGAAATCTGCAGGGCGGCGATCTTCTGCGGGTGAGCCGAGTCGTTGCGCAAAGTGATCTTGCCCCGGGCGCCGAGCCTCTGCTGCCGCGGCTCCAGGCGAATCTGCAAATCATATTTCGCAATGGTAAAGGCTTCGCGCTCCAGGGCAGCGGCGAAAAAGCTTGAACCACAGAGGACAGAGAGGACAGAGAGGACAGAGAGGAACTTCATACTTTCTTGGATGCGGCTTGCCGCCTCTGCCGCACAACTTCATACAGCACCACACCCGCCGCCACCGATACATTCAGCGACGGCACCTTGCCCAGCATCGGAATCGACACCAGGAAATCGCAGTGTTTCCGCACCAGGTCGTGCAGTCCCTTGCCTTCGGCGCCGAGCACGATGGCGCAGTTCATCTTGTAGTCAACCGCATCGTAAGTTTGCCCGCCGCGCTCGTCCAACCCGACGATCCACAGATCCTTCTCCTTCAATTCCTCGAGCGCGCGCGATATGTTCGTGACTTTGGCAACCGGAAGGTGTTCGCTCGCGCCCGCCGAAACCTTGGCCACCGCGCCGGTGACCGCGGCGGACCGGCGTTCGGGAATCACCACGCCATCGGCTCCAGCAGCGTCCGCGGTGCGCAGGATCGCTCCCAGATTGTGCGGATCTTCGACTCCATCGAGCACAACGATCAGCGAGCGCTCGCCGCGACGCGATGCCACGATGTCATCGAGATCGCTATATTGTTTTGCCGAAGTTGCGGCCACCAGGCCCTGATGCGCCGCATTGCCGGCAATTTCGTCGAGTTCCTCACGCGACAAAACGCGAACCGGAACGCCGATCTTGCGGCACTCGTCAATCACCCGCCGCAGACGAATATCTTTCCGCTCCTTGGCGACACCCACCCACTCGAAGTTGCGCCCGCGCGCTTTGAGCGCTTCGGTAACCGTATTGATTCCGTAGAGAATATTCACGTTGGGTAGTTTACCGCGTACGCCGTCCCGCTCGTGTGGGGACGGGGCTTTGCCCCGCTTCCACACGGTACAACCAAGCCATGTTTGGTCTAGACTGAAAGGTTTGGGAGGCTCTGGTGAACAACGTGTACATTCTCTCCGCCGTGCGCACGCCCATCGGCAAGTTTGGAGGCGCGCTCGCCTCGCTCTCCGCCGCGGATATGGGCGTGGTCGCCGCCAAGGCAGCGCTCGAACGTGCTGGAGTGCAGCCGCAGCAGGTCGAAGAAACGATCTTCGGCAACGCCCGGCAGGCGGGAGGCGGTCCCAATCCCGGGCGGCAGATTTCCATCCGCAGCGGCGTTCCTCAGGAAGTTCCAGCCTACACGGTGAACAAGGCGTGTGCGTCGGGCATCAAAACCATCGCGCTCGGCTTCCAGGAGATTGCTACCGGCAACCTGGAGTGCGTGCTGGCGGGCGGAACCGAGTCGATGTCGCGGCTTCCTTATTATCTCGAGGGCGCTCGCTGGGGATATCGTCTCGGCCATCAGGAACTGGTCGACGGCATGCATCGCGACGGATTTTTCTGCCCGATGGCGAAGATGCTGATGGGCGCGACGGCTGAGATTCTCGCCGGGCAATACAAGATCTCGCGGGAAGAGCAGGACCAGTTTGCGCTCGTGTCGCAGCAGCGCGCCGCGGCGGCGCAATCCAGTGGACGTTTCGATGCCGAAATTGCTTCCGTCACAATCGAAGGCAAGAAGGGCAGCACCGTTTGCACACGCGATGAACATTTGTTTCTCGACGCGACCATGGAGAAGATGGCCAAACTCGCTCCAGTTTTTTCCAAGACCGGTACCGTTACTGCCGCAAATTCTTCCGGCATCACCGATGGCGCGGCGGCGGTGGTGCTGGGGAGCGAGAAATTCGTCCAGCAGAATAACCTGAAGCCGCTGGCGCGAATTCTCGCCGCGACTTCCGCGGGCGTGGATCCGCGCCTCATGGGCATCGGGCCGGTGCCGGCCATCCGCAAAATGGAAAAGAAGCACGGCCTCAATCTCAGCGAGTTCGATCTGGTCGAACTCAATGAAGCATTCGCCGCTCAGGTGCTGGCGTGCGATCGCGAGTTGCACTTCGATCGCGAGAAACTCAACGTCAACGGCGGCGCCATCGCCCTCGGCCATCCCATCGGCTGCACCGGAACGCGCATCACGGTGACCTTGGTCCACGAAATGCTGAAGCGAAAAGCACGCCGCGGCTTGGCCACGCTTTGCGTCAGCGGCGGCATGGGCATGGCGCTGGCGATCGAGAATTCTCTGTAAAGGAAAGGGAGTTCCAGTCCAAGTTTGCGAAGCCTAACGGCTGTTTGCTTGTCGCGCAGCACTGGCCTTCCGTGCGATAAGCTCGAAACCCTTTGAATGTGCGGTTTCTTCCGTTTCCTCGAGCCGTTTGCGACCCGCGGCGGGATTTGGCCCTGTCATCTGAATCTGACCCAGAGCGAGAGAGGCCTCCAGTTGCAAGCGAAAAAGACCCAGGTTGCGCGCACGGGTCAGCCCTTCTTGAGCGGTGGTCTCCGCTCCGCCCAGGTTTTTCCCGGCTGCCATGACGTAGGCATGATCAAGTATCACCGGGATTCGAACGGTTACATCCTGGCTCTTTTCCGAAAGTCGGACCGCTTCGGCGACGGCTGCACGCGCCTCGTTTACCTTTCCTTGTTGAAGAAGGGCTCTGGATAACATAGATTGCGCGAAGATCTCCTCATCTGCGTAAGCATCCGCGCGAAACGCTTCGACGGCCGCGCGGCTGAGTTGTTCTGCCTCGGTTCCTTTGCCGGAATCGCAATCCAATTCCGCCAGCGCCAGGCGAGTTTCGGCGGCGTCGCTTTTATTTCCAAGTTCCTCCTGCAGGGAAAGGGACTCACGATAAGCTTGTTGTGCCTGATCCGCTTTCGCCTGTTGCCGAAACACTCGCCCCATTTGACTGAGCGTTGAGGCGTAGACATTCTTTCCACCAATCTCGCGCTCAATAGTCGAGGCCTGTTGGTACATTTTGTAAGCCCCAGGCAGATTTCCTTCTTCTAACAATACGTCTCCAATTGCCGCCATGGCTTGCGCAGCTGAACCCCGATGTCCCACTTCGCTAGACAACTCGAACGTCTGTTGAAAATGGTTAAGTGCGTCCTGCAATTTCCCTTGTGCGCGCAAGAGGGTGCCGGTATTGCCCATCACGCTGGCCATTCCATACTTGTCACCCGCCTTCTGGTAACTCCGCAATGACTCGTCATACATCCGTCGCGCAGTGGTGAAGTCACCTTTCTTGGCAGAAATGAGGCCGAGGTCCAACAGTTCTCTCCCCTGACCCTTCTGATTGCCGATGGCTCGCGCTATGGTAAGTGCTTGACTGTACAACTTCTCAGCCGCAGCGAAATCTCCTTGATTGATGGGGACCTCAGCCATGTCGTGCAGGGTCTGCGCCAAACCGTTGCGGTCTCCCGCGGCTTCATAGATCTGTCGCGCTTCTTCGCAGGTACGCTTGGCCTTGTCGTTTTCGCCAAGATCCGCTAAAGCCCGGCACTCAGAATTTCGTGCGCGAGCCACCAGGAGTTTGGCCCCTTGATCACCTGCTTCTTGTGCCGCGAGCTCTGCCTTGTCTTGCCTGAGTTTGTTGTCGCCGAGCGACGCAGCGGCGTCCGATCTGGCCACATCGATTCGCGGGTCGCCCTTTGTCTGCACCCCCGAGGCATCGAGAGCGGCCAAGCTCTTCAATGCATCCTTGCCTCGGCCGCCAGCAGTTTCAGCGTTTGCCAGCTGCAAGCCGTACTCGAGATTGTCGGGGAAAAAGCTGAATAGAGTCTGATAGGCTTCAATGGCCTTCTCCCAATTCCTGCTCGTCTCATAGAACCGGGCCTCGACGAGCAGGTGCTTCTCACGCGAAAGATTGCCCGCTCCATCCAAGGCTTGCTTTGCTTCCTGCTGCGCGTTGGAGTCATACCCGAGGGACGACCACGTCCTTGCGAGCTCAGAGTGAGCCAGAGGAAAGGAGGGATCGGCAGCGACAGCGCGGCTGAGGAGCTCCTGTGCCGATAGTGCATCAAAGGCCCTGATCTTGGCGAGTCCTTGCGAATACGGACGTATTGCTTCCGGATTCGACGGTAGCTCGGCTCGAACTCCGTCGGATTCGATTTGGGAAAGCTTCGCCAGCCCGAACTGCTCGCGCAAGCGCGCACCAACCTGCGAAGCGAGGTCGATGATGGTTTTCTCAGTGCCCGTTTCCGAGACGGCAGCGACAGTTTCTCCTTTGACAGCGTCTTCGAGGCGAAGGTCGAGGCGAATTTGGCCTCCCTTTTCTTCTCCCAGGTCGAGATATGAGCCGAGAATGATGAAGTCGCTTGCCAGGTTCTTGCGAACTTGCGTCAATGTGTCGGGAGGCAGACTCTCTACATTGGAAAGACCAAGGTCGATTTTCGTTCGCGCGACTGTCTCGTCCGGTACAGTGCGCAATTGCTCGCCGGCTGCCAGTTCCGCAGTCAACATCTCCGACAGCGCGGTCGAAATCCAAACGGTGTCCAGGCGGCTGGAGAGATTCTTAAACCCTAATACAGCGACCGAGGGACGTATTCGAACGTGATGAGCGCTGGACGTTGGCTCGGTGGCAGTCTCCTGTTTCCACAATCTGCGCGCTGCCCACACCCCCAAACCAGCTGTCACCGCGAGTATCAGTATGGCGGTAGCCAACGACTCCGTATGCCGACGGACGAATTTCCCACCGCGGTAGAGAAGAGTAGGTTTACGGGCTTTAATGGGCAAACCCGAAAGGTGCCGCTCGATATCGTTCGAGAACTCTTCCGCGGAGGCATAACGATGTTCCGGCTCCGTGCGGATTGCCTTCATCACGATGGTGTCGAGATCGCCTCGCAAGCAACGCGGCAGGTCTTGGGGCCGAACGGCACGTACTTCAGCAACTAATTGAGGGGTGATTACGGTTCGCGTGCTGCCATCGCGAGATGCTTTTTCGTCAATCCTGCCGACTGCCACACTCGGCTTCTCCGGTTCCTGGTTATCACGGTGGCGCTCGATCTCCAAAGCACAATCGTGACGAGCCCGATACGGCCGATGCCCGGTCAACAGCTCGTAAAGCAAGAGTCCGAGCGAATAGATATCCGTGGTCTTTGTGACCGGTGCTCCGCGCAACTGTTCGGGACTCGCGTACTCGGGCGTCATCGGACGCCAATCGGTTCGGGTAAGCCTCGTGTCTGGGGACCATTGCGGGTTGAGCACTTTGGCAATGCCAAAATCCAAGAGCCGGACCACGCCCTCCTTGGTAATCAGAATATTGCTGGGCTTCAGATCACGATGGATGACGAGGGTCTCATGGGCGTATTGCACTGCCAGGCAGACGGCACGGAACAACTGCAAGCGTTCGGTGATCGACAGTCTGCGAGTATCGCAATATTCGTCGATACGAACGCCCTCGACGTACTCCATGATCAGATAAGGCAAGCCTTCTTCGGTGCTCCCACCGTCGAGGAGTCGTACGATGCTGGGGTGGTCCAGAGCGGCCAGCGCCTGTCGCTCGTTGCGAAAACGCCGGAGGATTTCATCCTGCTTAGTCCCTGGCTTCAGCATTTTGATGGCTACACGTTTGCGATACTGGTCATCCGCACGCTCAGCCAAATAAACCACCGCCATGCCGCCCTGCCCAATCTCGCGGATGATGCGGTACGCCCCAATCCTTCTTCCCGTCATCGCACGCGACTGCGCGGACAGCAGATCGGCGGCGGGACAATCCTCCAGAAAAGTGGCGGCGCCGTCGAAGCTCGACAGCAGCGATTCTATTTCGGTGCGCAGAGAGTCGTCGGCGCCGCAGGCCTCGCGCAAAAAACCACTCCGCTCCCCGGGGTCCCGCTCCAGGGCCAACGTGAACAACTCCTTCACTTGGTCCCACTTTTCAGGCATCTTTCTGGCCGCCTTTGCGTAGCTCACGCGCAAGCCACGCCTTTGCCAGGTTCCAGTTGCGCTTAACCGTCGTGCGGGAAACTCCCAGAACTCCGGCCGACTCCTCAGTGCTTAAACCACCAAAAAAACGCAACTCCACAAGATGGGCTTGCTGCGGATCGAATTCGGCCAGTCGGGTCAGAGCTTCATCCAAAGCAATGACGTCCGCTGCCTTCTCTTTGGAAACGCCGGCGGCCTCTTCCAGGAATACTTTCTCAAAGCCTCGGCCGCGTTTTTTGGCGTCATGGCCACGGCTGTGGTCAACCAGGATACGGCGCATCAGTTGTGCGGCAACGCCCAGGAACTGCTCCCTGTTCTTCCAATGAACCTCTCTTTGATCGGCCAAGCGAAGATAGGCCTCATGCACCAGGGCGGTTGTCTGTAAGGTGTGCTCACGGCGCTCCCGCTTCAAGTAGCGAGACGCCAGACTCCGCAGTTCCGAGTAGAGCAGCACTACCAACTCGGCTGCTTCCTTGTCATTGCCGACATCGAGTTCACCCAGGAGGGTGGCCACATCTATTGGCGCATCTGGCGCATCCATAACAACCTCGTACGCGATGACCGGAACCACCGGGGCGTGAATGGACACCGCTGTCGCGATCACTCGAACTTAGAAATCCAGAAGAAAAGATAAAAGCGAGGGAGTATCCGATATGAGCTCGCGAACACTTCCAATTCACCCCAAGAATCGCGATCTCTATGGCGTTGAAGTATATACCCAGTCGAATGCAAAACCAACGGAGTTTACGCCTGTGTTTTGTGACACATGCAGATTCTTTGGGCGGAAAACCACAACCGCCCGCGACCTAGATCAAAAGAAATGCGGACCTTTTTCGGTCGTTTCTTCGCGTTACTAGGTAGAGGCCGAGTTTCGATCGTGGGGACGGAAGACGGCAAGTAAACATCAAGGGTTCGCGATCGCTGTAGCGGCGCTCAAGAAGAACTGACCCAAAAAGGAGAATCTATGAAACGGACTTTCGCGATCTTCGGAGGTAAAGTAATGAACCGAAAAAAGTATCTTTGCAAGGTTGTAATTGTGGCCTGGGCTTTCTTGGGAGCTTTTGCCGGAATTGGCATGGCGCAGTGGACTCCCAGGGGTCCGCTTTCTCGCAGCGCACACACCGCCGTGCTCGACACCACGTCGGGCCGCATGATTGTCTTTGGAGGGTTCACAACCTCCGTTGATTCTCCTCCAGCGACACATTTCAATGATGTCTGGTACCTGAACGCAGCGACCAACCCTTCAGTCACCTCATCGTGGACCAAAGCGAAGCCTACAGGAAGTGCTCCATCGGCGAGAGCGGGACATTCCGCTATCTACAATCCCGCCAGCAACCGGATGGTTGTTTTTGGTGGTAGCGCGGGCTACGCCGCGCCGTGTAATAACGAGCTTTGGATTCTGGAGAACGCTAACGGTGTGGGCGCGGTCCCTACCTGGGTGCAGGTTACTCCTGCGGGCACGCCGCCATCGGCAAGAGGCGGCCATCGTGCGGTCTACAATCCAGCCAATAACACGATGATCGTCTTCGGAGGGAACGACTGCTTCTCGACGTACTTCAATGATACGTGGATTTTGAAAAACGCTGATGGCACTACCGGAACGCCCACATGGAGTTTTCTCACTGTGGGGGTGCCTTTTGGCAGGATCGGACATGTACAGGCGTACGACCCGACCACCAATCGCATGATCATCTTTGGAGGAGCTAACCAAACAACCTTCTTCAACGACGCGTGGGTCCTCATCAACGCCGATGGGACAGGCGGTTTGGCACAATGGGTCGGGCTTACCCCAACGGGCGCGCCGTGCGCCCGAGAGGTGCCCAGCGGCTTTTACGACCCGGTGACAAACAGGCTGGTCATCTTTGGCGGCTATTGCACTGCGCCAATGAATGACACATGGGTTCTCACCGATGCCAACGGCAACAGCGGCTCTTCCTGGTGCACCGACTGTGGCACTTGGATCCCGGTTTCTTCGGGCGGCACGACACCGCTTGGCAGGTTCGGGCATACCGCGGTCTTTAATCCTAGCAAAAATCGGATGACAATTTTTGGCGGTGAAGTACAGGCGAACGGTCTATCAACCGATACGGTCTCAGTTCTTTCGGGAGCAACCTCAGACTGAGCCTAGTGCGGGCTACCATTCCACCGGCAACCGAAAAAGGGCTGCGAAGGCGGCCCTTTTTTCACTCTAGGAAGCGGCAAGATTCGGTTAGACAGCAGGCTGCAGAAACTCCGGCTACACCGGTGAAACGAAAGACTACGGGCGAGTCGGAGGTCGATTGATGGCTCGTTGGCCGCACGGCTGTTCACGATCCAGCCTCGAGCCGGATGACCCTCGCAGGCGGCGAAATACAGAACGGAGAGGGCGGTATTGGCTGGCCCAAACAGCGTGATCGTCCTGACTCACGCCAATGGGCTGCCAGTCTACAAGTGAAACTGGGGGGCTGTCCTGCAGCCCCCGTTTCCTCGCACTGATGAGAGTGAGGGGTTTACGCCTTTGTTTTGGCACATTTGGAGCTTACTGGGGCCGAAAACCAGGCTCGCCGGCGGCCTATACGAAAGAAATGTGGACCTTTTTCCGTGGTTTCTTCGCGTTACTAGATAGAGGCCGAGTTTGGATCGTGGGGACGGAAGACGGCAAGTAAGCATCAAGGTTCGCGATCTCTGCAGCGGCGCTCAAGTAGTTCAAATCTAGGAGGCTGAAAATGGCTAAGAAAATTATCTCGAAGGTTACGCTGCGGGTGGCTCTACTCGTGGTACTTGGGCTGTGCGGACCAGTCGCGATGGCATCCAATTCCTGCGATACGGCACTGAATTTCGGTTCCGGCGCTACCCTGATGAACGTCTGCATTTCCAACGAAGGCAACATCGTCAGTTTCGAGTCCCCGTCCGGGTTCCAGCAAATAGGGCCATCGACCCTCTACCGGGATGGGTATGCAATCTGCAGCGGGAACCTGCCCACGTTTCCGAATGTGCCTCAGGGCCAGGACCCCGGAGACGTTTCAGTGGAGTCCGGGTTTGGTCCTGCCACGGTCACTCAACCTAACGGGGCGAACACACTGCCCCTCACCATCGTCCGCAATAGCTTGAGCGGCAACTACAAGCTCACACAGAGTTTTGCGGTCAACACGTTGCTAAGGACCGTCACCGTCACGATGACAATCAAAAGGCTGGCTAATGGCGACTGCACGGCCTCGGGTTGCCCACCCGTGAGGCTCCAGCGCGCCTTTGAGGGAGACGTTGACAACAACACCGTCGCGAACGCTGCCTTTGCCAGCACAACAGATTCTGTGTGGGAGTGGGTTGACACGATCGCCGCGTTTGACGGCCCGATAGGACATGGGCTGCGCCTCAGCAACGTGGCTAACGGGGGGGCCACGGCGATCACCACCGTTTATACCATTGCTGATTACGCTGCCGATGTCGACCAAGGGTGCATTGTTTACGCCGGTGAGGTCGCTACCCCGACCAATCCCGCTGTCACCGATGCCACCACCTTGGTGGGTCGTCTGATGTATTTCTTTGATAACATCCCTCTCCACGCTAGCAAGACAGTGAAGGTTGTCTACGAACGCTTCTAAGACTCGCGAGTTGGGGGATGGCTAGGTGAGCAGCCTTCCCCCTTTCTTCAACTTGCGACCATCGTTGTGAGGCAGTCGCGCATTCAGGCGTGAGTGAAGCGAGCGATCGACTCTTCGCCAAGGTCTAATGGGCATTGCGCTGGCAATAGAAAATTCTTTGTAAAGGAGTCGCGACTGGCGGCCTACCCACCGCGGTGGCTATACTCATCGTTAAGGATATGGCGATCGCCGCCGTAAATACCGGCTTCACCAGCTCGGCTCGAAATCCTGCGCCCCTCTCCGCGGTGATCGTTGACGACGAACAACTGGCGCGCGACGAGCTCGCTTACCTGCTCAAGAATACTGGCGACGTGAACGTAGTCGCGCAGGGCAAGAACGGCCTGGAGGCGATCAGCCTGATCCGCGAGCACAATCCGGACATCGTGTTTCTCGACGTCCAGATGCCGGGCTTGGACGGTTTCGGCGTAATCAAGAAGCTGCTCGACCGCAAGGTTCCCCTCCCCAAGATTGTCTTCGCGACCGCCTTCGATCAATACGCGGTGAAAGCGTTCGAGGTGAACGCGGTCGACTACATTCTGAAGCCATTCGATAAGAAGCGAGTGGCCCAGTCCATCGAGAGAGCGCGGACAAAGATCGAGGCGGGCGCCGGGCCGGAGGAAAAATTCGAAACGCTAGTGCGGATGCTGGAATCGCAGAAGCCGCAGACGGCGAAGATTCTCATCAAGGCGGCAGGCAGGTTATTCCTGGCCGATCCGAAGGATATCTGCTACGCGACCATCGAAGATGGCGTGATCACGGTGGCTACGAGCGGCCACGCTGGCATGGAAGGCCAGTCGAACTGCCGGACGCTGGAAGAACTTTTCGACAATCTCGATCCCAATTTCTTCTGGCGGGCGCACCGGTCGTTTCTGGTCAACATCAATCACATCCGCGAAGTCGTGCCCTGGTTCAAGAGCTCCTACCAGTTGCGCATGGACGACAAAAAGCAGACGGAGATTCCGGTGAGCCGCGCGCAGACCCGCCGCCTGCGGGAACTGTTCAACCTGTGAAGACAATTGATAATTTAGTAATTTGGTAATTTTGCAATTTGAACCCCCGCTTTGATTTCAAATTACCAAATTACCCGATTACCAAATTACAAAATCGTCCCTGCTTCCGACGCCGGTTGAGTTTGCAAAAAAAAGGGGGCGGACGCAGAGACCGCTTCGTCCGCCCGGGGAGGGATCTCTCAAGACGCAATGGCTTGCAAGGCGATGCGGTTGGGAATCACCAGCGTTGCGCCCTCAAGCCGAATC
>Ga0209039_10001569_pt1 | contig 20985 bp, 18 predicted proteins | sample BogFormECP12_OM1_FD_188238 | JGI IMG/M metagenome (GOLD analysis project Ga0209039, IMG submission 188238) | Bog forest soil microbial communities from Calvert Island, British Columbia, Canada - ECP12_OM1 (SPAdes) (version 2) | ecosystem: Environmental > Aquatic > Freshwater > Wetlands > Bog ...
ACTATAACCGCACAATGGCCAAACCCTTCAAGTGGACTTATCAAGGCAAGGCACTTCATGCATAACTTCTCAGCCATTTACGCCCACGTGTACTAGTTGCTTGCCACAAATATGTTTTCTCACTAGGCATCAAGATGATACGTGTGATACGCGTTCTGGCACGGGTTACCCCAGCAAATGTGCATCTCGCGCGCGGTCAGGTCAATCACCATGGCATTGATGGTTTTCTCGCGGTCGAGCGGGTCCGTCCATTCGACGGCGTGATTGCAGATCGAATTCGAGAAGTTGACATGATCCTTTTGAATGACTTGCAGGGTTTTGATGGAATGCGCCTGGCTTTGGCGCAGTAGGCGATCGGCGCGGAAATATCGAACACGCGAAGCGATCAATTCCTCCGGCTCACTTTCGATGTCCTTCATGCTCGGTGCAAGATAGTGATTGGTATGCACCAGATAACCGTCCGTGCCGTGAAGAATCTCAGAGCGCAGCGCCGAGACTTCAATCGAATATAATTCGCCGCTTTCATGGAGAAGCATATGGTTATAACCCGCAGCGCGATGAGGAACCAATGCGCGTCCGATTGCGCTTGAGATACGCCGCGAAGCCAACACTGCGCGCGATACCACGAGGCGCGGAATCCCGATGCGTGAATCAGATGGATACACCGAATCAATTAATTGGGCAATGCCGAATGCGTTGAATCCGACGTTGCATAGGAGTCCGCCATACGTCATGGCAAGAAACGGCGGTTCATCCTGCGGCTTGGCGGAGACCACATACACATCGTCTTCATCTTCGGGAACCCAATCCTCGTTGTGCGCTGCCAGCACATGACCATCGGCGGTGCGCTGTTCGTTCACGGCAAAGCTCGTGCAACGCGTCAAATGCAGAGCGTCCGTGGTGACCGCTTCCATGGCGTTGAGCGTCATGACATCGTCGAAAGCCACGTTCGCGCCTTCAGCAATGCCGCGCATCTCATCCACATACTTCGGATAGCGCTCCTCGGCGAACGGCAAATACTTGCGTGATTGAATCTGCGCTCCGTTCCAGGTTAACTCGAGTTGATCATAAGCTGAGTCGATCAACACATGCGCGTCCGCGATGCTGTGCTGGACCTGTTGCCGGCAAGCCTCGCCGATCTGGCGGCCCATCTCCAAATGAGTTCCATAAATCTGGATCAGCGGTGGCGGCACGGTATGAACAGGTGTATTGGGAATTTCCGTTTTGGGTAACATAGCTTTCTCCTACGACTTTTTGCTTGCATGTGAACGAGACGTGGACAATTATATATCATGTGAGAGTCTGCATACCTCACAGTGCAAAAATGTGGTTAAATAGAACCATGATTGCAACCTTGCGCGGCGAAGTGAGTCAAATAGAAGATAATGCCATTATTGTTGAAGTGGGCGGAGTGGGATTACGCGTCTTTGTCCCTGCGTCTTTGCGCGGACGACTCAAGGCGGGTGAAGCAACTCTGCTTTATACGCATCTGATTGTCCGCCAAGATGCGCTGACCCTGTACGGCTTCGAGTCACAACCGGACCGCGAATTATTCAACATGCTATTGGGTGTGGATGGCGTTGGTCCGAAAGTGGCGCTTTCGGTTTTATCCACGCTGACATTGGATGCCGTTCAACGCGCGGTGTTCACCGAAGAGCCGGAGATTTTGAGCCGCGTCCCCGGTGTGGGAAGGAAGACCTCTCAAAAGATTATTCTTTATCTCCATGACCGACTCAAACCCGCCGATGCTTTGGCAAAGATCGCGGCATTATCGGATAAAGATAGCGAAGTTCTAGCCGCGCTGACCGCTTTGGGCTATTCAGTCGTCGAAGCACAGACCGCGCTTCAATCCCTGCCCAAAGATGCGCCTGATGACGTGGAAGAACGATTGAGGCTGGCGTTGCAAAATTTCACCAGCAAATAAGAAAAATCAATGGTCATTTCGCTCGCGATGACATTCTATAAACTCACCTTAATCGGCGCGCTCATTTTGAGCGAATCACTTTCGGTGAGTTTGGTTAGCGGAATCAAAACGTGAAATTGACTGCCGGGGAAATGAACTTCATCATAGCCGGGACTTTCCACCCAGATGCGTCCGTTATGGGCTTCGACGATTCCCTTGGATAATGCCAAGCCCAGCCCGGAACCGCCGCCTTTAAAGCGGCTCTTGCTGGTGGAATGTTTGGTCAGGTCGCCCGCCTGATAGAATTTGGTAAAGATCAGTTCGCGGACGTCTGGATCCACACCCACGCCTGTATCACTGACAACAATTTCAACGCCACCCTCGGGCAAATCATTTGGACGTGCGTCAACCAGATGTCCCGTAATGATCACTTTGCCTCCATCCGGCGTAAATTTTATGGCATTATTCACCAGATGCTGGAAGACCTTTCGTAAGCTATCCGGGTCGGCTTTGAGAGCAGGAAGAACGAGCAAATCAACCGACAGCGATAATTTTCGATCCTTTGCCGCTTTGCTTTGCGCCTGACATACTTCCTGAATCATATTACCTAGATCAATCTGCTGAAGATGAAGCTGTAATGAACGCGCATCAATCTGTGCGATTTCAAACATCGAGTCCATGATCTCGTGGAGACGAATGGCTCCGTCATTAATGCCCTTGATATACTGATGAACAGCCGGGTCGGTGCTGGGATTCTCCAACAGCATTTCAACGTAGCCTTTGATCACCGTCAGCGGGGTGCGAAGCTCGTGAGATGCAACGCTGATGAAATCGGACTTCGTCTGATCCAGACGTTCGAGAGCGCGGTTGGTATTTTCAAGCTCGCCTCGAGCGCGCCGAAGCTCATCATTAAGGCGCATCAGATTGTCCACCAGACGCGCATTCTCGAGCGCAACCGCCGTCTGATTTCCTAGCGCACTCAGCGTAACGAGATCATCTTCAGTATAACGATGCCCCGAAAGTTTTGCGCCGAAGGCCAGCATTCCAATCCATTGTTTTTTCGATAATATTGGAACATAGACTTCGCAGTCGAGACTCTTGAACCAATCACACTCAAGCGGAGATGCAAAGCGGAATGCCGGAAGTAGATCAATGTCGTATTGAAGAAGTGGGCGGCCATCTCGTGCGAAATACGATGCAATGGAACCATTCTCCGCCAGATCACTAGAGACAATTTGTCTTTCTTCCGCCTTTCGGACGGCGCGCAATTGATAAGTCTGGAGGCCGCCCGCGTCGCGGTTTTGATCCACAAGAAAAAGAAATCCGCGTTGGACACGCATGTTTTTCATGATGACGCCAACCGCAACACTGGCAAGCCGTTCCATCTCAAGAATGTTGCTGATGTTTTCACTGTACTCCTGCAGTGTGCGACCGGGATCATATTGATCAATATGCAGCCACGTATCCACCAAGCGGCGTACAAGGCTGAGCAGAGGCGTGAACAGAATTGCCAGTATTAACGCGATGACCGCGCCGAGAAATAACGGATTAAAGGTTGGCAGGGCACGGAAGATGATTTCCACAAAGCTCACGCCGAGCACATAAAACGTCATAATCAAAACAATGGTAATCAGATAAACCAAAACCCGCCGCATGATCTGACGAACGTCGGGTAAATCATGCGTGAGCGTCAGATAACTCATCAACGCCGCGGCCAGCAAGCGGAGCGGATTGCCCGGGATATTCATCCCCGCCAGAATCAATCCGTCATTGATCGCGATCAAAAGGAAAGTAGGGATCCAATAGATCAAGCGATTGCGTAGCAGAGGTTGCCGTGATTTCTGATAAGCATCCACAACAGCAAATGTCGCTCCAATCATAAAAACCAGCCAGCCAACCACTGCCCACAGAATGCCGATGCGGTCATTGGTCAGGATGAAATCACCGCTCGACCAGACCACGCGCGGAAATTGCATTTCCTGATTAAGAAGAATCACCAATACGATGCCGACGACTCCACCGACAATCAGCCAGCCTATAGGCGAACGCCGCATGAAAACGTATGTTGTGATCGTCATCAAGAATGCCAGAGACAGCGCACCGTAAACTTCGATATCCCCAAATGCAAGATCATTCAACTGCGATAAACGTCCATCGCGCCAGAATGCTTCAAAGATTCCAAGCCCTATCCCAATCAGCGCATACGCAATGATCAGTCCAGCCGTAATTTCCTGCCCTGCACGACGCAGGATGGCAAAGAAAATAATCGGTAGATATAAAGCCGCGGCAATTGCAAACAGGGTGAAGGGAATCAGAGAGGGATCAAAAGCAACCATGAGAGGACAAAAGTATACTCGAATTCCATAAATGGTATATCATTGGGGTCATGAAACCCATTTTTGAATTCCATATTTCGCGGCAGGCGCGGCAGAAATACCAGTTTGATGAGACTCTCTTCGCCACGGATGGCCGCGTCATTCTTTCTGACTTTTCGGCGGCGCGCCGTTTCGCCGAACGAATCTACGCGGTCAGCCGGCGCGCTATTCCCGCCTCCGACATTTATGCGTTGGGCTTGATGGATGAAATCCTGCATCTTATCATTCGTCAATACGAAAAACAGAATCCCGGCATTATGACGCGTGCTTTGGATTCTTTGCAATTCAATCTCGGCGCGCGGCTCGACGAAACATTGTTCAAATTTATCAATGAGTTTCCACCTGTAAATGTTTATCAAGGCAATCAGTCGGTTCAGGGATATTTATCGAATTCCACGAATGGCATTCCGCATAAACAGATTTCGATGGAAGAAATGTTGTTGGTAAAGGTTACGAACGACAATCCCGCTGCACAATCGTACAAGGAACTTTTTGATGATTCTGTTTTGAATCAAACCGCGTATACGGATTCGATTGTATTGCTAAACGACTTCTTTTTAAAACAACCGCCGATGAGCGGCGCAGGGAAAGCCGAGACTCTGTTTGAAATATTGATCGCGCCCAGCAAGGCCTCGCCATATTCGCTCGAAGGTCAATTGCAATTTCTGCTGGACAAATGGGGCGCTTTGCTCGGCGAAGATATCATTCGCCGTATTTTGCGCGCCATTGATTTCGTGCGCGAAGAAGTCATGCGCCAGCACGGTGGCGGCGATTTTCATCCAACGGTGGAAGCGCCGACGTATGGTGGAGCCTATGCGGAATACGAAAGATATAGTCTCGATAAGGACTGGATGCCGCGTCTCGTTTTGCTCGCAAAGAATTCCTATGTTTGGTTGGAACAACTCTCACGCAAATATAAACGCTGGATAAAAACACTGGATCAAATCCCTGATGAAGAATTGGATTTGTTGCGAGACCGCGGCTTTACCGGCTTGTGGCTCATTGGTTTGTGGGAACGTTCACGCGCCAGCCAACACATCAAACAGCGCATGGGCGATGCGGATGCAGTTGCTTCGGCCTATTCATTGCAGTCATATGATATAGCAAATGATTTGGGCGGCTGGGAGGCACTCAACAATTTGCGCACCCGCGCCTGGCAACGCGGCATTCGTCTTTCAGCAGATATGGTTCCCAATCACATGGGCATTGACTCGCAATGGGTCATCGAACATCCCGATTGGTTTTTGTCATTGCCTTATCCACCATTCCCCTCTTATTCGTTTAACTCCGAAAACCTTGCCGACGATGAACGCGTGGGCGTCATCCTCGAAGATCATTATTATTCAAAGACCGATGCGTCGGTTGTATTCAAACGCTTTGACCGTTATACAGGCGATGTCCGTTATATGTATCATGGCAATGATGGCACATCGTTTCCGTGGAACGATACTGCGCAACTGGATTACTCTCAAGCGCAAGTGCGTGAAGCGGTCATTCAAACCATTTTGCACGTGGCGCGCAACTTCCCGATCATCCGCTTTGACGCCGCGATGACTCTCGCCAAGAAACACATTCAGCGCTTGTGGTTCCCTGAACCTGGTTCCGGCGGCGCGATTCCATCAAGGGCCGAGCACGGCATGACTCGGGCCGAGTTTGACGCGGCGATGCCGCAGGAGTTTTGGCGCGAAGTCGTGGATCGTGTCGCGGCGGAAGTCCCGGATACGTTGCTTCTCGCTGAAGCGTTCTGGCTGCTCGAAGGTTATTTCGTTCGCACGCTTGGAATGCATCGCGTCTACAACTCGGCGTTCATGCACATGCTGCGCGATGAAGACAATGCCAAGTATCGCATGGCGATCAAGAATACGTTGGAATTCGATCCGCAAATTCTCAAGCGTTACGTTAATTTCATGAACAACCCGGATGAGAAAACAGCCGTCGAGCAATTTGGTAACGGTGATAAATATTTCGGCGTTGCAACTTTGTTATCCACGTTGCCTGGCCTGCCGATGTTCGGTCACGGACAGATCGAAGGCCTCCGCGAAAAATACGGGATGGAATTCCGCAAACCAAAATTGGATGAGACTCTCGACGATGGTTTGATCCACGGCCACGAATGGAAAATTTTTCCGCTCCTTCACCGCCGACACCTGTTCGCCGATGTCGAGAATTTTCTGCTCTATGACTTTTATCGCTCCGATGGCCGCGTGGACGAAAACGTCTTTGCTTATTCAAATCGTCATGGCGATGAGCTCGGATTGATTATCTATCACAACCGCTTTGCCGATACACGCGGCTGGATCAAAACCTCGGCGGCATATCTCGATAAAGACTCCGGTGATCTGCGACAGAAATCCCTTGCTGAAGGATTAAGCTTGCCATTCGAAGGTTATGTGATCTTCAAGGATTATGTTAATCATTTGGAATACATCCGTTCGTGCGCGGAGTTGTGGAAAAAAGGTTTATATGTTGAACTCAATGCGTATCAATGCCAGGCGTTTATGGACTTTCGATTTGTGGATGACAGTGCATGGGGAATGGTAAATGGTGCGCTAAACAGCGCGGGTGTGGAGTCCATGCAGGCGAAGTTTGATGAGATGTTTGGCGCAAAGGAAGTGATTGAGAAGAAAGAAATAAGCGCCGAGAAGGCGGTAGAGAAGAAAAGCGCAAAGCGCAAAACGAAAAAGGAAGCCGCGAAGAAGCCTTTTAAAGCAAGAAAAGTTGCAAAGGCAACTATCAATCAGCCAAAGAAGACGGTGCGGAAAACAGTTGTTACCGCCAAGAAGTCTTCTGTCAGTAAACCTACAACCAAGAAAGAAAACAAAAGAGCAGGCAAAGAAACTGTAAAAGCGTCTACGAAAAAGATAAAAAAGCTCGGCAACAAGAGCGAAAGAAAGAAACCCTCGAGCAAGAAAACGGCAAAGAAGAAATGAGTTGCGAGCTACGGTAGGCGAGGCCTACGGCTTAGCCTCCACTGAAAACTCCACGCGCGAAATTGTGCCCGCAATGCTCGATACCATAAAAGAAAACGGCAGACTGCCTCCTGCAGGTAAACCGGTCGTTGATTCCCAGCGTCGGGCACCGACGACACGTCCCGACTCATCGTAGGCGGTTGCTGCGACCCAAATCAGTTGTGCAGGACTGGAGGACGATGCTGATAAAACAACTTGCCCATTAACTTGCGCGGTTAATCCTGATGAATCCACTTTTACCGATGTATTTTGCAGCGTTGCCGGAAGATAACGCGGATCGTTTGGCTGGATTTGAATCGCCGTCAAGATTTGGGCTTGCGGTTTTGCAGTCAATGGAATATCGGGCGCGAAATCAGTCGTCAATGGCAGGGATGAATTCGGCGACAAAATGTCCAGCGGAAGAGTCGCGGTTTGACTCGCGATGGACTTTCCATCGACATCCAGCAATGTGATTTGCGCGGTCACATCTTCGATGAAGTCTGATGAATTGTTATTAACCAACACAAAACACCACATGCCGCGATCTGCTGTCGGGTAACACGCAATTTGCTTAACGGGAAAAGGCACCGGCGTTGGAGTCGATGCGCCTGATAAATTTGGCTGACTCGGAATCTTAAGCGTCTGCCCGACAGATATCGTATTCGGATCCACGTTTGGGTTCGCCGCCGTCAACGCAGAAAGTGAAACATTGAAATTCTGCGCGATCTGCCCCATCGTATCGCCGGACTTGACCGTGTAAATGAAAGGCGTCGGCGAAGGCAAAGGCGTGGTAACGGAAACCAACAACCCATCGGGTTGGGAAGCGGTGGCGCTGGGAGTCAGGGTGAGATACGGCTGAATATTTTGGGAGACAGGAGTCGCGGGTTTATTCGTGTTGCAGGCGGTCGCAAACAGAATACACAGGATCAAAATCTTTCGCATGAGATGATTATAATTGAGTCGGAATATAATTACCGAAATCCTATTGGAGGTACCATGGAATATCGTCATCTCGGACGCACAGGTATTCGTATCAGCGAACTCTCGTTTGGCTCGTGGGTCACGTTTAGCAATCAAGTAGACGTGAAGGCAGCGATCGAATGTATGTCCGCCGCTTATGATGCGGGCGTCAATTTCTTCGATAATGCCGAAGTTTATGCGGGCGGCAAGTCGGAAGAAGTGATGGGCGCGGCGCTGAAAAAACTCGGCTGGCGGCGCGGCAGTTATCTCGTCTCGACCAAATTCTATTGGGGATTTAACGACAGCGTCAACGAAAAGAATACACTCAATCGCAAACGTTTGATCGAAGGAATCAACGGTTCGCTTCAGCGACTTCAGTTGGATTACGTGGACTTGATCTTTTGTCATCGTCCCGACTCCGCCACGCCTATCGAAGAGACGGTGTGGGCGATGCACAACATCATCGAATGGGGCAAAGCCATGTATTGGGGCACATCCGAATGGGCGGCTTCGGAGATCGTCGCGGCGATTGAAATCGCGGAGCGGCATCATCTGCACAAACCGGTGATGGAACAACCGCAATATAATTTATTCGAACGCGGCCGCTTCGAACATGATTATGTCCGCTTATATAAAGATTATGGTTACGGGTCAACCACTTGGAGTCCGCTTGCCTCCGGTTTGTTGACGGGCAAATATAGCAATGGGATTCCCAAAGACAGCCGTGGCGCGCTCAAGGGATACGACTGGCTGAAGGATGATTTGACCGATCAAGATAAGATTGCAAAAGTCCGCGCGTTGGAGCCGATTGCGAAGGAACTGGATTGCACGTTTTCGCAACTTTCCATCGCATGGTGCTTAAAGAATCCATTTGTTAGCACGGTCATCACGGGAGCCAGCCGCGTGAGACAAGTCCATGAGAACATGAAGGCAATTGAAGTCGAGCCGAAACTCACGCCTCAGATATTGGAAAGAATAGATAAAATCTTTGGGGTTGAAAAGAAAGAAGAAGATGATTAAGCAAATGACGGTCACTTTGAAAGTGACCGTCATTTGCTTATATGCTTGTAAAATATTTTTCTTCCACACCCTGCCACGTTTCCTCTGGCAGGTGCATGAAGCGCGTCAGCGCGGGATGAACGCGGCGAATTTCATCGTTGATTCGATAAGCAATTCGGCGAATCGAAAAGTGCGCATTCGAGGCGGCGCGCAATTGACAGAAATGATACGCCTCGCGCAAATTGAATTGTGCTAACACGCGGCGGTTGTATCCATTGGGGACAATATATTCTGCCACTTGCGGATTGAATTCATATAACTTTTCATACATTACCGTCGCGGCATCCATGGCGCGCTGGTACTCGGACTCAAAACCAGCTTCCGTTACCAAACGCGGAATCGCGTACCCGAGCCGCGTCGTCAGCATTTGCGGCGTTTGCGTCATCATACGATGGCGTTTAAACTCGGCATACGCGCCCTGATCCATGACCAGATCAAATGTATAAGTCGCATATTCCAATTCTCGAAGCGGAATATCATGCTCATCCAATCGTTTAAGCAAAGCATCCGCTAATTGAACACGCTGAGATTCATCGAGTGACTCGATGTAATTCAGCGCGTCGGCAAATGGCATTTCACCAAAGCGATATAAAGCCGCGGCTAATACCTTGATCTCGCCGTCTTTTCCATAATCAATTAGTTGACACCAATCACCCCTCACCCCTCGCCCCTCTCTCAATGGGAGAGAGGTTGGAGTGAGGGAGAAATCATGAGTTGTTTCAATCAAATACGGAACTGCATCCGCATACTTCACCAACGTTGGGGCCTCAGCCTTTGCAACAGCTTTTACCTCTTCACCGATGCCACGAACTTCTGCAAGTTCATGCGAAAGCATTTTACGAATCGCATTTTCCAAGATACGCGCATTGGCTGTCATGCCTACGTTTGCCAGCGATGCGGCGGGCAAAAGAAAACGGCACACATCCACATATTGCGAGCGTACGCGGCGATCCAAGGCTTCATCGGATTCATTTTCGCGTCGCGGAGCGCGTTGAAGGACGAGAGTCCGCGCGGGATTGAGTGAGTCGTTATAAGTCTGGAACAAGAAGCGACAGGTCGCGATGAATTCATCGCGCAATGGATGTCCATCCAATTCATGGGGAACGAAAAAATTATCCGTTCCCCACTTTTGATAGCGCGTGGATTTTTCTGTGTACGAGGCCAGACGATTGGACTCGATGCTCTCCACAGCAAGGCGTGATACATTTTCAAAAGCAATATGCAGAACCGCGTGTTCAGCCACGGAAGCGTGGCCGTAGCCGACCACCCACTTCTCGTGAAACTGCGCCGATTTCTCATCGGTCAATCCCGCCGCGATCTCACGAAATGATTCCGGCGAACGCGAGGTCTTCGCAAACGCAACTGCGATAGTTTCCGGGCTATGTTCTTTGGGCGAGAGCAAATAAATCTGTCGGTCAGGCATAAATTCTCCTCTTGCTGGTCGTCAAAATTATAACAAAAAGGACAGCTTATGCTGTCCTTAACATTTCCCGAACTCTCGCAACATCTTTTTGAATTTGTTCTACCAGCGCTTTCACTGAATCAAATTTCAACTCATCTCTTAAGCGCACGACAAATTCTATCTTTACATCTTTCCCATAAATATCTCGATTGAAATCCAGGATATAAGCTTCCAAATTCGGTGTGTGCTTATCTGGCGTGAAAGTTGGATTGATTCCAATATTCACAGCAGACATATACTTCCTGCCATCCATCCAAGCCCAAGCCGCATAAATTCCATTTGCGGGAATAACTTTATCTTTGGGATAATCTATATTTGCTGTTGGGATTTCGAACTTTCGTCCGCGTCCATCACCATGTATCACGGGACCTCGCAGACTATAATTTCGTCCAAGGAGTTTCGCAGCATCCAACACATTACCCACCGACACCAATTTGCGAATCTCCGTTGATGAAATCACGCCGCTTTCATCGCTGACAGCTTCGATCACTTCGGTGGTATAACCCATTTCCCGTCCCAGTTCTGCTAGACGAGTCGCATTGCCTTCGCGGCCTTTGCCCAAGGCAAAATCATAGCCCATTAACAAATGACTGATGCCGAGGTGTTCCTTCAAGCGCTGCATGAATTCGCGCGCCGACAAATCGGCAACGACTGAATCAAATGGATGAGTAAGGACTACATCCGCGCCGAACGAAGCAAGTAAATCCGCACGTTCATCGGGCGTGGTAAGACTCTTGACCTCGCCGCCTCCCAATACGAATGCGGGATGCGGCCAGAACGTTAACACAACGGCAGGCACTCTTTTTGCATGAGCGCCCTCCGTAAGTTTGCTGATGATCTTTTGGTGACCGAGATGAACGCCGTCAAAAACGCCAATCGCCAGCCAACTGTCTTTCAGGTGAAGTTCACTCAGGGAATGGGCATGTATCATTCTAAATACAAAGCACACGAAGTTACACAAAGGTTTTTCTTAGTTTCCTTTGTGTAACTTAGTGGTTAGATTTTATTTTATGAGAAAAATACTTTCTTCGGCTGCCACTCAGGTTCGCCGGTCTCGCCTGTGACCAGATCCATCAGCGCGACCAGTTCGCCCTGCGTGCTGACTCCGCGTACCATACCCGGTTGGGCATCTGCCGCCGCTTTGACGCGATGACCGTGACGAACTGCCTCAACTTCATCCGGGCTGAGTTCAATCGCAGGCCATTCCGCAAGAGCCTCTGCCGCGGGGATCAGAAATTGATACCAATTTCCCGCGTGAAAAGCATCTTGAAGCTTTCGCAACGGTGTGGCATCACGCAAAGAGAAACGTCCACTTTTGGTACGGCGCAGACCCACAAGATACGCTCCGCATCCAAGTTCCTTGCCCAAATCATTTGCCAGTGAACGGACATATGTACCCGACGAGCAATGCACATCAATCACCACTTCGGGCGGCGCCCATTCAAGCACTTCGAGATGATGAACTGTGATCTTGCGCGGCGCCAGTTCCACTTCCTCGCCTTCACGCGCCATCTCGTAGGCTTTGCGTCCCTGCACTTTGACAGCGGAATACGGCGGCGGAGTCTGTTCGATCTCACCAATGAAAGTTTTGAGCACCGCTTCGAATTGTTCTTCGGTCACGTTGACCGGCCCCTCGGAGGGTGTTATCTTTCCATCGGCGTCAAACGTATCGGTCGTGGACCCAAGGCGGATGATCGCTTGATAGCGTTTATCCGAAGCCGAAACAAATTCTGATAAACGAACCGCGGGCCCGACCAGAATCACAAGCACACCCGAAGCGCGTGGATCAAGCGTACCGGTATGCCCAGCACGTCTTAAGCCTGTGCCTGTACGGATGACCTGCACTACGTCATGCGACGTCATGCCGACCGGTTTATCCACAACGAGCACACCGGAGATGGCGTTCTTTACATCCTGACTATCCATTCTACTTTCCATATTTTTTCCTCCTATGTCTTTTTCAAGACAAATAAATCCGACTCTATTATCTTAATTATATACTAAAGCCTTAACGTTTCCTGAGTTTTTCGTAAAACATTCGTTTGAACTTCTTTCAAAGTTCCTTCAACATCGGCACCTGCAGCCGCGGCATGACCACCGCCGCCAAAGAATTTGGCAATCGGTGAAACATCAATGCCAGGTTCCAGGGCGCGCCATGAAATCTTGACGCGGTGATCGGATTGTTCCACAAAAATCATCCCCACCTTGAATCCATCAATGGCAGAAATGACGTTGATCAAATCCGCGTCATCGTTCCCGGAATAACCGGCGGCCTTTCGATCCTCAAGCGTTAGCGTCCCCCAGACCATTCCGTTTTTTCGTTCGAGCTTCGAAAGTCCCGCACCCCAATATTTCGTTGCAGGATATGAGCGGCGCACAAGTCCGCGCATATAGAGTTCCGGCATATCCACGCCTGTTTGCATCAACGTTGCTGCTTGTCTCATTGATTCGGGCGTGACATTCAGAGTGCGGAATCCCAATGTGTCCGTGATAATGCCGGTCAATAACGCAGCAGCGATCGGTTTCGTAATTTGAAATCCCCATATTGGCAAATAGTCGGTGAGGATGGATGAAGTCGCCACCTGATCCCCTTCGATTAAATTTATTCTTCCAAACTTTTCATTGGTCACATGATGGTCAATATTGATATCCGGTTGACCGATCGATTCAAATATTCTGCCGGTGCGTTTGAAGTCGGCACAGTCCACGGTGATGAATGTATCAAATGTTCCCTCGATGGCGGTCTTGATCTGCTCTGCGCCCTCCAAATCTTTGAAGGACGATGGCACACCATCCGCCAGGACCATTTGCACTTTCTTGCTGGATTGCTGAAGAGCCAATCCCAATCCAAGCAACGCGCCGACCGCGTCGCCATCGGGACGAACATGGGAAGCAATGAGAAGCTCCTTTGCCTCAGCAAGTCGAGCCTTGATTGCTTTATTCATTGATTCATTCATCTAAACATGCCCTCTGATCTTTTTGCACTATTTATTAGTCGTTGTAAACCGCAAGAATGTTACTGCTCTTTTTCAGGTTTTCTTTTTTCGCGTAAGTCGGCCAGCACCTTTTCGATGTGATCAGCATTCTCCGGCGTCGGATCCCAGTGAAAGCGCAGCCGCGGAAAAACGCGCAGTTCGATGCGGCTCGCCAATGTCCGGCGCAGGAATCCGCTGGCAGATTCCAATCCTGCCAATATTTCCATGGAACGTGTATGCCCTTCCAGCGCGGAAACATAAACATCCGCAAATGCAAGTTCCTTATCCACTTTGACATCGGTAATGGAAATAAGCTTCAAACGCGGATCGTTGATCTCGCGAATGAGCAGATCCGAAATTTCCTGGCGGATGCGATCTGCAATGCGTTGGAGGCGAAGTCCTGATGGCACTTTAACTCACTATATTTCGTTCTTCTCGATCACATAACAAACTAGTTGATCCCCCACTTGAATGTCATGGAAACTCTTGAAGCCAACGCCGCATTCAAAGCCGGTGCGGATTTCGCGCACATCTTCCTTTTCATGGCGAAGCGAAGCCATCTCGCCTTCAAAGACAAGGTCAGTGCCGCGGAATAAACGGACTTTCGAATTGCGGCGCAGTTCACCTTCCGTGACGCGGCAACCCGCCACTCGTCCAAGCTTGGAAGCGGGAAACACAGCCAACACTGTCGCGCGGCCGATCACCTTCTCAACCAAATCCGGTTCAAGCATTCCCTTGAGCGCTTTTTCGATATCCTCAGTCATGCGATAAATAATCTCATACAGCCGAATGGAAACACCTTCCGCCTCGGCCAGACGTCGGGCAGAAACATCAGCCTGCACATTGAAGCCAACAATCAACGCTTTTGAAGCCGAGGCAAGCATCACATCATTCTCGCCAATGTTGCCGGCTTCCGCATGAAGAATCTTAAGTCCGATTTCGCCTTGGCCAAGTTTTTGCAATTCAACCACGAGCGGTTCAAGCGAACCTTGCACATCGGCTTTGACAATCAGGTTTAATTCCTTCGTTTCACCGGACTGAACGCTAGCGAACAAATCTTCGAGCGAAACTTTCTTCTTCGTGTGCGATTGGGATTTCTCTGTTTCGATCCGCTCGCCGACAATGGCACGCGCTTCCCGTTCCGAATCAACGACCCGGAACACATCGCCCGCGGCGGGGACATCATTCAATCCGAGCGCGACCACCGGCGTGGATGGCGCGGCTTTCTTGACCGGCTTGCCTTTATAATCCGTGATGGCTTTCAAACGCCCATAGGATTTCCCAGCAACGACAATGTCACCCGCTTCGAGCGTTCCATTCTGAACGAGCAGCGTGGCAATCGTTCCTTTGGATTTATCCACTTCCGCTTCAACCACCGTCCCAATCACTTTGCCGGCTGGATTGGCCTTGATATTTGCATTATCCGCCACCAACAGAATGCCTTCAAGCAAATCATCTATGCCTTGTTTTTGTTTCGCAGAAACCGGAACCACCATGGTGTTTCCACCCCAATCATCTGGCACCAGTTCTAGCTCAGCCAGTTGCTGCTTGACGCGTTCCGGGTTGGCGTTCGGTTTATCAATCTTGTTCAATGCCACGATGATCGGCACGCGCGCCGCTTTGGCATGAGCAATGGCTTCACGCGTCTGTGGCATCACGCCGTCGTCCGCCGCGACCACAAGGATCACAATATCCGCGCCTTGTGCGCCGCGCGCGCGCATGGCTGTAAAGGCTGCATGGCCCGGCGTATCAAGGAATGTAATCGTGCGTCCTTTCTTCTCGACTTGATACGCGCCGATATGTTGCGTAATGCCTCCGGCTTCACCTGCGGCGACATCGGTTTGGCGAACCGCGTCGAGCAGGGATGTCTTCCCGTGATCCACATGCCCGAGAAACGTGACCACCGGTGGACGGTTGACCAGCTTCGTCGCATCTTCATCCGCGATCAAACGCCGCCACAGCGGAACCTCGCCGGTTTCTTCTTTTGCGATTTCTTCTTGTTCTTCAGGGACCGCCTCGAATCCATATTCAGCAACCACAATCGCCGCGGTATCAAAATCCACGGACTGATTGATGGTGGCCATTACCCCATTTGCCATCAGTTTCTTGATAACCTCAATTGGGCTTATTTCAATCTTCTGCGCCAGGTCACGAATCACAATACCGGCAGGTAATTCAATCTTTTTACTCATAGGCCACCTCCGAAATTCAAATCATCAAGTCAGCACGTAAACAATGCACGGCTGATTTGAACTAGCGATGGTCTATGAGCAGTAACTATTCGTTCATAAACACTATTCGCCAGATTCCGCCTGCGGGAGCTCATTCATAAAGGCTTCCAAGCGCCCGCGGTCAGCCATGGTCAACTCGGTTTTCAACGCGTGAGCAATGCTTCCCGCCAGACCAGACTCCCAACAGGAGCGGCGGTCATGCAAATACGCACCGCGTCCCGCCAGTTTTCCAGTCGGGTCAACCAGCACCCCATCCGCCGTGCGGACCACGCGCACCAGTTGGCGTTTTGCCATCACGGTGCGGCATCCCACACAAGTACGCTGGGGAACATGCTTCATGCGCTTAACAGGTTTCTTCGACACCTTCAAATTAACTTTCCAATCCCGTGCCTATTACAAAATAAAAGGACAGGGGAAAGGAGAATGATTTATTCATCCGCAAGTTCATCTTCGCCGCGCTTATGTATCTTGCGGCCCACTACTTCGCCAAGGTCCTCATCAAGCACCAACTCGACGCCTTTTTTCTTTTTCTTCTTACCTTTCTTTTTATCGTCATCGTCTTCTTCCACCGCGCCAGCAGCTTGGAAGATCTCGGGTTTCATTTTGAACAACTCATCCAGCGAGACGCCATCCTTGGCGTTTTCATCTTCCTCTTCTTCGGATGCTGCTTTCTTCATCTCTTTCTTAACCGAGGCTGGCTCCGCTTCAATAGGCATCGCTTCAGCGGAAGCCACTTCCACAACAGGCGTTGATGGAACTTCAAGCACTGGTTCAGGTGTTGGTTCTGGCTCTGGGAATTTCACTACCGCCAATTGCTCTTCAATATTCTGCATGGCTTTCGGTCCAACACCCGGCAAACCCAGCACTTTATTCGCATCGAGTTTCATGGCTAACATCAAATCGCCAACGGTTTCGAAATTGGCTTCGGTAAGAATGTTAAAGACATGCTCTTTGAGGCCAAGCTGATCGAGCGGCATGTTGAACGCGGCAGGTGCCACTTCGGCTTTTGCCGCGGCGACGCGTTCATCATCCACGCGGACCGCTTCTTCTTTGATTTGAATAGTGCGGCGTTCGACGCGGTCAACGAATTGGCCAAGCGTCGTATATTCTTCCGGTGTGACCGGGCGATTCTCCGCCTTCTTGGCAAGGATTTCTTCCACCTGAGGCATTACTTCAGCGGCGGCAGGAAGCGACACGGCCAGTTGAGGGTCATTCTGCAATTTTGCAAGCGTATCGCTGGCAGATTCGACCACTGATTTGATATCAATGCGCCAGCCTGTAAGTTTCGCGGCCAAGCGCGCATTCTGACCATCACGCCCAATGGCAAGGCTCAGTTGATCTTCCATCACAACCACGGTGGCAGTACGATTGCCATCCGCTTCGTTCAAATACACACCGCTAACCCGCGCCGGACTGATCGCTTTGGAAATATAAACAATCGGATCGGGATCCCATTGAATGATATCAATCTTTTCGTCATGCAATTCTTTAACAATAGCTTGAATGCGAACGCCTTTGATGCCCACGCATGCGCCGACCGGATCGACACCCGCCTGTGTTGCCATCACGGCGACTTTGGCGCGTGCACCTGGTTCACGTGCAATCGCGCGAATCTCGACCACGCCATGATAAATTTCAGGGACTTCGTTCTCCAACAAACGCCGCAGGAAATTGCGGTGAGCGCGAGAGAGAATGATCTGCGGGCCGCGTGATCCATCTTTGACCTCCAGCACCACCGTGCGGATGCGGTCATGGACTTTAAAACGTTCATTCGGAATTTTTTGATTCGCCGGCAGGATACCTTCGGCTTTCATATCAAGGCCAATCGTTGCACCCTGCGCGTTGCTGGCTTGTATCACGCCGCTGACAATTTCACCCACCTGCCGGGCAAAGTATTCCATCTGCGCTGAGCGTTCCGCTTCGCGGATGCGCTGTTGAATTACCTGACGTGCGGTCTGTGCCGCAACACGGCCAAAGTCTGCGGGCGTGGATTCGACAATCACCATATCGCCCAATTGCGCTTCGGGATTCACCTTGCGCGCATCGTCGAGAGTCACCTCGGTGTTGATTTCCTGTACATCTTCAACAACTTCTTTTTCCGCAAAAACGGTGACCTTGCCTGTTTCGGTATCCACTTTGGCTTCGACATGTTGCGCCGTCGAGGCGTTGACTGCCCGCCGATAAGCCGATACCATCGCAGATTCAATCGCGCCAAGGATGATATCCTTGGACAATTGCTTTTCTTCCAGTACCTCATTGAAAGCTAGGGCAAATTCGTTTTTCGTCATATTCTCTTGCTCCGGGATGTTTCCTCATATACAAGCAGAAAAGTGGGGGTTGCCCACTTCTCAATGTCGTCGATATTGATCTTCCTTACAACGGTCATTTTAGCATAGGTGGATAAAAGATGCAAGATATAATTGCATGGATGAATCAACGCAATCTTGAAAAGGCCGCTTTGCGCGGCGAACCTTCCTACATCTGGCGCGCAGGACAGCAACGCCGACTCGAAATGATCGTTCGCGCCGCCGGAGAGCGAATCAAAGGCCGCATTCTCGAAAATGGATGCGGCGTTGGAATGTATGTTGAGCATCTCACCGAATTGGGCGGAACTGTCTACGGTTTGGAATTTGATTTTGAACGCGCCGCTGAAGCCGCTCAGAATTCTGCGCGTATTGTGAACGCGGCGGGCGAATTCCTTCCGCTTCCTTCCTCGACGTTGGATTTAATCCTCAGCCATGAAGTGATCGAACACGTTCAGGATGACCGCGCCGCCATCCGCGAGATGGTACGCGTTCTCCGAAGTCCCGACCCCGCGTCGGGGAAGCCTGGCGGACGCATTGTTTTATTCTGTCCAAATCGCGGCTATCCGTTTGAAACGCATGGCATCTATTGGAAAGGCAAATATCATTTCGGGAACAAACCTTTCGTGAATTATCTTCCGCGCTCTTGGCGCGATCGCCTCGCTCCACATGTACGAGTCTATTCAAAGCACGATTTGGAAAAATTGTTTGAGAGCCTGCCAGTGAAATTCACCGACCGTACTATTATCTTCGGCGCATACGATAATATCATCGTGCGCTTTGGCACCTTTGGAAAAGTTCTGCGCGCCCTCTTGCAATTTCTGGAAAAGACGCCGCTAAAGATTTTCGGCTTGTCGCATTTCTGGGTTATCGAAAGAAAATAGCTGGTCAAGATTTGGATGATGGAACGCGAAAAGAAATCATCAGCCCAAAAAGCGTTAGAAAAGTCGCAACAAATAATCCTGCAATAACCATGAACATCAGCTGACCATTGAAGACAACAGGCTGATGCAAATTGGCAGAGACAGCCAGTTCAAATCCCGCTTGAATGCCCAAAACAATAATTCCAAAAAGCATGGCGACAAAGGAGCTCATGCGGTCAATGATTTCGTCTCGGTGTTCAGGCGCGAGCCAGTATTCCCGATTGGGCATTTTAATGTTGATCCATTCCACGGGTGTAATCAGAACAAAGATCTGCGTCCCAATACCCAGCCCGATTACCACCAGCATGGTTTCAATTTCAAAGCCAAAGAATTGCTCTTTGGTCGTGAAGTGATTCGGGGCTCCCGTGATATCAAAATGAGAAGCCATTTGAGCTGGAGCGATGTTCCAAAGACGCACAGTCTCAAAAATGCAAACCAGCAAAACGATGATAAAAAAGATTCTTCCAAAGCGCATGGTTCTCCCTTTCACAACTTTTTCCGTGAAGAACTTAGTAAGGACTTCAATGTTTTACCAGAAATCTATATCAGTATCAGCAACAAGCGCAACTCTGACCTTGTAAACAGCGCATAAATCTTCGGTGGACGGACACTAAATATGCATTAGGAGAATACAATGACTATTGAACTAAAGTCAACCGAGCAGGAGCACCCCAGCCAGAAAGTAATTTATCGAAGCGCTGCATCAGCACCGGTCTACGGCTTGGGCGTGATCGGCGCGTTGATTTATTATATTGGCCATGCTACTACATTATGGCTTGGCGTTCTGGGGTTCTTCAAGGCCGTCTTGTGGCCTGCGATGCTGGTTTATGGATTGCTGAAATATCTGCATATGTAGAATGGTTCTTTACAGCGATCAAACTTTAAGCGGCGGCTTTAAGCCATCAGGGATAGGCGAGATGTAATTCGAAGTTGCTCGGCGTGCTTTGAATTCACCCCGCGCTTTGCGGATTAGTTCGGGGTTCTGCATGAATTCCACTGCACTGAGCGCCATGACTTTGGCGGCATACAACATGCCTTTATGTCCAATGCCCGTTCTGCCCTGCGCAACGATTTGCCATGAATGACCCGGTGTGCCGAGCGCCATACAAGCCGTGACGATCTGTCCGGTCGGAGCGACCCATGAAACATCGCCAACATCAGTCGAGCCGGGTTGGACAATATCCGACTTATAAGGTGGAAGCACATCTTCGTGGAGCAAGGTGCTCTTCATGCTGGCAATTGCATCGGCATCCAAGCCATAGGAACGCGCAGACTCTTCGAAACTGTTGGAAGGAATCGTTTTGGTGATCTCCGCTGCAAAGGTCACATCTTCCTTGCTGAATTTGGGCGCGCCCACCTCTTCCAATTTCCTTTGCAATACATTGTTGATGGTTTCATTGAGCAGAAGGTTCGACATGCCGGAATACAGCTCAATGTCGAGTTCGGTGCCAGTCATGAGCGCTGCACCGCGCGCGATATCCTTGACGCGTTCGAATAACGGATTGAGTTGATCAGTGCGCGGGGCGCGAACGCTATATAGAGAAGCCGCCTCAGCCGGGACAACATTCGGCGCAGTCCCGCCGCCATTTGTGATCACGTAGTGCACCCGGGCATCTGGAATCATGTGTTCTCGCAGGTAGTTGACGCCGACATTCATCAACTCAACCGCATCGAGCGCGCTCCGCCCATTATAAGGATCGGCAGCGGCATGTGCAGGTTTGCCGTGGAACTTGAATCCTACGCGATAGTTATACTTCACACGGTCACAAATTGCGTTTTTTCAAAGAGTTGAAAACGCAAGGTTAGCAAAGAATCGAGATCGGATTTGTGAGTTGTCATGGTTTCG
>Ga0209039_10001570_pt1 | contig 20983 bp, 19 predicted proteins | sample BogFormECP12_OM1_FD_188238 | JGI IMG/M metagenome (GOLD analysis project Ga0209039, IMG submission 188238) | Bog forest soil microbial communities from Calvert Island, British Columbia, Canada - ECP12_OM1 (SPAdes) (version 2) | ecosystem: Environmental > Aquatic > Freshwater > Wetlands > Bog ...
CCTTCAAGATCGACGGTAAAGTGCATGCCTCGGAACGGGAAGGGCTGATTCTTGCCGCAAAGAATCCGCTTGATGCAACTCACATGGTTCTGGTGGTAGCCGGCAACGACGCTCTCAGCACGGTGAAGTCTCAAAAAGCCGAACTATCCGGCGACGAGTATGTAATCTTCAAAGATGGCGACGAGCCAATCAAAGGCTTCCTCCATCATGACTCGTCCACCGCGCAACATGTTGGCCCATCCCATCCCTAGACTCGTAGATCCAATCGGCAAATACATGTGCATGTGACGCTGTCGTATTCCAAAATTCTTTGTATGTTAGGAGGGAATGATTGATGAGCGGGCCAGCACCGCCCGTTTTCGCTGATGTACTCTGAGGATCGAGAGCCTTCGATCCCATTCGTGAAGGCTAATGTGCGGGACCCAACGTGCGGTGCGTCACTGAAAATTTCTCCGAACAGTGCTATCCCTAATAAGCGGGGAGGTGTTCCATGCCGCCTCAAGCGGGTACGCTCCTTTTTTCTGCGAATTCTGCGTTGCCCTTGTTTTCTCCGGGCGAAGCACTCATCGATGCCTTGCCAGCTTTGCTGAGCACATCCGATCCACTGCGCGAATTGCCCGATCGCCGCCTGTTCCTCAAGACGCTTGCGTTTCCGTGTGCCGCGGCTTGCGCCATGGCCCTGACGCGGAACTGCTTTTCTCTTCCCATCGGAACCTGGGGTACTGCAGGGGAGGACGATTCCCGCTACCGGGCCGAGGCGCGGTTTTACGAGAAGCTGCCCGACAAAATGGTTCGCTGCAAACTATGCCCGCGCGAGTGCGTGGTTGCGCCGGGCAGCCGCGGCTACTGCCGGGTACGCGAGAACCGCAATGGGACCTACTACACACTGGTCCACTCGCGGATTGTCAGCGCTCACATCGACCCCATCGAGAAGAAGCCGTTCTTCCATTTTCTTCCCGGCCACATGGCCTTTTCGGTTGCCACCGCGGGATGCAACGTGAACTGCAAGTTCTGTCAGAACTGGGAAATCTCGCAAGCCAAGCCGGAAGATTTGCCCGCGCAATACCTGCCTCCCAAAGAACTCGCAGCGCTGGCGGGAGAGAATCGTTGTCCAGTCGTTTCGTTTACCTACAACGAACCAACCATCTTCAACGAGTACGTGACGGACGCGGCCGAAGCCGCGCGGGATGCGGGCCTCAAGAGTGTGGTCGTGACCAATGGCTTCATCCAGCAGGCGCCAATGAAGCGGGTCTGCCAGCGCGCCGATGCCATCAAGATCGACCTCAAAGCCTTCTCGGCGGATTACTATCGCAACGTCGTAAACGGCCAACTGCAGCCGATTCTGGATACGTTGGTCACCATTCGCAAGCAGGGCCGATGGTTGGAAATCGTCTACCTCACGGTGCCAACCCTCAACGACCGCGAGGCGGAAATCCGTGACATGTCGCGCTGGATCAAAGCGGAACTCGGCCCTGACGTTCCGATCCATTTCACGCGCTTCACGCCGCTCTACTTGTTGAAGAATCTGCCGCCAACTCCAGTGGAAACGCTGGAGCGCGCCAAGGCCGTGGCCGATGCGGAAGGGTTGCATTACGTGTACATCGGCAATGTCCCGGGACATCCGGCGGAGAACACGTATTGTCCCAAGTGCCACCATCTTGTCATCGAACGCGCGGGCTTCACCATCAAGCAGATGAACCTGCGCAAAGGCAAGTGCCAGAACTGCCAGAACCCCATCCCGGGCGTGTGGCAGACTTAGCTGGCGGAGATCGCGTGATGCTGCGAAAAATATCCGCTTTCGCGATTCCGCTCTTCATCTTTCTGGTGACGTGCAGCATCGCCGCATGCTCACAAGGCAAAGTGCGGCAGGCTGGTGTGGCCGGAGCGTTCTATCCCGCAAATCCCGACGAGCTGAAGAACATGGTGGATGGCTTCCTCGCCAAGGCGCAAGTGCCGCCCACCAATGACCCACTGATTGCACTGATTGCGCCCCACGCCGGGTACCCCTACTCGGGAGGAGTCGCGGCATTCAGTTATGCCGCGCTCAAAGGCCGCAAGTTTCAGCGGGTGGTGATCATCGCTCCTTCGCACTACGATGGCTTTCCCTTTTCCTCGGTGTATGACGGCGATGCCTACGTCACGCCTTTGGGCAAAATCCCAGTTGACAAGGTTTTCGCCGCCAAGTTGGCAGCTCAAAGCAATTCAATCCGGTTGTCGAGCCGCGGACACGAACGTTCGGGCGAGCAGTCCGAACACTCTCTTGAAGTCCAACTCCCGTTTCTGCAGCGGACGCTCGCGCAGTTCGAACTGGTTCCCATCATCATGGGTGATCAAAGCTACGAGGCCAGCCGCGCGCTCGGTGTGGCGCTCGCCAGGCTGATCGGCAACTCGGACACGCTCATCGTCGCCAGCTCCGATCTGTCGCACTATCACCCGTATGAAGAGGCATCCGCGATCGACCACAACACGCTGCACGCCATCCAGGCATGGGACTATTACGATCTCTCACGCAATCTGCAGTCGCGGGTATGGGAGGCCTGCGGTGGCGGACCGATCGTTGCTGCCATGATGGCGGCTGAGCGTCTGGGCGCCAATCGCGCCGAGTTGCTGAAGTACGCCAACTCCGGCGACGTGACCGGAGATCGCTCGCGCGTGGTGGGCTACAGCGCTTTTGCCCTGTACAAGTCCTCCGCCAAGAGTCGTGTCGAATCGCCGTTCTCGCTGACTGCACAAGAGAAGCAGGAGCTCTTAAGTATCGCGCGGAAGTCGGCAGAAACTGCAGTGCGGGAGCGCAAACAATACATACCTCCTCCGGTATCGCCAGCGCTACAACAGGACCGAGGTGCGTTTGTCACCATCAACAAGAATGGAGACCTCCGCGGCTGCATTGGATACATTGCTCCGCTGGAGCCACTGATCGACACGGTGCGCGATGTGGCAGCGTACGCGGTATCGCGCGATCCCCGTTTTCCTCCGGTCACCGCTGCGGAGTTGGGAGAACTGCAATACGAGGTCTCTGTCCTGTCTCCACTGCGGCGAGTGCTCGACGTGAAGGAGATACAGATCGGCCAGCACGGCCTGCTGATGAAGAAGGGCAACCATGAAGGCGTGCTGCTACCGCAAGTGCCGGTCGAGTTCGGATGGGACCGCAAGACTTTCCTCGACGAGACCGCGAGGAAGGCCGGGCTCCCTGCCGCTGCGTGGAAAGACGCTGAGACCGACATCTTTATGTTTACGGCGCTGGTGTTCGGCGAGGGGAAGCCGCTGCAGAGTCCTACGCCAGACGCCTCTTCTCCTGTGAAGCGGCCATGAACGCCATCTGCGCTGCGCCAGTTTCAGAACCAGAATCCGCGTAGCGGTGTGCAGGAATCCAAAGACACGAGGACGGCCAGGCGGATTGAATTGAGGGAGACAACCGGTCTTCGGTGGGAGCGTAGCCGCCTTAGAGCCGGCGTGCGCTCCCAGAGCCTCTATTGCACCGTCAGGTTGGCCGCGCCGGACACCTGTACGCCATTCTGTGTAAACGTTGCTTTGATCACCGTTGTACCTGCACTGGCGGTATTGGCCTGACCGATGGCGCTGATGGTTGCCACCGTTGCGTTCGAGGACGACCACGTTACCTGTGTCGTCAGATTAATTACGCTGCCGTCACTGAACGTAGCCGTGGCTGTGAAGTTCACCGGGGTTCCGTGCGGCACAATCGGGTTGGCCGGGGCAATGGTGATCCCGTTGGTGTTAATCGTCGCGTTGGTCAGAAGAAAAGGTAGTGATCGATGCCCCTAATGGTGCAAATCCTGATTCCTCAAGCCCAAATGCAGCGATAAGTTCCTCACTGGTTAACAGCAACGTGGTGTTTTGGCTGGCATACTGGCTAAGAAAACGCTCACCCGAGGTTCTTCCAGCTTCACCTGGCGCCATTTGACACGCCGGCGGCGGAAACGGGCAAACCTCGCAGGGCACTTCGTCTATCGCCGGTTGCTGGCACTGCGCCTCCCTCTCGGCCAGTCGAAGCCTTCGTTCGCAACGGCACACGAACTGCTCGACATTGCCACCTTGAGCGAAGCCCGAGAAAGATCCCAAAATGAGCCCATGTAGTGGTTCGGTCAACGCTGGACGGCGGGAAATTGCGGACCTACAGGAAATAACAACTCGGCCGCGGACTTCTAGTGTTCCGGCTGGTTCACCTGGAATCTCGAAGCTGCGCGGCCGAAAATTACTACCACGTTCAGGAAGGCCCCGGAGCAGGAGGCGTCCTCCGGAGCCGGTGCTCTAGGTGAGGAAGAACTCGCGAGTGACTTTCACCCATTGCTCGTCGGGCAGTGTGCTGGCGATGTCGTCCAAGGCCACTCCCCCGTCTTGCGCCAACGCGCCTAGGGCACTCGGCATGACCCGCTGCAGGCGCATGGAGGACTCTTCCGTCCACCACCGGGCCAGTGCGCCACCGAGCAAGTTGCGGAAGTTCGTCTTGGCATCGGGCGATTGCACGGTCACCATCCAGCCCTCGCCATAGGGGTCTTTGGTCGCCAGCGAGGGGTCGGTCAGGACCGCCTCATTAATGTCAGCCACGCTGCCTTCGATCGGGGAGACCATGTCAACCTTTACACCGTTGCGGACAATACTCCATACCTTTTGTCCCTGGCGGATCCATTGTCCGCGCTGCGGCAGGGTAACGTGTTCGATCTTGCCCGTCAGCTTGGAGGCGAAATCGTCCATGCCGATGCGAACCAGGTTGGGACTCTCGCTTAAGGCCCAGGTGTGGCCGGGGTGATAGCGCAGGTTGTCAGGCACCGAGAAGCCGCCTACCATGCTGGGCCGCAACCGCGGGAGTGCGGCACCTTCCGACTTGCTCATTGCCGGAGCCACTTGCATCACTGGATGTTTGGCCTTGGAGTAGAAGAAATCAATCGTCAGAAAGATGGCGAAGGTTGCAAGAACTAATAGGACTGTCATAACGGGCCTCCTATATTTATTTTGTTAGCGCCTTGACTTCGACGCTTTCCACCTTTCTGTAGGGCATGCGGCGTGCCAAAGTCAGCGGGCTCGCCGGTTGACGGGACGTGTTGTTGCGATGTCACTCGTTTTGTGTGGCTTATGGATGCATGTTGCGAAATTCCGCAGTGCGGTAGTAGTGAATTGCACCGCGCCTGTTGTTGCGTTCTGCATCTCTTAGGGAAACGCACAATCGACAGAGATCCAGCTTGAGTTAGGTAATACCAATGCAAGCAAGCGGTTTATGCGACGATAGAGGGGCGGGTTCCGATCTGTTGCGAATTTCAGCGGCACCGATGCGGACTGCAACAGTTCGACGGCGCCCGGCGAGAACTCCAACGGAGCTGTTAACAATATTTTCGGTTGGATCGACAGTTGGCGGGACTTTCTCGCCGAAACGAGTCCACCGAGTCTTACTGCGTCGCCTGCCCTTTGAGCACAATCCCGAGCTTTTCTGTCTTTCCTGGCGAAGCGGTCGGCACCTCGACAGTCAGAACGGTCATCCCTTGGTCGTCTTTGGCGACGCTGGCAGGGGTTCCGGGAGCTCCCATCGCAACCACGGCGGGATGGGCAGTGCCAGTCGTCTTCTCGCTCAGGCTCACCAGCTTCTTGAAGGGAAGCACCGCAGCGGGATCGGGATCAGCAGCTAGCGGGATGGCAAGCAGGAAGTCAGGATTGGGCGAAACGCCCATGTGGTTGGCGTCCTGTGGCAAGTATTGGTAGCGGAGGGTGTATGCGCCCGCCGGAATTGCCTGGCCGCGATAGTCGGAGCTGCCCTTGGGAAAGCTGACTACACCGACGAACTCGCCGTTCGTTAGCTCCGGATACAACGCGCCGGCAGACTCCTTAATAGCCGTGGCAAGCGGGCTTGCAAACCAGAACTCTGCTGTCCAGCCATCTGAGAGGACGGTGCGGTAGCCCTTGTCTTCAACCGCTTTTTGCAGGTCGCTGGGGACCCCGGGTGCAGCCAGCGGTCCCGTACGCTCTACTGTTGGACCGGCGGCATAAACCGGCGCCACCAAGCAGGCGGCCACGAGGCAAAGAATAATGAAGAAGCAAAACCGGCGGGCATAGTGAACCATCGGACGCATAGAGTCTCCCGTGGCGAACATATCGCCTGACCGGAGGGAGCCGCAAGTACCTGCGCCGCAGGATGAGTGCGGCGCGACTGCGCGTTATTCGCCCCCGGAGTGCATCGCCGGCGACTCGGCTGACGTTGCGATCGCAGCGCTGCCCTCGCTGAACCTGCCGATGTAAACGCTACGGCGACCGTGGCTGGTCCAGTGGGAGTCCAGGCCTTCGCCCTGAAATTCATCCGTCAGTGCAACCGCCGACATGGCGTGGTCGACGTTAGCGAGCGGAGGATAGTAGTTCGTCTCGTTTCCGCAAATGTGGTCGTGATGGTTCAGCGGACGGGTGACGATGGTGGCCAGATGTCCTGCGCGCAGAATGGCGCCGCCCTGGTGCAGGTCGGCGGGGACATCGAGAACTACCGGCACATAATCCAACCGCACGATGTTTTCCAGTAGGCGTCCGCCCTCATGCTGGGCCAGCGCGATCAGCGCCTGGCGCTGCGCAGGGTTGGCAGCATCGTCGACCATAAGCACCGCCTGCGCCGGATACGGATCGCCATAAGGATCGCCCAGCGTGGCCCGCGCCCGCACTGCGGCGGCAATCGTCAGGCCGTCCAGCTTGACGCCGTTCCAGGCACCTTCCTCGACGTGCCACGCCATGAGAGCGAAGTTGCCGGTCAACCCGACTTCACCGTTGGCGAAGCATTGGGCGACGTAAACATCGGTGGAACGCGACTCGATGTAGTCTCCGCGGAGTTGCTGGGCCGATAGCGAAACAGCGGAAACGAGCAGGCACGCGGCGGACAGAAACGCAGCTTTGTGCATTGGGACGACTCCTCACCCGTGGGTATTGCTAATTTGGATGATTTCGGCGGTCTCGACGCTTCGCCGCCGGCCACAATATTTCAGGTAATCTAGAATACCCGTCATGGCCGACGACCTGTTGCGCTTCCGCCCGGAATTCCCCATTCTTGAGCGCACCACCTACATGATCAGCAATTCGCTGGGAGCGATGCCGCGCGGCGTGGAAGACGCGCTGCATCATTACGCCGAGATCTGGAACACGCGTGGCGTGCGCGCCTGGGAAGAAGAATGGTGGATGCTGGCGGCGCAAGTGGGCGAGGAAATCGGCGGCCTGATGAACGCGCCCAGGGGCTCGGTCGCGTGCCTGCAGAACGTCACCACCTGCGAGGCCACCGTCGCTTCGTGCCTTGATTTCAGCGGACGCCGCAACAAGGTGGTTTACACCGACCTGAACTTTCCCTCGATCATGTATTTCTGGGAGGCGCAGCGCGCACGCGGAGCTCGCGTGGCGATGGTGCTCAATGACGACGCGGTCCACGTGAACACCGCGCGCCTGCTCGATGCCATCGATGAAGAGACGCTGATCGTCCCCATCTCGCATGTGATTTTTCGCAGCGCCTTCATCCAGGATGTCGCGGCCATCGTCGAGAAGGCCCACCGCGTAGGCGCCTACGTGCTGCTGGATTCGTTTCAGGCGCTGGGCACGGTTCCGTTTGACGTGCAGCAGCTCAATGTCGATTTCTGCACTGGTGGCGCGCTCAAGTGGCTTTGTGGCGGACCGGGAACGGCCTATCTCTACGTGCGTCCCGACCTGGCGAAGAAACTCCAACCTAGCTTCACCGGATGGACGGGTCACAGCAATCCTTTTGGCTTCGAGATCGGACCCAACCGCTACACCGATTCCATCTATCGCTTCACGCAAGGGACTCCCAACATTCCTGCGCTGCACGCGGCTCGTCCGGGATTGAAGATCATTGCCGAAGCTGGCATCGAAACCATCCGCGAAAAGTCCATGCGGCAGACAGCGCTGCTGATCGAGATGGCAGACCGTCGTGGCTGGTGCGTGAACACTCCGCGCGATGCCGAGCGCCGCGGCGGGACTGTGTCGGTCGACATGCCGGACGCGGAACGGGTTTGCACCGAGCTGCTGAAACGCGATGTGTTGGTTGACTACCGACCCAAGGCGGGAGTTCGCTTCTCCCCGCATTTCTACAACACGGACGAGGAATTGACGAGGGCGATCGAAAGCGTCGATGAAATACTAAGCGGCCTGAGAATCCCTGCTCACTGAGGTCACGGATTCGAGAAGTTGGCCGTTACAATCGCCACCGACCTCGGGTTTAGTAACCAGGTATGTACAGCCACCATTGACATTCGCCTTTTCTTCGCTAACAATGGTGATGGAGGCCCAGTCTGCGTATGGCTCTCACCCGCCGCCAAAAACAGGTGTACGACTTTCTCGCCCGCTTCGTGGAGGAACACGGCTATTCGCCGTCGTTTGAAGAGATCGGCGATGGACTCGGTCTCAGTTCGCTGGCCACCGTCCACAAGCACGTCAGCAATCTGGAAGAGAAAGGGCTGCTCAAGCGCGACTACAACCGCAGCCGCTCGATCGACCTGCTGAAGCCGCGCGGGCGCATGAAGCAGGCGCTGGCGGGAGCTGCGGCAGCTGTCGCTGCCAATGGGCTGACGCTGCCACTGATGGGACGCATCGCCGCGGGCCGTCCGCTCGAGGCGATGGAAAATCCGGAGACCATTTCACTGGCGGACTTTACGCGCTCCAAAGATGTTTACGTGCTGCAGGTGACCGGCGAAAGCATGCAGGACGAGCACATCGTCAACGGCGACTACGTGCTGGTGGAGAAAACCAATACCGCGCGCGATGGCGAGATCGTAGTGGCGCTGGTCAACGGCTCCGACGCCACCCTGAAGCGCATGTTCAGGGAAGGCGACAAGATCCGGCTGCAACCGTCGAATTCGACCATGGCGCCGATCATGGTGCCGGCTGCGACGGTGCAAATCCAGGGCCGCGTCATCGGAGTGTTGCGCAAGTATTGAAGAGATGGCGGCGTACCAACAGTGCCTATCGTTTGCCGTGCTGGTTCTGCGATAAAATCTTGCAGTGAATACGTCGTTGTTGCATCGCACCGTAGCTAAGCGTCCTGACCGCGTTCGACTGCAGGGGCGCATCCTATTCCTCACCGAAGATCCTGAACTCATCAAGCGGCAACTGGCGGGGGAAGACCTGCCGTGGGACACGCGGCATCCGGAACGCAATCCCAAGCTGCGGGACGATATCTCGACCGACGAGATCACACCGGCGCATATCTGCTTCTTCTTCGACGAAACGCTGGGGGAATTTCCCTACACGGGCTTGAAGTGCGGCAGTGAAACCCCCGTCAAGCGTGGCGACGTGAAGCGCGGCGGGTTTGTGTGCTGCGTCAGCGGCAAGCGCCGCGGCAAAGGATCGAGCCGCGAACAGTCACCTTATGCCGAGATGGCAGCCGGCCTTAAGCTGGTGATCGCCGAAAATATCGAGCGAATCTATAAACAGAACTGCCAGAACCTGGGGCTGTTGGCCGCAACCGATTTCAGCCTGATCGACAGGATCCGCGACGGCCAGGAAATCGAGTTGCGTGAGTTCACCGACGGTGAAGATGAAATCACCCGGCAAGTCATCGAGTATGGCGGACTATTTCCCTTCAACGTGGCGCGTCTGCAGGGCAAGGTATTTCTGCCGCCGATTGTTACCAAGCCCCGTCCGATGACGATTGCGGAGAAGATTTTCGCGCGCCACATGGTGCACGGCGCCAATCAGGTGGGCGTCGAAGCGGTGAAGCCCGGAGACACCGGCTTCGCGCGGACCGATCTGCGTTTCAGCCACGAATACGTTACGCCGATGGCGGCGATTTTTTACGAGCACTACCTGGGCAAGGACGAGCCGGTCAACGACGCCAGCTCGATCCTATTCTTCCGTGACCACCTCACGTTTCTCGACGAAGTGCTGTCTGAAGAGAAGCGCAAGATGGGCTTGCTCGACCTGGCAACCCAGTTGAAGCTGAAGCAGGAAGACTTCGCGAAATCGCGCGGCATCAAGCTGCACGGCGATTTGCCCGACCGCAAGGGATCAGAAGGGATCTGCCACTCGATTGTCACCGAAAGCTATGCGCTCCCGGGCCAGCTCAATGTTGGTTCCGATTCGCATACGCCGCATGCCGGCGCCATGGGTTGCGTTGCGTTTGGCATCGGGACTACGGACGTTTTCAACTCGTGGTTCACGAAAGACGTTCGGGTCAAGGTCCCAGAGTCGGTGAAGGTCATCGTTCGCGGCAAGCGGCGCGAGAATGTGACGGCCAAAGATTTCATACTCAAGCTGCTCTCGCTGGAGTACATTCGGCACGGCAAGGCGCTGGCGAAAGTCATTGAGTATTCCGGAGACGCGATCGAGGCGCTGGGAGTGGACGAGCGCGCCACCATGACCAACATGGCGGCCGAGATTGGCGGCTTCACGGGCATTGTTGCGCCAGACCAGAAGGTGGTTGAGTTCCTGACCGAGCGGCGCGGCATGAGCCGCAACGAGGCCGAGACGCTGATCGAGGGCCTGCAAAGCGATCCGGATGCGCATTACGCGCACGTGATGGAACTGGATGCCAACGACATTTATCCCATGGTGGCGACACCTGGCGATCCGGGCAATGGCAAGTTCGTGCGCGAGCTGAATACGCCGGTCCCGGTGGAGATCGCATACGGAGGCACCTGCACCGCCGGCAAGAATGAAGATATGGATATGTACGCGCAGGTGCTGAGCGCGGCGCTGCAACAAGGACGACGGGTGGCGGAGACCTGCAAGTTCTACATCCAGTTTGGGTCGCAGGAGACGCGCGAATATTGCGTGCGTAAAGGGTATCTGGAGATCTTCGAGAAAGCCGGAGTGCAGGTGATCGAACCGAGTTGCGGAGCTTGCATCAATGCCGGTCCGGGGGTTTCGACGCGTCCCGACCAGGTGGTGATCAGCGCGCAGAACCGCAATTTTCCCGGACGGAGCGGGCCCGGTTTGATGTACCTGGCAAGTCCGCTGACGGTAGCCGCAAGCGCAGTCGCAGGCTACATCGTGGAGTACGAACCGGCGGGCCAGCGCGAACCCGTCGCAGTTGCTTAGTAGTTCAGCCTCAGCGGTCAACCGTCATCGCTCTACGGGACACGGACAAGGGTCGATTGCCGCGCAGCACCGCGGTTTTTTGATAAAATCAGGCTTCCATTCCGATTTAGAATCGCCGACATCGGAACAGCTCAGGGGAGATACAGTTTTATGGCCTATGTGATTGCGGAACCATGTATTGGCACGAAGGACACAGCTTGCGTCGATGCCTGCCCGGTGGATTGCATCCATCCCAAGAAAGACAGCGAAAAATTTGCCACCGAGGAGATGCTGTACATCGATCCGGTCGAATGCATCGATTGCGGAGCGTGCGTACCGGTGTGCCCGGTTTCGGCGATCTTCGCCCTGGATGACTTGCCAGAGAAGTGGAAAGAGTATACCGAGCGTAACGCCAAATACTTCGGCCGCTAAGATCTTCTGTCGTATGCGAAAGGGCACACCGCGCGTGTGCCCTTTTTCGTTTAGGGATACATCGGGCGCACACTTTTACTTAACCCGGCGCACCCCTGCGTTATAGCGCAGCGCAGAGACTGTGACAGTGCATAAAATCGGTGGCGCAGGGACTGGTTCTAGAGGAGGTGCTTTATCCGCTCGATCAGAACATCGGGAGGATCGCCCTTGGTGATGAACGCGTCGGCCAGCTCGAGCGCCTCGGGAGGAAGGGAAAAGTACGCGGAAAGGAACACGATGGGAATACCGGGCCGGCGGCGGCGCATTTCCGAAGCCACCTCCCCGCCATTCAAGTCGGGCATGTAGTAATCCAGCACCACGAGATCAACCGGGTTCTCGTCGAAAACTTTGAGTCCTTCCGGGCCATTACTGGCGGTCAGCACTGCATAGCCGCGGCTCTCCAACATGATCTTGCGGACACGCAGACCGATCTTCTCGTCGTCGACGCACAACACGGTCTTCGGACGCATCGAGTCTATCCTCGTAACCGGCTCGCGTTCAGCCTCGGATTTCAATAATGCCGGAGCAGACATCGTTTATGGCCGCTCCGCACCCCAAAATTCATGCGGAGAAAGACGGCGAATTAGAAGTGGCTGCCTGATTTGTACTGTACCCGGGCTATCTTTGACCATAGTCAAAATGTCGTAGGAAGGTGCCAGGGAGGTCGTTGACCGCGCGAAAAAGCACGTGTTACCGTACTTGGTTACACTATCCTGCGTCGCGCCCGTAGTGCGCCGAAGGGACGTGTTTTGCCTCCCGAACCCCAGTCCACCACGACTATCCGCAAGACCGCCTTGAACGCCGTCCACCGCCAGTTAGGGGCGAAAATGGTCGATTTCAGTGGCTGGGATATGCCTGTCGAGTACCCCAAGTGGGGCGGCCTAATGAAGGAGCATCTTGCGGTCCGCACCGGCGTAGGTGTCTTTGATGTCAGTCACATGGGTGATATCCGGGTGCATGGGCTACAAGCGCTGGCGGCGGTCCAGCACATCACTATGAACGACTCCTCTAAACTGACTCATGGTCAGTGCCAGTATTCGGCGATGTTGTATCCCGAGGGGACATTCGTGGACGACGTGATTGTCCATCGCCTGGGAGAGAGCGATTTCCTGTTGGTGATTAACGCCGGGACCCGTGAAAAAGACGTGAATTGGGTGACCGAAAATACCCGGCGGTTTGACTGTGCTGTCGAGCATCTCAGCGACGATTACACGCAAATTGCCATTCAGGGACCTAAGGGCGCGGCAACCCTGCAGAAACTGACCGACGCAGACTTGTCGCAGGTGAAGTTTTACTGGTTCACGCATGGGAAGGTATGCGGGTTGCCCAACACGCTGATCGCGCGTACCGGATACACCGCTGAAGACGGTTTCGAAATCTATATACCGTCGGACGAAGCAACCAGCGCGAGGGTGTGGAACGAAGTGATGCAAGCCGGCGAGGAATTCGGCATCGTGCCGTGCGGGCTGGGCGCGCGCAACACGCTGCGGCTGGAAGGCGCGCTGTCGTTGTATGGACATGAGATTTCCGAGAGCATCAACGTATGGGAAGCACGCCTCGACCGTTTCCTCAAGATGGAGAAAGGCGACTTTATCGGTCGACAAGCCTTGGAGCGGGCAAAGGCATCTGGTATTAAGCGGACGCTGGTGGGCCTGGAGTCGGTGGAGCGGGGCATTCCGCGAGACGGGTACAAGGTCCTCGATCTAGGCGGGAAAGAGATTGGCGATGTGACCAGCGGTTCTTACGCGCCTTTCCTGAAAACGAACGTGGCACTGGCCTATGTGCCGTGCGAGTTTTCGGCAATCGACACTGAAGTTGCAGTGGAAATCCGCAACCAGCCGGTGAAGTGCAAGGTGGTTTCAATACCGTTTTACAAGCGCCCTAAGAAGCAGTCATAACATTTAACATTCGTTGAAGTTTATTCGGACCTCGCCGATGCGCGGCGCGCAGTGCTGAGGAGAAAATCAAAATGACTTATCCCGCTGAATACAAGTACACCAAAGAGCACGAGTGGCTGAAAGTGGACGGCAATGCCGGCACCATCGGCATCACGGACCACGCGCAGAATTCTTTGGGCGATATCGTGTTTGTCGACTTGCCAAAGGTCGGTGCCGAAATTACCGCCGGACAGACATTTGGCTCGGTGGAGTCGGTGAAGGCCGTGTCGGACCTCTATGCGCCCGTATCCGGCACCGTCACCGAGATCAACGAAGCCCTCAACACTTCGCCGGAGCAGGTGAACAAGGATGCTCACGGAGCGTGGATGATCAAGGTCATCCTGAAGAATCCGGCGGAGGCGGACGGATTGCTCTCCGCTGCCGATTACGAGAAGTTTGCGGCGGAAGAGGGCAGCCACTAAAGAGTTGACGCCGGAGCTTCGCCGGATGAACTATTTCAGATAGCAGGTACCTATGGAATTCAGCAGCTTTGAAGAGTTCTGGGCGGCGCTGGGGCGACTCTACGACGAGACCTTAGAGATCAAGGAGTCCATTAAGCAGTCGCGCTTGGCGGCTGAAAAAGACCGCGAGCTAATGCGCGCGCAGGGCGAACTGATGCAGGTGCAGGGCAAGTCGATAGGTGACCTCGCGGAAGCCACACAGCGCTTGCTTACCGCCGTAGAGAAGCATCAACTGGTCGTCGAATCACACGAGCGTCGTCTCGACCGCACGGAAGTTACTGTAGAAGCAATTCTGGAAGACCTGCGCCGCCATCGAGAGCAGCGCCCGTCACAATAACCTCATCGTTGTATTACTCAGGAAATCCATAACCACCCATGCGCTATCTTCCCAAATCACAATCAGACCGCGAGGAAATGCTGAAGGACATCGGGGTGAAGTCGGTCGACGACTTGTTCGCCGCCATCCCAGCAGAATACCGGCTCACCGGCGACCTCAAGATTCCACGCTCGTATGCGGAAAGCGAAATTGTCGAATTCTTCCGCGAGCGGGCCACCGAGAACGGCCAGGGCTACGCGACGTTTCTCGGGGCCGGGGCCTACTCGCACTACCGGCCGGTCGTGATCGACTCACTGGTCTCGCGTGGCGAGTTTTTCACGGCTTACACACCTTATCAGCCGGAAATCGCACAAGGCACGCTGCAATCCATCTTCGAGTTTCAGTCGATGATCTGCGAGCTGACCGGCATGGATGTGGCGAATGCCTCCATGTACGATGGCTCGACCGCGGCCGCTGAAGGCTTGATGATGGCGGTCCGCGTTACCGGTCGCCACAAGTCTGTGATCGCCACCAGCGTTCACCCGGAGTATCGCGAGGTCATCACCACCTATGCGCGTCACCAGGGAATGCCGCTGGCGACGGTGGGCTACGGCAAGAATGGGCGCGTCGATCTCGAAGCGCTCGACAAGGCTGTGGACAGCGAAACCGCAGGCGTGCTCATCCAGTCGCCGAACTTCTTTGGCACGATCGAAGACGTTGCTGCGGTCGCCGACCTTGTCCACAAGAAGGGCGCGATGCTGGTCGTCTCTATTGCCGAGGCGGTGTCGTTGGGCATCGTGAAGCCACCGGCGGAGGCCGACATCGTCAGCCTGGAGGCGCAGTCGTTTGGCGTACCACTGGGCTTCGGTGGGCCCTACTGCGGAGTGATGGCGACGCGCGATAGATTCGTACGCCAGATGCCCGGGCGTCTGGTGGGCGAGACCACCGACCGCAACGGCAAGCGCGGATTCGTGCTGACACTCTCCACCCGCGAACAGCATATCCGGCGCGAGAAGGCGACCTCAAACATCTGCACCAACCAGGCGCTGGTCGCGTTGATGTGCAACATCTTTATGACCATCTACGGGCGCCAGGGCATGAAAGAACTGGCGCAGCACAATCTGGCGAAGGCGCACTACGCGGCGGAACAATTCAAGAAGAACGGTGCCAGGCTGGTGTTCGACGGCGCGCCATTCTTCAACGAGTTCGTGATCCGGACGAGTGGCGACCCGCGCATCATCAACGACAAGCTGCTGGAGCAGAAGATCATCGGCGGATTTCTGCTCAAGAAGTTTTACCCCGAACTGGGCAACGCTTCGCTCTGGTGCTGCACGGAGACAACGACTAGAGCCTCGATCGACGCAGCTGCGAAAGAGGTGGCGTAATGGGTATCAACGACAAGATCAAGAAGGCCACCACGCACATCAGCCAGAACGAGGGGCTGATCTTCGAAAAGTCGTCTCCGGGCAAGAAGGCCTACAAGTTGCCGCCGCTCGATGTACCTGCGGTGGATGCCGCGGAGTTGCTGGGCGATTTGACGCGCGAGGACCTCGGCCAGATGCCGGAGGTGAGCGAAATCGAGATCATCCGCCACTTCACCCGCATTTCCACCTGGAATTACGCGGTAGACCATGGCATGTATCCGCTGGGCTCCTGCACCATGAAGTACAACGCGCGCGTCAACGAGACCGTAGCCCGGCTGACGGGACTGGCGGAAGCGCATCCGTATCAACCCGAGCGAATTTCGCAGGGCGCGCTGCGCATCATCAAGATGCTCAGCGATCAGCTCATCGAAATCACCGGCATGGATGCCATCACGCTACAGCCGGCGGCAGGTGCGCATGGCGAGCTGACGGGAATTCTGCTGGTACGCGCCTATCTCGAGTCACAGGGCAATCCGCGCAAGAAAATCCTGGTTCCGGATTCGGCGCACGGAACCAATCCGGCAACGGCGGCGATGTGCGGCTATGCTGTGGAGAACTTGAAGTCGAACGCTGCCGGCATGGTGGACATGGCGTCGCTCGAAGCCCAGGTCAACGAAGATGTTGCGGCGTTGATGCTCACGAATCCCAACACGCTGGGGGTGTTCGAACAAGAGATCCACAAAATCGCCGACGTGCTCCACGCCAAGGGCGCGCTGATGTATATGGACGGAGCCAACATGAACGCGCTGGTGGGGAAGGTGCGTCCGGGAGACTTCGGGGCCGACGTGATGCACCTCAACCTGCATAAGACGTTCTCGACGCCGCACGGCGGAGGCGGTCCGGGCTCAGGTCCCGTCGCCTGCAAGAAGATGCTGGAGCCATTCCTGCCGACGCCGGTGGTCATTACCAAGCCCGACGGCTCGTTGGGCTTCGACTACAACCGGCCGCAGTCCATCGGTCGGGTACGCATGTTCTACGGAAACTTCGGAATGTTTGTCCGCGCACTGGCGTACATCATGGCCAACGGACCGGAAGGCTTACGGCAGACCACCGAAGACGCCGTGCTCAACGCCAACTACATTCGCAAGCATCTGCAAGGGTTGTACGAATTGCCCTACGACACGCCCACCATGCACGAGGTGGTCTTCAGCGACCGCATTCAGGCGCGCAAGGGCATCAAGACGGGAGACATCGCTAAACGGCTGATTGATTACGGATTCCATCCCTACACTGTGAGCTTCCCGCTGGTGGTGCCGGGCGCGCTGATGATCGAGCCGACCGAGAGCGAATCGAAGGAAGAACTTGACCAGTTCATCGACGCCATGAAGGCCGTCGCCGAAGAAGCCGAGAACTCGCCGGAGATCATCGCCGACGCGCCGCACAACACGCGCGTCTCGCGCATGGACGAAACCGCCGCCGCGCGCAAGCCGGTGCTGCGATGGAAGCCGCAGGTAAAAGAGGCAGAATTGGTGACCAAGTAGCGGGCTGACAGCCCGTCACCAGAAATTAAACGGCGGGCCCAATGGGTCCGCCTCTAAACTTGTCGGTTGAATCGAGCTATTTGGCTGCGACGGCCTTGACTCGCTTGCTGAGGCGGGCTTTGTAGCGGCTGGCGGTGTTCTTGTGCAGAACGCCCTTCTGGACGCCCTTGTCCACGACGGACGCGGTGGCGCTGTACGCTTTCTGGGCTTCAGCCTTCTCGCCCTTGGCAATGGCTTCGCGCAAGGAGCGCAAGGCGCTGCGTAGGCGGGATTTATTGGCGCGGTTCTGCGTCGTCTTCTTTGCTGTCTGACGGGCGCGCTTCAGCGCCGAGTAGTGGTCTGCCATAACTGTTCTATATTCCTCTAGTAGAAATCTCGACGTAAGCCGAATACCTGATTTTACAGGAGGATACCCGAAATGGGCAAACGGGGCCGCTCCTCTGTAACACAGCAGGTCCATTCGACTCGGGCGCGGATCGATTGCTGCGTCCTCGATCGCGATGACAGGCGGGAGTATGGGTGCTTCTTTTCTCCAGCCACGCCATCTAACAAAGTTGTGAGGCGGCTCTGAGCTGCAGAGAATGCATCACGGGCGACACGGTTTTTGAGGCGAACGGCATTGACGCCGTTTCGATTCGAGGTTACGCTTAGCGGCAATGGTATTCATTCGCTTCGGCGAACAATCCGGGTGTACTTCCTTTTTTCGACCCCAAGAAATTCTTGCGCAACCAATTGTCAGACCGGAAACACCGGTTTGGCGGGACAACCACGCTTGAACCCACCGGGCCTCAGGAGGCTAACTACCGACCCTAAATGAAGACCAACATCGAGATCAGCCCAAACATCGAGACCCTCTTTGGCACGCGCGATGAAAATCTGCGCCTGCTCGAAGATGGCCTGAACGTTGTCATCGGAATGCGTCCGGACTCCATCGAGATCGAGGGAGCTCCGAACGATGTCGCCCGCGCCGGACAAGTGTTTGCCGACTATCAGCACCTGCTGCGCAACGGTTTCACTTTCGTGAACGGTGATCTTGGCGCCATGCTGAAGGTCCTGACGGCCGACGGCACGGCCACCTTGCGCGGCTTGGCGGAAGCAGGCAAACAACGCTCGTTTGGCAAGCGCACAGTGCAGCCCAAGAGCATTAATCAGCGTCGGTATCTCGAGGCCATTGAGAAGAACGACATGGTCTTCGGAGTCGGCCCGGCGGGTACTGGCAAGACTTATCTTGCGGTTGCCATGGGGATCTCGGCGCTCATGTCGAAGCGAGTGAACCGCATTGTACTGGCGCGTCCGGCAGTCGAGGCGGGCGAACGGCTGGGTTTCCTGCCGGGAACTCTGCAGGAGAAGGTCGATCCCTATTTGCGCCCGTTGTATGACGCGCTGTACGACATGCTCGATCCCGACAAGGTCGATCGCTATCTGGAGAAGAACGTCATCGAGATCGCTCCGATTGCGTTCATGCGCGGCCGCACTCTCAACGATGCGTTCGTGATCCTGGACGAGGCGCAGAACACCACCTCGGAACAGATGAAGATGTTTGTCACCCGCCTGGGATTCAACTCCAAGGCGGTGATCACGGGCGACATTACGCAGATCGATTTGCCCAGTGCCAGCCGCAGCGGACTGGTCGAAGCGGCCGAAATCTTGAAGAACGTCGAGGGAATTCGCTTCTGCTACTTTGACGAGGGCGACGTAGTGCGCCATCACCTGGTGCAGCGCATCGTCCGGGCGTATGAGGATTACAAGGGACGCAACGAGCAACTTTCACTCTCGCTCGACATCAGGGGTAGCAACGGTTTCGCAGCACCGCGGGCCGACAATGGGTGCAACTACACTACCAGCGTTGACCGTGAAGTTCCATTGGCGGAAGTCCCGTCGGTCGTGGATTCGGGGACGGGGAATCGCATTTCCGAGTAAAAGCTTGCTACCATATTGTGGGAGGGCCGAGCGCCCTCCCATTTGTTCTTGAACGGAAGTGAGCAATCTGGAGCGACCATCGAAGGAAACCAGCGCGCGGGCCCTCAGCCTGTTTGCGACCAAGGCGCAGCACGCGCTCGGAATACCCGGCGAGGTGAACATTTACGTCACCTCAAGCCGCGAAATGCAGGACTTGAACCGCTGTTATCGCCGAAAGAACAAGCCCACCGACGTGTTGTCGTTCCCGTCGGGTGTGCCGGGAATTGCTGGCGACATCGCGATCTCCCTCGAGATTGCGGCTGCCAATGCGGCTGACATCGGACATTCGCTGGCCACCGAAGTGAAGGTCCTCATCCTTCATGGACTGTTGCATCTGGCGGGCTATGATCACGAAAAAGACAACGGCGAAATGCTGGCGCGCGAGACCGTTTTGCGGCAAGACCTGAAGCTCCCCGTCGGGCTGATCGAGCGTGCCCGGGAAGCTTCATCCAAAGCCGCGGAAGCGGCGCGAAAGCCAAAGGCCGCGCCGAAGAAGGCCGCTGCCGCGCGATCCGCAACGCCTCGCAGACAGGGCGGAGCGAGCCAACGCAAGGTTGGTTTGGCGAAGAGAGCTGCATCGGGCAAGACTCGCCAGCCCGGAGGCAGTCGCGCATGAACCTTCCGTTATTCATCCTTCTGCTTTTTCTGCTGGCGGTGCTGGCGCTAGTCTCCTACGTCAACCGCCTGCACCACGAGATGGGCAAATTTCTGTCGCGGGAATTTCAGGAAAACATTGAAGCGTATGAGCAGACGGTCGAACCGCGCCTGGGTTTCACGAGAGAGCGGACATCACTCTCCATGGCAGTGCTGACGCAGATCTGCATGGCTTCCATCGGAGTTCTCATTGGCTACGTGCTGTTCAAGGACTCCGGCTGGGTCGGGCTCGATCTGGTGCAGGCCGCGGTCAGCCTCATTTTCATCATTGTGATCTTCAACCGTTTGCTTCCACACATCTTCTTTGTGCGCACCAAGGGCGAGTGGCTGGCAAAGTTCGTCCCGGTGTTGCGGATACTTATCTACCTTGCGGTACCGGTCACAATGATCCTGGGCTTTGCGCTCTCGGTGGCGACGCTTTCGAAAGAGCATGCAGAAAAGGAGCCGGAGCATCCATCTGAGGCCGTGGACGCGCTGATTGAGGCCGGGCAGGAAGAGGGCATACTTGAGGAGAGCGACCGCGATCTGATCCAATCGGTGGTCGAATTCGGCGATAAGACGGTGCGCGAGGTGATGACGCCGCGGCCGGAAATTGTTGCGGTGCCGATCACGATGACCATCGCCGAGTTCACAGAGATGCTGAACAAGTACCCCTACTCGCGTATACCGGTTTACGAAGGCGACATCGATCACATCAAGGGGATCATGTACACCAAAGACCTGTTGCAGGTACCCGACACCGAAGCCGGCAAGACGACGGTAAGCGACTTGATGAAGACCGATGTTTACTTCGTTCCCGAAACCAAGCTGGGCAGCGAGCTGCTGCGCGAGATGCAGCAGGACAATATCCGCCTGGCAATTGTCGCCGATGAATACGGTGGCGTCGCCGGACTGGTGACGATCGAGGACCTGGTCGAAGAGATTGTGGGAGAGATACGCGACGAGCACGAGAAGTCGGACATCGTGAAGGAGAGCGATACTTCCTACATCTTCAACGGCAACACCGATCTCGACCTGCTGGAGAAAGTGCTGGGCGGCGCACGGCAGGATGAGAAAGAGGCGACTACAATCGGCGGGCTGGTGAGCGAACTGGCTGGCCGCATCCCTGCGGCGGGCGAAGTCTTCGAAGACAATGGTTTGCGTTTTGAGGTGCTGGACTCAACCGAGCGCCGTGTCGAGCGTGTGCGTGTTAGTCTCCAAAATGTCTCTGCTCCCAAGCAGATTCGAGCCTGACATGGCATTCCGCTCCGGATTCATTTCCATCATCGGGCGTCCG
>Ga0209039_10001571_pt1 | contig 20978 bp, 17 predicted proteins | sample BogFormECP12_OM1_FD_188238 | JGI IMG/M metagenome (GOLD analysis project Ga0209039, IMG submission 188238) | Bog forest soil microbial communities from Calvert Island, British Columbia, Canada - ECP12_OM1 (SPAdes) (version 2) | ecosystem: Environmental > Aquatic > Freshwater > Wetlands > Bog ...
TTCACCGCCGTATTGCCGAGCTTTGCAGGACGAGTAATGCAGAAAGAACTAGACTCACTCACCAAAGTGTTAGAAAATCCGGCAAAACCATGCGTATTCATACTCGGGGGAGCCAAAGCAGACGATTCACTCGAAATCTCCAAGTACGTTCTGGACAAACAGATAGCCGACTACGTCCTCACAGGAGGAGTCGTAGGTCAAGTATTCCTTGCCGCTCAAGATGTAAACCTTGGCAAACCGAACATGGACTATCTTGAACAGAAAGATCTAATGGCTTTCCTGCCGGACATAAAGATCCTCATTCAGAAATACCCTGACAAGATTAAAACTCCACAGGACCTCGCCGTGGAAGTTGCAGGAAAAAGAAAAGAGATAACTATCACAGAATTGCCCACGCTCTACCCGATTGAGGATATCGGTGCAAAAACAGTTGGCGAGTACGCTGAAATAATAAGGAGCGCGAAATCAATCGTCATCAGCGGACCCATGGGAGTATATGAAAACGAAGAATTCAGCTTCGGAACAAAAAGAATCCTCGAAGAAATCGCAAACTCCAAGGCATTTTCTCTTGCTGGAGGAGGGCACACAATCTCAGCCATAGAAGAATTCGGACTGACTAAGAGAATATCGTACATCAGCACAGGCGGTGGGGCACTAATGGAGTTTCTGATGGGAAAGAAACTCCCAGGCGTCGCTGCTTTGGAAGCAGCAGCAACTAGAACAACTCACCTTCCCTCACTATTCCAGCCTCATCCCCCCAACTTCCCTTCATAAACAACTCATTTAGTGAAAGTGAAAATGACTGATGGCTGACTTCCTTTCAGCTCTAGCGCCCACTCGAGTTTCGATTTTAGCAGATTTTCGTTCGCACAAGAGCTGAGGTCCCCGACTAATCTATCACGTGCATTTAGCGTTCTTAGAGCAAACTGAGAAGTATCTAACAATCCTTTAAATTCTAAATGAAAGATATGCAGTAGAAGTGGCGAAGGCTAGAAAGAAATGTCGTATGTTTTCAACATTCCCTTTCATGAAAATCAGAAGCTGAAACACGTCATTGAAGAAGTGAAGAAAGACGTGAAACTGCAGACTCTGTGGAGATGCGCAAACGTCATGGCCATTGACCGTATGGGCTACACCGACCACGGTCCTACACACGTCAAAATCGTGTCCAATATAGCCCTCAAGATCCTGAGAATCCTAGTTGACAAAAAAGTCGTGCCCAGTATCGTCAAGAACTACAGCATGAAGATTGAAGACTCAGAAGTAGTCGTCGTCTTGGGCTCAATCTTCCATGACCTTGGTATGACCGTCATGAGAGAAGGGCACGCATTCTACGGCGCGCTTCTCGCTTCACAACTCATAGAGAAATACCTTCAAGCAATCTACACTGAAGAGGAACGGACAATCATACTGTCCGAAGTACTTCACTGCATAGTAGCCCATGAAGACCCAATTAAACCATTAACCGTCGAAGCAGGCATTGTCCGCATCGCTGACGCTTTGGACATGGAAGAAGGACGAGCACGAATACCTTTCAAATCTGGGAAAGTCGACATACACTCCGTCTCAGCCTTATCAATTGAAAAAGTGAACATACAAGAAGACGAACCTAAGCCAGTTACAATACGAATAACGATGTCCAATTCCGCTGGGGTTTTCCAGATAGATGAACTGTTAAAACCGAGAATCGAAAACTCTGGCTTACAGAATTACATTCACGTCGTCGCCGAAATTACTGGCGAAAGAGAAAGAAGGATAATAGACAAATTCGAAATATGACCTTCGCCTTCCGCCTATGGCTCCAAACACTTCTGGGGCAAACAACAAATAAACGATAAGTCCACCAAAGAACACAGGGGCAAAGGTTTGACGGATATCGTTCTTGTTTTCGAGGTTCATCAACCTCATAGGCTGAAGCGAGGCTTTTTCTGGGAGAGTCAGATGTTCAAGCGCCTCGATAAGAAAGAATTCTTTGACTATTACTTCGACGCTCTTGTCAACAAGGAGGTCTTCGAAAGAGCAAGCAAAAAATGCTATCTTCCATCAAATAGCATTCTGCTTCAACTCATCGACTTATACAGAGGAGAAAGAAAGAAGCCCAAATTTTCCTTCAGCCTTTCTGGCGTTTTTCTGGAACAATGCGAAAAGTTCAACAAAGACGTGCTTGAAACCTTCAAACAGCTCGCCCACACAGGGCAAGTTGAGTTCCTGAGCCAAACCTACTACCATTCGCTCGCAAGCCTCTATCCGAACAGAGAAGAATTCATCGAACAAGTGAAAATGCACCAGCAAACCATGAAAGACCTGTTGGACTATAAGTCCACAATATTCGAAAACACTGAATTACTCTACAACAACGCCGTCGCAAAAACCGTGGAAAAACTGGGCTATAAGGGAATCTTCACTGAAGGCGTGGAACGAATCCTCCACGGAAAATCTCCAAACTACCTCTACTCACCGAAGGATCTGAAGAAAATCAAGATTTTCCTGCGGAACTATAAATTGACAGATGACATCGGCTTCAGATTCTCTGCGAGATGGTGGAATGAGTGGCCACTCACTGCGGACAAATACGCGAGCTGGTTGTCAGCAAGCCCTGGCAACTGTATCAACATTTTCCCAGACTACGAAACCTTCGGAGAACACCACTGGCCAGAAACAGGCATACACGACTTTCTCAGGCACCTACCCTCAGAGATTCTGAAATGGTGGAATCTCCAGATGGCTACACCTTCCGAAGTGGCAGAGAAATACTCTTCCGCAGGAGAAATCGACGTTCCAGAACTCGGAGGCACTGTATCATGGGCAGATTTGGAGAGAGATGCAAGTTGTTGGCTCGGAAACACCATGCAATGGGCCTACTACACAACTCTACGCCGTTTGGAACCTCTCGTGAAAGAAACTCAAGACAAAGAATTCATTAAGACATGGAGGTACTTCCAGACAAGCGATCATCTCTACTACATGTTCACTGCCGGAGGTTCTTCTGGCGAAGTTCACTCCTACTTCAGCAACTTCAACACACCTATGGACGCCTTTGTTACTGCACAAGCCGCGATCCTTGACTTCGAGAGCAGAGTGAGACTCGCAGCCGTCGCGGCTGACGAACCATTTCTGTTCTACACAGGTATAGGAGAGAAATACTACGCGGGAAAGATGGTTTGGAGCATGGCAGGGTTCGCTCAGGCCCTGCGGGACGTACCGCTGAAATCCGTGGAATTCCACAACAACCGCGGCGACTTCGAAAAATGGGCTCAAAAATCTCTCCACGACAAAAACCTATCGGAACAACTGAAGAAGGAGAGGCTTTCAAAACTGATGGGCGAACCCCTAAGAGAAGCATTAATCAGAGACATGAAGGAAGCAAGGAACAGACTGACGGCTGCTTCTCGAGAGGCCACCAAATACTTCTGATTCGTACGCGCATGCCTTTATAAGAAAAACGAGCCAACACTATTCCTTTAGGTACTACAGGTGATTTAATGAGCGAACCACTTCCACTTTCAGAAAAGATTCTCCAAACGCTGCACAACCTTTGCGCAACCGCGCCTGACCTCGCTAGAAGAAGCGAGGAACTTTCACAGGTGCTCCAAATAGAATTAAACGAAGCAGAACGAATCCTAGATGACTACAAACGTCAAGGCTTCGCGGAAAGCTTCATCGACAACGAAGGAAAGAAAAGATATTACCTCACAGGGAGCGGAATAATAAAAATTTGCGCGATTTTCACGTAGTGAAACCGCGATGTACATAATCATATTTTCCTGGGAGTATCCACCAAGAATAGTAGGACAACTCGCAGACTACGTGAAAAGTCTCGCAGCTCAACTCGCAAGGAATAATGAAAAAACATGGGTTGTCACGTACCACGACTTCTTGACAGGAGAACAGCAGGAACCAGACGGCGTCAAAATCTCCAGAGTTTCCAACCCCGTCCATACGCACATCGGTGTCCTCACGTGGGTTCTAACATTAAACCAAGAGGTTGAGAGAGCAGCCGCGAACATTTACTACGGCTCGAACCAAAAAGTTGACATTATCGACGTCCACGACTGGCACTTCATTCCCGCTGCAGTCACGCTGAAAAAAGCATTAGCCGTCCCCTTCGTATATTCGGTGGAAAGCCTGGAAGAGCACAGGTCCCACGGCGCAAATTCCCCCTTCAACATGTCGATAAAGAGTCTTGAATGGCTGGGTACCTATGAAGCCGAAAAACTCCTCGTCAAATCTGAATGGATGCGCGACGAAATAGTCAGAATCTACAAAGTACCGCAGGAAAAAATCAAGGTGATTTCCACAGAGTCTCCAAATTGGATAAAAGAAATCCTAGAAGTTTACACTTACTCATCGACGGGAGGGATGCTTTGGGCAAAGAATTAGCCGTCATGATGCTCAGTTGGGAATTCCCGCCAAGAGTCATCGGCGGCATATCTCCACACATCTACAATCTCTCCAGAAACCTGGTGAAGAACGGCGTCAAAGTACACGTCGTCACATGCGATTTTCCAGGATCTCCTGCACATGAAACCCTCGAGGGCGTCGAAGTCCATCGAATAGACTCCTACCAGAATCCGGCACCCGACTTCGCAACGTGGGTTTACCTCATGAACGTCAACATGCAAAAAGAAGCCGCTGCAATCGCTCATGGCCTGAACGACGAAATAGACATCTTCCACGCTCATGACTGGCTAGTTGCAACAGCTGGAATCGGTCTGAAACATGTGTTTAGAAAACCCTTCTTTGCTACGATGCATTCCACGGAAATCGGTCGCAGAAACGGCATCCACACTGACTACGAAAGGATGATACATGAAACTGAAGCATGGTTAACCTACGAAGCTTGGAAAATCATATGTTGTAGCGATTACATGATATCACACGTACGCTGGGCCTTTGGGCTCCCACCAGACAAGCTCATCAAGGTTCCTAATGGCGTTAACCTCGAAGCATATTCTAACAAGGAGAAGGAATATCTCAGCAAGCTCAGAAACCGATTCGCTCTGCCAGAGGAAAAAATCGTACTCTTCGTTGGCAGACTAGTCCACGAGAAAGGAGCCCAAGTCTTGGTTAGCGCCGTACCCAGAGTGTTGGACAAGGTGAACGCTAAATTCATAATCGTAGGAAACGGCTACATGAAAGATCAACTCTCAGATCTGGCTCGTGGGATGGGTGTATCTCATAAGGTGATTTTCACAGGTTTTCTCGACGACGCAACTCTGAGGGGACTACAACAATGTGCAGATGTCTCGGTCGTTCCCTCTCTCTTTGAACCATTCGGCATAGTGGCACTCGAGGCCATGGCAGCAGGAAGCCCCGTCGTAGTTTCAGATACTGGTGGCCTGTCAGAAATCGTAGATCATGATGTGGACGGAGTCAAAATCTACCCAGGCAGCCCAGAATCCCTGTCTTGGGGAATAACTAGAGTTTTGACGGATGAAGAATATGCACGACATCTGAAAGCCAACGCCCACAAAAAAGTCGAAGAGAAGTACAACTGGAACACGATAGCTCAGCAAACAAAAGCAGTTTACGAGGCCGTCCTTAATGAGCACTCAAAGAGTTTCTGGGCTCAGAAAAGCTGAACTGAAGCGTTCTCAAGAGCCTAGGGATAGGTCAGCTTGATTGCTTTATGTTCACACGCATCCACGCATTTCATGCAGTAGATACACTCTGGATGGCTGAACTTTTCCCATGGCAAATCCAGTATGGGAACGCGCGTGGGGCACACTTGAACGCAGCGGCCGCATCCACCTTTCTCGCATTTGAATGGTTCCCTTTTCAACCCAATGAAGCTGAACCTGTTCATAATCGCCATTATGGCCCCATGAGGACAGAAGTACCTGCACCAACTGCGAGGCACATATACAACAAACGTCAACATAATCACCATTATGACCAACTGCGTCCAAACAAGTGCCGACAAGCTACCAATGTCACCCAATACATCTACACCGCTAGGTGAAACGAGTGACACAGAGAAATCATGCACCATCCGAGGCAGCGTTGCGAACAAAGTCTCCGATGGACTGATGGCAGTGAAGGGAGCGTAAGCAAAGACGCCCATTGAACTCGCATACCCAGCGCTTGAACCAGTCAACACCGAAATCGAAAAGGTGACTGAAATGAACAGCGTTATCGCCAACACAAAATATTTCACGTATATCAGAGACTCATGCGTTCTGACAGAGACGTCTGTTTGCTTGCGTCTGAAAAACCCCATGATATCCTGGATGAAACCAAACGGACATACCCATCCGCACATGGATTTTCCAATAAGAATGCCCACAATCAGAAACGATGCAAGTCCAATCCATGGAAAGACAACAACTGAATTCCAACCGCTCAACATTAGCTGAATAGCCGTGAAAGCATCGCCTACACTGTTTGCCTTAAATCCCCCAGTCCAAAGAACTGGAAACAACAAGGGCAAGACCCCGAGGCTGAAAACTATGGAGCTGAAGAAGATAAAGGACAGGAACTGGACGACTCTTCGGGGCGTGTTGTATTTAAGAAGCCTGCGTCTCAGTCCGTTCTCACTCAAACATTTCGCCTTCTTCATGCTCTAACGAAGGACTGAGTTATTTATTTTCCTATAACTTTAACCTTTCCAACCAGAAACACAAAAGAAGGCGGTGGCGTCCGGAAACGTGCACCATAGAACAATGAAATTCATTTATGACTTATTCAAGAATACTCTCATTTGGGTAACAAAGCTAACGTCGTTATCAACGTCTTCGATTTGGAGTTTGCAAAGCAAGTTTGAGTCTCGGCTAATGTCCTCAAGAATCTTCTTTTCGACAACATGGGCTCCAGATCTGAGAAAATCTTCAAGTCCCCTAGCGAACAATTCGATGTTGTCCCCGATTTCACTTCGCTTTAGACAATAATTGTGTTCCAGGTGCTTGAATATCAGAATGGTTGCTTCTCTCCCAAAAACTTGGTTGAGGACCTTATCAATTATTCCAACAACTGCGTCATTCTTGGATGTTTGCTGCTTTAACGTCTCCATTCGCCACCACTTTAATCATCGTTCATCTTACGACTTAATAAGTATTCTTGTAGACTTGTACATCATAGATACAACAAAAGCATGAAAGAACGCCTACTAAGTGAAGTCAGTAAGATTCAACTGTTGTACTCTGTTCTGCATAGCTTTGCCTTGAAGTTGCTCGTTGAGAACAAGCTGTCCATAGACCCCGTCATAACCGGGCACGACTTTAGCTCTGCCTTCTCTGACACGAGTTATTGCTTCGGCAACTTGTTCGTCCACGACTGAGCCAAGCTCGCTTTTCGAACGATCAATAAGGACGGAATATTCGTTTCCAAATCTCCCCACCAGCAAATTGTAGATGCCCCATACTTTCTCAGTGGATGGAGAGTCAACTCCCAAGACAGTGGCGATGATTTCTGAAAGTGGGAGCAAACGCTTAAACCCCACAGGTTTTTCGGGTTTGAAACCTACAGGTCGGTCAGCCAATTCCTCGACGCGTTGCTCCACACCTTTCGTGAGTTTTTTGCGGCACACGGGGCAAATATTGCCGAGCTTGGTTGCTTCAACTGGAGACAATGATACATTGCAGTTTCGATGGCCAGTCCAATGGTACTTTCCATATGCAGGATCTGTTTCAATCGTGAACTTGAAACGTTCTCTGTCTTTGGAACGTATAGTTTCCAGCATTTCGCTGTAGCTAGGTTTGCTGAATTCGAAGACGTTCGCTTCCCTTCCAATTCTCCACGGCCAGAAACTGTGGCAGTCGCTGTTTGAAAGGAGTGTGAACCTATCAAGCTTGCTTAGCCGCCAATTCATCGGCGGATCAGATGAAAGCCCCGTTTCCAATGCATAGATGTGTTTAGTCATGTCTTCATAGCATTCTTCAACTGTGTCGAAACCGCTGAAGGCGCCGAAAATGCTGAACCAAGGCGTCCACGCATGCGCTGGAAATACCATATTCTCTCTTGAAACTTCCATGACCTCTTCAACAAGATGAGCCGCATTGATGTTAAGTGTCGGTCTTCCGTCTGAAGCTAGGTTGCCATGTTTAGCAAGTCTATCATTAATTTGAGAAGCGGTTTCCAAGCTTGGTGTCAAAATGACATGGTGAACTTTTTTGATCTCACTCTTTACAGGAAAAATAGTGCTGACTTCGGTCGTGACCAGGAAATGGACGTTTGAATCTCTGTCTGAAGCGAATTTGTAAAGGCCCACGTCTGGTTCAGGTATCAGCGCTTCCCTCATTTCTTCAAACCATTTTGGATGTGTGAAATCCCCAGTTCCAACGATACTCAGACCTTTGACCTTCGAGAAACGATTTATTTCAGCGAGGCACATTCTGTCGCTAGTTGCTCTACTGTAGCGACTGTGTATGTGAAGATCAGCAATTACTCTCAAGCTTGTCAACCCTCATCATCTTTTGTAAGGTTCACAATAATTAGGTTATCTTCACGCGCACCTTGGACGACAAAAGCAACAGTAGAATCGAAACTTTAGGAATAATGTTACACGAGCCTTAAATTGAACTTTCAACAAAGAAGACTTCTGAAGCTTGAGAAGGTCTGTTGCTTGCCAGCTAAGAACGAACCAATATGGATTGCTAGAGACCTAGCTAAATGTAGTGGATGTAGAAAATGCGAGATAGCCTGCTCACTTTTCCATGAGAAATGCATATGGCCAGACGCTTCTAGGGTACGAGTTTTCATGCTTGTGCCGGGACTTGAATTTCCACATCTATGTGCTCAATGTGAGGATTATCCATGCGTAGAATCCTGTCCCACGAAAGCCCTTTCTGTTAGCAAGAAGACTGGGGCAGTGCTTGTCGACAATAAGACCTGTATCGCATGCGGACAGTGTATCGGGGCTTGTCCTGGAAGGGTTCCTCATATGCATCCAAGAGAGAAACGCATCATTATCTGCGATTTATGCAATGGGAACCCGCAATGCGTGAAGGTGTGCCAGGAAGGAAGCTGGAACGTACTCAAAACAGTAAAGCGGGGGGACGAGCCCTACAGGCTTTACGCGCGAAAGCCAGACGAGACAACAAGAGATTTGGCTGCTAAGATTTATGGAGAAGCAGGAGGAGAATACTTATGTTAAAGGGGTACGCAGGCAAGTTTCTAGATGTGGACCTTTCCAGTCAAGCTATCAAAGAAACAAGATTCAGCGATGAAATTCTGAGAGATTATTTAGGCGGCAGAGGATTGGCGACAAAGATCCTTTGGGACAGACTGGGGCCCAAATGGGAGACAGTAGATCCTCTGGGACCTGAAAACATACTCCTCTTACTGACAGGGCCATTGACGGGGTACTATCCTGGAGGAAGAACATGCGTCTCCGGCAAGTCACCGCAAAGCAACGGGGTCGTGGGTTCAACACTTTCGGGGGAATTCGGTGTTGAGTTGAGATGCGCGGGCTACGACGGTATAATAGTAACTGGAGAATCGGAAAAGCCTGTTTACTTGTTCCTCAAGGATTCAGATGTTGAACTAAGGGATGCGGGCGAAGTCTGGGGGAAGGATGGGAAACAGACAGTTTCCATGCTAACGAAGGAATGCCGAGGGCTCCTGAATACGCGGTACAAGAAATACGGCGAATGGAAGGAACCGGCGATGCTTTACGTTGGTCCAGCCGGAGAAAATAAAGTACGAACCGCTGTAGTTGGTTCGAAATGGGCTCATGCTGCAGGTTACGGAGGTTATGGAGCTGTTATGGGCTCAAAGAAACTGAAGGCTGTTGTTGCAAAGGGGACGGGGCCGTTGCCTGAGGTCGCAGATGTCCGAAGGGTCAAGAGGCTCATTGATACGGTGTGTAACGGTATCTACGAAGGGGAGCTCTGGAGACGATGGGGGACAGGAGCGGGTGGATATAACTTTGGAAACAAAAGCAGCTCTGAACCGATACGCAATTGGCAGGAGGAATGGCACGACGAGAAATCTTACGGAGTGGACAAATTTGAAAACAGACTCTGGATGAAACCCTATTGGGGCGACTTCGGCTGTCCAACCACTTGTCTCAAACTCGCTGTGGTAAAGAGCGGGCAATTTAAAGGAGCTATATCCGATAATCCGGACTATGAAATGCAAGCCTATTTGGGTCCAAACCTTGGAATATTCTCGCCAGAGGAAAACGTGTTCCTTTCTTCGCTTATCGACGATTTAGGTTTGTGCGGTATACAAACAGGCAATGTCATGGGATTTGCAGCCGAACTCTACCAAAATGGAATATTGACCAAGGATGATTTTGAAGGTTTAGAACCTAAATGGGGCGATGCAGAAGCCTTCGCCACGCTGGCCGAGAAAATAGCGTACCGAGAAGGTATGGGAAACACGCTGGCAGAGGGAACCTATCGTGCAGCATTGGCAATCGGAAAAAGAAAAAACATCGATTTGCTTCCCTACGCAATTCAAGCGAAAGGCATAAGCATCGGTGCCCACGGAATCCGTAGCGGACAAGACTTCCCCGACATAATATCCTACGCCTGCTCTGTGCAATGCGGAGACCACACTTCTTTGGCCAGTCTTCCACTTGACGGAGGAGGAGAAGTGATGGGGATATTCAGCGATTCAGGAGTGTTCTGCAGTTTCAATGGTTTCGGTGTTTCAAGAAGAATCAGATTCGACTTCTACAAGGCAGTCACTGGGGAGAACCTGACGAGAAAAGAATGGGCTTTCAACAGAGGCCTCAGAATCCTTCAGCTGCAAAGGATTATGCTGCTCTTGGGGGGTCCAGACTTGAAATGGAACCCGAAGATACACGATGATAACCCTCCGCGATTCTACGAGCCCTTGCCCAACGGGCCATATAAAGGGAAAACAGCCGATAGGGCCGCCGTTGAGGAGTACAAGAACCGCTATTACAGAGCAGTCGGCTGGGACAGGAACGGGATCCCCACTGCAAAAATATTGAAGAAACTTGGGCTTAGAGAAGTTGAGAAAGCCTTGGAAAGAATAAGCTACGACTAGATTATGTGTAGCTCTTTCCCTATCTTCTCGAATGCACCGATTGCAAAGTCCAAGTCTTTCCTTGTCAGAGCAGCGTTCATGATCGTCCGTATTCTTGCCTTATCCTTGGCCACCATTGGAAAAACTATCGGCAGGGCAAACACGCCTTCCTCAAAGAGGCGAGCGCTGAGTTTTTTGGCAATGCTGCTTTCGCCGACCATGATTGGCGTGATAGGTGTTTGGCTGTTTCCCGTGTTAAATCCCAGATCTTTCATTGCCTTCTTGAAGTATCTGGTGTGATCCCAAAGCGTCTTGACGTGCTGCGGTTCGGTCTCCAGAACATCGATGGCAGCAGTGCATGCGGCTGCTACTGCTGGAGGATGGGAGCCGCTGAGGAGCCATGTTCGAGACTTGTTGTAGGCAAAATTAGCCAGATCCCTTGAGCCTGACACGTGGCCACCGACAACGCCGAAGGCTTTCGAGAAAGTGCCCATTTCTACTTGGACCTTGTCGCGGCCGAGCTTGAAGTATGAAACTATGCCTCTTCCTCCTTCACCAAGGACGCCCTCACCATGGGCGTCGTCAACGTAAACCATAGCGCCGTGTTCCGCGGCTATCTTGGCTACTTGATCGAGAGGCGCAATGTCACCGTCCATCGAGAAGACACCATCCGTGATTATCAGAATCCTACGGTAGGGCGGCGAGTGCTTGTCAGCCTCGTCCATGACGCGTGCCAGATCCTCCACATTGGAGTGCTTGTATACCGCTCTTTCAGCATGGGCCAGTCTGACCCCGTCGATTATGCTGCCATGGTTTAGTTCATCGCTAACAATCAAATCCTCTTTGCCAACCAGTTGAGGAATTAGACCTGCGTTGGCAGCGAAGCCAGTCTGGTAGACCAGCGAAGCTTCTACATGTTTAAATTTTGCAAGTCTCTTTTCAAGTTCGACGTGGATATCCATTGTTCCTGCTATTGGACGGACTGAGCCTGATCCTGCTCCATGGGTCTTGACTGCTTCGATTGCAGCTTCTTTCAATCGTGGATGGTTGCTGAGCCCCAGATAATTGTTTGAGCAGAACATCAGCACTTTTTTTCCGTCGACATTACACCAGGGCGAGCTTGGCCCTTGAAGAACTCTTATCTTCCAGTCGAGAGAATTTTTTACCAAGTCCTCGTATTCCAATCTCAGAAACGATGTGGGATTCCGCACTTTCTCATACCTCTTTTTCCTTGTTTGACACGCTTTCTCTTAACTCTTTCTAACTTAAACAGCATTTTCTCATAGTTTTCCTTGAGCAAAGCGTTTCGACAGTTTCTCCATCATGTCCTTGGTCATCATGGCCAAGTCGTAGGCAGGTTTCCAGCCCCACTCATTTCGAGTGACACTGTCGTCAATGGACATGGGCCATGAATCTGCGATTTTCTGTCTAAAGTCGGGTTTATACTCGCATCTGAATTCTGGAATGTACTTCCTGATTTCAGCTGCCAATTCGCCTGCTGAAAAGCTGATTCCAGCCACGTTGTAACCGTCATGACGTTTAATCTTAGATGGATCGGTCTCCATCAAGTCCAGCGTGGCCTTGATACAATCCGGCATGTACATCATCGGCAAAACAGTGTCTTCTCTCACGAAACACGTGTACTGCCTGTGCTTTATGGCTTCGTAGAAGATGGCAACAGCGTAATCCGTCGTCCCACCGCCGGGAAGAACCTCACTGCTTATTATGCCTGGATATCTGATACTTCGAACATCAACTCCGAATCTTCGGAAATAGTAATTGCATAGAAGCTCACCGGAAACCTTCGTGACTCCATACATCGTTCCAGGAATCAGAACTGTTTCTTGCGGAGTGTGATCGCGTGGCGCCGGCGGACTGAAAACAGCGATTGAACTCGGCCAAAAGACCCTAGCCAACTTGCGTTCTCTTGCTATTTCGAGCACGTTATAGAGACTTCCCATGTTGACGTTCCAAGCAACCTGCGGATTCTGCTCGCCCGTTGCTGAAAGAACCGCTGCTAGATGGTAAACCGTGTCAACATCATACTTCTCCACAACCTTATCGAGGTCGGCTTTCTGACTTAAATCGATGAACTCGAACGGGCCTGAATCAAGAAGCTCATCACTAGGCTTTCTAGAATGGCCCACCGCCACCACTTTGTCGCCGCCAAGCTTCTTACGCAAAGCCAGCGTCAACTCAGAACCAATCTGACCAGTAGCACCACTAATCAGAATCCTCTTCAAACTCTTTCCAGGCATTTCAAAGCCTCTCCCACAAGCCAAACCGTTTGGAACGACAGCATATAAGAATTTTCAATCAATAACGCCTTTTCAACATTACACCAAACTATCGCCTAAACCCAGCAGACATCCCCATACACTCGCGAGAACTTGCAACCTTGGAATAGAATTGAGTCTCAAAAAGAATGAGTAACGCTTTCCATAGGTATCTTCTTGCTTCCTGAAAATGGTTTATACTCCCAGCAACAAATCTTATCATGATGACGATGAGGCTGGGCTTGATAGTCAACCCCATCGCAGGAATGGGTGGGCGAGTTGGACTCAAAGGAACAGACAACGTGTTAGAAGAAGCGCTGAGTAGAGGCGCTCAGCCTGTAGCATCAAGAAGAGCCATAGAGTTTCTGAGCAGACTCAGAAACAATGAACAAAAGACGCAGGTTGAAATCATAACTTGCCCCCGTGTCATGGGTCAAAGCGAAGCAGAAGAGGCAGGCTTTCCCGTCATAATCTTGCCTATGAGGATCGGGACTAAAACATCCGCTGAAGACACGAAGATGGCAGTTCGGCTGATGACGAAGGAAGATGTGGACCTGATAGTCTTTGTCGGAGGAGACGGCACAGCGAAAGACATTTTCGACGCCCAACATGGTCATTATGAAACGCCAGTACTCGGTGTTCCTTCAGGAGTAAAGATGTACAGCGGAATTTTCGCAATCAACCCTGTTGACGCTGCAGACGTAGCGCTGGCTCTTGCTCAAGGGGAAGCTAAGATAACCGAGTTCGAAATTATGGACACGGACGAAAAGGCCGTTCGAAACGACAAATTCACCATTAAACTTTACGGGTTAATGAAGGGCCCTTTTCTACCAGCTCGCATTCAAGGAAGCAAACAAATTAGTCCAGAAACAATAGACGAAAAAGAGAATCAAACAGCCATAGCCAAATTCATAACAGAAGAGAAGCAGCCCAACGCAACTTGGATTCTCGGCCCCGGAACCACAGTCAAAAGCGTTGCCGAGACGCTGGGCATCAAGAAAACGGTTCTAGGCGTCGACATCTACAGAGAGGGCACAGTTATTCTTGACGTGGATGAACTGGAAATCTTGAAAGAAGTCAACGATTGGAAGGACACTTGGATAATTGTGTCCCCAATTGGGCATCAAGGAATAATCTTCGGAAGAGGAAACCAACAGATAAGCCCGGAAATCATCAAGCTCGTAGGAAAACAACGCATTATAGTACTGGCCACCAAGAGCAAGATTCAAAATATGGAAGAAAGAATTCTCAGAGTAGACACCGGAGACGTTGAGGTCGACAATATGCTGAGAGGATACATAAGAGTCGTCACGGATTATCGGGAATGGCTTCTCATGTCTGTCAAGTAGCATGAAGATTCAAGCGTCCCCCTTCCTTGCTAAATCAGAACGTGCCCACTCTTGGGTGCCACTCGTGAATTGCAGCTGCAATCACATAGGTCAAATTGGAGAAGAAACAGAGAAGAGAAAACGTTTAATAGGCTCCATCGGCAATTTCATAAAAAGTGGTTAGAAATGGGCGATTGCATTCCACAAAACTAAATTCTTGCAACAGCTAGCCCATGAAGAGATCATCTGTGCGAAAACTGTATCGTTCAACAGAACAAAATGGAGAAGATAGCAATGTCCGATATGGGAATTACCGTCAAAAAGACCGAAGATTTCTCAGAATGGTATGTACAAGTCGTCCTAAAATCTGGGCTCGCAGACTATGCTCCGGTCAAGGGATGCATGATTTTCCGCGAGCTTTCTTACGCTGTCTGGGAGAAGGTTCAGGAAGTTTTCAACAAAAAGATAAAGTCCACGGGCCACAAGAACGTGTACTTCCCACTCTTAATACCCGAGAGCTACCTGAAAAAAGAAGCCGAACACTTCGAAGGATTCGTGCCTGAAGTCGCATGGGTCACCATGGGCGGCAACAATCCGCTAGAAGAGAGGCTCGCGGTAAGACCGACTTCTGAGACAATAATCTATGCGACGTTTGGAAAATGGATTAGAAGCTGGAGAGATCTGCCGATCAAGCTGAACCAATGGTGCAGCGTCGTCAGATGGGAAACAGAAGCTACCAAACTTTTCCTGCGAACAAGGGAATTTCTCTGGCAAGAAGGACATACGGCACACGCGACCAAAGAAGAGGCTGATAAAGAGGTCTTGGATATCCTGGAGGCTTACAGGAACATAATGGAAAATCATCTCGCCATCCCCGTGCTTTCAGGAAAGAAAACAGAGAACGAAAAATTCGCTGGTGCCCTTTATACGATGGCGCTTGAAGCTATGATGCCTGACGGTAAAGCATTACAGATGGGCACCTCTCACAACCTTGGGCAACACTTCTCAGAAGTCTTTGATATCAAATTTCTGAATGAAGAGGAAAAAGAAAGTTACGTCTGGCAAACCTCTTGGGGAATATCAACACGAATGATAGGAGCGATGGTAATGATCCACGGAGACGACAAAGGACTTGTGCTTCCACCAAAGATAGCGCCAATACAAGCCGTCATCGTCCCGATACCCTACAAAGAAGAGGGCAACGAAGCAATATTGGCAAAAGCCAAGGAGCTCCGTAGAGAGCTTCAAAAAGAAGGCGTGGAAGTCATACTGGACGACCGCGAAGAATACACGCCCGGCTGGAAATTCAATGAATGGGAATTGAAAGGAGTTCCCATTAGAATCGAAATAGGTCCAAGAGATGTGAAGCAGAAGCAAGTGATGCTGGCTAGAAGGGACACTCACCAAAAAATCGCGGTGAAAGAAGAAGAGGCAATCGTCACCGTAAAAGACCTGCTTGAGAAAATCCAGACTAACCTCTTCAACAAAGCTCAAGAAATCCTAAAACAAAACATCACAACTGCAAGAAATATGGATGCGTTCAAAGAAGTCCTGAGGAAAAAAGGCGGTTTCATAAAGGCCTCTTGGTGTTCTGATTCTAAGTGCGAAGAAAAAATAAAAGAGGGGACAGGTGCGACTATCAGAGTCATTTCGTCAGATGAGGAGCCATTTGCTGAGTGCATATATTGCGGTAAAAAAGCAAACCACGTTGTCTACTTTGCAAAGGCATATTGAAGGCTCACCTAGTTCTAGGGGAATGAGATAACACTCTGCTTCTAACAAAACTCGCGCATGTGCTCAAAACAAATCAATAAGCTATATACAAGAAGGAAACTACTTTCTGTTCGAATCGAAGTTGAGTGAATTTGCAGTCGTCTGATGAGGTTTAGATTACGAGTCTTTCAGGTTCTACGTTTCTCTTTTTCAAGCCTAAGCTGCTTACTCGGAATTTTCTGTTTCCATAAAGCAAGGCCTCGTCCTCATCGTTGTATAAGGATGCAGCGATTCTGCCAATTGAGTCCGCCTTGAGTATGCCACTTCCGCTTGCTCCTCCAACGACCATGATGCCGTTTTCTTCGAATATTATCGGTTGTCCATCGATGCTGTTTATTTCATATAGTCCTGCAAAGGCTGAAAATGGTTGGCAATTAGAGAATTGATGGAAGTATTTGACCATGACTTGGTATAGACCGTAGCTATAGTAGTTTTCTTCAGGTTCAGGTTCCTCTTCTATTTTGAACGCCCTTGGGAAATCGTCGGCATAGGCAAGCCACAGAGCATCTTCCTCTGGGGCGGGTCGAATGTACGCTGAAGGTTTCGGAAGTATTGTGAAAGGTAGGCAATCTGCGTTTGTGAATTCTTTTGATAGCAACAGTTTCCTTAAGCCTTCAGTGTTCGCTTTTACTGAGAACACCTGCCGTTTCTTTGGCTTTACGAAGCACTCAATTCCGACTGGGTCGAGAAGTTGTGCCATCCATGCTCCAGCCGCCAATATTGTTTTTTCAGCGTTTATGACTCCTCTGTTTGTTTTGACGCCAGTTGTCGTGGCATCTTGCCAGAAGTAAGGTTCGCCAGGCATTCCTAAGGGGTGGCGAGGTTCAACAATCAATTCTTTGACGTCAGTGTTATACTGGATCTTTCCTCCGAGCTTCAGAAACTCGGATTCATAATATTTGACGAGAGAATCGACGTCGATGAGACCTGCCTTCGGAATCAAAATTCCCTTGTGAACGTTTCCGAGGCCCATCATCTTCGCTTCTGGATCATCAGCAAACGTTGTTTTCATTTCGAGTTTCTTCGATAACTCTGCTTCATCATACTCCTTGTATTCAAATCCCTTGGCCCGCAACTCCTTTAACACTGGCAGCATTTTTGGGTAACTCTCTTCATCGAAAAACCAAAGATAGCCCGACCAGCGCAGCTTCAAATCTATGTGTAACTCGTCTTGGATATGTCTGTAGAATTCGGCGGAGGAATTGGCTAGGGCGAAATTTGTGCTTGACGCAAAAAGGCAACGGAAAGCGGCTGCGCTCTTCGCTGTGCTGCCTTGGCCAGCGGCACTCCTCTTGTCGATAATAAGAACTTTTAAGTTGGGATTCCGAGTCTTCAAGTGATAGCCTGTAGTTAAACCTAAAATTCCTGCTCCCACTATGACAGCGTCGTATTCTGCCATTTGTATCTCCCCAAATTTGGAGCTCTGTTATGAATTTGGAGGAGATTTAAACTTAGCTCTTGGGAACGGTTGAAGCGCACATCGTTAGAGAACCCTTATTTACCTCTTGGAATTATGATTAACAGCATACTTGAAATTGAGGGACTTATTTGCAGATGCGGAAGAGTGTGAGAGCAGTTTCAACACTTATCACTATTTTACTGATAGTTATCGCAGCAATCTTTGGCGGCCTCATTTCCTACATGTGGGCAATCGCTCCTTTCTACGCGACTCCCAGTAATGTCGGTTTAGCGATTACGGGCGTAAACTTTCAGGTAAATCATGGTGACTATTTCGACGTGACTGTTCTCAACCCGTCCAATTCACAAGGTGGAACAAACATCACAAGCGTTTTCCTAGCTGTTCAAAATCAAAGCAGTATCTTCAACATAACGGACATCGTTCCGACGCTCCCATTGCACCTTGCCCAAGGAGCATCCACGACTATTCGATGTAACTACAACTGGGGTAATTATGCAGGAGAGAACATGACTGTTACCGTCTTTCCTCTAAGTGGCACAGGAACCTCATTTCCAGTCCAAACTCAGTTCGTTAGTATGACAGCAAACGGATTCTTTAATGCCGCCCAGAGCGTCGAATACTTCTACGTTTCAGTTCAAAACGACCCGCAATCAGCAATAAACCTGACACTAAACAGTGTCACGCTTGACACAACTGCCATATCTGTTGTTGTTTCAAGTTCGAACGTGACCCTACCCATGCCCTTGAATAAAGGCCAAACCGTCGTTTTGCAATGTTTCTATGATTGGGAAGGGCACTCTACCCCTGACGTGATTGTGGAGACACAGGAAGGATACACTGCGGAGTCTAAGCAAAACGTCAGTGCATCTGCCATCGTACAGGTCAGCGATGTCAAATTCAACGAAACGGATCCTACCCGAATAAGCGTCACGCTCACCAACAATCCATCATCCACCACTCCTGTTGACATATCAAACGTCACGATAGCATACGTCAACGAAACTAATGCAAGCAACGTCACGAACGTCATAAATGGAAACTTGTCAAACCCTGCTCTTCCATATCCGCTGGAAATTAACAGCAGCACGACCTTTGACTGCCAATGGAACTGGACTGATGAAGGCTATCGTAACATTGCCATCGTCGTAACGGCCTATACGACCCAAGGCTTTGTCTCGCAACCATCAACCTTCACGACGCCCCAAAACGTATCTGGAAGAATAGATCATGTAGACTTTGACTTAAATGACACTGGAAACTTCGTTGTGAACATGACGAATCTATTCTACTCGCTTCAACCAATCAACGTCACAGGAATAAACTTCACTTCGAGCGTTAACAGTATCCCAACCAGTCTAAACTCCACACTTCTGAGTCCAGGTGAACAAGCATCTCTCGATTGTGCATTCAACTGGTCGAGCTACATCGGCCAGACAGTCACCATCACTGCCAACGCAACTTATGATTCAAGCCAGTCTCTGGTCGTCACGTTACAAGTCAGCATCCCCTACTACAGCGTGTTGAACCTTTCATTTGGCAACTTCACATTTGGTAACCCATGCCTGAATGTAACGATTCTTAACAGCGAGTTCTCAGGAAAAAGCGCGAACATCACGGAAGTTTCGGTATTAGCTGGAAACTCTACAGAAATAATCGATGGAACCATTTCGTATCCAGCGATTAGTCAAGGATACCTTCTGGCATCAGGCAACAATGTAACAATCGTGTGCCCATGGAACTGGAGCCAATATGTTGGCAGCGAAGTGACCGTAACGGTTCAGACTGCAGACGGTTCCCAATCATCAATGACATCTGAAGTCCAGTGAAGTCGCCACAATCTTTATTTCATTTTCGAACTCACCCTAGCCAAAGAAGTGGGTACTCTTGAATGAAGTGCATGCAGCAGAGAGAGCGAGAACAATAGAATATGCCATCCGTGATATCATAGTTCACGCAAAGGAAGTTGAGAAAACAGGGAAAAAAATATACTATCTGAACATAGGAGACCCTAACGCTTTTGATTTTGACACTCCGCCCCACATAAGACAAGCTCTGAAAAAAGCCGTGGATGAAAGAGCGAACGCCTACTCCGCCTCTGAAGGCTTGCCTGAACTGAGAGAAGCCATCAGTCAGAAAGAAAGAAGAGTCAACGTCGTCGAGGTCTCGGCTGATAACATTGTCGTGACCTCTGGAATTTCTGAAGGCATTCAAATGGCGTTGGCAGCACTTGTCGAATCAGGGGATGAAATCCTCCTTCCAGGACCTACTTATCCACCCTACATCTCTTACACCAAGTTTTTCGGTGGAACACCAGTAACGTATCAAACTGATGAAGAAAATGGTTGGCAACCCAACATCGACGACATGAGAAGAAAAATGTCCAAGAGAACACGGGCTGTAGTGATAATAAATCCCAATAACCCCTGCAGCGCCGTCTATGAGGAAAAAATCATCAAACAAATCTTGGATCTGGCAGGTGAGTTTGATATTCCTGTGCTGTCTGATGAAATCTACGATCAGCTAGTGTTCGAAAAAAGATTTGCCAGCACCGCTCACCTAGCTCATGACATCCCAGTGATAGGGCTTAACGGATTCTCAAAAGTCTACCTGATGACAGGATGGAGACTCGGCTACCTGTATTTCTACAGCTCCGAAGGAAATCTTCAGGAAGTTAAACAATCTATCGAGAAAGAAGCAAGAATCAGGCTCTGCGTGAACACACCAGTCCAAAAAGCAGGAGTAGCAGCCTTGAACGGTCCACAGGACCACATAAAGACGGTGGTCGGGAAGCTCCGACAAAGAAGCAATCAAGCATGGAAGAGGCTTAATGGCATTGAAGGAATCAGCTGTGCAAAACCCGAAGGCGCCTTCTATGTTTTTCCCAAGATTGACGAGGTAGGATCCAAATGGAAGACCGACTTGGACTTCGTTTTGGATCTACTGAAAAAAACAGGCGTATTATTCGTCCACGGTTCAGGATTCGATCCACAATACGGGGCTGGACACGCCAGATGCGTCATCTTGCCACCACCTGAAATCCTCGAAGAAGCTATGAACAAACTGGAACAATTCATGAAGAAAAATGACAGCCAATTCATCGACTAGATCGACACACATGAGTTCCGAAAACGACTAGGAAACGATCTTGATCCTACCTCACAATAGAACATGTAATAAATAAGCGCTGTTACGGCAAAGAAATCAGCGGAAAATACTTCTACCTCCTCCACTTTTGCAAGACAGGCA
>Ga0209039_10001573_pt1 | contig 20942 bp, 22 predicted proteins | sample BogFormECP12_OM1_FD_188238 | JGI IMG/M metagenome (GOLD analysis project Ga0209039, IMG submission 188238) | Bog forest soil microbial communities from Calvert Island, British Columbia, Canada - ECP12_OM1 (SPAdes) (version 2) | ecosystem: Environmental > Aquatic > Freshwater > Wetlands > Bog ...
ATCATGACCAATCTAAAAAAGACAAACTCGACCCATGTGTTTAAACCAATCTAAAATATGAGTTAACCAACAATTCTACATCCAACCTTTAGAGAAGAAACAAAATTTTTTAAGTTTATTACCAGTAAATTTCCATGTCGCTCACGATGCCGATGGGGTTGAACGTGATCCAGTTGAACTCCTCACTGCTAAGGAGTGAATTATAGGTGGCCTTAAGCGAGTAATACTGGGCGTCCAGATCACTTTTCTCGCTGTTCAGGGCGTTCTGCCTCGCGGACAGGCTATTGCTCGTCGCGCTCAGTCGGTCGAACCAGGCGTTCAGCTGTTCAAGAGTATACTGGCTAGTGCTCGGGTTCGTCAGATACTGGGCCTCGGCGGCTTTATAATTACTCGCATCCTGGTTGAAAGCGTAAATATCGTCCTCAAGCGTGTCGCTTTTACTATTGTAGTCATCTTTTTCCAGGTCATAGCTGGCGAGGCTTTCCTCATAATCCATCCATTTCTGCCGGTAAGCATCGATCTTCTCTTTACGGCTATCGTAAAAGCTGTAGCTCAGGTTGCCGCCGGTCTGGTTATCCGGTATCTCGCCCAGCTCTTTACCGACCTGAATATAAACAATATTCCTAGTTGGCACGTATCCCATTTCTTTAAGCGACTGGTTGATGCCGGTACAATCCACGAATACGATGCCCTTGTCCGTGGTGGGAAAGGCATTGATGGCATGTCCCGTGGCCTCGCCCTGGAAGCCGATGCTGACGATGCCGCTCTTAATGCCCTGCGCCTCCGCATCGTCGTATAGATGGGCCGCGAAGTCGCCGCAGGTATAGTTCGGCATATCATAGACCGCCTCGACGGTATTATCATTATCGATGAAACTGATCAGCTCATCATAGCTTATGGGCGTTGCATTACGATATTCGGTCACCGAGATCCGGGCGTTCGTAGAGTTAATGATGGGAAAAGACTGTACCCACGTATTCCGCAGCAGAATAATGCTGCCATATGGGATGTTATCATAATCCGCCTGAGAAACGTTCATGCCCGTCGGGTCCACGTAAACGAGGCCTTTATCGGTGGTATAGAACACGTCGAGCGCGTGCTCGGGCATATTGTTAACGATCTCCGTGCCCTTCACCGTACAGTTGATGCCCCGCGTTTCCGCATCATCGTGAAGGTCGACGGCGTACTCGACTGGCCGATAGTTCGCATCGGAGGCGACGAGGCTTTCGATGTCTTCGCCCTGGATGAACTTTGTAAGGTTATCATAGGTCAGGTCTGTCACATTTCGGTACATGACGATGGACTCATATTGGCCTGTGCTGTTCTTAAAAGGTAGCTGCTCCGTCCAGACAGCGGGAAATAGCACGGTATATGCGGCCACGCCGATGCCGGCGAGCAGGACGAGGATGATGACGGCGGCTGCCGCGATGGCGATAGTATTTTTATGGCTTGCACGCTCTTTCTTCGGCGCCGGTTCCCGGGCGTTCTCCTTAACGGCGTCGATAATGTTCTTGATGGTGCTGGTGCTTTCGGGCTCGGCCGGTGGCTGTAAAGATGGGCATTGGTGGTCGGCAGGTCGCATGTGCTCATCGCAAAAGGCGCCGCCGCAATGGCCGCACGTATGGAGTATCTGCGCGTTCTTCCCGCAGAGCTTGCAGCGATTATAGACGTCGGGGCCGCTCTTCTTTTTATTGATCAGATAGATGGAGTTCCGGACTGCGTTCATTAGCGCAGGGTAATCGGCAATGACAATGTCCATGTTCTCCAGGGGCTTCAGCGCCCTCTCGTCGCCCATCTCGCCGAGCACGATCGCCGCGCTCTCCCTCACCTGCATGGACTCGTCCTTCAGGAGACGGATCAGCGGCTCGACCGCGGACCTATCGCCCAGCTTTCCCAGGGCCCTGGCGGCGCTGTTGCGGACGTTACTATCCTGGTACTCGAGAAGAATAATAAGAGGCTCCAGGGCGGACATGTTCTTGTGGACGCCCATCGCATCGATGATCCGGACAGCAATGTCCATTTCATCATTTTCGAGCGCGCTATAAAGACGGTTGATCTCATATCGGAATAAGGCATCATCACCGTTTTTGTTTTCGCTATTATCCGGCTCCATATCCCCCATAAAGACCACCCTAAGATAATTATTCAATTATACCCTAACAGCCCATGGATTAATATAAATAGCGGTTACACTATAATTCGTTATTAAGGCAAAATAAGCCATTTTTCATGATCCACGGCCACTTATTCGCCAAAAACGTAAGATATCTTTTCATTCGCAAAAATAAGACAAATATATCATGAAAAAGCCGTTATATTCTGGCGCGTGCCTATTCATGCTCCTGATCTTATTGATATCCGTGGGCAGCGTAACCTTTAGCAGCGCAGGCTCTCAGCCCCGAGGCAAGTATTACGCGATACCGGGCATATGCCGGGCGCCTGATACGCTGGTGCCGTCCCTGATAAACGATTTTCCAGCTCTGGAGCATGTGCAGCCATATGTGCAGGGCCTTAAAAAATTTATTATGCCCTATGTTCTTGCCATGCTTTAGCCGCCAGGATAAAAGTCAATTTTACAAAAGGGAGGGGGTGCCCCGAGCCTATCCACGTTATGGCCCGGGGCACCTGAGGTTTGGATATGTGGGTGTTTGGCTAATTTCGGTATTTAGGGAGGCTTGGATAATCGTTAAGCGACGGCGTTTGAGCTGGAATCGATTTTCTTATACAAATTAACTCTAATTGTTTATTATATAAATACTTGCTGTAGTCCGCCTATAATATATAGGTAATGACTTTATGTTATATAGCATTTTATCCAATAAATGATTATTATAAAAATATATTGCGATGCTATTGGCCCTGACAGGCTATAAAGCAATTATTAGAAAAAAGATCATTGTTTAAGAAAAGTTGGAGTTACAAGCCCATTTTAACGTCCACTTCCAGGCGCTCGACCTCGCCTTTATGATATGAAACCCTGGACTGAAGTTCCTTATCCGACGGATTCTCGTTCAATTTATCCTGCCAGAACTTAAGCTTGGCTTTTTCCATCGCCAGCTCATTCTGCGGGGTCTGCTCTTTCTGGTATTTGGCATCGGCCCGGTCAACTTCATCATTAAACTGCATAGATACTCGTCCTATAATATGGACGCTCCTTTAAATATACTTTTTATGTCCCGGCCATTTAATCCTGGCTAATGCCCACAACGGCATGCGTCATCCATTAAATAATTTTAAGCGTGCAAATAATTTTAAATACTTTAAGGTATAACCATATGAATATGCCCGACAGGCGAGACCAGAGCATACGGGAGATCATGGTGATCGATGACCCGGACACCATGCGGATGATATTGAGCGGTAAATACAACGACGTCCTTGAGCTCATCGACTCGCACGAGATGTCCGTCACGGAGATCGCTAAAACACTTAAAATTAACCCGGGCTCCGCCCATTACCATCTTAAGGAGCTTGAAAAGCGCGGGCTGGTGAAGATAGTCCGGGAAGAGACGAAGGGGAATATGGTCAAGAAATATTACCGGGCGTCGGCCAGGAATTTCTATTTGAACGGTTCGCGGTTCAAGACGCTCAGCCCCGGCGAGATCAACCCGATGGACGAGTATTTTGACAGGCTCTTTAAGCTGATGTCGCCCTTCGGCTATAACATCCCTCCGGAAAAGGCAGGGGCCATAAAGGACGCCTTTATGCGGTACGATAAAAGAAGAAAGGAGATCATCCTTCAGATCCAGGATATGGGCATCGAGAAGAATGAAAGCGACCGCCTCCTTGTTACCGACGCATACTCCGTAGCCATACGGTTCAGGGAGATCGAGGATAAGACGCTGATCGGGATAAATGAAGAGCTGCGGGCGCTGCTATCGGAGGCCGGGAAGCGACAATGAAAAAAATGCTGGCAGTCGTAGTCATGGGAGTTGCCTTTAGCGTAGTGAATGCGTTCGTGTCCATGTACCTTGGCATGAAAACGGGCTTCAGCGATGGGATCGTCATTCTGCTGCTTTTTGCCGCTTTTTTCGCTTTTGCCGCCATGGGCGTAAAGTCACCATCCAAGAGTCTCATATGTCTGTCGGCTATCATTTTGGGCTCCACGGGCGTCGCCATCTCTTATACAGATGGGCTGGGAGCTATCATCATGTCGGGAAAACCGTTCCTCGTTCCGGACTACGCCATGATGGCCATACTCATGGTCTCCGGGATCATAGGTATCATGATGTCCTATTATTTTAAAGGATATTTCCTGAAGAGCGATTTCCCCTGGCCCGCATCGAAGGTCATGGCATCGCTCATTAGCATGCTGTCGGCCGAGAAAAATATCGCCAGCCAGAGGATTTCAATGATCCGCATGGCCATATCCGGGATTGTCTCGGGCTTCATAGCCGGCCTCCGCAGTATTGACACGGTCCCCTCAGTCTTCGGCTCGGTGAACGTCGGCCTCAGCCTTTCACCGATGATGGCGGGTATCGGCATGCTCATCGGCTGGAGATCCTGCATTCAGATGGCCGCCGGCGCTCTCGCATCGGCGCTCGTCTTTTTATTTCTCGAGAGCCCGGGCACCGATTATACGGCGCATATGCGAAACCCGTGGATATTCTCGACTTCAATTTCTATAATGGTGACGACAGCGGTCATCACGATGTATTTTGTCCTGAAGCCGACCTTGACTTTTCATAGGCCAAATGAAAAACGGTCGCTGGCTCCGGACGGCGGCGCTCCACAGAAGATCATTACATCCAGGCACATCGGACTCATTATAATGATCGCTTTAGCCGCCCTGCTATTATCCATATTCCCCGGCGTTCCTGCCTGGGTTTTCCTGGCCAGCATTCCCATTGCCGTGCTCTTCATGGTCATCGAGACGAGGGGCAGGGCGGAGATGGGCATGGGCGTCGGCATCTCATCCTTCGTGATATTACTCATCGTCGGCCTGGCGTTCGATAGCATTGTCCCCCTGCTCATACTGGAAGGCTTCGTCGTAGCGATGATATTGACTTTCGCGCTGATGTTCGGGCTGCTCAAGCAGTCGGAGTTCTGCGGCGTTGATACTAAAGGGTTGACCACCATGGCCTTCATAGGGGTCGTCACGGGCTCGGTCATCTGCGTGCCTTTCATGAAATTTTTCAACGCCTCATTCGGCATCGGGACCGCGGCGCTGCCGGCGCCTTTCAGCGTAATGTGGCTGGAAATGGCGAACTCGGCAGTGGCAAAGGTCGTATCCCCGTCCATTAACCCGTACATGATCCTTGCAGGAGTCGTGATCGCGCTGGCGCTCTACCGCTACAAGATCTCGGCCGTCACGGTGGCGATCGGCCTGATGCTTCCGGTATCGACCTCGGCGGCCATCGTCGTGGGCGGCATCATCTCATGGGTCGTCGAAAAGAAGGGCTATTTGAAAGATGATAATGGCATTACGGCATCCGGCCTCATGGCGGGGGACATCCTGGTGAGCGTGCTCGCTTCGCTCCGGTATCTCTGGCCCTGACCTTCGAAATGCCGCATAACTATATATCATAGTATTGCATTTATGCCCAACATCACAATTGCCTTCAGGCAGCAAATTCATACTAACTGAATTCATCTATCAAACGTATTTTATCGAGCTATCTGCTCTTTAACATCCGACCCGTGGTTAATTTTGCGGATTTGATCAGAGTTGCCTTATTATGGCAATGGAGTAGAGGAAACTAATGACGACATTTCAAGAATTATCATTGAGCAACGCCACGTTAAAGGCGCTCATCAGCATGGGCTTCGAAGAGGCGACGCCCATTCAGGAACAAACCATACCGGAGGCATTGAAAGGCCGGGATATAATAGGTCAGGCCCAGACGGGCACGGGAAAGACGGCGGCGTTCGGCATACCCATGGTCGAGAACATCGAAGCCGGCTCGAAAGACATCCAGGGCATCGTCATCACGCCGACCCGTGAGCTTGCCGTCCAGGTGGCCGAGGAATTGAACCGGATCGGCCAGTACAAGGGCATCCACACGCTTCCCATATACGGGGGCCAGGACATACAGTGGCAGATAAAAGCCCTGCGGAGAAATCCCCAGATCATCGTCGGCACGCCCGGAAGGCTCGTCGACCATATGATGAGGCGGAAGACCATCACCCTGAAAAACATCCGTACAGTTGTCCTGGACGAGGCCGACGAGATGCTCGACATGGGATTCATTGAGGACATCGAGGGCATCCTGGAGACGACGCCGAAGGCCCGCCAGACGCTGCTGTTTTCGGCGACCATGCCCGTGCCCATACAAAAGCTGGCCAGGCGCTTCATGAAGGACCCGCTGACGATCGGCATCAAGACTAAGACGATGACCGTTGAGAACACGGAGCAGATCTATTTCGAATTGGTGGAAAAGCAAAAATTCGAGGTCCTATGCCGTCTACTAGATCTGCAGCTTCCGGAGCGCGCGATCGTCTTTGTCCGGACCAAGCGCCGGGTCGACGAGCTCGCCGGCGCATTGAACGAGCGCGGCTTCGCGGCCGAGGGCATACACGGCGACCTTATCCAGAACAAACGTGACCGGGTCATTAGGGCTTTCAAGGAAGGCACCACCGAAGTAATGGTCGCCACCGACGTCGCCGCCCGCGGACTGGATATCAGCGACGTGTCCCACGTCTATAATTTCGACATCCCGCAGGACCCGGATAACTACGTCCACCGGATAGGCCGTACCGGCAGGGCCGGAAAAAGTGGCATGGCCGTGACCTTCGTATCGCCAAGGGAATTAAACCTGTTACGGCTCGTTGAGCAGGTCACCCGCCAGTCCATCCGGAGAATGCCAATACCGTCTGCCGCCGAGGCGGTCGAAGGCAAACAGAAGGTCATTGCCGAAAGCCTCCTGAGTGCGGCTGCGGGCGATGTCTCAAAATACCGGGGACTTGCCCAGAACCTGCTGGACAATAATGACTCGGTGACGCTGCTGTCCGCGGCTTTGAAGATGCTGACCAGGGAGAAGGAAGAGGCGGCATCGGTCGAGCTTACGGAAGAGCGGCCGTCCCGTGTAAGACGAGAGAGAAAGCCGGAAGGCAGAAAGGATAAGGGCTACGGGCCGAAAGACCGCAAGAGTTACGGCGGAAAGCGCCGCTATTGACCGTAGTAGGACTTCAGCACTTTTAACGCGTGGAGGGTGACCCATTTACCGGGTTTACCATTTGTCTCCATGCCGACAATATAGCGCCCGTGGAGCATGTCATCCTGCTTCCACCGGCCGTGCTCATCCTGTTTCGATAATAGAACGTCCACGGCCTCCTGCATTCTTTTATCCTTATATCCCAGATCCGTAAGGATCTCCAGGATCTCGAGGATATTCGTATGGTACATCAACGGATAGCCGAGCCGAAGCCATCCGGGCTTTGATACCCGGCTGAGGTCATGGCTTCGTTTATGTATGTGGTGCTTCAGCATGTGTTCGGCACCATTTGCGATCGTATTTTTTATGGCGTCCGAGCGCTTATTCTCGGGGATCGCGGCGAGAGCCTTGAGCGCCTTGACCACCCCCATGTGGCAGGTATGCCGGCCATAGCATTTCTGCTCGAAGAGATCATAGGGCCATCCGGCCGGCGGCTCTTTTTCGCCGTCGTCAAAGCGCTGGTATTTGGTGATAAAATCTATGCCGTTCTGTACGCGGGCATCGTCCAGGTAGCCCAATCGGATTAACGACCATACCATATTGCCCGTGAGACACGGAATGACGCCGTTCAGGTAGCCGCTTCCGGCTTTATCGGTCTTATAGGAAAATCCGCCGGTCGGGTTCTGTGAATGTTCCATGATGAATTCGCATGCTTTTTGAATGCGGCGGTCCGCGCCATCGGCGCCCAGCCCGGCTAAAAGAATAAGCGTCCATACTGTGCCCTTATACTTGGACCGTATGTAGAAGTCCTCAGGCTTGCCCCAGTATCCGCCTTCGTCCTGCTTTTCCAGAATAGTCGGAACGAGGCCGTTTTGCATGATGCTCTTTTTAGCGGCGATGACTTCTCGGCCATCAGCGGGTTTTCCCAGGATATCCACCAGGGTAAAATAGCGCACCGAGGGATCTTCTTTTTCCAGGAGCCAATCGATCGGGCATTCGTTCAACACCGATGTCCAGTCGCCCATCATTTAACCCCTTATCTATTGGATCCTGTCCTTTTTAATTTTCTCAAGGGCCAGCGATACGATAGCTCCCAGCAGCAGAATGGTGCCCGCTATTGCGAGGGCCATTGTGATCGGGCTAATGCTGTTGAGACTCGCCCCGTCCATTGAAAAAGCAACCGAAGCTATCAATGCCGCCATCGTTCAGACCTTACTTAGATTATGTCCTTAGCGATAGATAATTCTTATTATGTATGGGCTCAAGCTATGTGATGCGCAGAATGCACTACTTTTTTCATCTTCTCGAGCTCTTCGGAATAGTGTAAATGAGTGGGGCATCGGCAGTCGCTGCAGCCGAAGCCTGGCACACAGGCCAGGTGCTGGTCGATGCCTCCGGCAACGCTACACTCGGGGCGGGGAGATGTGGCGACCTCGATGACCTCCACGTATGGCAGTAGATAGTCGATGTGCCATTGCCTGGTCCGGTTCTTGCCCGCTGCGACGGCTTTATGTCGTTTTACCCGTGCGAACCCGGAGTTCCCCAGGGCCGAGCCCGTGTAAGCGTAGTAGCCTTCACGAAAATAAAGCTCTCCAAGAGCGCCTACCTTGAGACGGCAGGGGCTCTTGAGGAGCATGATGAGCGTATAAGTGCCTTTACCGGTATCTTCCACCGCGATCCCCATCTAAAATGGGGGCCGTGCTTCAATTATCTTGCGGTTAAAGATGTCACGGCACTTTTTGCAGGGAACGTCCTGCTTAGCCTCGGCGTCCTCGATCGAGCTCGAAAAACGCATCACGCAGTCGTTCTTACAGTGTTTCAGCCCCAGTACGTGGCCGGCTTCGTGCACGCACTCCTTGGCGACCATGGCCGCGGAGGTTAAACGATACGTGGATACCACGCCGGCCAGGTGAAACATGGCCAGGCCCATGACAAAATTCAGATTATCGTAATACATGTCCCGGTCGACGATCCATATCGCATGGGCAGAGGTCATGCTCCGCAATAAATAATCGAGAAGCCCCTGGGCATCGAATTGCCGTCGCCGGATGTTGTAAGCGCCTTCGTAGACGTCCAGGACGTTGCGGTCTTTGGTCTTCACGCCAAAGACTTGCCTCAGCCTATGGGCCACGATATCCTTAAACTCTGCGCCGTCAGCCGTATAAAATATGTCGAACTCCATCCAAGACCCCACTTCTACGTCAGGAGATATGTACGGCTAAAATAAAAATATTTTACATTATATAATTATCATTTGATGGAGTAGAAGCACTTAAAAACGCTGGATAAAAGGATGTTACCCTGGAAACCCGTATTTGCCTATGAGCGGTACAAAGGCGACGCCGCCTTTATTATATGTGTTGACCTGGCCGTCGATCTTTTCAACGAGATAGAGCTCCTGATAAAAACGCCCGACGGGGATCACCATTTTACCGTAATTATTGAGCTGGTCGATGAGCGGCGGAGGGATGTCCGGCGCCGTGCACGCCACGCTGATGCGGTCATAGGGAGCGAACTTCGGGAACCCTTCGCTTCCGTCGCTGACGAATACCTCCACGTTATTGAATCCTTGCTCCTTGAGGATCTGCCTCGCCTTTTCCGCCAGGTCGTCAAAACGCTCGAGGGTATAGACAGTGCCCGAGCCCGCTAAAATAGACATGACGGCGGCATGGTATCCCCAACCTGTGCCGACCTCTAAAACCTTATCGCCATCCCGGATATCCAGTACATCACACATGATGGCGACCATGCTTGGGGCTGAAATAGTCTGACCGCCCCCGATGGGCAGGGGCACATCATCGTAGGCGTACCGCCGGACATGTTCGGGAATAAAAAAGTGCCGGGGGACCCGTGATATGGCGTCTAGTACCCGGTCGCTGACGCCCTCTATTTTTAAAAATTCGATCAGGCGGATCTTTTGCCGTTCCCAAGCTTCTTCGATTTCGATGCTTTCAGCCCCTCTCCGACTGACCGGCGCTCCTCTTTCAATACCTGGGAGTATATGCGCTTGATATCCTTGGCCTTGATGGACTTGCCTTCTCTCTTGAATATCCCGCCATCCCTCTCTTTTATCGCGGTGATGAATACATCGTAGCCCTGGAGCTTCATAAAATCGCCGATAGTGAACTCGTAGTCGCCATTGATCTTGTAATCCAGCGACTCCGTCTCGCCGCGGCGCTGTACGGCGATCTTCACGATGACCTCGTCGATGGCCCGGGCCCAGATCGCCCGGACTGCGGTCACCTTTGCATGTTCTGAGCGACCGCCCGTCTTCAGCTCCAGCGACTGGATGCGAACGCCGCTGACTTCGTCCCCGACGTCCACGATGAACTCGTCGCCGGCGTGTAATTCCTCGTCCTCGTTAACCTTGACATGCTGAGGGAAGGACTTGCCCTCCCTGCTTACGATGACCTTAAGGTCCACCTGTCGCTTCTTCTCATGGGGTAACCGGTGAATGAAGCCACATTTTTCGCATTTGATGAGATGATTTTTAACGACTGTGTGCATGACCTCTTCTTCGGGACTGCACTGCGGACATGCCGCATCTACCACTTCTATCTTATCCACAGAATGACTCTCCGCGTTTATTTTATACTGACTAAAGCACATATAGCCTATGTATGCTTAAAGAAGTTATCCATGCGTCCGGCCACAAGAATATTACAGGAACGCATAGGTCCACATTCGAGGTGACCCGGGACGTGGAGGTCTCGAAGTCTGCCGACTGTATCATCGCCGTCGGAGCGGATAAGGGCGCGGCTTCTTTGAGCGAGTCTTTTAAAGAACAAGCGGCAAGGGATGACGTGTTCATCACATGTGTCATACGATCGGGCAATTTTGAGGACATCGTGACCGGCTGGGGCTCAAAGGACATGAGGTTCACCGTCCAGGACAGCATGGTCTTCCGGGTGAGCGACTACGTGTGCGGCCGTACCGTTATGATATACGCCGATAAGCCCGCGTCCCGCCTCGATAGAAACTTAATTAAGGCATTAGCCGAAAAGAATGAGGCGACAATTGAGTTGACCGTCGAGCGCAAGGAGAGGCCGAAGCCGTCGTTCGATACGCTATTTATGGAGTAATGGAAATGGCAGAGGAACAAAAGCCCGCACAACCGGACATCGAGGCATTAAAAAGAGAGCTGGCCGACATCAAGAATGACATGATGCGTAAAGAGCTGGAAGAGATCAAGCGGGAAAAAATGAAAAAAGAGCTTGAGGAGCTAAAGGCCGAGAGCATACAGAAACAGGAGCCGCCGCGGCGGTATGTCGAGCGGTATACGCCTAAGCTTTCTATCCCGAATGTCATCATGGCTGCATTTTCATTGCTGTTAGCCGGGTATTTGATCGGCACCCTATACAGTTATGATGTCGTGGCCCAGGTCGATAAATACCTGGCGAGCAATTCGCTGCCCATCAGCGGGACGCTCGTCGTCGCCATCGCCAGCGTCGTGCTGGCGTTCGTCGGCATAGGGCTGATAACTGTAGCAAAAAAATAACTTTTTTTATATGGCCTGTTAAAGGGCTCCGGCGATTAGAAGCATATTAAGGAAATTATGCTTTTATCAAGGCCTTTTTTATTTTTACATAATTTTTACTTTTAAAAATATGGTTTGAACGTAGAAATATTTTAGGACTTTTATTATAAGCATGATTATATATTGTTATTTAAGAGGCGTGACTGTTGCCATTAGCCGATAAATACCTGTATGCTGGAGAGAACGTGCTTTATTCGATGACGAGAAAGACGCTTATGCACGGCCAGGAAGAAATGGCGGCCACGGACTCACGGATCATCCATGCCAGCCGGGGGCGTTATTTTGACACCGGCTATGAGTTTTTATCATCGGTCGAGAGGCGCCCGGTCATTGATTGGAGATGGGCAAAGTGGGCGGCCTACATGTTATTGATATCAGTGCTTTGCATCGCCATATCGATCATTTTACCCCAGGTCATCACCGAGAGCGCGCAAAGCATAAACAGCCAGGTAAACGGCCTTACGCAAAATATGATGCCGGGAACCACATCGCAAGAATATTTACCCGCTGATTACGGCACATCCCCATATAATATATCTGAACTATTCCCGGGCTTCGAGGGAAGTAGCTTCACGATGGACCTGTCGGGGCCGACAAATTCATTAAATGCCGAAATATCGGACGCCTTTATAAAAATAGGGCTGGCAGCTTTCGCGATCGCCATGCTCTGCATACTGGCATTCGCAGTGAATATAAAAAAGGGCATCATCGTGAGGACGCCCGAATACACGCACACGTTCCTCTACGGAAGAAAGCAGGAGGAAGCGTCGCTGGAGCTCATAAGGACAATAAGGGCGGAATCGGAAAAAGTCCGCAGGCAAAAAAATTACAACACGTTTCGATAGCATCAATTTAATGCTTTTTTAAGAATATATTGCCGTAATAGAACATTTAATACAATATAGTAGTATATACTTAAAAAAATTCACTAACTTCATATAGTAAATTCCATTCTATTCACTAAAATACTTGTTTTAATTGCACTATTTGTCGCCTAGAGTGTAAAGTATATATAATAAAAATTGTAATTGTCGCTTAACTACTTAACTAGTTACTATGGAATACTAAACCATGTGCTCTTAACTTGCGGAGGGATAACATAAAACTAAAAACAACGCTCGGTATCGCAGTTTTAATCATGATGCTGCTCTCAACGATCGCCGTCGTGGCGGCCACGCCGCACGGCGCGAACACGTCTGGCATTAACTCATCGGGCTATTCCACCTACATCGTAGCATTCAAGGACAGCCCCTCCATACAGGCCGAGAACAGCGTGACCGATCTAATACACTCATACAATGGGAACATCATTTACCGCTACAGCGTCATCGACGGCATGGCGGTCACTATCCCCGACAACAAAGTGAGCGAGCTCAAAGCGTTAGATAACGTCAAGTACGTCGAAAAGGACCAGCAGGTCCAGGTACTTCTCGACAAGGCAGTACCCCAGATAGGCGGCGATAAGGTCTGGGCCTCAGGCTACACGGGCAAGGGCGTAAAGGTCGCCGTCATCGATACCGGCGTCGACGCGAGCCATCCCGACCTGAACGGCAACAAGGTCGTCGCATGGGTCGACTACGTGAACGGCAAGACCACCCCGTACGATGACCACGGCCACGGCACGCACGTGTCGAGCACCATCGCGGGCACGGGCAATGCCTCGAACGGGCAATACAAGGGCGTTGCACCCGAAGCAAGCTTAATGGAAGCAAAAGTCCTGAGCGCACAGGGCTCGGGCAGTGACACTAACATTCTTAAGGGTATTGACTGGGCCGTGCAGAATGGCGCCCAGGTCATATCCATGTCGCTCGGCTCCAACGAGCACTCCCAGTCGCTGGACGACGCGGTCACCAGTGCCGTTAAAAAGGGAGTAGTAGTAGTCGTAGCGGCCGGCAATAGCGGTCCCACCGCAAAGACCATCGCCAGCCCCGGCGACTGTCCCGATGCGATCACTGTGGGAGCCTCGGACAGGAACGACACCATCGCCTCATTCAGCTCGAGGGGCCCGTCATACGACGGCAGTGTCAAGCCGGACGTCACCAACATGGGCGTAGGCCTCTGGGCTGCTAAGGCCACGGGCACCAATCCCAGTAAGGGAACGAAATATTACCTGCCGATGAGCGGCACCTCGATGGCTACCCCGATGACCTCGGGAGTCGTCGCCCTGCTGCTGCAGGCAAACCATACGCTGACGCCGGCCCAGGTAAAGCTGGTCCTCGAAAAGACGGCAAAGCCGCTGGGCGGAAAAGTCCCGAATAACGATTACGGGTATGGCAGGGTCGATGCCAAAGCGGCGTTCGATTATTTAATGACGGGTAAAATACCTGCCCCGACGCCGACGCCAGGCCCGTCCCCCGGGCCGAGCCCGACACCGACACCAACACCGCAACCGGGCGGCTATGCGGTCTCGCTGAACAACATGTTCGCCCAGTACAACAACTACTACGGCCACATGGAGCAATTCCAGGTGAAGACTGGCACGACCATCAGCCAGGGCATCGTCATGAACAACGTGGGCGCCGATGCCGACTCGTATACTCTGACGGTCGACGGCATTCCCGACACCTGGTACATGATGACCGGATACGCCGGCGATGTTTTACAGCCCCAGGACATGGCATACCTGACAATGCAGGTCACACCTGGCGCGGAAGCGTCCACGAAAGCCTACACGTTCACCGTAACGGCGACGTCCGACTCGGACAGCACGGTGAAGAGCGTCAAGTCATATACGCTCAACGTGGTATCCCCGAACCCAGTAACGCCCCCGACGCCGGGGAAATCCTTCGACGGCAGTGCCTCCAGAAGCCAGGAATACTATGCGTACATAACGCCGACCGGCGCCGGACCACTGACGGCAACGGTCTCCTGGCAGAACAGCGCCAACGACCTGAATGTCTACCTATATGACCCGTCGGGAAAGCTCGTCGCAAAGTCCGAGAACAAGTCGACCACCAGCGAGACAGTCCAATATACCGCCAGTTCGGGCGGGTACTACCTGGTGAAGGTGACCTCGAACACGAACGGCCCGGTCTCATTTACCGGAACGTCAAACACTAAAGTACAACCGGCATTCGTGAGCACAGGCACCATCAAGCCCGGACAGCCGGTCAACGTAACGGTCAACAGCGATGGCAACAGGAGCATTAATGCCCGGCTGGCCTGGACCTGGTCCTATAATACGCTAACGTTGACGGCATACGACAAGAACGGGAATAAGCTGGCGCAGGGCGTCAAGGTCGCGGACGGCTTCAATGGCGCATATGAGCAAATAAACTTCATGCCGACGACCCCCGGAGTATATACCCTTAAGCTGGATTCCGGCAGCGCAAGCCAGGCATTAAGCTATAAGCTCGTCACACCCTTCCAGGTGTGACCTTTTTACTTGTTCGAGGCCATAGCCTTCTTCATGGTCTCGAGCCCCTCATCGATGCCCCTTATTTTTACTATCGCACTGATCTTCGAGGTGTCCATCGACAGGTCCCTGGGCATCCTGACCGTAAGCCCCATCTCCTCCATGCTCAACGGCACCAGCAGATCTTCTTTCATGCCGAAACCCCGTGCCACGCGAATGCCCATCTCATAATGGCTGATGCGCTCGGGGCCGGCGAGGTTGTACGCCCCGCTCATGTTTTCCTTCGCAAGCAATGAGACGGCTTTGGCCACGTCGTCAACGTAAATAGGAGAGAAATACATGTCCCGGGAGAGCTCCAGCTTCTGCCCGTAGGCCAGGCTATCGTAAATGTACTTCACGAAATTATCCGGGAAGTCCCCGTACACCTCGCCCACCCTAAAAGTCAGATGGTCCGCGGCCTTATCCACAGCGACCTCGCCCATGAGCTTGGTCTCGCCATAGACGTTTATGGGGTTTATGTGGTCATATTCCGTGTAGAGGCCGCCGCCCTTACGGCCATCGAACACGTAAGCGGATGATAAATAGATGATCCTGGACCTAAGCGGGGCGGCGGATTCGACGAAAAACCGGACGCCGCGGGTGTTGAATTCCATTGCGTCCAGGCGGTTATGCTCGCAATACTCGACGCTCGGTATCTCTTCGGTTAAAATGATCGTATTGGGATTTACTTGCTTGATGACACGCGCCACGTCGGCGCTATTTTTGATATCGTAGGTGATACATCCCGATGCGGGAGTGGGATGGCCCTTATCACATGCCAGGGAAACATCGTCGTCCTTGCCCAGCAAATTAAAGATGGCAGAACCCAGGGGCCCGCAGCCGACTACCAGTATCATAAAGAAGCTCTCCTGTAAGCTAAATGAACGTTAAACTTACAAGTATATTCCGCTTACTAATGATATACTTTCCATTGCTACCCGGTCGTAATCTTTAAAGCGGAACTCAGAAATACCCCAGGCTTTTTAGTCTGTCCAGGGCGAGCTTGAAGCCCGCCCCATTATTCTTGTGGCCATCGAGTATTTCGGGGACGGCTATGACTTCCGGATCGTTAAGAAGTGGCAGGATGCCCTTAAAATCGATCTCGCCCTCACCGATCTGCACACCTTCGTCGGTAGAGCCCCGGGCGTCGGACAGGTGCACGTGGCGCGTAAATGGCTTTAGAGCCTTAAGGTACGACGGAAAGTCCACGCCTGCCCCATTACAATAGAGCTTCGCATGGCAAATATCCAGGCATAGGCCCATGTTCAACTCCTTAAGAATGCCGATGATCTCTTCCTGTCCTTTAAAAAGACACGAGGTATAGAGCACTCCGGCATACCAGTAAATGCCAGGCATATCCTCGAGTAAGAGATCAATACCTTTGGGGGCATAAGCCTGGAGCTCGCGCATTGTTTTAAGCAACGGATCCGGATCAACATATATAGCCGGCCTCCGTATACCGCCCGGATGAAAAATAATGCGCCTGGCATTCAGCCTTTCGGAAAGGTCGATGGTCTTTTTTAAAACACGAACGGTGTCCGACCTTATTTTGTCATCGGTGGAAGCAGGGTCCAGCAGCGTGCCGTCCTTGAACTTTTCAGGCATATGCACGACGATGGGGCCGTCGAACTTAACGTCATTAACCCACGAGCCGTCCAGGTCGTCGGCAAAAAGAGCGAACTCCAGGGCTTCCGGGCGCATATCCAGTAAACGATCCATATCAGAATGGTGGACCTTCAGGCCGAACTTCATCGATTATCAACTGTTTTTTATCGAATAAATCTTTTTGCGATGTGCATACGATCCCTCGGTTTCCCATCACGAACCGCACAAAATTTTTTTAGAGGGACACAAAAAAACAAAATTCACCAGCATCACGGCTAAATCACCAACTGCACAAAGTCACAATGCAAGCTCACAAAAGCACCAGGGGCACGGCTATTAATACCCAAAAGAGTTCCGCGAAAAACCGAACGGCACCAAAACGATACCCAAAAGAACCACAGCACCAGAGTTCCACGTTTCAGTCTATCTACTTGGTATCGTGTTAGTTGAACTTGTGGTCCTTTTAATTGTATCATTTTTGTGCCTATTTCGTTTTTTCGCGGAACTCTTTAGTGTATTAATAGCCGTGCCCTTGGTGCTTTTGTGAGCTTGAATAGAGCCTTAGTGCAATATTAGTGATTTAGCCGTGATGCTAGTGGACTTCGTAGTTTAGTGTCCCTCTAAAAAAGTTTTAGTGCGATTCGTGTTGGGAAACCGAGGATTTATACGCAACGCTCAAACCAAACCAACGTTAAAAATATAGATTACAAAATAAGATTTAAAATGAGCTTCCGTAAAAAAATAAAGAAAAAGAATAAGGGTTCGGCGTGGTTAGCCGAACAGGGCGGAGAGACCTTCCATACCGGTGGCCTCTTCCTCTTCCTTCTTCTTCTCGTCGCTGGGCCCTTCTGCGGCTGCCGGAGCACCTGCTGCCGGAGCTGCTGCCGCTGCTGGGGCCGCTGCGATGGCCGCCTTTGCGATGGCCTCGTCTATGTTGATGCCCTCTAGGGACGCCACTAATGCCTTAACACGGGCCTCATTTACTTCGACACCGGCCGCCTTGAGGACGGAGGTGACGCCTTTCTCATCCACAGGCTTTCCAGCCTTGTGTAACAGTAAAGCTGCGTATACGTATTCCATTTTATAACACCTCTTAGTTTAAACCTTATTCTTTAATTCTTCATCTAGCGCATCTGCGTTTTTCGCCTTCGCTACCTTTGCAACGGAGAGCATCTCGGCTTCCGCTTTAGAGAGTATGATGTCGATGACGTCCTTCTCGAAGATGGGCGCATTGATCGCAAGTGCCTTGGACTCCAGGACCGCACGCTGTATGAGCGGCACGATGGTCTCCTTATTGGCAATGCCCGCTTCCATGCTCAGGTTGTACGCCTGGCTCGCGGCCGTGGCGAACATTCCCCGTAGCACGGTCTCGTCGATCGAGAGATCCGACGGCATATAGATGGTGTGACCCTCTATGACTGCCTTCAGGTTCAGGCCGATCTCCATTGGGAAGATCTCGAGCCGTGAGAGCATTTCAGCCAGCTTGGGTGAAAACTTCTCGCCCTTCCGGATGACGACCTTGTTGTCCTTGATGACGACCTTGCCGCCCTCAATGCCCGCCGGTATGCCGGCCTGCTGGAGGTCGCCCACGATCGGGCCAGGCTTGAAGGAGGTCGCGCCCTTGGTGACCGATACGTCGACCGGTGCGATGTCGCCGCCCTTTGCGGGGGCCTTGGTCTTAGTGGCCTCAAGCAGTTTGAAAAGCTTGAAGGGGTTAATGTCCGTGTACACCAGGACGATCTGGCCGTCGATGTACTTCGCCATCTCCCGGGCCTTCTGGTCCTCGGGAAGTGAGTCGAAAGCGATGGTGGACAGCGTGTTGCGGACCATCTTCATCGTCACGGTGCCCCTGAGCCTCTGCCTCATCTTCTGGATGGCGCCGGCGGGTACGCCGCGGACATCTACTAAGCCGGTGACCTTATGCGCATGCACATTGTCGACGATCCCCTGGATCTCTTCCTTCTTCCACTCGGGGATGTGTTCGCTGTGGTGAACTTCCGCTTCGGCCATTTTACATCACCTTGACTGCCGGTCCCATCGTGGTCTTCACATAGACTGAGCCGATGTTGAACTTGCCCTTTTCGAGCTTGCCCTCGATCCTGTTGAGGATCGCGTCGATGTTATCGGCGATCTGTTCGGGCTGCATCGTCTCCATGCCTATGGTCGTGTGGAACGTCATCCTGTCTTTCGAGCGTACCTTTATAGCCTTTTTAAGCCTGTTGACCATGACGGTCACGTCCGCCTGTGGCGGTAACGGCGTCGGCATCTTGCCGCGCGGGCCCAGCACCTGGCCGAGCCTCTTACCGATGGCGGGCATATAGGAGGTTTCAGCGATAAAGAAGTTGACCTCTTTTGCGAGCTTTTTTGCTCGAACCTTGTCCCCACCGAGCTTATCGATCTCCTCGGGCGGGAAGACATAGTCTGCGCCTGCTTTTTCCGCATTGATCGCGACGTCGCCCTTGGCGAAGACGCAAACTTTGACGGGCTTGCCCAGTCCGGACGGGAGGACTATTTCCTCGTCGACCCGGTTCTTGGGCTGGCTCAGGTCTATGTTCTTCAGGTTTATGGCAAGGTCAACACTTTCCGTGAAATTCCTCTTAGGCTTGGCGGCTAAGGCTTGCTTGACCGCTTCTACCGTTTCTTTTCTTGCCATTAAATTATTCCTCCGTAGTCTCCGACCAATTACGGTCTCCTACGACTGAAAATACAAAATCAGAGTGATCCTGCTAATTTTTCGTCGTAATTTCCCGCATTGATATCTGCGTATATGTCTTTAGCCTTCTTGCCTTCGATGGTGATGCCCATTGAGACGCAGGTGCCGATAACTTCCTTGGCGGCGTTCTTCTTAGTGTAAGAAAGGAATGCGCCCTTCTTCTTGTTAACGACGTTCAGTACCTGGTCCATGGTCAGATTTCCGACCTGGGCGGTGTTCGGCGTGCCGGAGCCCTTTGAAATTCCGGCTTCGGAAAGGACTAACGCAGATGTCGGTGGTGTGCCAACCTCGACGGTAAAGGTCTTGTTGGCGCCGACGGTGATCTTGACCGGGACAGTCATCCCGTTGTAGTCCTTGGTCTTTAGATTGATCTCGTCGACCACTTTCTTTATGTTGATCCCTAAAGGACCGAGCGAGGGGCCCAACGGGGGACCCGGGTTCGCTTTGCCTCCCGGAACCAAGACTTCTACTACATCTGCCATGTTTGACTCCTCTATTTTAGAGAATGTTGGTTCATTAAGGCGTTTGAGGTATATAAATGTTATTCGGAGAATCAGGCCAGGCCTTCAATAGATGAACGCTTTTAAAGACTATCTTACAAGCCTATATGGACTTATAAAATCATATCCCGGTTTTCCAAGATAATAGCTTAGCAGGTCTTCGATGATCTTTTTATTTTGCTTTAGGATACAGATATCATCTCTGCCCTGTTTTTTAACCTGCCATATAATTTGTTTTTTGATCAATGACTCTATGGCTTCTTTTGCCAGGTCCTTTCTTTTTCCTGGCGCACCCGTGGCAGCATCGTCTTTGCTTATATGCTTCGAGCTTCCGCTACACCACCAGCTATGAGCATATAACTTGTTGATGATGAAAACTTCATATAAGCTATAACTGTCAAAACTATTATTCATATAATCATAATAATACAATTACTTAATTAAACTTATTGCATGTAAATCTATTTATACAATCTGTATATTATTTTATATACGCAAGTATCTATTTCATTGTTGGAGGTAACGAAATATGTCGCTACATGATTTTCTGGGGGACACGTCGCAGATAGAAATAATAGATTTCTTCATAGGCGATGCCGGAAACTCATACAATATATCCGAACTAAGTGAATTGACAGGGCTTACCAGGATGACCCTATCAAAATTCATACCGGGGCTTGTCCAGTGCGGGATATTAGAAGTCGACCAAAAAGCAGGAAACATAAAGACGTATCGGCTATCAAAAAATAAGCTCGTGGAGTTGCTGGTCGCCTCCGCATATGCATATAGCGCAGTTCAAGGCGCCGATCCGCTGGATAAAGAAGAATCGGTTGAAAAAGTAAGAAAAGGGCTCGGATTCACAGAGGTTTCATCGGAGTCCATGACGGAGCAAAATATTAGAGTCGAGTTGCCTGATGGGAAATTAAAACAAGAAGAAGGATGGTCATTTCAATCTGAGGGACTGGTCGTATTAACAAGACAACAGGCAAAACAGCTTCGGGATATGCTGGATTTAAAGATCCGGGATTATGAAAGTCAACATGGGGATATAATTATTGGCGAATAAGCGATTGATCATTATCATACTGAAATTAAAATC
>Ga0209039_10001574_pt1 | contig 20938 bp, 17 predicted proteins | sample BogFormECP12_OM1_FD_188238 | JGI IMG/M metagenome (GOLD analysis project Ga0209039, IMG submission 188238) | Bog forest soil microbial communities from Calvert Island, British Columbia, Canada - ECP12_OM1 (SPAdes) (version 2) | ecosystem: Environmental > Aquatic > Freshwater > Wetlands > Bog ...
TTTATTCCTCAACCGTGTCCCGATAAAACTCTGTGTCTCAGGAAATCCAATAAACCCTGCTCTGTGCTCTCTGAGTCTCAAATTTTAAAAAAATCTGTGCCTCTGTGACACCCGACAGGAGGAAATGGTCATTTGAATAGGAAAAAATGGTGAATCTCACCTTTTTATTTATCTGCCGAGTCGCTCGAAACCAATTATGCAGAAGGTTTATTTCAATCGAACCTATTTACTTTAGTTATATGCCTACAGGATCCGGCTTTCGCACGCTGAGCAGCATTAAAAGTGCACTTAACACGTTCTTAAGTTCATTCGAGCCCCTTTCAAGGACTGAAATAGTACGTCTGGAGAACTCCGGGGGACGAGTCCTCGCCGTCGACATAAAGTCTCCCCGGGACGTGCCCCACTATGACCGCAGCGCCATGGACGGATACGCGGTCATGGCATCCGATACTTTCGGAAGCAGCAAGGACTCCGGCGTTATCCTGAAGCTCGTACCGGCCGATCAAATCGGAAGCGGTGAATGCAGGCAGGTCCACACGGGAAGCCCGATACCCGAAGGCGCCGATGCCGTCGTCATGCTCGAATACGTCGAGGCCATGGGCGATCGGATCGAGGTGCTCGCCCAGGTCTCGCCGGGGCAGAACGTGGGACTGAGGGGCGAGGACGTTAAAAAAGGAGAAACTGTATTCAGTAAGGGCCGACAGCTGAAGCCATCCGACGTGGGCCTGCTGGCGTCCATGGGCCTGACCGAAGTGACCGTATGCGCCATGCCCCGGGTGCTCATCATCCCCACGGGCGAGGAGATCGTGCCACGGGGCGGGGAGCCGGGGCCCGGCCAGATGAACGAGAGCAACGGCGTGATGAACTATCTTTATGTGGAAAGGTACGGCGGCATACCGACGGTATATGACATCGTCCCCGATAAAAAAGAGTCCCTCATGGCGGCACTGGCCGAGGGAGCCGACTACGACCTCATCGTGACCACGGGAGGAAGCTCGGTGGGCAAGAGAGACCTCATCGCCGACGTACTCTCCATCGCCGGCGCCGTCCTCATCCATGGCGTCGCCATCAAGCCGGGAAAGCCCGTGGCGATGGGGCTGGTCAGGGCCGGCGGTAAAACGCTCCCGATCGTCTGTCTTCCGGGATATCCGGCCGCATGCGCCATCGATTCCATGATATTCGTCGATCCGGCCGTAAAAAAACTGGGCCACCTGCCCCCGGCCCGATATCGCACCCAGAGGGCGACGCTGGCCAGGAAAATATTCTCCGAACCGGGCTACAGGACCTACACCCGCGTCTCCATAGATAACGGCGTGGCAACGCCTTTGCGCACAAAAGGCTCGGGCGTGCTGAGCTCCATATCGCACGCCGACGGCTATGTGATCACGCCCGAGGACGTCGAGGGCCATGAAGCCGGCGAAGAGGTCGAGGTGGTATTTCTTGAGTAGAAAGGAGTTCAGGACGCTCGTTTCGTTAGACGACGCCCGTAAAGCACTGGAGCCATTCTATAAGAGATCGGCCGAAAATGTGCCCTTGAGCGAGTGCTACGATCGCATCCTCGCGCGGGACGTATACTCGAAGGTTGACGTGCCAGGGTTCGACCGGGCCTCCATGGACGGGTATGCCGTTAAGGCGGCCGATACCTGGGGTGCCGATGAGGCGAACCCTATAAAGCTCCGGTTGATCGGGATCATTCACGCGGGGGAAAGTCCCGCCCTGACGATCATCGAATACACGGCGGCCGACATAGCCACGGGCGCCGTGATGCCCGCGGGCGCTAACGCCGTGGTCATGGTGGAGAACACCGACGAGGAAGGAGGCATCGTTAATATCAGGAAGGCAGTGGCCCCGGGCGAGAACGTCATGCACACGGGCGCGGACGTCATGATGGGCGAGCTGGTGCTCAGGGAAGGGACCATGCTGACTTCCCGGGAAATAAGCGTGCTCGCGGCCGTCGGGCTCGACCGCGTAAGCGTTTTTATGCGGCCGGTCGTCGCCATACTTTCCACGGGCAACGAGCTGGCGCCGCCCGGGACTGCGTTGAAGCCGGGCCAGATCTATGACGTTAACGCCTATGCCGTCGGCGCCGGCGTGGTCGAGAACGGCGGCGTGCCCCAGTATAGGGGCATCGTCGGGGATACACCTGACGCGTTCAGGACCGCCGTCCTGGAGGCCGCGGCCGCGGCCGACGTAGTGCTCACCTCGGGCAGCACGTCCGCGGGCGCATCGGACATGATGTTTTCCACGGTCGACTCCATCGGCCGGGTGCTCGTGCATGGTATTAAAATAAAGCCCGGCAAGCCCACCATCATCGGCGAGGCAGAGGGCAAGCCGTTCATCGGCCTCCCCGGCTACCCGTCATCGGCCCTGACGATCTTCAACGAGGTCGTGGCCCCGCTGCTGAGGCAGATGGGCGGCCGCCCCGGCCAGGCCTTCAAAAAAATTAACGCCGCAATGGCGCTGCGCGTCACCGTAGAAGGCGGGCGGGAGGTACTACTGCCGGTGGGCTTGCTCAAGGAGAAGAACGGCATCTCCGCATACCCCATCGATAAGGGCTCGGGGGCCGTGTCGGCCCTGCTGGACGCGGACGGATACGTGGAGATCGGGGAGGACGTGCGGGCGATCGAGGAGGGTGAGCCCGTCGAGGTACGGCTCTTCTCCGGGGAGATCACCTTCCCGGACCTGCTCATCATCGGCAGCCACTGCCTGGGGATCGATGTCATAACGCGCCTGATGGCGTCCAGGGGCTTTACCGTGCGCTCCGTAAACGTGGGCTCAATGGGCGGCTTGCGAGCGATCCGCAAGGGCATCGCCGACGTCGCGGGCATACACCTGCTGGACGAGTCCGGCGTTTATAACGAGCCCTTCATAAAAGAAATAACGGGCGCAGTGCTTGTAAAAGGCTACATCCGTGACCAGGGGCTCATCGTTGCCAGGGACAACCCGTTGAACATTAAAGGCATCGGGGACCTTCCGGGAAAACGCTTCATGAACCGGACCAAGGGCTCGGGTACCAGGACGCTGCTGGATATGGAGCTGAAAAAATTGGCCTCGGAGAGACATATGCCCGTGAAGGCATTGATCGATTCCATCCCGGGCTTCGACGTGGAAGCGAAGACCCACAATGCCGTAGCCTCGGCAATATTATCCGGAAAGGCCGATGCCGGCCTGGGAATAAAGACGGTGGCCGATCAGAACGGCCTTGGCTTTATCTCTCTCAGGGACGAGGAATATGATTTCTTGCTCCAAAAAAATAGAATGGACAAGCCCGCCATTAAAGCATTTCTCGATGTGCTCGACTCCGGGGAGTTCAAACGGGATATAGAACGGCTCGGTTATCGCACCCGAAGATAAAGCGACCACTCTATATTTTACCAATGGCTATTTTTTCGGATACTTGGTATTCCATAGAATATTTATGCAATAAATATTATAAATATAGTTATATACATGTTATTTCATATTAGGTTTTTGTTTAAGCGCTGTACGATCGATATTAACGATGGATAAGCAGACCATCGTCACCGGAGGAGAAAATTGTTGACGTTAACGCATTTTTATAGGCTCGTGAACATTTTGATGATTGAAAAGGATGATGGAAAAAGTAAGGGGAACGGTCTTCCTTGCGCTGCCAGGATCGCGATTTTGTTAATGGCAGTGATCGTGGTTTTCTCGGGGATATCCGCCTACACGCTCGTAATTTTCCCCTCGGCGACCGCCGTTTGCGCAAGCCCATCGCCGACCGCAGACCCTCCGGGATATTCTACTTATATCGTCGTCTTCAACGACACTACCATCATGAGCCAGTGCGTGACCGAGCTGAACAACCTCGTCAGCACTTTCAGCGGCAAAGTGATCTACCGTTACAACATCATCAATGCTATGGCAGTCCAGGCGCCCGATAACAAATCGGACGAATTTTGGACGATGGCGGGAGTCAAATACGTCGAAAAATCCCAGCCCATACAGGTCTTACTGGATACCGCCGTGCCCCAGATCGGGGCTGACCAGGTGTGGGCGGCCGGCGATACCGGTAAGGGCGTTAAGGTGGCCGTTGTGGATTCCGGCATAGACGCCAGCCATCCCGACCTGCAAGGTAAGGTCATAGCCTGGAATGACCTCATTAATGGCCGGACCACGCCATACGATGACCTTGGCCACGGCACCCACGTGAGCAGCATCATAGCGGGAACCGGAGCCGCGTCAGGGGGTAAATACCGCGGCGTAGCCCCGGACGCCAGCCTGATCGAGGTAAAGGTCATCGATTCCTCCGGGTCGGGCGACAGCTCCACCATTATCGAGGGCCTGGACTGGGCCGTTCAAAACGGCGCACAAATAGTCTCGCTCTCCCTGGGCTCTTACGAGCACATGCAGGCCTTCGACGATGCCGTGAATAGCTCGATCGCCCGCGGCGTCGTAGTGGTCGTTGCCGCAGGCAATGGAGGCCCTGGCAGCAATACGATCGCATGCCCGGGCGATGACCCTCAAGCCATCACGGTCGGGGCCGTCGATGGCAATGACACCATCGCCTCGTTCAGCTCAAGAGGACCGGCGAGCGGCACCGTCAAGCCAGACATCGTCGCCCCGGGTGTAGACATCATAGCGGCGAGGGCCAGCGGCACCAGCCTGGGCAGCCCGGTCAACCAGTATTACACGTCGGCAACCGGCACTTCCATGTCCACCCCCATGGTATCCGGGGTTGTTGCTCTCCTACTTCAGAAGAACCCCACATTAACGCCGGCCCAGGTCAAGGCAGCCCTGACCCAGACCGCCAAACACATCGGTACCACGCCCAATAATAACTACGGGTACGGCAGAGTACAGGCAAAGGCGGCATACGATTACATATCGGGCGTCGTGACACCGTCGCCTTCGCCTTCTCCATCCCCGTCGCCTTCGCCGTCGCCCTCTCCCTCGCCACAGCCGGGAGTTTATGGCGTGAATACGACATACCGGTGGGCCACCTACAATAACCTGAACAGGCCGATCGAGCAGTTCACGGTCACGCCCGGAACGACTGTGGCACAGAGCGTGTATTATAGGAATACCGGTACGGCGCCCGACGCGTATTCCATATCCGTCTCCGGGATACCCGCCTCGTGGTACCATATAACCCTTTACGGCGCGAGCACAGTAGCGCCGGCAGACAGCCGCTACGCTAACGTCTTTATCACGCCGGCGACCGGCGGGACCTATCCATTTACTATAACGGTGACCTCGAATGGCAATACGGCGATATCCGACCATCAGGCCTATACGCTCAATACCGGGGCGTCGCCTTCTCCGTCGCCGAGCCCCTCGCCTTCCCCCTCGCCTAGTCCTTCGCCCAGACCATCCCCCAGTCCCACGCCCACCCCTACGCCGCCCGCTGGCAATAGCATGATCAAAGGGCTGAAATATGTGGACCAGAACCGGGACGGACGATACCAGGTCACCGAGCCGCGCATACAGGGCGTGACGATTCAGCTCTATGATGCGAACGGCAACCTGCTCGCCCAGAGGGTCACCGACCATAACGGCTACTACAGCTTTAGCGGGCTGGCCGCCGGCACATATATCGTCCAGGAAGTGACGCCGATCGGCTACATGGCGACCACACCGTCGAGAGTCACCATCAACCTCGGGGCGAACATGATATACACGCAACACTTCGGTGACGTACCCGTCTAACCAGGTGTGGGGCCGGATTGCGACAACCCCACTTTTTTTTAATACGCCTAATAATTTGAAACTAAGCCTATTGTTTACGGGAACTTCTTATGCCTGAAGGCCCGGGGGCCGAAGGCTGAAAATAACTGGTAAGCATAGCCCGTTGGCAAAAATATTTAATTTATTAATACTAACAGCGGTAATATCGCAGCGGGTTATAAAAATGGCGACTATCTTTGGTAAATATAAAGATGCACTGGCGCTGCTTGCCCTATCGCTGGTAGGCTTTACGGCTTCGTTCACCGGCCACCTCATCACGTCCAACCTGGGGAACTACATGAGCTCCTTCGGGTCGGACCTTACACTGGTCGGGCTCGTGATCGGCTCCATAGCCATAGCGGAGATAATCTTTAAAACGCCGTTCGGCATATTGTCAGACCGCTACGGCAGGCTCAAGCTGATCCTCGGGGGGCTGGCATCGCTGGTCGTTGTTTCGATGCTCTTCCCCTATTTCCAGGACCCTTTGGCCCTGTTCGCCTTACGGTTCATGCAGGGGCTCGCCATCGCGGCGTTCTCCACGGCGTCGACGGCCATGGTCGCCGACCTATTCACGGATAGGAAGGGCGAAGCGATGGGCGTGTACAATTCGTTCAAGGGAGCCGGCTATGCGCTCGGCCCGACCCTGGGCCTCATCGTCTCCCAGTACTTCAATTTCTTCGATACTTTCCTGCTCTGCGCCATTTCCTCGGCAGTAACGCTGGCCCTTTGCTTTATGATTCTGCGGGAGAATTTCGACCCTGCGGAGCATAAGAGGCAACGGGTGGGCATCATGCTGCGGGACAGCAACAGGCTCGACTATTTCGGCAGCTACTTTATCGGCATGAGCGGCATGCTCATTTTCTATTCCATCGTGGCGTTCCTGCCCGTTTATGGCGTGAAGAACGGCATCGATCCCGAGACCACTGGCCTCATACTGGGAATACAGGCGGTGATCTACGTCCTCGCGCAGTACTTGTTCGGCAAGGTCGCCGATACCTATGGCTCCAGGCGGCCTATATTGCTGGGCACGGTCCTGCTGGCCGTCGCCGTGCTTATCATAGCGCTTGTCCCGTCGCCGATCGCCTGGGGCTTTGCCGTGATACTGTCCGGCCTTGGGATTTCGGCATTGTGGGTAGTCTCGAACTCTTACCTGGCGTATGCGGCCCCGGCGGCTATCATGGGAACCGTCATGGGATTATCCGGCGCCTTCAAGGAGGTCGGCGATGGCGGCGGGCCTATTCTTACGGGCTTCCTGGGCGATACGTGGGGACTGCGAAGTGCCTTCCTGTTTACGCTGGCCTTCCTGGCGATCTCTTTCGTGTTGGCCTTCACGCTCGATGACAAAGTGGGACAACGTAAAAAAGCTGCCATGGTCGAGGAAATAACAATACCGGCAAATACACGCTAGGCAGCCAACGATCCCCTGTTATTGGCGTAAAGCCCGATACGCCCGGACCATGCCCACGGGCCCGACCATATAGACGTCATCGAGCGGCGTCGCCCGCTTAACGTTTAATTTCGTCCGGAGGGCGATGTCCCGCCTCGGCCCCGTGGCGACGATGACCTTCGGCTTGATTGGCGTCTTTATATAGGCACCGTGTCCGCCTTCCTCGAATATTTCATCGTTGGTCAGCGTGCCGTCCGCGAGCTTTTTTAAATAGAGGGACATCTTCCTAGGCGTCAGATCGGACGTATGGTGCTCGAAGATGCCCGCGATGGTGCCATCCTCGGATACCGAGGCTGCCGTGGTGTGGCCGTTGCCCACGTCGATGGCGATCGCCGGCAGCGGCTCCTCGTAGAGTCCACCGAAAATGCCGGCTATCTTCGTGTCCATGACCAGCACGTCCTTGAAGCCCTCGTCGTTCAGGCTGCGGATGACCGCGCTCACCCTGGAATATAACGGTGTTTTTTTCATGAATATAAAATCCTTGAAAGTAGCTCCTTTCCTTATCTTGTCGCCGATCTGCTTGAACCGGAAAGCCCGGTCGCTCATGCCCTTGGGCGCTACCCCGTGGTCCTGCACGGCCACCGCCACCGCCAGGTCTCCGGGAAATATAACGTTAAGATCTTCGATGGATCTTTTAAAAGATGCCATGTCGAGGTCGCGCAGCGTGAACTTACGGTAAGGGCCGGGCATCTCGCCTTCCTTTCCGATCTCGATGCCCCTCTTTTTTACCTGCTCCAGGTCATCCCTGACCGTGCGGGCAGCCTCTTTTGTCATGACGACCCTGTACTTTTCAGCGTGTTTGATCAATGCGCCACTAATGGCGCCGCCTCCCATGGTATAGCCATCACAGAAGACGTCTTTCCTGGTATTTTTTATTTTAGCGGCGAACAATTGTGTGGGCGCCGGCATCACGAGCTTAAGCTTCTGCTCCAGGCGCTCGTTCGTTAATAAGATATCCTGGGTGCCCGAGCCTACGTCGATGGCGAATATATTCAGACGATATTCACCTCGCCCGAGTCCGTGATGTCGATCTCCATGTCCTCGTCGAGCGTACGGTTCGATATGATGTTGCCCTTCTCCTTTTTAATGCGGGTGATAATGTCCAGCGAATTTGCCTTCACGTGGATCCCCGTCTTATCGGCGTCGGCGAACACCATCTCGGGTATCTTGATGACGTCCGTGCCCTTCTTGACGACGATCCTGACCGGGGACACGATGCTCTCCCATTCCTTGAGGGTCTCCTTCGAGCGGTCGATGTTCTCCCGCGCCCTCTTCTCGATGAGGCTTACGTTCGCCCTGGTGGTCTTTATTCGCCGGGCGATCTCGTCCTGGGTCAGGCCGGACTGCCGCAGGCGGAGAACCATGACCTGCCTCTTCGTTAGGAATGATTTATTAGCCATCAAGCAATGTTATGTTTGATTACACTTTAATTTTTGGGTTTGAGCTTATGCCGGGCAGCGAATATACCATCAAGGACAGCCTTATGGTACGGGGATACGATTCGATAAAGATCACGAGGAACGGAAAAGAGCCTGCGAGCGACCCGGTCATCGTCGAGACGACGATAGATTTGCTGGTGAACGGCACCAGGCTTTCCTCCATCGTCACGACGCCCGAAATGCATAAGGAACTGGTCGTGGGCTACATGGTCACCGAAGGGGCCGTTAAGTCCATGGGTGACATCATGGGCATCGAGCAGAAGGATAACAAAGTGGACGTCAAAATAAAGAACTTCGAGCACTTCGACCTGTGGTACGAGCTTCGCTCGTCCGGGTGCATTGGCATCAACTGGGAGATGCGGGACGAGGATATTTTTCTGCCGGTGGACCAGACGTTCAATATCAGTATCGTGTTAGACAGCATGAAATACCTGTACTCCGATATTCAGAATCAGACCAGGGGCGCCCATGTGGCCTGCCTCATAGATGCCGAGGGCAAATTATTGTATAGTGCCCTGGACGTGGGCAGGCACAACGCCATAGACAAGGTCGTCGGTGCGGCGACGCTCGCCGGCATGGACATCACAAAATTATTTTTGCTTTCCTCGGGAAGGCAGCCAGCGGGGATGGTCATGAAAGTCGCCCGCGCACGGATACCGCTCGTCGTCTCCAAGGCTGCGCCGGTCAGCTCTGGCATCGACAGCGCTCGCCGTGCTAACCTGACTTTAGCATGCTTCGCGGATAAAGAAAAGGTTAAAGCCTTCTCGTGCCCCGAACGGATCACGATCTAGCTTTTACTATTTTTCGAACTCCAGCAGCGCGGAGCGCTCCATGACAAGCAGCGGTATCCTTTCCCTGCCCACGATCTCGACCTCGGCCGGCGTGATATCATAGAGCCGCATCAGCGTCTCGTCCTTTTTATGGTCGTAGTCGACCACGTTGCCGTCCACTACATCGAGGACGGCCATGGTTTTAGCCTCGGCGCAGCCCGGATGGTCTCCGATGATTACTATGGCGACATCGTTCTCTCCCTCATGGACGCCGAGTTCCAGTGCTTTTTCTATCTGCCGCTTTCCCCGGAGGTACAGCATGGTCTCCATGCCCGGATCCCTGGCCAGGTTCTGTTTGTTTTGAAACGCCTCCATGGCCTTGTTGGCGGCGAACTCAATGTGGCCGCGACCGGCGATGCGGTCGGCGTTCACCGCCTGGACCGTGACGTTGCACTCCCTGCCGATGGCTGTAAGTTTAGCAATAAAAGCCTTTACGTCCTTGATGTCGACCCTGCCGCCGACGATAATGAGGCCGGTCATTAAGGCTAGATACGGCTAAAAACAGATAAAACTAACCTAACGACTTTCATTGAAGCTGAAAAGCGTGCTCTGCCCGGCCAGCGCGGCATCCGGATCTGTTGAAATAGAGATGTCCTTGCGTCCCATTTGCGTGAGTATCTTCGCGGCCAACTTTTCGCCGATGGCCGGCACCGCGGCTAGTTTCTCCAGTTCGGCGTTTTTCAGCGCGGCGCGGTTCTTGTAGCCCGCATCGTACAGCTTTCTGGCACGAACGCGGCCCACGCCTTCCAGCTCGATCAGGTCCATCAGCTCCTTGCTGACACCATATTCGATGCGCAGCCCGAGCTCCCTGGCGGCCCTCGTTACGGGGGCCTTAAGCAAATTCGAGAACTCTGCCGTGGCATGCATGAGCCAGACGCAGGTCTCCATTAAGTTCCGCACATCGCCGGGGCCTATGTTATAGAAGGCGGTGATCTCGTCCTCGTTCTTCTCGTTTATCCACATGTCCACGAGCGCGCCGGTCTTTACCGCCGACAGGAACGACTCGAACTCGGTCTCGTCGCCGATCTCGGGCACTTCGGCTAAAAAGTCGCTGATGTGCTCATCGGTATACTTGATGATCCACCCATAGTCCGACCTGCGCAGGTAAAGCGCTTTCACGTCGGGCGTCGAGCATACCAGCTGCAGCAGGGCAATCTCCTGGTTATAGTCATCCGTCCTCTTTTTAGCGGCTTCCAGGCCTTTGACGATGATGGAGGATGAGAGCGGGTCGACGTATAATTTCGAAGTAAGCTTTCCAAGCTCGGTAGCCCTGATGCTGTCGCCGGTCCTGAAGATCATACGCTCTGACTCCAAAAAGTCGAGCACGTTATCGATGACCGCGGACAGGTCGCCGTACTGGTAGGCATAGAATGTCGTCCCCATGAAGTCGTTCAGCCCCTGCAGGTCGCCGCAAAAGCCGGTGGCAATGGCGGACAGCACGTGGGCCCGCATGGCGGGCTCCGTCCCCAGCTTCGAGGTAATATGCTCCGGCTCGGACAGCACGTAATTCTCCATGAGCTCGCCCAGCTCGTCATAATTTTTAGCGATGAGGACCGCTTCACCGTACGGGTCGAGCCCCGGCCTTCCCGCCCTCCCCGCCATCTGCTTATACTCTAAAACGGGTATCGGCACGCTGCCATAGTTAACGTCGAAGCGCTTGTAATCCCTGATGATGACCCGCCTTGCGGGAAGGTTCAGGCCCGCCGCTAACGTCGGAGTGCAGGCAATGACCTTGATGACGTTCTTCTTGAACGCGTCCTCTATGATGTGGCGGTGTTCACCTTTTAGGCCTGCATGGTGGAAGGCTACGCCGTGCTCGACGCAGGCCGCCAGCCGGGCGCACGTATCGGTCTCGGCATGGCGCATGACCTGTTCCTTTAACTGCCTGTATAGGGCTTTTTCCTCGTCCGACTGGCTGCGGGAAAGGCTCCTGGCCAGCTTTTGGGCGATGCTCTCGCTGCTCTTCCGGGTGTTAGCAAATACCAGGCACTGGCCGCCGTCCGCCAGAGTATCCGAGACCAGCGCCACGACGTCATCCGGCCCCGGGGTCTTGATGACCTGCTTTCCGTCCGGGTAGCTGATGGCCCGGCCGAAAAAGACGCCTTCTTTTAATTGGGTGGGCCTCCAGTCGCTGACGACGAGCTGCGCGCCCAGCCAGTCCGCGAGTTCCCGGGCGTTGCCGATCGTAGCTGATAAAGCGATGATCTGCAGTGAGGCGTTGAGCCGCTTAAGCCTGGCGAGCGTGACCTCGAGCGTCGGGCCCCTGTTCGCCGAGTCTATCAGGTGTACCTCGTCGGCGACGACGACCGTCAGCCCGGACAGCCAGGAGGCGCCGTTCCGCAAGAGAGAGTCTGTCTTCTCCGATGTGGCCACAATGATGTCACGGTCGCCGAGCCATTCGTCGCGGGAGTCGAAGTCGCCCGTCGAGATGCCCACCTTGACTCCGCCATCCTTTATGTTCAGGCCGGAAAATTGCTTGAAGCGCTCGAACTTTTCCGAGGCGAGCGCCTTAAGCGGCACGATGTACAGCGCTTTTCCTCCGGCCGCGATCGACTTGAGCATGGCCATCTCGGCCAGCAAGGTCTTACCGCTTGCCGTCGGTATGGCCGCCATCAAGCTTTTACCATCGAGAAAACCTTTCTTAATGGCTTCGGACTGAGGAGGGTAAAGCTCCTTGATGCCTGAACTCTCATAAAATTCGATTATAGTGGAAGGCAGGTCTAGCTCGGCTATTTTCATCAGGGTGAATGGATGACTCTATATTAAATCATCTTTTCCCTCGCGCTGCGAAACTAAAGAGCTTGAACTTAAAGACGCTTTATGCTGTTTAGTGGGCTTATGCTTCTTTTTTCGCACCTGGCAACGTGACAATGAACCTGCATCCCTTTTTATGGGAACCCCTGACGCGGTCTTCAACCGCTACATTGCCGTGGAAGCTTTTTCCACGAGAGTTTTTACGAGGTACAGGCCGAGGCCGTTGCCCTTTGCATGGGTCATCCCGCGCATCATGCGCGTAAACAATACCTTTTTTATATGATCGGGTATGCCGGGGCCATCGTCCTCCACCAGGATCATGTATTGAACGTTCGTCCCACTTTTACGGCGGCTCACTCCTATTGTAACGTTCAGCGGGCCGGTAGAGTGTTTTATGGCATTCCCGATGATGTTTGAAAAAACGTCCTTTAATAGTTGATTGCCCATTACGATGCAATCGTTAACGGGCCTATAAGTTATTGCGATATCCCTGCCGGGGACCATGGAAAATTCCGAGCAAACTTCCTTCAGGACCACGTCGAGGTCAACTCGCTCAAGCTTTAGCCTTCCGCCCACTGCCTGCTGGATCTTCTGCACATTTTCGATGAGCCGGGAGCTGTCCTGGAGCATGGCGAGGGACCTGTCTATGAACGCGGCTATCCCGTCCTCCGGGATCCCGGGGCCCAGCAACATTTCCAGGTATCCCATAGCAATGAGGTTCTTGTTATTGATATCATGGCCCATCAGGTCCAGGTACAGTTCGGCCTGCTCCTTGGCCTCTTTAAGCTCAGCTGTGCGTTCCTCGACATGCCGCTCAAGCTCTTCATGGGCTTTTCTTAGCTCTTCCCTGGCTTTTTTAAGCTCGCTGACGTTCCGGAAGCTCACTATGACGCCCTTGATCCCTCCGGCGCTATTCAACGAGCTACCGCTTAGCTCCACCGGGATATGCCCGGCCGGGCTCAGCACCATGATCTCAAAAGAAGCGGTATATTCTCCTGACATGCTCCGGCTGAACTCTATCAAGGCCAACTCCTGGTATTCTTCGGCAACGAATCTGGTAAAATGTTGGCCTATGATACTGGCTTCGTCCAGGCCGATCATGTTTATGCCACTCGGGTTGATGTAAGTAATGTTCCCGTCCCTATCGACCGTGACGATCCCATCGTTGGTGGAAGTGGTGATGAGCCTGTATTTTTCCTCAGATTCCTTTAATTGTTCATAAACTTTAGATAGCTCTGCCTGCTGGGATTTCTGCCTCTGGTCCCATCGCTTGAGCTTAGCGTTCTGCCGCCGGAGGGCTTCCAGCCTGCCATCGCCCACTACCAGGTCGGTGTACCTTTTATTAAATTTCTTTTTCGGCATGCCGAACATGTCCAGTAAAATGGGCTTGCGTTCCCCGTAAAACGGTAGTGCATATTCGTAGCCCCGCTTTCCAGGCATGTCCTCCTTCCTGACACCAGTCATCTCTTCAATCGCCCTGTTCCATGCCACTACACATCCACAGGCGCCCACCACGAGCGTTGGATCGGGGTAAAATTCAATGATATTGGAAGGTAGAATAACGGAATCGTAAAAATGGCCTTGACCGGTCCAGGCGCTCTTCATTTCCCCTATCACTCCTCGTTTTAATTATATATTGATAAGTTATATTAGGTAATTAATCTATTGCATGCCAGACCATATAATGTCAAGCTATAGCATAGCATGCTATAGCTAAATATGCACCGGATAGCTTATATTTTTCTACGGCATGAACTCTTGCTGGATACGAATGACGTCAGCCGAATCCTTTGCCAATGCATATGCTTCGAGCGGCTCCTTGTTCAGCGTTAAAAAAGTCTCTCCCCACTTGAAGCGGCAGGCCACTTCCCTCGCCTGCCCCTCAAATCCCAGGATATACAGGGCCGCCACGAAGGCCTCCGCGCTGTTCAGCACGAACGGCTTGCCATAGTTCACCGGATTGGACGCGAGCAGGTACGGCAATGCCCTATCTATCATGCGTTTCGGCTTAAGCATCGGGAATATGCGCTCCACCTCTCCCCAGGTGCAATCCAGCACGACGATGCCTTTACCGGCATAACGCCCGTCTTCGGGCGAGATGGACTGATCCGCCAGCGGGTTCAACAGGATGGCGCCTGACGGCAGCCTGGCTACCGCTTCGTAGACGATGGCCAGCCCGAACTTTTGCATCCTACGGGCGGAGCATTTTTTCGGATCATCCTGGCGCGCATGGTACACATACAGGTTCACTGACATTGAAAACCGTTTTATAGAATCGCACCTATCATGCATTAATATTTGCGGCGGGATTTCATGGGGAATAAGCTAAAGGCTATATGGGACCTGACGAGGCTGGAGCATGGCCTGATCTACGGTTTTGGCGTCTTCATCGCGCTGGCCATCGCCGCCCATGGGATGCCCGACCTCAGGATCGCCCTGGCAGGCGTCCTGGGCGCCATGCTGTCCGAGATGGGCGCCTTCGCGCTGAACGATTATTATGACGTCGACGTCGACATCAAGAATAACCGCACGGACCGGCCCATCGTCCGCGGCGACGTATCGAAAAACGAGGCCGTTGCCATCGCCGTCGTTACTTCTCTGCTCAGCGTAGTAGCCATGTACTTTACGGATAACTGGGGAGCAGTGGCCGTAGTCATCTTGCTCATCGTCTTTGGCTTTTTTTATAATGCCCGGCTGAAGGAATACGGCATATGGGGTAACCTTTACATTAGCTTTACCATGGCGGCGCCCTTTCTGTTCGGCAGCATCCTCTTCGCCGACAACGCCGTCGTTCTCTACGTCATCGCGGCGATCGCCTTCCTGATCGGCCTGGGCCGGGAGATCATGAAGGGCATCATGGACATGGAGGGCGACGCGCTGAGAAACGTGAGGACAGTCGCCCGTACGTGGGGGCCGGATAAGGCCAGGTACCTGGCCGTGGCATTGTACGTTGCCGGCATGTTACTGGCGCCGGTGCCATTCTTGTTTGACCTGGACCGATACTTTTACCTGAGCCCGGTCTATGGCCTGTTCGCCCTGGCCGCCGTGCTCATCCTCGCCTATGTGTGCTATACTCTGCTCAAGAGCCACAGCATCAAGACCGTGAGCAACGCCAGGAAGACCACGCTGGCCGCGATGGCAGTGGCGATGCTTGGCGTCCTGCTCACGGCCCTGTTATAATTACAACAAATCCCAAACTTTTATTGCCGCAGGTGCCGTATAAGAAAAAGGATGTCCCTGAGGAGTTTCTTATCTCGCATCGAGCCCGAAGCGATCCCTTTTCCATTCTCACGCCTCTACTCGTACATCGCATCTTCCAGGATGATACGTGACTATTATGAGAGCGTCGCTTCCCAGGTACTGGAGCGGCTGCCAGCAGGCAGGTTGCTCGACATCGGCACGGGCCCCGGAAGGCTGCCTGTCATTATCGCCTCCCGGAACAAGTACATCAATATCACAGGCCTGGACCTTTCGCCGGACATGGTGAAGATCGCGAGTGCGAGGGCTACCAGGGCCGGGTTATCCAACGTCAGCTTTAAAGTGGGCAGTGCCAGCGACCTGCCCTTCGGTGACAGGGAATTCGACCTGGCCATCAGCACGCTATCATTCCACCACTGGAAAGACCCCGATAAAGCCCTGGACGAGATATGCCGGGTCCTGAGGGAGGGAGGCGAGGCATGGATCTACGATATTCCCCAAAAGGTAAACCCTCAAGTCTGGAGCGATATGAAGAGACGCTATGGTTTTTTCTTCTCGACGTTCTTTCACTTTCACACTTTCACCGAGCCATTCTACGATGAAAAGAAGCTTGGGGAGATCGCGGCGAATTCCCGATTCAGAAAATTTGAAATAGACTACAGGTTGATGACCTATAGGCTTAGATTGTATAAATAGTGGGGAGCCTGGTTATTTTACGATGGTCTCCTTGAGCAATTCGATGCCCCCGTTCTCGTAAACGGCATTGCCCACCACGATGGTGTTCGCATATTTGGCCATCTGCTCGGCCTTCTCTCTCGAGTTAATGCCACCGCCGTAATACAGTACGGAGCCGTGGAGCTTTTCCCTGACCGCCTTGACCAGCGCAGGGTCCCCGAACGTGCCGCTGTACTCCAGGTACACGATGGGGAAGTGGAAAAACCTGTCCGCGCACTCGGCGTAGGCCGCCGCCTCTTTTGCCGGTATCTCGGTCTTGGCCTTGGTGACTGCAGCGACCGCGGACCTGGGGTTCAATACAATGTACGCCTCGGGTATTATCTTGTCCCAGTTGATGTCGAAGTGCTGAACCCATACTTTGTGGGCTCCCATGAACCAGAACGCCACATCGGTGTTCAGCACCGACGGGATGAACAGGTAATCCAGGTCGTCCCTCAGCCCCTCCGTGCCGGACGGCTCCAGCACCTTGGGGATCTGGTATTCCTTAAGCATGTCCACCAGGTTCGCGACGTTTTGCCTGGTGATGTTCTGGGTGCCCGACACCATGATGGCATCCGTGCCGGAATCGACGATCGCCGCCACATCCCTTGGGGTTATCGACTTGTCCGGGTCCAGCTTGGTCACATGTCTCCATTTCTTCCAGTCGATCATTAGACTTCCTCGTAATATGGAAAAACGATATTCAGTTAGGCGCTATCCTGCTTAATATCTTTTATCTAGCGGACGATGCGCTCGATGGGCACTATGAGTATGTCCCGTGCCCCTACGCTCTTAAGCTCATTGATGACGCGGTAGATCTCCTTCTCGTGGACGACAGCGTGTACAGCGCACATGGGCGAGTTCGACTCGACCTTCATCACGGTCGGCCCCGAAAGGCCCGGGAGCTTCTTTTTCACGGCCTCCAGGGACGATAGTGGAACGTTCATCATCAGGTACCGCTTGCCCTTTGCCTCGATGACGCTCTCCAGCGCCAATGTTATTTCAGCGATCTTTTTCGGCTCCTTTGCCAGGCTTTCCTTGCTCGCGATGAGCCGCTGGGAGGTACTCAATACGTGGGCGATGACCTTTAAGTGGTTGATGGACAGCGTTGTGCCGCTGGACGTCAGGTCCACGATCGCGTCGGCCACTCCGATGTGGGGCGTGATCTCCGTCGCGCCCGATACTTCGACGACGTGGACGGGCACTCCCATTGAGTCAAAGTACTTTTTCGTGATCAGGGGGAATTCCGTTGCGATCTTTTTGTTGGCCAGCTGTTCCGGCTTTTCCATGCTCGAATCATCGGGCACCGCCAGGACGAGGTCCGCTTTGCCTATGCCGATGTCCAGGAGCGTTTCGACGCTCGCCCCGGACTCCTGTATGAAATCCTCGCCGGTAATTCCCAGGTCTGCTGCGCCATTCTCCACGTATTCGGGTATGTCTCGTGCCCTGGCGAATAGAAGCGATATCTCGCCGTCTACCGTTTTGGCGAACAGGCTTCTTTCCGAATGGTCCACGACATGGAGCCCCGCCCGCTCGAACAGTTCCATGATCGGCTCATATACTCTTCCTTTATTGGGCAGTGCTATTCGGACCATATATTATCGAAAATAATATCACGATATTAGATATAAGCTCTCCGGCGAAAAGAAAATCTACAAAACAACATGGGGACGATATTTGATACTTTTCTTCGCGGGTCGACGCCCCGCTGTTGCGGGGCTACTCGGCGTTTTGGGTGCTTCGCCGTCGGGGCCGCGCTTGCACCCTCGGCCGAAAGGCGCTGATGCGCTTTCGGCCTCCGCAAGCGCTAAGCAGCGTTTTACCCTTCGGGAAAAACGCTCATTACCCCGCCGCCTCCGCATCGGCCTGATGGCCGACTGATGCCCAAAACGCCTCGACGACCGCGTCTTAAGGTTAGTATTAAAAGCGTACTTAGTAATGATAAGGGACTATTCAACGATCTAATACAAAAAGAAACAAAAAGATTGAACAGCGATAGCGTAAAAGTGGCTTAATGCTCATGGAACTAAGGGATTATACGGTCGAATACGTGATAAAAAAATATATCCACTACCACAACTGTAAACATTTTGTTAATTGATTTTTTTAACAAATTTTATCTAAATCTATTTTATCTATACCTGATAATGTATAACCATCATTTTTATATTCATCCAATGATATATTAAATTCTGTAGTTAACCATCGATATTTATCCTTATTATCACAACTCTTCTCTGATTTTTCAAATTCAGAACAAATATGCTCTTTAATATGACATAATTTATAAGTTAACGTATCTTCACTTGGCGGGTCATCAGGATTGCCGATTTTAAATAAATTAATATACCAAATATCATAATCTAAATCATGTTTTAAATAAAATCTTTTTTGATTCTTATAATTTTCTAAGCTTTCAACTATATCTTTATCTATAATAATTCGTGGAACACGATCTTTTTTCTCAAGGTCATAGGCTTTCAGATAACCTTCACCAAATAAATTATTAGCATCGTGATGACACTTTCCTCTTGCGATTCCACCACGAACAAAAAATCCATCACAAATAAGATCGGATGCAATACTATGGGTAGCAAAGATAATAAATTCTTCTGAACCCCCATCTTTATTATTATCACGAATGTTTGAAATTACTAAGCTATCAGAGAAAAAGGCTTCTTCAAATTTTTCTTTAAATTGTTTTCGGCGATCTTCTTGCATTTTTTTGATATTATCGAATGTTTTGTTAATGACTTCACATAATTTTGGTTCATCCTCTATTCTTTTAATTTTATTCTTGAATCCTATAATATCAAAATAAGATATTATTCTATCCTCAAGACAATTATCTATAGTCATCAAAAAACACCCTAATATTCATTTTATTAATAGAGTTTAATGTGCAATAGTTTATTTAGCTTTTCAGTATTATAATATTCTTAAATTGCGATGTAGGGTAATAGTATGACATCGTTTACAAAGAGTTGCGCTAAATGTGGTGAGATAAAACCATTAACTGAATTTAATAAAGACAGCAGAGCCAAGGACGGGTATCGGACTGATTGTAAGGCCTGTAAACAAAAACTGGATGAAGCTTATAGAGAATTAAAAAGGTTAGAACGAGCTAATAATCCTGTAAATACTGAAGTTGATTCATCCACATCAATGAAGAAGTGTTCTAAATGTGGCGAATTAAAATCGTTAACTGAATTTAATAAAGACAGTAAAACTAAGGACGGGTATAGGAGTGATTGTAAGGTTTGCAAATTAAAAGTCGATGAAATTTATAATAGAAGAAAGTGCGAAAATTTTTTTAAGTCGATTGTTGATGAACGAATCGTTAACCTAATAAAAAAAGAAGATATCTTTAAGATGCACATTAATTCAAATCACTGGTATACAAAGAGTGAAAGACCAGAGATAATTAAAGCACTCCGAGGCTTATTTGAATCTTTATATAAACAGGATGCTCCTTTGTGTATCGAAGAAAATTTTTCGCAATACATAGCCAATATTGGAAATTCTACGGTAGAAATTTTAATGAAAATTCTTTTTGAATACTGTGAAAACCCCGATAAGATAAAATCGATCAACGATGAGAAGATAAAACCAATTAATGTTCAAATAGTGACCAATAGCCTTGCGTTAATTAAATATCAAAAGTCTTATGAACAGATGATAGAATTATTAAAAAAGTACCTAATGTCAATCTCAAGCGTACCAAAAAAAACTGATAATACTCGGATAGTATATGATAATATTTTTTTTGCTTTAGCTAAAATGGATTCCCATGAAACAGCACGTAATTTAATATCCTTGCTGGACGACGCCGCTATTAAAAACATCGATGTTAAAGATTTAATTGTCAGTTATCTATCGTATGTTCCTGATAAGCTCGGTGTAGAGCCTTTGATTAAATTAATATTAACATATAATGATCCTGATTATGGTGACGGGGAACAAGAGGATATAACCTATAATGCAGCAGAGGTTTTGGGGACTATAGGTGATCCATTCTCAATTCCCAATATTCTTGAACTTATTAAATCTAAGAACGAACTTATCCGATGGAACGGATTACATGCTTTACAGATTTTTGCCCAGTTTAATTATACCAAAGAGCTTGAAGTAGCCGTAGTTACATTAATAGAAGCTTTACAGGATAAAGATGAAAATGTCCGTGTAACTGCTTCAGAAGTTCTTGGATATTTGAAAGATGAAAGAGCGGTACTACCTATAATTAACCTGTTAGACGATGAAGATGAATTAGTCAGAGAACAGGCTGTATTGTCTTTAGTGGAATTGGGTGATATACGAGCTGTAGAACCGCTTATTAAAAGACTTGAATTGGAAGAAGATAACGATATAATGATAGCTATTATAGAAGCTCTTGGTCACATGAAAGATGAAAGAGCCCTACAACCGCTAATATATAAATTTGATAGAAAAGCTGATGACGTTATCAAATATGCGATTATAACTGAACTTGGACATATGAAAGATAAGCGAGCTATTGAATTTCTTACATCACGCCTTTCAGGGGAGGAAGAAGATAGCGATATTTATTGTGCAATCATATGCAGCATTGACGAAATTAACGGAATAATTGATGAAAATTATAAACCGATAGTGCCTACTCAATAAAATTTTATTTTTCCTAAGTTTTAATATAACTTACCTTGTAATTATTATTGATTATAATATAAAGGGTTAATAACCTAACAGTTTAAGTCGCGTTCGTCGGAGGCTTTTAGGGCGAAGCCGCATCAGCGGTGCAGAGGCGGCGGGGTAATGGACGTTTTTCTCATCAGAGTAAAACGTCGCTTAGGGCTTGCGGAGGCACGTGCGAAGCACGACGCCGAGGGTGC
>Ga0209039_10001575_pt1 | contig 20931 bp, 17 predicted proteins | sample BogFormECP12_OM1_FD_188238 | JGI IMG/M metagenome (GOLD analysis project Ga0209039, IMG submission 188238) | Bog forest soil microbial communities from Calvert Island, British Columbia, Canada - ECP12_OM1 (SPAdes) (version 2) | ecosystem: Environmental > Aquatic > Freshwater > Wetlands > Bog ...
CCGTTTCGAGGGCGGCCTGGGTTGCGCAGGGTGTTTTTCAATCCGAATTGCGCAACCGCCTGAGACACCCATGGCTCCGAACCATACGGCCCGCTTCTTTGGATGGCGTAACAGATATTCTCAATTTCTTCCTGGCCCTGCGAGTCGTTAACCCAACTTCCACAATCGGCGGGATGAGATGCCGCATTTACAATGGGTTGCGATTTCATTCCGTCACTATGGCGAGAGGTCGTGCCAAGTTTTCACCGGTCTCATGACCTCCGGCGGAATCTTCAAAGTCGAGTAGATGTCGCGGTGCATCGGTTCCGGCGTGGTGCCTTTGCGAATCTTCAAGGCCCTATCATCGCCGGTGGGCAGCACCACGGTGACCACCTGGTGGGTGCTGAGCTGCTGGCGCAGCGTCCACCACGAGGTATGCACGCCCGCGTCCAGGAACCGCTTCTCGATGGCCAGCAGCAGATGGTAAGCCAGGACGCAGAGGAAGATGTGCGTTTGGGTGCGACGTTCGAGGTGATGGAAAATGGGCCGCTCGGCCAGCGGGCTCTTGATGGCTCGGAAGGCCGCTTCCACGCGCGTCAGCAAGATGTAGGTGCGCCAGATCTCGTCGGCCGTCAAGTCCTGGTGATCCGTCTTCAGCACGTAGCCGCCGTCGAGTTTCTCGGCAACCGCTTTCTTTTCGCGGTCCTCTTGCCACGTCAGCGTCTTCTGCTCCGCATCGTAGTCCAGGTGGTTGTAGCGGGCCACGCGCGGATAACGCTCCTGGAGCCGACCGATCACCTGGTAAATTTTCTTCACCTCTTTCAACCGCCCTTTCTCGACCCGTGCCTTTAACTTCTCCCAATCCTTCCTCAGCCGCAACTGGTGCGTCTCCCGAATCGCTCGGTCCTTCTCCTTACGCCCTTCGCTCAAGCAGAGAAGATAAACCTCCTCCCCCTTCTGCCGGCGCTTGATCTGAACCGGCGACTTCTCCTGGCCAGGATTGTGCGGCGACGGGGTGCGGATCAGTTCCTCCCAGTCGCCCTCCACCTCGAAGTCGTCCAGCCAGGCGTTCCGCTCCGGCTGTCGGCCCGCCACCAGGTAGTGGTACCCGTGCGCCCGAATCTCGGCCAAATCTTCTTCATACGCCATGCCGCGATCGACCACCACCGTGGCGCCGGGTTTCCGCCCCACACGCTTCTCCAGGGTATCCAGCATCTCCTTGACCGTGGTGCGATCCTGGCGGTTGCCCTCGAAGATTTCGTGCGCTTTGGGAAACCCGTCTCGGTCCAGCACCAACCCGACCAGCACCTGCTTGGCATCCGGCCGCTTGTCGCGTGAGTAGCCGCGCTTGGCCTGCGGGTTGGCCAAGGCTTCGCCCTCGAAATAGGTCGAGGTCAGATCGTAGAGATACAAGGTGTCGTCCAGGTTGAACAGCGTCTTCTCCCGTTCCGCCAGTTCCCGTTCGATGGCCTCCCGGTTCGGATGGAGCCGGTCCAAGTTGCGGTACAAGGCTTCGTCGTTGAGGGTGGAAAAGTCCGTTCCCAAAATATCCCCCAGGGCCGTGCGTTCGATCCAGTCCGGCATGGCGTGTTCGGAGAGAGGGAAGATCAGTCGGTTCAGCGTCATGACTTCGGTGAGTTGGCAAACGCGGTCCGCAAGTCCCGCCCCCGCCAAGATCTCGTTCAGTCCCAACTGCTGCCACATCTGGTGGCCGACATGAACCGCGCCCCCCTCGCGGGCCTCTTCCACGGTGACCTGCTCACTATCGACCGCCAGGGGGGGGCAGACCCCAGGAGGGGTCTCCGCTGGCTTCATGCGGACTCCGCGGGCCCCGCGCACCTTCCCGGCCAGAGCCTCGACTTGGGGGTCGGCAGCAGGAACAGAGGTCTGCCCCTGCAAGCTGGCTTCGAGGCGGTGGGCCAAATCCCGCCACTGCTCAGGGGGTGCGGGGGCGAGGCTGCCGAGCGAGCAGATGATGCGCTGGCGGGGGCCCTTGGGGGTGGACACAGATTCCACGAGGAGATAGTTGGTATACGATTTACCCTTGTGCGATTTGGTGGTCTTGCGGATATACATAGGACACTATATATGCCATAATACCAGCTTAAGTCAAGGAAAATAATCAACACTATTCGTCACTATTTTGCCCTTGTGAGGACCCCTTGCTGAAAACAAAGACCTTGCTTCCCGAAACCGGCGAAAACCCGCCGAAGACCGTGGAACTTGGGTTAAGCCACTGGCGGTAAGGGTCGGGCGCCAGCACCGGCCAGAGACTACAATGCCGTTTCCTTGAACAGCGCGTAGGTCAATTTCTCGTCCTCCGTTGAAGTAGGCAGAAGGTTGGCAGGCGGCGCGGCCAGTTTTTCGCCGGATCTAATGGTCAGACGCAAATCCTTCGCCACCAAGGCGCGCTTCGAGCGCAGCCAGCCTGAGATCTGCGTCCCGTTCATTGCGGCCGCGGGAAGATGCAGGTCGAACTCCAGGGCGTGGCTACCCGGCGCGAGGTCCACCGTAAACCAGTGCCATGCCCCCTGCGGGCTTTTCACCACGGCGACGGAAGCGGCCTGCGCGTTGTCACGGGCTTCGGCTTTCACCTCAAGACCGGCAGCGGCGGATTCGAGGAGCAGGGAAGCCTGACTTTCGCGGAAGTCGGGGGGAACCTGCACGTTGATCGCGACCGTCACCACGCCATCGGCGGCCGCATGGATGGTGGGAGCGGAAAAGGTGGGCTGGCTTTCGCGCGCATTCTTCTTGCCGAAATGCAGGGCCAGCGGCGCGGCTTCGCCCACCGCCTTGAGCTCCACCTTTTCCCCATCGATGCGTGCCGCCTCACAAGCGGAAGGCTGCGAAAGCTCCGCGACGATGTTCGCGCCATCCGCCGCGTAGAGCTTGAACCCGACTTCGTCCTGGGCGGCGGCCTCGACGGAATACCGCACGCCGGCAAGGCGGGCTTCGCCGGCCGCGAGGGGACGCAATTCAATGATCTGCTGATCGTAGCCATCCAGGTTGACGTGCAGCGTGTCGCCATAGCGCAGCGCGCCGGGCAGGGCTTGGCGATAGGGATAGGCGACCTCCGCCTGGAATGTCTTGGCGCTCGGTTCGAAGCCGGCAGCTTCGACGAGTTTCACATTCGCCACCGCCGGCCGCACGAAGGGATTACGCAGCATCAGGATGGTCTTCTCCGGCGAGTAGTGCAGGTAGCCGTAAGGCTCGCGCTTGGCCGGGTCGCCCAGCACCCAGGCGCCGTTGTCCAGCAACGGGTGCGCATTGGCCACCGCCCACCGGAGCGAGCTGCCCAGCGCGTCCCACTCGGCGGGCTTCAAGAGCGAGGGCGTGATGTAGAGTTCGTTCAACTGGCTGCCCACGCCGAGGAAATTCACGAGGTGGTCCTCCCAATCCTCCCGGGATTCGTTCTTGCCGCCGAGTTCGAGGGAAGTGCCCTTGATAACACATTGCGTCCGCAGCGACGACATGGGGAACTGCACCTGGTGGCGAATGAAGTCGTTGTAGAGGACCATGTCTTGATAATTCATCGAGCTCTGCCGCTCGGTGAGGGTGGGGAGGGTTTCCGAGTAGCCGTAATCCTCGCCGCCTTCCCAGACCGTGTCGGCCCAGCGCAGCCACCAGGGGCTAAGCCAGGCGCTGGTGGTGACGCCAAGGAAAATCTCGTGATTTTCGGCGCGCAGGGCTTCGAGGGTTCCCAGGATCGAGCGCAGGTCGGCTTCGCGCGAATAGATGCCCACGGGGTGACCGTGGTTGGGGTCGTTGCAGCCGAAGGGAATGCCATCCAGCTTGAATTGGTTGACGCCGAAGTTGCGCACCAGGCCCACCAGGCTCTCGCGGAAGTACTGGCTGTAATGGCGTCCGGCCAGGCACAGGAACTCGCCATTGGAGGTGATCTCCATACCCATCTTGCGGCCGGCGTCCACACGAAAATGGCGCACCTCGTAGCCACCGATGGGGCCGACCCATAGGCCCAGATGGCTGTCGATTTTCCGGAGTGCGGCAGCGAGGTCGCGGAAGCTCGTGGGAAAGCGGCGCGGATCAGGAACCCAGATATTGTTCTGATCGTCATCCCAGGCGTCGTCGAGGAGGAAAGATTGCAGGGGGATGCCGTATTTCTTGATCAGCAGATCCTCGAACTGCTTGAGGCGCTCCAGGAGCAGGTCGTTGGTCATAGCCGTGAGCTGGAGGTCATACCAGGTGTTGTAAGAGATGAACGGGCGTACCGGCGCGGCGCGGATGCGGCGGACGTAGTCCATGAAAGCCTGGTGAACGTGCCCGCCGGCGGCAACCCCGACGACAACGGGCTCGCTCGTGTAACCTTCCGGCGGAATGTTCAGCCCCACAATGCCGCCCAGGGAGACCGATGATTGTTGAGCGGTGTTGATGCTGGTGGGATATTCGAGCCCCATGAAAAGGTCGTCAGAAAAAAGCGGCTGGCCGAACCCGCCCAGGTGGAAGTCATCGGCGCTCCAATCGCCCTTGGCCGGGGCGAGCGAATCGATAAAGAATGTTCCCTTGCCGGTAGTCTTCAGTTCCATCCACTGGCGCGTGTAATAGTCGTCGGGCTTCAGTTCGTAGGTGAGCGTGGCTTCCAGCCCGGTGTTTTCTTGCGGGCTGGCCGGAAGCACCAAGCGATAGACCGCCCGCTTACCGCCGCCGGGCGCGTCTTGTACCTCATGACCCTTCACTTTTAGGTCGCGCGAAGTCAACACCAGGGGATTCTCGCCGCCGAAGTCGTAGCCGACGCGCTCGTAGATGAGCTTCACTTCAAATTCGTCGCCGCGCACTTCATGCGTGCGGCCGGAGAGCTTGTTCACCAGGCGCACCGTGTGGACGGACCCGTCCGCGATTTCCAGGGTGCGCTCGAGGTAATCGTTGGCGAGCGAAAGCGTGGCGCCTTGTTCATGCACCGTAACGGGGGCGGCAGCCTGGACACTCCTGGTCGCAAGCGCCATAGCAAGAAAAATGATTGCGCAGCGGGTTTTCATGAGGTTACCTCAAGGAAGGTAATGAAGAGCATGACGCGCAGGATGATACCCCAGTTTGGGCTGGCCGGCGCAGACACCTTTTCCTTGTGGTCATTTGATCGTGTGCCTCATCTGTCACCTGACACCCAGCTCCTTTTAAGCCCGCTGCGAAAGTATGGCATAATCTTGTTTTCAGAATCTGAGGAGAAAACTTTGGTTTGTCCGATTTGCAATAAGCGTAAGGCGAAGCGGCTGTGTCCGGCGCGCACAGAGAGCATCTGTTCGATCTGTTGCGGCACGGAGCGCGAAGTGACCATCGATTGCCCTAGCGATTGTGTGTACCTCGTCGCCAGCCGCGAATACGACATGACCCGGCGGGAGTACGACTGGTCCAAGGTGCCCTTCGCCGAGGTGAAGTTCAATCGCGGTTTCGCGGAAACACACGGGGCGTTGTTGGTTGAACTCGATTACGCCGTCTGTCAGTTCGCCGCCGACCATCGCGAGGTGGTGGATACGGACGTCCTGGCGGCGCTCCAGACGCTGGCGGAGAGTTACCGCACCTTGGCGAGTGGGATTATTTACGAGAAGCCCCTGGACTACCCGCTGCAACGCGCATTGTACGAGGCGCTCAAGGCATCCATTTCGGATTTTCGGAAACATGAGGCGCAGGGTTTGGGCATGACCGCCGTGCGGGACAGCGACATCCGCGACGCGCTGATTTTCCTCACCCAGCTTTGCGCCATCCACGCGAACGGGCGGCCCAAGGGGCGCGCCTATCTGGACATAATCCGCCAGCAATTCCCGAAGGAAGAATTCCAGAAAGCCGGGTCGAATATCGTCCTTCTTTGAAGCCAGGAGTCAGGAGCCAGGAGTCGAGAGCCAGGAGTCAGAAGTCAGGAGCCAGAAGCCGGTCGGTGGCATCCGAGATACGGGGGTCATAAGTCAGGAGCCAGGAGCCAGAAGCCGGTCGGCGGCATCCGAGACACCGGGTTACACAACCATTCTTGGGCGCCTGTCTACCGTATCCCGTATCCCGTTTCCCGAATCCCGTCTACTGATTCCTGGCTCCTGACTCCTTCCTTCCATGAGCGACGTCGATCAAGTTCGTGCCGCGGCCGACATCGTCAAGATCGTGGGCGACTATGTGAAGCTGCGCAAGGCCGGCGCGAATTACATGGGGCTGTGCCCGTTCCATCAGGAGAAGTCGCCCTCTTTCGCCGTGCATCCGGTGAAGCAGATCTTCCACTGTTTTGGCTGCGGCGTGGGGGGCGACGTCTTCAAGTTTGTAATGCTGATGGACAGCCTGCCGTTTCCGGAGGCGCTGCGGCGTGTCGCCGAGAAGGTGGGCGTGCGCCTGGAACAGAGGGCCGGCGATGAAACCTACGATGCCAACACCAAACTGCGGGCGGAGTTGATAAAACTGCACGAAATCGCCGCGAAGTTTTTCGCCGCCCAGTTGGGGGCGACAGCGGAAGGGCGGATGGCGCGCGCCTACTTGGCCGACCGGGGTATGACGGACGAAGTGGTGGGCCGCTTCCGCATCGGCTATGCGCCCGGGGACGGGCAGGGGTTGGTGCGGCAATTCGCCGGCTCGGATTTTGAAAAGGATGCACTGGAGAAGAGCGGGCTGATCATCTTTGATACCGAGCGCCAACGTCCCTACGATCGCTTCCGCCGGCGCATCATCTATCCCATTGCCAACGATGCGGGGAAAGTTGTGGCATTTGCAGGCCGCGCGCTGGGCGACGACCAACCCAAGTATCTGAATTCACCTGAAACAGCGATCTACACCAAAAGCCGATTGCTCTATCACCTGGACCGCGCCGCACAGGCCATCCGCAAGCTTGATTACGTGATCTTGGTGGAAGGTTACATGGACTGCATTGCTGTGGCCTCGAGCGGCATCGAAAACGTTGTAGCCTCCTGTGGTACCAGCCTGACGGAGGGGCAGATCCGCCTGCTGGGCCGCTACACAAGGCGTGTGGTGGTGAATTACGATCCCGACTCCGCGGGGGTGGCGGCGACGGAGCGCTCGCTGGCGCTGCTGCTGGAAGCCGGATTTGAAGCCAAAGTGCTGGCACTGCCCGGGGGCCTCGATCCGGATGAATTCATTCGCAAGCAGGGAGTGAAGGCGTATGGTGAGCTGCTGGCGAATGCGCCTTCCTATCTCGACTACTTGACAGAGCGCGCCGCGAAGAACCACGATATAGGTACCCCGGAGGGCAAAGTGGCAGCGGCGAACGCCATCCTTCCGTATCTCGTTAAAGTGCCGAACCCCATGCTGCGCGCCGAGTTGGCGGGGCGCTTGGCCGAGCGGTTGCGGGTTGATGAGCGTTTGCTTCGCGACGAGTTGCGACGGGCGGCGGGCGAGAAGCGTGGGGAAGTCCGCGTGGCGCAAGGGATGACGGCGGACGCCAACCATGGCGTCAAGCAACTGCTGCGGGCATGCCTGGAAAGCGAAGAGATGGCGGATGAATTGCTACCGGAAATCCTGGAAAGTGGCGCGATGGGCGGACTACTCGGGGAGAGTCTTTTTAAGCAGTTGTGGGAAGCACGACAGCGGAATGAGAAACTGAGTCTCGCGGAATCCGAAGGGGTTCTGAGCACCGAGGAGAAACGATTGGCGTACGACGCGCTCTTCTGGCCGGGCGCTCCCCCGAATCTGGAACAGGCGAAGGGTCACTTGCGAAAGCTCAAAATCGAGCGTCTCGAGCGCGACCGTGGGAAACTAAAGCGGGAAATCGAAACTGCGGCGCAATCACAAGATTCTGCTCGGTTAACGGCATTGCAACGCGCCAAGTCTAACCTTGACAAAGAGTTGCGACAAATGGCCCGGCCATAAAAAAATCCGCGCAAGGACAAACGAATTGGGTTATATTACATCTAATTTTATGGAGCCGTAGAAGATTGACGGCCAATGTCAAATATTGCTTCAGGGTTGCCAGGGGTGGCACTGCCGAGGCTGGGTGCGGGGTGTCGCCTATTTTCATTTCTAAGCATTACTAGTTTGCTGCCCGTGGGGAGGCCATTGCTTTGGCGTTTGACGAAAAGTTCGACCAAGTAAATAAACTCATCAGCTTGGGAAAAGAGAAGGGTTACCTGCTTTACGACGAGGTCAACGACCTCCTGCCTTCCGACGTCCATTCGGCGGAAGACCTCAGCGATCTGCTTTCCATGTTTGATAACGAGGGGATTGAGGTGGTTGATTCCCCGCGCGGCAAATCTGTGGAAAGCATTGCGCTCGATAAGACCGATGACCTCAAGGGAGATGAAGCGGGCGAGGACCTGGAGCTGGACCTGACCCCCGGAGCTTTGGACAAAACCAACGACCCGGTGCGGATGTACTTGAGGGAAATGGGCACAGTACCGCTGCTGACCCGCGAAGGCGAAGTGGAGATCGCGAAACGCATCGAGCGTGGCCAGGTGAAAGTTTTCAAGGCGCTCTCCCGCTCCCCCATCGTTATTCAGGCCCTCTTTGCCACGGCCCGGCAGCTCAAGGCGGGGGAAAAATCCATCAAGGAAGTGGTGGTTTTTGATGATGACGAGCTCACCGAGGAGCGGGTAGCCCAGCGCTTGAAGGACGTGGTGGGCGTCATCGACGAGATGGAGCGCCTCTACAAGAAGCTGGGGCAGTTGCGGACCAAGCGCGACGCCATTCCGCGCAGCAAGCGGCCGCGCGATTTCCGCCGCTACAGTTGGGCGGTGGCCGAGCATCGCATCCTGATTTCACAATTGCTGCGATCGATCCAGTTTACCCACACGCAACGCAAGGTGCTGATCGGGGCTATCCGCCTGGCGGTGGATGAAATGCGCCCGCTCGAGCGCGAGTCCAATCGCCTGGAAAAGCGTGTGGAAGGGACCCGCACCAACGGCAATCGCGATTTGCGCAAAGAGCTGCGCCAGGCACGTACGAACCTGGGCGATTTTGAGATTCGTATTCAAGCCACCACCATGGAGCTGCGCCGCAGCTACCAGACCATTTTGATGGGGGAGGAGCAGGCGGAAGCCGCCAAGCGCGAGCTGATTGAAGCCAACCTCCGGCTGGTGGTGTCGATCGCCAAGAAATACACCAATCGCGGCCTCCAGTTCCTGGACCTTATTCAGGAAGGCAACATCGGCTTAATGAAGGCCGTGGACAAATTCGAGTACCGCCGCGGCTACAAGTTTTCCACTTACGCCACATGGTGGATTCGGCAGGCCATTACCCGCGCTATTGCTGACCAGGCGCGGACCATCCGCATCCCCGTGCACATGATTGAGACCATTAATAAGCTGATCCGCACGTCGCGCCAGCTCGTGCAGGAGTATGGGCGCGAGCCGACCTCGGAAGAAATCGCCAAGCGCATGGAAATCCCCGTCGTCAAGGTGCGCAAAGTCCTGAAGATCGCTCAGGAACCTATTTCCCTCGAAACCCCGATCGGGGAAGAGGAAGACTCGCATTTGGGCGACTTCATTGAAGACCGTGGGGTCATCTCCCCTGCGGAAGCGGTCATCAATATCAACTTAAAAGAGCAAACGGAGTCGGTGCTTAAAACCCTGACGCCGCGCGAGGAAAAAGTCATCAAGATGCGCTTTGGCCTCGACGACGGCAGCGAGCACACCCTGGAAGAGGTCGGACAGAGCTTTGCCGTCACGCGCGAACGCATTCGCCAGATTGAAGCGAAGGCGTTGCGCAAGCTGCGTCACCCCTCACGCAGCCGGAAATTGCGGGCGTTCCTTGATGCTACCGCGCGGGAGTAATGCTCCCGCCCAGGGAAAAACCGCCCCGATGCATCGGGGCGGTGTACAAGTCGGATCTCTTCCTGTTGCGGGAGACCGCTCCCATGAAAAACTGCCCGTATTGTGGTTACTCCAATTACGACCATGCCACCCTCTGCCGCAAGTGTGATAATTCCATTGTGGCGACGGGCGGCACTGTTTACCAAGCCCGAACCTACTGGATTGGCCCCGACCGCGCCAAGGTAATTCGGGGCCGGGCGCTGGCCATGATCGTCTTGGGACTGCTCATTGAAGTTTACTGGGGCGGTTATGGCCCCTGGCCTACCATTGATTTTCCGATCCTCGTAACCCTGCGTCAGTACCTCGAGCCCCTGCTGCTTTACGGCGGGGCTGTGCTTTGGGTCTTCGGCTGGATTGCGTGCTACATTTGAACCGCCGGTAACCCGTCCGAGAAAAGCTGCCGACAGGAGCCTCTTCCCGCAGGGCAGAGCGGCAATGCTCTTCGGACTCCACCATCGAAAATCGGAGAGGGCTCCGGTTGTGCCCAAGGGCCGGAAGTTGTACACTACCGGCGAGTCGAGACTTCAAAACGGAAATCTCCCTTTGTCGCGTCGTCGGCAATTTTGGATGAACACTCAAACTACTCAGGAGGTCGCCAATGGTAAGCATTCCTAAACAAGTGCAGGACTTTTTGCCCGGTAAGATGGGTTGGGTCGCCACTGCCACAAGCGATGGAGCCCCCAATGTAACTCCCAAGGGAACGGTGCGGGTCATGGATGATCAGCATCTGATTTTCGCGGATCTTTTTTCTCTGAAAACCCGGCAGAACCTCGAGCAGAATTCTCGCGTGGCCGTGACGGTCATTGATCCCGCGACCGCCAAGGGTTACCAAATCAAGGGGACGGCAGAACTGATTTCGGCGGGTCCACTCTATGACCAGATGGCGGAGCAACTAAAGCAGTCATCTCCTTCCCTGCCCGCGCCGAAGTACGTAGTAAAGATCGCGGTGGAGTCTGTTTACGATCAATCCGTGGGACCGGATGCCGGCAAACAAATTGCTTGAGCGAGCGGGGTAGGGCGGAGGTGGGCGCATTTCAGCCCACCTCCGCGGCTCTTAGCACGATGGACGTTTGCATGTGGATTAATGCGAAAAAACAAAAAGGTTCGACCCCGCGAGAGCAGCTCAATTCCATAAGGAGTGAATCATGGGTGAAACAACGATTGCGCCTCCAACCCCAGAAGAGCAGCCGGCGGATTCTTTCCTAAGCCGTGCGCTCGGAATTTTCATCTCACCGGGACAGGCATTCGAATCGATCGTACGCCGGCCGGATTTCCTTGCGCCCCTCATTGTCTCAATTGTGGGGTCCATCGTTATGATCGAAGCCATGCTGGAGAAAATTGGCGCCGCGCGCATTGTCCGGCAGTCGCTCGAACTCGGCGGCCAAGCTGCCAAGATGACCCCCGACCAAGTGGATCAGGCAGTTGCCAAGGGGGCCACGATCACGGCCATCTTCATGCGTGTGGCCGGCGTCCTGGGCGCGCCCATTTTCCTGCTCGTCATCGCGGCGGTGGGCCTTTTCATTGTCAATGTCCTCTTTGGAGCGTCGGCGAATTTCAAGACGTGCTTTTCAGTGGTCTGCTACGCCAATCTGGTTCTCCTGGTGGAAGTGGTTCTGGGCGTGGTCGTGGTCTTAATGGGCGACCCCGAGCAATTCAATCTGAATAACCCCATCCCCACCACGGTGGGATTCTTCCTCAACCCGCGGGAAACCTCGAAGCCGCTTTATGTGATCGCTAGTTCGTTCGACGTTTTCCGGGTGTGGGCCCTCGTCCTGTGCTCCATAGGGCTTTCCGCCGCCACGGGGAAGAAAGTTGGGACGGTTCCGATTTTCCTTACTTACCTCGGGATTTGGATAGTCCTCGTGCTGGGGCACGCAGGCATAGCTGCAATGATGGGGTAGCCGGCAGGGGGGAGCCGGTGTAGCAGACCTGTATTGTAGGTCCGCGGCCCGTTCCCCAGGTGCAGGGAAAGCCGCGGACCTGCAAAACAGGTTCGCGCTAGGCTGCGTTTTCGCCCATGCTCCGAAGCAGCTTGAGCAAGATTGCAACCCACAAGTTTCATGCCCATTAAGTTTGAAATCCTTGCGGAAGACAAGGCCACGCGTGCGCGCGCGGGTTTATTACACACCCCGCATGGCGTGATTGAGACCCCCGTCTTTATGCCTGTCGGCACCGGCGGCACGGTGAAGGGCATGACCCAGGATGAGTTGGAAGCGCTGGGGGTCCAAATCCTCCTGGCTAATACCTATCATCTTTATCTTCGTCCCGGCCACGAATTGATTCGCGAGGCGGGCGGCCTGCATCGTTTCATGTCATGGCCGCACCCGATCCTGACCGACAGCGGCGGTTTTCAGGTAATGAGCCTGAAGACGCTGGGCCGCGTAACCGAGGACGGCGTGTGGTTCCGTTCGCACCTGGATGGTTCGTCGCATTTTCTCTCCCCAGAGCGCGCCGTGGAAATCCAATTGGCCTTGGGCTCGGATATTATGATGTGCCTCGACGAGTGCGTCGAGTACCCGGCCAGCCATGAAACGCTCGAGCGCGCGGTAAGTCTGACGACGCGCTGGGCCAAGCGGGCGAAGGAGGCGTTGGCTCGGGACGCGGGGCACGGGAGCCGGGGCTCGGGATTGGGGGTTGAGGATTCGGGAGTCGAACCCCCGGGGCCGAATTCAGAATTCCAAATTATAGATTCGGGATTCCGAGCCCCGAATCCCGTATTCCGTATCCCGTGTCCCGTGTCCCGTATCCCGTGTCCCGCGCTTTTCGCCATCGTGCAAGGAGGGACAGACAAGGAATTGCGCCGCCAGAGCGCCGAGGCGTTGCTGGACCTGGATTTCGAGGGCTACGCCGTGGGGGGACTCGCCGTGGGTGAGCCCAAGTCGGAAATGTATGACACGGCGCAGTTCACGGCGGAACTCCTGCCGCGCGACCGCCCCCGCTACCTGATGGGAGTGGGCACACCGGAAGACCTGCTGGAGGGCGTGGCCCGGGGTATCGACATGTTCGATTGCGTCATGCCCACCCGCAACGCTCGCAACGCTTGCGCCTTCACTTCCCAGGGCAAGGTCATTCTTAAGAACGCGCGCTACGCGCGGGATGACAACCCTCTTGACCCCTCTTGCACCTGCGCCGTTTGCCGGCGTTATTCGCGCCGCTACCTTCGCCACCTTTTTGTGACCGGCGAAATGTTGGGAGCGATCCTGGCCACGCATCACAACCTCCACTTTTACCTTGACACCATGCGCAGAATCAGGCAGTCTCTCCTGTTTGGAGAGTTCGCGGAGTTCCACTGTAGGGTGCGCGCGAGGCCATAGTCGCTCTCATACCCGAAGCGAATCCGGAAAGCCCGAACCGAGAAAACTCGTGCTTAGCAGGCGGGTTTCTCATCCTAATCCCTGAAACTACGGCTCCACCTTGATCGAGTACCACTTCGTAAATCCTGTCCTCTTGGCGGCGGACCCTGGCATATCGGGGGCGCTGACGCAGTTGCTTTTCTTTTTCGCCCCCCTCTTCGCCATCTGGTATTTTCTGGTCTTGGCGCCGCAATCGAAGCAGCGGAAGAAGCTCCAGGAAATGCTCGCCAACCTGAAGACGGGAGATCGCGTAGTGACCAGCGGCGGCATTTACGGTACGATCATGGGCTTCCGCAATGGCACGGTGCAGTTGCAGATTGCCAACCAAGTAAAGGTTGACTTGGCACGTTCGGCCATTACCGGGATCGTGACCGAGGAGGAGTCGGACTCGAGCAAGCAGGAGTCCGGGGGAAAAGGGAAAAGGTAGCGGCGAGGGTCGGGCTCCAGTGGGCTGGTGTGCTAAGTTGGCTTAGAGGCGGGCAAGGGCGGTTAGATGTAGCGACGGGTCTTACCTTCGGACACTTAGTCGCACGGGCAAAAGTACTGTAACGACGCCCCCACTGCCGGGAGGGTTTAGGGGGCGAGGCTTGACAAGGCTATTTTGAAAGGGTTGCTGAGGAAGTTCATTGCATGGAAACCAAGATTCGAAGCCGGGTAATTCTTATTCTCGTGGTCATTGTGGCGTGCATTTTGGGAATCATCGGCTTTCCCAGGAACGTCCAGGAACTCAAGGACAATCTCCACAACCGTATCCACTTGGGGTTGGACCTGAAAGGGGGAACCGACCAGATTTTGCAGGTGCAGGTTGAGGATGCCGTGAACATTACGTCCGGCGAGGCGCTCGAGCGGTTGAAGGATGAATTGAAGGCCAAAACCCTCCCCTACGCGGATATCCAGTCGGCCGACGACAAGACCGAGACCCCCCCCATTCACCGGATCCTGATCAAAGGTATTCCCCAGGACAGGATACCGGATCTACAAACCATCGTGACCAATCAGTACTCCGACTGGGACTTGGTCCGGGTTCCCGGCGATGAGACAGCCCGGATGCTGGTCCTCAAGACCAGTGCGGCCGCGACCATTCGCAACCAGGCGCTGATGCAGGCGATGGAAACCATTCGCCGCCGCATTGACGCGCTGGGGGTTGCGGAGCCGACAATTGCCGAGTACGGCCAGGAGGGTGATTTCGAACTCGTCGTGCAGTTGCCGGGGGTGGATGATCCAACGCGCGTGAGAGACATCATGCAATCCACCGCGCTGCTGGAGTTTAAGCTGGTGCAAGACGGGCCTTATTCTTCCCGTGAGGCGGCCCTCGCTCAGCATGGCGGAGTGCTACCGCCGGATACCGAACTGGTGCCGGGCAGCGAGAGCGGGAATGAAGTCTGGTATGTGTTGAACCGAGTTGCGGCGATCACCGGGCGTGATTTGACCGGGGCAGAACCCTCCCATGATTCCTCCGGGCGGCCGAATGTGGACTTCACACTGAACCGCGATGGCGCCGAACGCTTTGGACGCGTAACCGGCGCGAACATTGGCAAACTCCTGGCGGTGGTGCTGGACAATCGGATTTTCACCGCCCCGGTCATTCACGGCCAGATTACCGACCGCGGGGTCATTGAGGGGGGGAATTTCACCCCCCAGTCGGCCAATGACTTGGCGCTGGTGTTGCGCTCCGGGGCTCTTCCTGCCTCGATCAAAACTCTTTCGGACGAGACCGTCGGTCCGTCGCTAGGAGCCGATTCGATCCGCCACGGGGTGCTTGCATCGATTGTGGGCTTAGTCGCAGTGATGGGCTTCATGTTGGTTTATTATCGCGGCGCGGGAGTTAACGCCGACGTGGCTCTGGCGCTGAATCTGCTCATTCTTGTCGCTGCGATGGGCTATATTGGTGCAACTCTTACGCTGCCCGGCATCGCCGGAGTCATTTTGACAGTCGGTATGGGTGTGGACTCGAACGTGCTTATCTTCGAACGGATTCGGGAAGAATTGCGGCTTGGCAAGGCGGTCGGCGCGGCGGTCGCCGCGGGTTTCGAACAAGCTTTTCGCACGATTATTGACACTCACGTTACTACGGTCGTTTCCGCGGCGATACTCTTTGCCTTCGGGACGGGGCCGATCAAGGGCTTTGCCGTCACTCTGACGATCGGCTTGCTTGCCAACTTGTTTACCTCGGTTTTTGTTTCGAGGGTCATTTTTGATTACGGTCTCACACACCGGGAAAAAGGCGCGGCGCTGAGTATCTAGAATTTTCGGGAACTTAGCGTGTTGTTGCGGTGTCAACTAGATTGCAGGAGTGTGAAGGGGGAGCATGGAGTTTTTCCACGAACCAAAGATTGACTGGATGGGAATAAAGTGGTATTTCATCTCTCTCTCTTTGGCCTTGGCGCTGACGGGGATTATTTCCATGCTGGTGCACCGGGGATTGGTCTTCGGGATTGATTTCCGCGGCGGAACGGTGGTGACCGTGAAGTTTGCCCAATCCCCCAACGTCGATGCCATTCGTGGGGAATTGGACCGCGCGGGTTTGCGGAACGCTACTATTCAAGGATATGGGCCGCCCAGCGATCACGCGGTGATCATCGGACTCGACCTTCAGACCACCACCTCCACCAATGCCCTGGACACCGGCAAGCAGGCGGTGGTCACTGGCCTCTCGAATCTTTATGGTAAGGGTCCCGAGGGAAAGTCAGACTTCAACAACGCCAGCCCGCAGACCGTGACGGACCACCTGACGGCCGAGGATCCCCTGGGCGCGGGGGCAAAAGGTTTGGAAGCCGCCACCAAAACCTATCACGATCTTGCCGATGCCATCGTCAATTACCGGAATGCTCCCCCGCGCAGCGGTCTGCTGGGGGATTTTAGCGATCTGCGCAACGTGCCGGGCGTGACCCCGGGGGTCATCTCGGCCCTGGCGAAGGATTTTTACCTGTCCACCTATGCCGTGACCGACACCAAAATCGTGGGGCCGAAGGTGGGGTCCGACCTGCGCCGCCAGGCCGTCTACGTTACGCTGGCGGGCCTGGGCGCAATGTTGGTTTACATTTGGTTTCGTTTTGAGCTAATCTATGGCGTCGCCGCCGTGGTGGCAACGTTCCACGATGTGATTATTACGCTCGGATTCTTTTCCCTGCTGAATAAGGAAATTACCCTGACGGTCATCGCGGCCCTGCTGACCCTGGTGGGCTACTCCATGAATGATACGATCGTGGTCTTCGATCGAATCCGCGAGAATGTTCATGCGACCAAACGCCCGGATTTCTCGAAGCTCGTCGATCACAGTATAAACCAGACTCTCAGCCGGACCATCCTGACCTCGGGCCTGACCTTTCTGGCGGTTCTCTCCCTCTTCCTGTTCGGAGGCGAAGTCATCCACGGGTTCGCTTTTTGCCTGGTGGTGGGAGTGATCATTGGTACCTATTCATCGGTCTTTATTGCCAGCCCGATTGTGGTGTATTTTTACCAGCGTTTAGCCAAGGGTGGAATGAGTCCGCGGGTCAAGGTAGCTTGAGCGCGTGCCGGTTCGGTCCCTTTGCCGGGGCTTGGCCAAATCGCGCGAAGTTTTTGAGGAGGCGATAATCCATGTTTGAAGACTGCTTGCTGGAGTCCTCGGTCACGGCGGCGCCAGTTTTGAAAGGCATACACTGGCTGATCTCGATCGCGATCGGCGCGGTCGTCTTCCTGGCAGGGTACTTTATCCTGCCCATGGTCTCGGCCAACGAGACCAAGGTGATTTTGACCCAGTCGGCGATTGTGGCTGTGGTCGTTACAGGTTACTCCCTGATCCTGTGCTATGTCCTGGCGGATTGCAAACGCCACGGGTTCAACCGCATCCTTTGGTTCGCCGTGGTGTTGTTGCTCAACCTGGTGGGATTTATCATCTATCTGATCTATAGCGCAACCAAGACGGGCGACTGGCAGCGCGCCACCCTTCCCATCGCTTATATTTTTGAAGTCCTCATCGTCGGGGTGATGGTGCTGTTCCCTCTGATTTACACGGAGGCCCTACCCAAGGCACAGTTGATGACCTTCCTGGCGGCGCCTCCACCTCCGCCCCCACCCCCGCCTCCGCCCGCGGCCGCTCCACCTCCCAGAGTTATCCATCGGGTCAGCGCCGAAGATATGATGCGCGCGCCCACCGTCATTCCCCGGACGATTGCCAAGGCCGAGAATGAGCCGCCTCCCGCCGCCGTAGGCGTGGTCGGTGGCGTTCCGGGCGGTGTTCCGGGAGGATCGTTCGGTGGTGTACTGGGCGGCGTTATCGGCGGCGTGCTTTCTGCCGCCGCTCCTCCCCCCCCGCCTCCCCCCACCCCGCAAGCTCCCAAGCGCATCCGGGTGGGTGGCCAGGTGGAATCGGCGAGGTTGATCTTCCAGCCGAAGCCCGAGTATCCGCCGCTCGCCAAGATGGCGCGCATTCAGGGTACGGTGCGCCTGGACGCGATCATTAGTAAGGATGGCACGATTCAAGATTTGAAAGTCATCTCCGGCCACCCGTTGCTGGTCAAAGCGGCGATGGAAGCCGTGCAGCGCTGGCGCTATCAACCCACCATGCTGAACGGCGATGCGGTGGAGGTGGCTACCGAAATCGATGTGAACTTCACGTTGGCAGAGTAACCGGTAGTCGGTCCGTTAGGTTTTTTGTAGCGGCGGTCTCCGAACGCCGGCTTTTGAGGCCATAGACTCCGGCGGTCAGAGACCGCCGCTACAACATACAGACCCACTACCGAACAACCAGAGGATTCTGGTAATTTTTGAGGAGGGAAAACTACACTATGTTAGCGACATACCTTATGACCTTAGGTCTTTGGTGGTTACAGGAAGAAGCGGGGACGAGTTGGGATCCCCTTGCCATGTGGCGTTCAATGGGATGGCCGGCCCGGTCCGTGGTCATTGTGCTGCTCATCATGTCGGCTTGGTCCATTGGCGTCATGATCGACCGTTGGATCGCTTTCAGTTCCGCTCGCAAGCAGTCGCGGGTTTTCGCCCCGGCCGTGGCGGGTGCGCTGAAGGATGGGAAAATTGACGAAGCGATTTCCATCGCGGAACAGAACAAGCGGAGCCACCTGGCGAAAGTGGTCACGGCCGGCCTCCAGGAATTCCAGGCGCATCAAGTGTCGACGGAAATCTCCGGCGAGACCATCGAAGCGTCCAAGCGGGCTCTGGAACGGGCTTCGGCCATCGTACACGCCGAGCTGAAGCGCGGCGTTTCCACCCTGGCCACCATCGGTTCCACGGCGCCCTTCGTCGGCCTGTTCGGTACCGTGCTGGGCATCATCCACGCGTTCCAAGGAATTGCCGGCAGCAAAACCACCGGTCTCGCGGCCGTGGCAGGCGGTATTTCCGAAGCCCTCGTCACCACCGCTTTCGGCCTGTTCGTCGCCATCCCGGCCGTGTGGATTTACAATTATTTCACCAGCAAGATCGAATCGTTCGACGTCGAAATGGACAACTCATCCTCGGAGTTGATCGACTATTTCATCAAGCGCTCGTCGCGGGGGAAGAAGTAAATGGCCAGAAAATGGACATCGCTCGGGGCTGTTTCGGATATCAACGTAACCCCCATGGTGGATGTGATGTTGGTTCTGCTGATCATCTTCATGGTAATTACGCCCATGTTGCACAAAGGCATCCCCTTGAATATGGCGAAAGCCACCAACACGCGCGACATGCAGGATGCCGATAAAGAAGACGCCGTCGTGCTGGCGATCACCCGGGACGGTAAGGTGTACCTGGGAGCGGACCCCGTCCGACCTGACGAAATCACCCAGAGGGTGAAGGACGGGATTTCCAACAAGCTGGATAAGACGGTTTACGTCAGAGGCGACGCGGGCGCGAAGTTTGGCGTGGTCGCCGGGGTCGTGGACAATGTCCGGGCCGCGGGAGTGGACTCCCTGGGGCTGGAGACTGAAAAGCGGACCGAACATTACGCGCCAGCTCCGGCACAATAGCCGCCGCTGCCATACGCTGGGCTCGGCTCGCTTAACCCGAAGGAGGGTAGTACTATGGCTATGGCCTTAGGGGGTGGCAAGAAAGGTCCCATGGTGGACATGAATGTTACCCCTCTCATCGACGTCTTACTGGTGCTGCTCATCATTTTCATGGTGATTACACCTTTGACGCCCAAAGGACTGGACGCGCTCGCTCCTCAACCCAGTAAGGACAAGGCGCCGGATCAGAGTGTCATAAACCAGACGGTCGTGGTCAGTGTCGACGCACGAGGGCGCCTCAAAATCAACCAGGACCCGGTCTCGATCGGCGAGCTCGGTACCCGGCTGGAGGACATTTTCAAAACCCGTAACGAGCGGATCATGTTCGTGAAAGGTGATCCTGACGTGGAGTTCGGCCAGGTCATTCAGGTCATTGACATCGCCAAAGGCGCCGGGATCGACAAGATCGGGCTCATTACGAAGGCCCTTGAGGAAGGGCAATAAGGCTCGAATCTTCTCACAAGCTTCCGTCGAGGGAGGAATGCTGATGAAACGCTATAAACTCGCTCCGCTCTGTGGGGCGCTGCTGCTGGCGCTTGCTGCCTGTGGGTGCGACAGGCTGAAGGCGCGTGATCACCTTAATAAGGGAGTGGCGGATTACCGCAACGCGCAGTTCCAGCCTGCCATCATGCACTTTAAAGAGGCCGTACGCCTTGATCCCACCTTGCTCAACGCGCGCTTGTATTTGGCGACGGCGTATGCGCAGCAATATGTTCCGGGCAATGATTCTGAGGAGAATAAACAGGTCGCGCAACAAGCCATCGACGCCTTTCAGGATGTCTTGAATAAGGATCCTGGCAACCTCACCGCCATCACCTACATTGCGCAGATCTATTACTACGAGAAGAAATTCGACGAGGCGAAGGATTATCAGCAGCGCCGGGTCAAGCTTGATCCCAACAATCCGGAGCCCTACTACTGGATTGGCGTGCTGGACTGGGCGGTCTGCTTCCCGCGCACACAAATGCTGCGCCATGATCATAACCTCAACGTGGCCAAGGATACCGCCCATCCGAATGACTTGCCGGTCATCCCCGAAAAACTCCGCACCGGACTCGCCGAACAGAATGGGCCGCTGGTCGACGAAGGCCTCAAAGATCTGCAAAAGGCCATCGAGCTCAAACCGAACGACACCGATTCGATGGTCTATCTCAACCTGATGTACCGCCAGAAAGCGGAAATTGAACCGGATAATGATTCCCGTGTGGCGGATATAAAACAGGCTGAGGATTGGGTGGATAAAGCTCTGGCAGTTCGGAAGGCGGGAACGGCTACCAACGCGAGTGAAGCCGCTCCCGCATCTTTACCCGCCCAATAGTCCGAAAGCTGTTCCGTTGGCGTTTAAGGCCGGACTTGTCTCACCCACGAGGTCGACATCAAGTCCGGCCTTTTGTTTCCTAATCATCCCCGCCTCGGCTTTGTTCCCCGAAGGGGAACAATATCATTAGCCGTGGGTGCAACCCACGGATAGGAACCCTGCAACAAATAGAGTTTCCGACCCCGAAGGGGTCAAATTTTCTTCCCATCAGCTCGGCGTCAAACACATTCAACCGCTTTGGCAATTGGTCGGGCCCAGCGTTTCCGCGGGTTTCACCCACGGCTAATGATATTCCTCCCCTTCGGGGAGGGCCGAATGAGTGCCGCGCTCACACCGCCGGTCCGAATCAGACGATGCGAAAAGGCTAGTTTGGACAGGCTTGATATGGGGTCGCCCGTTCAGGGCTCAGCCATTGAAATGGCGAGGCCCGCTTAACCCAGGCCGATGGCCTGGGCTAGCGGTAGTTTACTGCGAACACGCCAAAAAGAGCGGGATGTGGTTGATTTCTCATTGAGTTGCCATGAGACGGCTGTATTACCCACGTG
>Ga0209039_10001576_pt1 | contig 20930 bp, 15 predicted proteins | sample BogFormECP12_OM1_FD_188238 | JGI IMG/M metagenome (GOLD analysis project Ga0209039, IMG submission 188238) | Bog forest soil microbial communities from Calvert Island, British Columbia, Canada - ECP12_OM1 (SPAdes) (version 2) | ecosystem: Environmental > Aquatic > Freshwater > Wetlands > Bog ...
TTTGGGACCGTGGGGTACTTCGGGACCTGCTGCCTCCCGCAAATGGCGGAAACTATTCCTGGACCTATTGGATCAACGGGCTTGGCGACGTAGTGGGAGGGGCTACCCTGTCCGGGGACGAACTTAACGACGCCATGCTCTGGAGGTTCGGAAAGCCCATAGATTTGGGAACCATTGGACAGGACGTCTGCTCCGAGGCCACGGGCATGAATGATTTCGGGCAAATCGTGGGAATTTCAAACGAATGTTCGGGTCCGTGGGACCCCAGTGGGTGGGCCACCATGCGTGCTTTTCTTTGGCAAAAGGGCAGACCCATGGTTGACCTGAACGCGCTCGTAGAAAAAAACCCTTCAAACCTGCATCTGTTCTGGGGAGCTTATATCAACGATTCGGGAGAGATTCTCGCCCAAGGCGTGCTCTCCACCGGCGACATCCATGCGGCCCTGCTGGTCCCCAGCGGCGACTGCAAAGAGGATTGCGAACGGCGAATCCTTGCGAGCCAGAACGCTCCGGCCGTGCGTGCGAACGCAGGCTTGACGAGTCCAGCGTTTGGCAAACAAGGGAAGTGGTTGCACAATCGGCTGGGGCAGCGTTACGCTTTGCCCGGCCAGCATTGATCTTGGCAAGCAGCCAACAATATGCCGCCCGCTGTCTGGGCGGCTTTTCTTTGCATCGCCTGTTCCCCCGCGCCCCGCGCCCGCCTCGAGCAACCGGGTCCAGGCGGGGGGGAGGGAGCATTTTGCCGTCTGTATATACCTGCCCGTCAAACCTGGGACGGGGTCCTATGACCTGAGGGGATTTTGCTCCACCCTTGGCGTGGGGGAGCGGCGGTTGACCCGCTGTTGCGGAGCGGGGGTGCGGCAGCGCTTGCGGCGGGGCGAAGTGGTGGGAGCGGAGTGTTGATCGCGGGGGCGCGGGACGGGTAAGGAAGAGGATTTAGGCCGAGCTATTGCGGGAAATTCATACGGCGCAGCAAATCCTGGAAGCGCGGGTCGGGGCGGAGTTGATCCCAGTCCCAGGCTACAGCAAGATGGCTCAACGGAATCTCTCTTGCCTCGTAGGCCCTTTGCAGCCAGAAGATGGCTCGGTCCGTGTCCCCAGCATGGGCATAGAGCCGAGCGATGCGTATTCCGGCTACATGAGCATGTTGCGCACGAGCCGCGAGGATGTCTGCCGCCCATTTCATGCCTTCGGGGTAACCGCCGCGCTGAGAACCGGTCTTCAACGCGGCGACAACCGCTTCATGGTCAGGTAACGCCTCATAAAACCTGACCGCCTCCTGCAAGGCTTCCTTGTCCATGTGTTTCCGATAGTACGCACCCCAGAGACCCAAGTGCACAGAAGAAAAATTCGGCTGGGTGTCAGCTACCTTCTGCAGTAAATCGATAGCTTCGTCATAGCGGCCAAGGTAGATCAAATGCCACCCATAGAAACAGCGCAGGAAGAAGTTCATTGGGTCCAGGGTCATGGCTTGCTGGATTTCTGTCTGCCATTCCTGATTGCGCTTGAGCGATATCAGGTAATCCGCGTACATGAAGTGCGCATCCGCACTGCTGGGATTCAACTCAATGGCACGACGGAAATGTTGCCCCGCAGTGGCCCAGTCCCTGTCGTACCCAGTCTCGATATTGGCCAGGCTAACGTAAGCCTCGGAAAGAGCATCGTCGAGTTGCAAGGCCTTGAGGACCGCGGCCTTCGCCTGGGGCATGGTCTCCGACGGCGCTGCGTACCCGGAATCGGTGCGCATCAGCCAGACGTCGGCGAGACCTGAATAGGCCAGAGCGTAGTTCGGATCTTTTTCGAGAGCAAGATGGAAGTAACGCTCAGCGTCCTCGAAACCTTGCTTGGAGACCTTGTACCACTGGAACCGACCTTTGAGGTATGCCTCATAAGCCTCAGGATTGACCGATCGAGGCGTGGAAGGACGTACCTGCTCCTGGGGATTGATTTTCATCCTGATTTCATTGGCTATGGCGCGCGTCACTTCGTCTTGCAGGGTCAAGACATCCCGCAGGTCACCCTCGTACTGTTCCGTCCACACAGGCTTTTCCGCTGCTGCGTCGACCAATCGAGCGGTCACGCGCACCCGGCTTCCTGACTGCAGCACCGATCCCTCAACCACCGCGTCAACGCCTAACTTCTGGGCAATTTCCGCAAGGGGCATCTTGGTGCCTTTGAATTGCATGACGGATTGGCGCGAGATGACGCGCGCCGAAGTGACTTTCCCCAATTGCGTGATGAGTTCCTCCGTCATGCCATCGGCGAAGTACTCCCGGCCCGGGTCCCCGGAAAGATCGACCAAAGGAAGGACCGCGAGCGCCTCAAATCGCGGGGGATTTCCGAAGTGTCGAGCCTCCCACAGGCGCAACACGAAGAGAATGAGCACGACAGCCGCCAGCGCCGACGCTGCCACCGCGGCGGCCAGCTTCATCCTTCCGCTTCGGCGCAGGGATGTCAGCGTTCGCACGGCGTAAGCTGGCTGCGGAGCGTGTTCAGCCTGCGACTCATGTTCCAGCCGGCGCAGATCTACGGAGAGTTCTTTGGCTGATTGATAACGGTTCTCGGGATCTTTTTCCAGACACTTCTCTACGATCCGCTCCAACTCTGAAGAAACTTTGTGATTCAGCTGGCGTGGAGAAACCGGAAGCTGGCGGAGGATAGCACTTATCAATTGACCGCTCTGCAGGTCGGCGAATGCGCGCTTCCCGGTCGCCATTTCATAGAGCACTAGTCCGGCGGCATGAATGTCAGTGCGCGCGTCAATGGCTTCTCCTAACAGCTGCTCGGGTGCCATGTAGGGCAGCGTCCCAGCCATCGTCTGCGTGGCACTGAAGCTGGCGGTCGGGGCACTTGCCGTCACAGGAAGTTGCAGCTTGGCCAGCCCGAAATCCAGGATCTTCAGGCGCTGGTCCGTGGTCAGTCGAACGTTGCCCGGTTTTAAGTCACGATGGATGATCCCGTGTTCGTGGGCCGCACACAAGCCCTCGGCCAGTTGCAATCCCAGACCTATAACCTCCTTCTCTGGGAGCGGCCCCTTCGTCAATCTGTCATCCAGGGTCACACCGGGGATGTATTCCATCACCAGAAAGTCCGCCCCCCCCTGGGTGTCAAAGTCATGGATGGTCGCGATGTTGGGATGGTTCAGCTTGGAGAGTGCCAGGGCTTCTTTGTGAAACCGCCTGCGGGCGGATTCGTCGCCGAGGGTTCCAGGCGGGAGCACCTTGATGGCTACGTCGCGGTCGAGGTGTTCATCGTGGGCACGGAAAACCTCACCCATACCTCCGGCGCCGATCTTCTCAACGATGCGGTAATGACCCAGTACGTTTCCGACAAGCGAGTTTCCGCCGACCACCTCTTCCGCCACCGGAGACGACGCTCCTTCTCCCTATCCCACCGAGGCAAATCCTAGGCCCGACATCCACGCAAGTCAATGTAAAGAAACTTGCTACGCACAGCGGTTCGAAAACCGCCTATGATGACTCGCGGCAAAGTGCTTCCATCAGGCGATATTCATCCTGACTGCGTTGAATCCGGGCTCGCCACTGTTCCCAGAAATTTTCCGCCTGTCCGGTTCGCGCTCCCGTAGATTGTTGGATGGATTCGTATCCCTGTCCCAGTCCCGCCAGCGCTCGGTCAAAATCGCCGTGCGCCCAGTCGAGCGCGACTTCGGCCTTCCTCCGCACCATGGCCGATGCGCGCTCCGGATGAGCCGCTCTCTTGAACCATACTTCTGCTTTGTGGGCGTCGTTCCGGTGCCACGCCATGAAGATTGCGCACTCCAGGAACAGCTCATCCAGACTTTCCTCGCGCTCTTCCGGAGACAGCCGTGCCGAAGCTGCCAGGCAGCGCTCCAGACACTGAGCCGCGGTTTCCGGATCGGCAGCCAGGGCATACTTCAGCCAGTCAGTGTGAAATGTCGTTGTGAGAATCTCCGTGGGAGTCGCTGCCATCGCCATCCACCGGCGGTTCCACAGCGAACGATCCACGCCTCGGTTCTTCAGCAGGTAGAGCGCATGGGCCGCAATCTGCTGTTTGGCGCCGGCATACGACCGGAGCAGCGTTCGAAACAGCATTCCATCGCCGGCATAGCGGCCAAACCGGACTCGCCGCAAACTCTGAATGCCGGCCAGAAATGAGAAAATCGCAAATCCGGCCATCGGCAACCCGATCGCAGGATTTCCGCCGATCTTTTCCGCCCGGCAGCTGATCAATGCCGCCGCACCTGTAGTGAGGCTGGCGATGGGCCCTCCCGCCACCCATATCAGCAATCGCCTCCGCACTCGCCGCACCCGCTCGATGGACATCAGGATCAGCCCGCCGGTGAGATGCCGGCGCCACCCCAGCTTCCAGCGGCCGCAATCGCGCTTCAGCGAAAGCGGGCCGATGACGAGAAACGTGAGTCGAAGGCCTACGCTGCGTCCTGCCAGCCAGTGCCCGAACTCGTGCACTGCAGCTACCACCAGGCTGATCGCAAGATAACCGAGGAGAATGGCCAGAACGGGAAGATTCGGAAGAACCAGCGCCGCGGCAAGCCCGGTCAGAATAGCAATCACGTTGCGCAACTTGAGGCCGTCAGCTTGGGGTTGAGGAAGTGGTTCCGTCAGATCAAGGATGGGCGTGGCGGACGGTGGCTCCGGTTCGCACATTGCAATCGGCTCGACCTCGCTGTTCTTCCGCGCTCCACAAGAAAGCGAGAATGGCTTTTTACTGATGGCTGATGGCTGACGGCTGCTTACTTCTTCTTCTTTCCCATCTTGCGCGAGATTTCTTCCACAATTTTGGGCCGCAGATCGGCCAGGACGCTGTCCACGATGCTCGCGATCTCGGCAGATTCGGAACCAGATTCGGCGGGAGCTTCCTCAGGAGCTTTTTCTGCACCCGCAGCCACGGCCATGGCGGCCTGATCCGGAGCAGGAGGTTCCTGTTCGGCCTTCGCCGGGGGCTCGGCCTTGCCATCTCCGGTTTCACGGATGCGCCGCCAGCTCGCCCAGGCAGCGGCTGTGGTGGCTGCGATTTCTTTCTCTTTTTTCGCCATATCTTCAATGCCTCCTGCGGCAGGTCCGGCTTGCGCCGGTGCTTCTGTTATTTGCGGGGAATCCTGGCGGGCCAGGGTCGGCTCGGCGGGAACTTCGCTGGCAACAAGCGGCGCCGTCGTTTCGGATGTTTCTGCACTTGAGGAAATCTCTGCGGGTGCGGCCGCAACCGCCTCGACCTGAGGCTGCGGCTCTTCCGGCTTCTTCGCTTCCTGTTCCTGTGACTCGGGTTGCGGTACATCCTGCGCGCGGGCTTCTTCCTGCTTCGCTTCCCGCTCCGGCGCCGCGCTCTCCACAACCGGCTTGTCTTCCACCTTGGCTTCGATTTTCTCTTCTACTTTCTCTTCTGCTTTCGCTTCGCCGGCCGGAGGAGCCTCAACCACCGGCTCCGCTACCGGTTCTGGTGCCAGCTCCGCCACCGGCTGAGCCGTCTGCACCGGAGCAGGTTCCGGCTGGTGCGCGGCTGCGGGCTGTACTTCGGCCAGTTGTGCAGCCACCGTTTCAAATTCCTTCACCGCAGCCTGGATCGCTTCTGCCGCTTCGCTGGCCACGCTGCTCATGGTCTCGACCACTTCAGGTGTGGAAGTTACTGGCGCCGGCGTCTCGGCCACTTCAGGCATGGCAGTCACTGGCGCCGGCGTCTCGGCCACTTCAGGCGTTGAAGTCACTGGTGCCGGCGCAGGCGGTTCAGCCACTGGCGCTTCAACCGGTGACGCCATCACAGCCCCGGGCTGAGTTTCCGCAGCCGGCTCCGGCGGAGCCGCGTGGGCCATCTCCGCCGCCGCCAGGGCCGCGAAGTTCTTCTGCATCTCCTGTTCGAGAGAAATCGCACTTTCTTCGGGAAGAAGCGAAACCGGCACGGCCATCCAGCGCGATTCGCTGCTGGCAAACTCTGCTCCGGCTGCGGCTGCCATGGTCACTGGCTCGTCCGCCGGCAGGTAGGCACTCGAACTATTCCCTGATCCGAAATTCGCAAAAGGGATCGGCACCGGCACGCCCATAACCGAAATCGATATGGTTGCGTCAGGGTCCGGCATTGCAGCAAAACTGGGAACCTTTTTCTCGGCCTCGCTGGGCTTCTCTGCAGGAACTTCCGCTTTTGTTTCTTCCGGCTTTTGCTCCGCCACTGCCTCGGCCGCGGGTGCGGCTGCGACTTCTTTCGAGGGCTCGACCGCAGGCTCTTCTTGCTTCCCCTCAGTATTGGCTTCCAAAGGCTTCTCTGCCGGCGTCACTTCCGTCACGGCTGCCTGAGCTGCAACCGGCGGCTGAGGCGCAGGCTCGGTGGCCTGAGGCGGCCTGACTTGCTCTTCAAAGAAACGGCCTTCCGAAACATGTTCTTGTGCGGTTCGATTCTCGGCCGGCTGCGTATCTGCCACTCGGCCTTCGGGCTCCCGTTCTCCGCTGCCTGTACCCTTCATCCGAGCCGCTGCTGCGGCTAGAGCGGCAATCTCTTCCGGAGTTACATCCTTCGGCAAACCATGAGGTGCCAGGGCTCCCAGATTCATCCGTGGGTCTTCGGGCCTCACCGCCTGCGGCGGATGCGCGTGCGGGTGATCAATCACCGTGCGCAAGTCCTTATTGAGCGGGTTGTAAATCGCGGGATCGTCACCGTCCTCGGGTTCGACGACCTTGCTCTTCTTCTTCGAAGGAAACGAAATCCGCTCCTTCCATCCCGAATCCTCTTCCACGGCCATGCTCTTGTCGTATCGCCCTTCCTCAACCGCGGCAATGGCGCGGGCAAAACGGCCCGGCTTGGAAGGCTCCGGACGGGGCACAATCTTGTCTTCGAGTTTGCTCAGCGCGCTCAGTAACTCACTGGCCTCAAAGGGCTTTACGATGAAGCCATCGGCTTTCGCGCGCTTCGCTTCTTCGGGCTTGAACGGCTCCAGCTTGCCCACCGTCAGCAGAATCGGAATGCGAGCCGTCTCGGGCACTTCCTTGAGGCGCTGGCAAACTTCCAGCCCGCTGTAGCCGGGCATATAGACGTCCAGAACGATGACGTCAGGCCTGGCCTCGGCGACCTTTTTCAGCGCCGCGGAACCGTTGTTGACGGTGATGACTTCGTAGCCGGCGTCGGCCAGGATTTTCCGCCCCATATTCTGAGCGGTGACGCTGTCATCGGCGAGCAGTATCTTCCGGGCCAAAGGTTTCCTCTAGTGAGGGGAGATACCGCGAAGGTAACCTGATACACAGCCTAAGTCAATGACGCAGAAGGGAAGTAACAGGTTACCAGTGGTCAAGGCCTACCGCGCAGATAAGGGTGGGAAGCAGGCTGATAACTGACCCCTGCCCCCTGGCCCCTGCTCCTAGAACGGAACGATCTTCCTTAATCCCTTCTTTTTCTTCTTCTTGCTGCTGGAGATCTCCTGGTCGCTGGCCGGAGTGTTGTCGGCACTGGCGGTGGCGGAAGAAGACGAGTCGCCCTGCTGAATTTCGTTTACCTGCGGCGGCGGCGGAAGCAGCGACTGATCGCTCGCGTTGTCCAAAGGCTTCAGCTCATTGGAATCGGCGGGCACGTTGGGTTTCAGCTCATTGGCGTCTGAAGCGGCAGGCTGGGTATTGCCAGAAACGGCAGGTTGCCCGAAGGGCGAAGTGCCCGGTGGCGTCGCGTCCGCGGGAGGCTCACTCGCGGACGGCTGGTCGGGGTTCACGATCTCCACGCCCAGACTATTCTTGCCCGGTGGCGGTCCCATCACGGCAAGCGCTTCCTTTTGGACAACATCTCTTGGGCTCACCGGCTCCGGGTCCACCATGGTTGGTTCGCCCACTTTGGCCGCCTGCGCCATGTCCGGCCCTTTTCTCACGATGCCCATCAGTCTTTGCACTGTGGTGGTTTCGCGCCGGCTGGCGTCCTCGGCCTTATTCTGCGCCAGCGCAGCCTTGGTCGGGCGCGGAACTGGCTGGTGCAGAGCCACCAGGCGCTTCTTGGCATCATCGGCGCGATCCATGACGGGATAGCGCGTCAGAATCCTGTTGTAGGCTTCGGCAGCCTTCTTGGTGAGTTCTTCGATGTAACGTGCTTTCGCTCCCTCACTGGTGCAGCCCCTGGGCAAGCCATGCACGTCGCAAGTCGGAGCGGCCCGCAAACGCGCCATCTGCCCTTCATAGTTCTGCCCCAGCAAATACAGCGCCTCGTCGGCGCGGCTGTACAGCGGATACCTGTCCACCAGCGATTGCAGGCGCGCCATCGAGGCCGGATAGGACTCGCGTAAGTAATAGAAGCGCCCGATCTCGAACTCGCGTTCCGCCAGCACTTCCTGCACTTCCAGCAGGCGCTGCTTGGCCTCGGGTACGAGCTTGCTGTCCGGGAATTGCAGAATCACCTTGCGGTATTCGTCTTCGGCGCGCTTAGCGTGGGTGTAGTCGCGGTCCGCCTTCTCCATCTGCTGGTAATGGATGTTGGCGATTTTCAGCTGCGCTTCCGCCGCTTCCGGCATGTTGGGGAAGAAGACGATGAAGTCGCTGTACTCCTGCTCGGCCTGGGCCAGCGAGGCCGTGCCGCCCTCGGCATACCAGGAGTCGCCCACCGCCAGCTTGGCGCGGGCCACGTACTCGGACTCGGGGTAGGTGTTGATCAGGGTCTGCAGCGTCAGGCGGGCCACGTCAAACCGGTTGTGCCGCATGGCGTCCATGGACTTGTCGAACAGGATCTTGTCCGGCTGCTTCGAGCCGATGTTGGCCAGCGGGTTGACTGACTTCTTGTTGGTGCAAGCGGCCGAAAACGCCAGCAGCATGCCCAGCACCACCATCCACGGAATTCGACGTGACATAAAATTTCCGCCGTTTCAAAGTTTCAATGTTTCAAGGTTTCAAGGTTTCAAAGTCCTGACTTCTTCCCCCTCTTATACGTTGGGAACTTTGCAACCTTGAAACTTTGAAACCTTGCTACACTTTTTGCATTGCCGCTTCGGTCGCCGCCTTCAGCAACGCCGCCGCATTCTTCTTTGGATCACCGTTACCGAACACGGCGTTGCCTGCCACCAGAATTTCTGCCCCTGCCCGGACCACATCCGCAACCGTGTCGAGCGCCACCCCGCCATCCACTTCGATGCGGTAAGCCAATCCCCGCCGGCTACGAATCTCGGCTAAGCGCCGCATTTTGTGCAAGGTGGACGGAATAAACTGCTGCGCCCCAAAGCCCGGATTCACCGACATGACCAGTACATAGTCTACAATGTCGAGCACTTCCGCGAGCGTTTCCACCGGCGTCGCCGGATTGATCACCACCCCGGCCAGGCAGCCCTGATCCCTGATGTGATGCAGGGTGCGGTTCAGGTGCCGGCAGGCTTCCTGATGCACCGAAATCCAATTCGCGCCCGCTTCGGCAAAAACGGGAATGAACTCGTCCGGATTCTCGATCATCAAGTGGCAATCCAGCGGCAACTCCGTCGTCTGGCGCAGCGATTTCACTACCGGCGGCCCAATCGTGAGATTGGGGACGAAGTGTCCGTCCATGATGTCCACATGGATCACACTGCCCCCGCCTTCGCCCGCCGCGCGCACTTGCTCGCCCAGCCGGGAGAAATCCGCGGAAAGAATGGATGGTGCCAGTTCGATCGCTGAACTCACGGAACTTGGGGCCTCAGAATCAGAGTCTTCACGAAGGAAATCGCTTGCGCAAATTCTAACACGCGGCAGCGTGTGGCGCGGGTTATGTGGCGCGGCTGCTCTGTGTGGCGCGGGCACTCCCTTCGGCAGGCTCAGGGCAGGCTCTGCCCGCGAAGCTACTTCACTTCTGAACTCGGTCTGAATCCAGTGGGCGAGAGCAACCGTCAGTTCTTTGATGCTGGTGCCGCGCCGGTCTTCTTCTCTACCTCCTGTTGCATTTCCTGGATTTCCTGCTGCATCCGCCCCTGCCACTGCTGCGTGTACTTGGTCAGGATAGGGATCATCGCCTGCATAGCCTCGCCGGTGACTGCGGGCGTCTCCTGCAGGAACTTCTGGCCGACGGGCGAGGAATAAAAAGCATTCAGGGCCTCCATGTCGCCGTGCGTGAAGTGCTTCTGATATGCGGGAATCATCGCCTGCATCATCTCGTCGAATGGCATGTTTTTCATCATGTCATCCATCATTTTGTTCATTCGCGACTCGAAGTCTGGCGGCAACTTATCTTTTTCCTTCACGTACTGGTCGTGGTACATCTGGTGCATCGGCTTCAGCATGGCCTCTATCGTCCTCCGCATCATGTCGTGGGATTGCATGGTTCTGAGGAGCAGGATTACGTCGTCTTTCGAGGCCGGTTCTTCAGCAGTCTGAGCAAAAGCAGGAACGACAAAGGCAAGACACACCAGGGCGATCAGGACTCGTTTCATACAGCCTCCGTAGTCACCAACAGGGTATCCCATGGACTGCTCGTAGGCTATGGATTTTGTCGGGATTCTAGTGGCTCAGTCTGAATCTCTACTCTGCTGCGGCGTCATCCCGAAGCCCCGCGTTTTCACCAGCGGGGCGAGGGATCTCGCGTGTGGCATCGCCGTTGTGCGCGCAAGATCCCTTCGACTTCGCTCAGGGCAGGCTCTTCACTCCGCCTGAAGAACCGCTTCGCTCGCCGTCGAAGAAAGTCGTCAAATTCAAACTGCGCCACTACCTGCCGGGCGTCCCGACTGCTTTCCGGTTCGGCGCGTGTTACCCTCGTCCCGCGTGCTCTCGTTCGACCAATTCGCGCCCGCGGCTTCCTCCGTCGCCGCCGTTTTCCTTTGGGGCTCGTCCGACTTTGCCGGAGGATACGGATCGCGCCGCGCCAACGCCTTCGTCCTGACCGCGTTCTCGCACATCTGCGCCTTTGCCCTCATGTTGGCCATCGCGCTCGCACAGCACGACGCTCTCCCTTCCCGAACCAGTGTTCTCTGGGCTCTGGTGGCGGGCGCGGTCGGAGGATTTTCCCTGGCCATTTTTTATCGCGCTCTGGCCTCGGGACAAATGGGCCTCACCGCTCCGGTCGCGGCCTTGATAGGAGCAGCCATCCCGGCGCTCGCCGACATCGCCATGGAGGGCGCGCCCCGCCGCTGGACGATCGCCGGATTCGTGCTGGCCATCGTCGCCATCTGGCTGATTACGCGGCCGGAGAAGTTGGGGGAGAACGATGCCGCCGGCCACCCCAAAGGTGTCGCCATGGCAGCCCTAGCCGGCGTGGGCTTCGCCGCTTTCTATCTCTGCATTCACCAGGCACACGGCTCGGCGCCATGGCTCGCCGTCGTCTCCCGTGTGGGTTCGTTCACCGCTACTGCAGTGGCCGTCGCTGTGACCCGCGCCCCGCTGGCGCTGGACCGTCCTCGCGCCCTGCTCGGCATGCTAGCTGGATTTTTGGATATCATCGCCAGCGCGCTGTTCATCTTCGCCAGCCAGCACGGACGCTTCGATGAAGCCGTGGTGATCACTTCCCTCTATCCCGCGGTCACCGTCCTGCTGGCCCGCTTAGTCCTCAAGGAACACTTCAGTCGCTGGAAGTTCGTGGGCCTGCTGGCGGCACTGGCGGCGGTGCCGCTGATTGCGGCGGGGTAGCCCCAGGTGGGCGCACAGCACGGGCTTCACAGTTTTCCGCAAAGTCTTACGCGGCACCGAAAAGTGTTCCACAGTTTCTATCAGGCTGCTGAGAGATTTGCTTTTGTGCTTGATTTTGGGTGGCGCAGCGCTTCCAGCGCTGCGATAACTGGCTTATTCTCGATGCCGGCTTTAGCCGCCGAGGGCAGGCACTCTACACGATCAGGAGGAACTGTTCTATCCGTGAAAATCCGTGTAAATCCGTGGCCCCGTCCTGTTAGCATCCGAGCGTGGCGCTGGTCGAAATCCATTACCTGACCAAGATTTTTCCTCACGCCGAATCGCCGTTTGGCGGGAAGGCTCGCGGCGAAGTGCGCGCCGTGGATGACGTTTCCCTCGACATTCATGCCGGCGAAACGCTGGGCCTGGTCGGCGAATCCGGCTCGGGCAAGAGCACTCTGGGACGCCTGATTCTGCGTCTGATCGAGCCCACCGCAGGGACGATCCGTTACGATGGCCGCGATCTTCTGGCTGCCGGCGGGGCCGAAATGCGCCGCCTGCGCCGCGATCTGCAGATCATTTTTCAGGATCCGTTCGGCTCGCTCGACCCGCGCTTCCGCGTCGAAGATATCATCGCTGAGCCATTGATCATTCATGGCGACTCACGCGCAGACTCATGTGGGGACAGCCGCCCCCGGCTGTCCAGTCGAGCGAAGCTCGACCTTCGCGCCCGCGTTGTGGAACTCCTGCGCGCCGTCGGTCTCGACGAATCCGCCCTGCGCCGCTATCCCCACGAATTCTCCGGCGGACAACGCCAGCGCATCGGGATCGCCCGCGCCCTGGCCCTGCGGCCGAAATTCATTGTCTGCGACGAACCCGTCTCCGCTCTCGACGTCAGCGTGGGGGCGCAGATCGTCAACCTGCTGGCCCAATTGCAGCGCGACTTCGGCCTGACCTATCTCTTCATCTCGCACTCCATGCCCGTCGTCCGCTATCTCTCGACTCGCATCGCGGTCATGTACCGGGGACAGATCGTCGAAGTCGGCCCGACCGGCCAGATCACAGAACGCCCGCAGCACGCCTACACCCGCAGCCTGCTGGAGGCCACGCCGGAACTACTAGCGTAGCAAGGGGTCAGGGGTCAGGAATCAGGGATCAGGACGCTCGACCCCGACCTCCTGACCCCTGACCCCTGGCCCCTGTGCCATACTTTTGTGATGTCGTACCGCCAGCCCAGTTTGGCCCGCGATCTGGCGGAGCTGATTTTCGGCTACGGGCTGATCCTGTTCGTGATCTGGATGCCCGAACGCCCGCAGCGCATCCTGTCGCCGCTCGTGCTCGTCGTGACCTTCGGGATCGTTCTGGCGCGCGGTCCGAGCCGAGATGAACTCGGTCTCGGCCGCCGCGGCCTTCTGCCCTCGCTCTGGATTCTTGCCGCCGCGGTCGTCCTCGCCGTCTTCAGCGTGCTTCTGGCAAAACGGCTGGGAACGTTCCATCCTCTCTTCCATGGCGATCTCCAGCACGTTGCCGGTTACATCCTCTGGACGCTCTACCAGCAGTTCCTGCTCAACGACTATTTCATGCCCCGTCTTTCGCGGCTTCTCGCGAGCGAGGGCGCTGCTGTGGGCCTCGCCGCGGTGCTGTTCGCGGCGGCTCACCTGCCGAATCCCTGGCTCACGGTGGCCACGCTGGTTTGGGGAGCGATCTCCTGCGCGCTGTTCCGCCGCTACCGCAATCTCTACATGCTGGGCCTGGCTCAGGGATTACTGGGCCTCTGCTTTGCCGTCTGCGTGCCCGAGGCGCTCCACCACCACCTGCGCGTGGGGCTGGGATACTTGCGCTACCACGGAACACAGTAGGTTCGTATGAAGGCTGATCTGACCCCTGCCCCCTGCCCCCTGACCCCTGACCCCTGCTAGAACCACCACGACCAGATCCAATCCACGCAGGTATGTGTGATGGCGGAAGCCGGCACGCGCCGCCGTTCGCGCCATGCCCGGCCGTAAAACACGCCGGCAATCGTGGCCAGAATTACATAACGCCAGTTGAAGTGCACACCGGCTGGATTGCGCTTGTTGAAGTGGGACAGGCCGAACACTACTGACGCGATGACCAGCGCCGCCCGCCGTCCCAAGCGCCGCTCCAGAAAGTTCTGCATCCACGCGCGGAAATAAAGCTCCTCGGGAACCGCGGTGAAGAAAAAGATTCCGATCCAGGTCAGCGCGGCCTTCCACAGTGCGGGCCGGTTGGCATGAGGATGGATAAATCCCAGCGCCAGTCCCAACAGCAAAACGATGGGAATGAAGAACAACAGCTCGCGCAGACCAGCCCTCCAATCACTCCACTTGAGGTGAAAATCAAATCCGGTTCCATCGAGCTGCCGCACCGCCAGAAATCCATACAGCCCCATATCCACCAGGAGCAACTCATTCAGAGCGCGAAGACCGGCGGGCCAGGCTGCCTCGAACCAGCGCAAGTCCACGGCCAGGCCCAGCAACAAAAGAATCAGCGCGTCGCGCCAGTTGCCGCGCCGCTCGGGATCGGCCAGGGCCGCCTGCCCCAGCAGCCACGCCAGCCACACCGGCAATCCGGCGTAGAGCGCAAACCACTGCCATTGGAATATATGCTGCGAGACCGCAACCAGCGTGTAAGGCAGAACTAGTAGCGCGGGAAGAAAAATCCGCACCGCCGCCGGCCAGCGCTGCACCGCCCGCGCCACGCCATCGGCGGCGCATCCAAACAAAACAGCCACCGACAATTCCGCAACCAGCGCGGCAACGGCGGCCGGAGTGATGCCCTGCATCCCAAGATTTTACATTCGCGCCGCTTGTCTCGACGCCGCCCAACGACTAAAATCCCTTCGAATCTTTCCCAGGAGGCATTCATGGCCGCCGCTCCGGTCTTACCCGCTTCGCCCGCTCCCACGCCCGAACCCGCGCCACTTTCCGAAGGCGCACGCATCATCAATACGTTTATTGCGCCGTCGAAAACATTCACCGATATCCGCCGCAACGCGAGTTGGTGGGCGCCCTGGATTCTGATCTCGATCTTCTCCGTGGCCTTTATCTACGTCATGGGAAAACAGATCGGCTTCGAGCAAATTACCCGGAATCAGATCGCGCACTCTTCCCGGGCCGACCAATTCGACAAGCTCCCCGCCGATCAGCAAGCCAAACAAATTCAGATTTCCGTCAAAATCTTCAAGGGGTTCGCATATGGCAGCCCAGCTTTGATTCTGTTCTTCTCCCTGATTTCAACCGTCGTTCTGTGGGTCACCGTCAAGGTCGGCGCCGGAGGCGAGACTTCGTTCAAGCAGGCGTACGCCATTGTCATGTACGCCGGCCTCCCCGGCATTATTGGGGCGATTCTCGGCATTATCTCGATGTACGCCGGCATCAACCCTGAGGCCTTTGACGTCAACAATCCCGTAGGCACGAATCTTGCCTACTATCTCGATCCCGACACCACGGGCAAGTTTGTGCGCGGCATGGCGTCGTCTCTGGATGTGCTCATCATCTGGACGATTGTGCTCATCGGCATCGGTTTTGCCTCGACCAGCAAGGTGAAGCGCTCGACCGCCATCATCATCGTCGCGGTCTGGTATCTGGTCTACAAACTCGCGACTTCAGCGCTCGCGTCGTTGTAGTGAAAAAACTGTTGGGCGTCCGGCTCGGCTGTGACAGAAGTCACAGGCAGCCCCCGCTTTGCCGACGATAATTCCCGGAGGCGCTTATGCGATCCGCTTTCTCCCGGGCCCTGCGAATTTCCGCAAGCCTTGTCCCCATAGTTCTCATTTCCAGCTCCCTGTTCGCGCAGACGGCGAGCCCTTCGCAGTGCGTGGACTGCTACAGCAAAGTCACGCCGCAAACACAGCGGAGCCGAAGTCCTTCTTGAATTGCGTGACCTGGGTCTCGTGGCGCTTCAAGAATGGTGGCGCGGAAGCAGAAGTAGAACTGGTTTCACAAAGAAGTTTAGGGAAGGGCACGGCTTGAGGGGAGCCCTGTTCCTGGACTGCGCATTCGCCCCAGGGGCTTATGCTGAGTAAAATGGGGGTGGTCCAGGATGTCAAGCCCCGATTCATCTTTGGAGGACGCCATGAAGCGCACAATTTGTTTTGTTCTGTTTCTCGCTGCCACTTCGGCTCTGGCGCAGGATAAGAATCCGGTGACTTCGGTGGTGAAAGAGATTCTGCCGCGGCAGCAAAAGAATCTGGTAGCGGCGGTCGAAGAAATGCCGGCCGACAAGTTCGCCTACAAGCCCACCGAGCAGCAGATGACGTTCGGCCACCTCGTCCTGCACATCGTGGAATCGAACAACTACCTGTGCTCCAGGATCGGCGACCTGCCCGAAGTCAAGGCGCCGGTCCCACTGAAGGAGTCCGACGGCAAAGAGAAGCTGGTCGCCGCCCTCAAGGCCAGCTTCGATTTCTGCACCACGGCTCTGAACAAAGTGGACGACTCCAAGCTCGCCGATGAAGTTGAATTGTTCGGCGGCCACAAAGGGACGCGCGCCTTCGCCCTCATCGTCCTCACCAACGACTGGGCCGACCACTACAGCTCAGCCGCGATGTATCTGCGCCTCAACGGAATGCTCCCGCCCACGGCGCAGCCCAAGAAGTAGCCCGCAGCGGCCGTCGCTTGAGCATGTCGAATGGTGCTGGGGTTCGCTGACGGTGTCACGATCCAACGATCTTGTTCATTCTTGGCGAAACCGGGCCTTTAGATTCGGAAACTGCCCAGTGAGTCCTCGCCTGCTTCGGTCTGGCCATCAGCCCGAGGGTCATAAACGAACGTAATTACCCATCCCCATGAACTCTCTCCCATAATCCTGAAAGCGACTGCGAATCGTCACAGGTGATGGGATGTCCCTCGGGAAACTGATCACTCTTTTCATGCTGCTGGCTCTGCTCGCCCTGCCTGCTTTTTCGGCTGACAAACTCATTGCGCTTACCTTCGACGACGGGCCGCGGCCCTATGTCCTGTTCGGCACTAAGGGCGTTCATCCTGCTCCAGGCCTGCTCGATGTCCTTGACAACAATGGCGTCAAGGGCACGTTCTTTGTCGTGGGCTGGCGACTTACGCCTAAGACCTGGGGGGCAGAGCGGTACGAAGAGAACATTGGTATCACGTGCATTGAAGCGGCGGAACAAGTGGTCAGGCGCGGCCATGAGTTGGAAGACCACACCTACAGCCACATTGAACTGCGCGGCGCAGAGCGGACACGGGGCGAGCAGTGGGTCTTAGGCGACGTGGATCGGGGCGCGCAAGCGATCGAGGCGGTCACCGGCACACAGCCTCGCTACATCCGCCCTCCCGACTGGAGCATCTCCGATGATGCACGCCGCAACCTCGAGCAGGCGGGTTATCACCTGCTGACCATCTCGACCCAGAACCCCCTCGCCCTGCGCGACGTGAACTCGCTCGACTATCTGTGCGCCGGCAGGAATCCAGTCGCGTGCCCCAAGCCTTCCCTGGAGGAGTCCGTATTGCAGCAGGTGGAACAGCGTGAGAAAAGAGGAATCTACACCCACATCCTGGCGTTCCATGAGTTATCGACAACCACGGCGGTCATGCCACAGCTGATCAACAATCTCAAAGAGCGCGGATACCGCTTCGTCACCCTGACGGAGTACATGAGGCTGGTGGCGCCCAAACCCGTTAAAATTGTGAAATAGCAAGCGCGTCAGTGCAGATTTCAAGTGAGTTTCTTGACGTCGGCAGACCATTGCGTCCCCACACGGTCAACCGGCGAAATCGGGATGTTACGCCGACTGACCCGAGAGACATGACGGCAACGGCAAGGCTGATGAAAATGCCAGCTACGAACTTGCTGCATATTGTTTTTCTCATTTGTTTAGACCGTTTTCAGCTATAGCGTGCACTAAAGACGCTTGTCATCCCGAGCGCAGCGAGGGATCCAGGTTCTAGCTTGCACGGCCAGTGTCGCCGCCGCGGGCAAACCCCCAGATCCCTCGCTGCGCTCGGGATGACAGTCCGTAATGGGCTACAGGTTTGGAAAGGTCCGACTGCCGTTCCGGCGAACTCAGGGTGCGACTAGAGCCAGCACGGGGGTTCCGCCGACTTTGAGAATCCGGATCTCGCGCATCTTCGCGGTGTCTATCACCAGAATGCTGTGCTTTTGAGGAACTGTCGCATAGAGCATCTTGCCGTCGTTCCCGGTCACGGCGCTCCAGAAAAGCATCTTGGTCCTGATGGTGCCGATCTTCCGCCAGGTATGAGTGTCGAGCACATGAAATTCGCTCGCTGTCGCGGCATTGGGGCGGACATTCGGGGGCCGGCCGTAATCCAGATAGAAGCGGTTGTCGTAGTAGCGCTCATAATCCTTGTGGTAGCCCACGTAAAGCCTGCTGCCGTCGGGTGAGATCGGCCAGGCCGCAGGAGGAACGCGGTTGGGAAGAACGGGATGCGCCATGGTGTCGGCAAAATCGTGGGTGGCAACATTCATCGCTCCCCAATTCCCCATTTACGCCTCTAGATTGCAGCATTACACGCGGGTCATGCAGCCTGATGGAGGTTGGGAAGCAGAGTGAGTTTCCAGCAGTTCGTGGGCTTCCCGGATCACGCCGATGGTCGCAGGGTTACGCGTTGCCAACTGCTATTTGATCTGCACCAGTTCGTTCGCGGGGGCCGCTGCGGGAATCGCGGGCCCGGGATGTTGCGGCGCCCGCCAGGAATCGAAAATGGAAACCTGATGCACGCACGACACCGTGCAATGCGGAGCGCAGGATTTCTCCGTCAGATATTCGCGGCGCAGGTCGTCGCGCGTGTAGGTCGCCAGCGGAACTCCGGGATAGCCGCGCTGCTGCGAGCAGTAGTGCACCAGTCCGTCTTCGCAGATGTAGAGATAGCGTCCCCCGGCGCGGCAGCGCCAGTCGTTGGGCAGGCCTTTGGCAATGTTGTCCTGAAATGCGTTGACCCGGGTGAAGCTGGCTTTTTCGAGCGCCTGCATTTCGTGATAGATGCGGCGCTCCTCCCCGCCCAGCGGCTGCAGTTGGCCGCTGCCATCGTGAATAATGCCGATGGTCGAGGTGAAACCAAGCTCGACGGCGCGCTTCCCAATCACCAGCGCGTCCTGCGGGTGCGTGATGCCGCCGCCCACCACGGAATTGATGTTCACGTGAAAGTCGGCGTGCTCGGCCAGCAATTGCAGCTTCTTGTCGAGCACCTTCAGGCTTTTCTTCGACACCTCATCCGGATTGACATTATCAATGGAAATCTGCAGCCACTCGAGGCCGGCGCGGTTCAGGCGCAGAATGCGTTCGGCAACCAGCAGATAGCCGTTCGTGATCAGCCCGGCGATCATGCCATTGGCGCGGATGCGGCGGATCACGCCGTCGAGTTCGGGATGCATCAGCGGCTCGCCCCCCGAAATCGTCACCACCGACGTGCCCAGCGCGCCCAGTTTGTCAATGCGCCGGTCCATTTCCTCGATGGGCACGGGCTTCGAGAAGTCGTCGAACTCGTTGCAGTACGTGCAGGCCAGGTTGCAGCGCCGCATGGGAATAATGTGCGCCAGCAGCGGATGGTCGGTCGAAGCCAGCGCGCGCGCAGCCATCGCCGCCCCGCGCAGGTTGCGGTGCAGGGCTTTGGCGTGGCGGCGCAGGTTTGTAAAGACGGATGGCATATTCAGTGGTTAGAGGGCGTTTCAAGAAAATAGGTTCTGGGTAGGGCACGGCTTCAGCCGTGCCGCCCAGGGCCAGCAAAAATGTGGGCTTTAGCCCCTGAGGGCCGTGCCCTTCGGCCTGAAAATGTTTCTTGAAACACGCTCTAATTCATTATTACAGCACAGGCCGCGCCTCGGTGCATGCGCGGCCGCAGCGTTTGCGCAGATTGAACGGGCGAATGGCGCAGGCCGGACGCTCGGCAGCGTTTTCGCGCAAGAGCGTTTGCGAAACCGGTTCTACACAGGGCGGGAAGCGAATTCCAACCGGAACTCAGCCGCGGAGCGGCGACATTCATTAGCCCAGGGCGTAAGCCCTGGGTAGGATTGGGAAAAGGAATGAGTCCCGGAGGGACGGCACTAGTTCGCACGCACAGTCTGAAAACCACGGGAGAATAAGAAACTTGCCTGAAACAAAAAGGCTTCCCAAACCATCTAAGTATCTAGGAGAATTAGAGATAGCGCAGGTGGAAGGCGGGCAGGGCGGGCAACCGGTAGACGGCTCAGCACTTATGTGCTAAACTCTATAAGTTTGTGCTAGATGCACAATCCCGCAAGACCCCAGATTCCCACCTATCGCAATATTGCCACACGCACGAGCGTGAGCGAATTTGAGTTTATTAAGGAAACCTCTTGGCTCTCGACGATAAGTTCGACGACATAAAAAAGCTGATCGATACAGGCAAAGAAAAGGGATACCTGACGTATGACCAGGTCAACGACCTCATACCGCACGATGTGCACAGTCCCGAAGACCTGGATGATCTGCTGACCACCATCGGTACGCAAGGCATTGACGTGCTGGAAGGCCCCAAACTGCCTTCGCTCGACAAGAAATTCGAGGAAGGCGAAGAGGGCGAAGACGTAGAACTCGACCTCAGCCCGGGCGCGCTGGAAAAAACCAACGATCCCGTCCGCATGTATCTGCGCGAGATGGGCACCGTGCCGTTGCTGACGCGTGAAGGCGAAGTGGAAATCGCCAAACGCATCGAGCGCGGCCAGGTGCGCGTGCTCAAGGCCCTGTCGCGGTCGCCCATCGTGATCCGCGAACTGCTGGCCATGGGCGAGGATCTCAAGAAAGGCGTGCGCTCCATCAAGGAAGTGGTCACCTTCGATGAGGAGGAGATCACCGACGAGATTCTGCAGAACCGCCTGAACGAGTTCACCGGCAAGATTGACGACATGGCCAAGCTGTACAAAAAGGCCAACCTTCAGGAAGAAAAGTACGTCACCGTCTCGCAGAAGAAGCGACCCAAGGATCATCGCCGCGCCCGCCGCAAGCTGGCTCGCGCCATCATTCGCGTTTCGCTGGCGGTGCGCCTGCTGGGCTTCACCAACAGCGAGCGCAAGCGGCTCATCGAGCGGGTCAACAAAACCGTCGACGGCATGCGTTCGCTCGACCGCCAGGTGCAGAACCTGGAGCGCAAGGCCGACGCCACCCGCAGTGAAGAGCAGAAAAAAGAATATCGCCGGCAGGCGCGCGTCATCCGCGGCGAAGTCGAGAAGCTCGAAGCCGAAACCGGCGTGTCGTTCCCCGAGCTCAAGCGCACCCAGCGCGAGATTATCTCGGGCGACATGGACGCGGAGCAGGCCAAGCGCGAGCTGATCGAGGCCAACCTTCGCCTGGTGGTTTCCATCGCCAAGAAATACACCAACCGTGGATTGCAGTTCCTCGACCTGATTCAGGAAGGCAACATCGGCCTGATGAAAGCCGTGGATAAATTCGAATACCGCCGT
>Ga0209039_10001577_pt1 | contig 20925 bp, 21 predicted proteins | sample BogFormECP12_OM1_FD_188238 | JGI IMG/M metagenome (GOLD analysis project Ga0209039, IMG submission 188238) | Bog forest soil microbial communities from Calvert Island, British Columbia, Canada - ECP12_OM1 (SPAdes) (version 2) | ecosystem: Environmental > Aquatic > Freshwater > Wetlands > Bog ...
GCCCAAAGGCTGCGTTTGTAGGGCAGACCTTTTCGATACCTTTGCTGAAAAGTAAGGAGTTAGCCTGCGCCTGACCCCCGAACTGCGAAAGATCGGCTAGACGCCCTTTCTTGCGCTCGTGGCTGTCGTACGTGATCTGATCGTACCATTCTCCATCGGGGCGGTAGAACGCGATGGTATAGCCGACGAGACGCCCGTCCCGATAATCGGTACGAATGAGGTGCTTCCAGTCTTTGGGTGTCGGTGGCATGGAAATGCACCGGTGGCAAGACCACCGGCGCTACTGACTCTGCTTTTTCTCACCGGGGCGCATGAGGGTGGGGGCCGCCTTCTTCTGCTCTTCCTTCTTGTCCTCGTCGTCGGCGGCCTTCTGGTCGGCAGCCTTGGCGGCCTCGCGCTCGGTGGGGGTCATGGCCTCTTGCCGCGCCTTCCTTTCCTCCCGCTGGCGGGCCTCGACATCCTTGACGCGCTTGCCCAGATCCTCCTCGGCCGCCTCCAGGCTGTCGGAGGCGGTCTCGATGGCCTGCTTCAACACAAAATCGTAGCGCTCCAGGTCTTTGGGATGGCTGTCCTGGGCTTTCTGCAACATGGAAAGCGTATCCTTCTCGACGGAGGCCACGGCCGCCAGACCGGGCTTGATGTCCAGCCGGTGCCCGATGGCCTCGTCGGCCACATCGTCCAAGGCGTCGATGATCTTGGAGTAATCGTCGAGCGCGTCGTGGATGAGGATCGAGCGGCCGGCTTTGTCTTTGGCAAGCAGGCTCTTGACCATTTCGGCGCGCTGCCTGGCGAAACCGGCATAGAGCTTGATCCGCAAGTTGGGCTCTTGCGCCTCCTTGATCTGGTCGGTTTCGTCGGCGGTGAGAAAATCGCGGTGCGCGAGGCCCTGAGCGTACCCCGCGGCCGCCAGCGACAGACACCACAGCAGGGTCTTCACTTCTTCTTGCCCTCCATCAATCCCAGCAGCAGCTCATCGTGCACCTGCTGAACCCGGGCCTTCACTGCATCCAGCACCGACCGGTCCGCGAAATCCATGTCCCGCTGGAAAGTTTCGAGCTTCCTGGACAAGTCGCGGGTTGCGATCTCAGCCGGCTTGAACCATCGCGGGCTGTTGCGCGGGTTCTTGCCGGTCTTCATGAGGGAATCGTAGGCGAGGTCGACGGATTGCCGGATCTCGGCGGCGGCGGCGGCGACCTTTTCGCTATCGCCTTGCGCGTATGCTTCCCGCGCGACCTTCAATGCCGCCGCGGCGTTGTCCAGCGCCAGTTTGGAACGCTTTCCCAGATTGGACTCCGCGAGGGCCGGCTTCAGGTCCGCTCGCAAGCAGCCCACCCAAGCGCAACCCAACATCAGCACCGCCGGCAGCCTTCGCATCCGCATCACCGCTTCTCCATCTCCCTCTGCAAGATCCTGGCCCTCTGCCGCGCCTGGAACTCCTGGTCCGGGTTGTTCCCCTGGCTCATGGAGAGGAACCGCCGGTAGGCCTCCAGGGCGGGCTTCACTTGATGAAGCTTGTCTAAGATGATCGCACGAAGGAACCAGTTACCGGGAATGTCTTCGCCTAAGGCCCGCGCCTTGTCGAAGGCCTCGAGCGATTGCGGATACTCCTCCATCATGTACAGCACGCCGCCCAGATCGCTCCAGGTTTTGGCGTCGCCGGGCTTCAGCTTGACAGCCTCGGCAAACTGGGCGGCCGCCGGCGGGAACTGCCTTTTGTCGCGGAGGGCGCGGGCGTACATCATGCGCACGTCGTAGTTGGAAGGCTCGGCCGCCACCGCCTTTTCGAGCAGCGGCAGCGCCTTGTCGAGTTGTTTGTCGAACAAGTAGGCCACCGCCAGCGCCACGCGGTTCTCCTGGGTGGAATCCTTGGCGTAGGCCTCTTCGAGATGCGGGATGGCGCCGCCGTATTCCTTGGTTTCGAGCAGCAACTCGCCCAGCCGTCCCTGGGCCGCGGCGTTCTCCGGAAACTCGCGGTAGATGGCGATGGCTTCGGCCGGCTGCTTGTCTTTCTCGTAGAGATCGGCCAACTCGAGCAGCCCGTCGCGATAGTTCGGATCGATTTGCGCCGCCTGGCGGAAATGCGGCGCCGCCTCCGCCAGCTTTCCCTGCCGCGCCAGCGCATGGGCCACGCCGAGTTGCGAGGCGGCCGACTTGGGATCCAGCTCCAGAGCCAGACGGTAATTCTCTTCGGCTTTGGCCGGCGCTCCGGTCTGAATCTCGGCTTCGGCAAGGTAGTAGCGGGGGCGGAACTCCTGGGGCTTCTGTTCCGCCGCGTTCTGGAACAGCGGCAAAGCCTCGGCGGGGTTCTTCTGGCGCATCAGCAGAATCCCCTCGTTCAGCTCGGCTTCATACAGCCCGGGCTTGAGCGCGAGCGTCTGGCGGTATTCGGCGATGCCTTGGGCATCCTGGTGCAGGAAGCTGTAAGCCATGGCGAGGTTAAAATGCGCGAAGTAATCCTTGGCGTCGGCTTCGATGGCTTTGGTAAAGGCCTGGACGGCGGCTTCGTACTTCCCTTCCTCGAGGGCCTTGATCCCCACGGAACTGAAATCGGAGGCCTGGAAGAAGAAGAACGCCGCCGCAATGGCCCACATACTCAAATTCTAAGCCCTTGGCGGGGTGGCGAGGCGGATCGCGCTACTGCTTTTTCGCGATGCCCGGAGGGAGCACTTCGGGAGCGCGGTCCGTCTTCGGGCCCACGTCGAAAAACGACTGCTTCTTCTCGCTGCCCGGGGCGGGTATTTCGTTGGTGGGGACCTCGGCGCCGAACGACAGCGGAATATCGACATAGGCCGAGGCGTCTTCGTTCTCGTCGACAATACGCAGCTTATAATGGGCCGGCGGGGCGTCGAACACCAGATTGCCTTGTGCGGATTCCGCGGGCTTCACCTGGCGCAAATAGCCGATCCACTGTGGCACGCCGTCCCCGTCCCTCAGCTCGGCGTAGGTTTGGCCCTTATCGTCCTCGATGGTCACGCTGGGCACAATCAGTTCGGCGCCGCCGCTGTTCACCGCGGTCATGCGCACCAGGAAGAAGCGATGATCGGGGATCCGCGCCGCGGGAGGCTCGCCCAACTGGGGCAGCCACTGGGTTTCGTAGACCGTGTAGATGATGTGCCCCAACGGGATCTTTTGGCCAAGCACATAGTCTTGCACCGGGCTGGAAGAGACGCGGGAGCACGCATTCAGGAGGAGAGCGGCGGTTACGGCCGCTAGTATTGGAATCGAACGAAGGTACCGCATATTGCCAGAACCATTTTCCTCGCGCGGCTTGGGTAGTGTCAAGATGGCAGCGATCAGCGGTCAGCGATCAGCGATCAGCCAAAACAAAAGCGCCACGCGCGGGGGTTTAGCTGAAAGCTGACCGCTGAAAGCTATTATTACTTCTGGTGTTCTTGCAGCAGGCGCTCAAACTTGCGGCGCTGGTCTTCGTTCAGCAGTTGCTCGACGCGCGCCTTGCTGTCGCTGAGCACGGTACGGTAGTACTGCCAAAAATCGTTCAGGATGGACTGAATCTGCTCGGTTTGCGCGGGAGTCAGGTCCAATTCCTTCTGCAGGCGATCAAAGTAGAGAACCTTGCCGGCAGGGGTATCGAACGCCGGTTGATGCAGCAGGTTGTGAACGCCGAGATTCATGGCCAGGGCGCCCGCCGCCGCGCCGCACAGAAAAACCAAACCCAGCGTCACCGCACAGGCAAGCTTGGGGTTCCACGATCTCCCGGTGGCCGCCCGCTCCAGAAGACTAATACTCATAGGCCGTCAGCGTGACCAGCATGTTGTCTTGAGCGGGAGCGGAATCAAACGCGGGAGAATTCTCCTGCGCCATCACGGCCTCCGGCGAAAGGCCGCTGGGATACTGGGTCTCGCGCGATACCAGGTAGCTTCCCAGAATCGCCAGGGTAAGCAGCGACGCGCACACCAGGCGGCGGCCAAAGGCGAGATCCAGGGCGAAGAGACTGGCAAAGGAGGGGACGGCTTGCCGCTCGCCTACCTGCCGCATCACCCGGGCCGTAAAACCCGGGGCGGGCTCCCAGACTTCTTCGGACCGCAAAGCGCCGAACCATTCCGAAACTCCCCGCATGGCGCGGATTTCTTCACGGCACATTTCACAATTGCTCAGGTGAGCCTCGATATCCCGCTGAGCCGCCGGTTTCAGGCAACCGGCCAAGTACTCCTCGAGGCTCTCGATCACTACCCCGTGCATATGTTTCTTCCCTTACAGTAAATTACCACCCTACAACTTCCCCTTTGCGGGTCTATCGCCTCAACGGCATGCCCGCTTACGGGGTGACAACCGGGCCGCGTATACCCGGCCCCTACTGGACTACCCGGCCACCAAGCCGGGAGCACGATCCAACCGCTGCGCCGCCTTGACCAGTTTCTGCCGGGCGCGGAACAGCTTCACCTTGATGGTGTTCTCATTCATACCGGTCTTTTCCGCCAACTCCTCCACCGAATACCCCTCAACCTCCTTCAACATCAATAAAATACGTTCCTCTTCGGAAACGCGTGTCAGGAGTTTCAGGACATAATCGCGGCGGGCCAGAGTGGCGTCGATGGGCACTTGGCGGCCGGTCAGCGGCTCGCTGTTGTCCACCCGCCGCACCTCGTCCTCGCTCAGATCGCTCTCGTAGACCAGCTTCCGCACCTTCCGCTTGCGTAAATAATCGAAGCACTCGTTGATCGTAATCTTATAAATCCAGGTGATCAGGGAACTGCGGAAGTCGAAGCTCTTGATGGAGACGTAAACCTTGGCAAATACCTGCTGGGCAATGTCTTCCACGTCGTTGCGCTGCCGCACCACGCCGTGAATGATGGAAAACACTTTGGACTGATACCGCTCGACGATCTCGCCGAACGCGGCTTCCTCGCCAGCCTGGGCCCGTTGGACCAAGGCGCCCTCCGAGGTATTCTGGTAGTCCACTCTGGATTTCGCCCGAACCTTGCTACCGAACACGGGAAATGGCAGTGCGCCAGTCATCGACCCCATACAGTGCTTCGGACGCACACCGCCAAGTTCGCGTTTCAGTCACCTGCCTACAAGTTCATTTTGCCAAATGGGCGGAGGGAAAGTGCGCGCCTCCCCCCGCGGCGGTTCGGCCAGGGTTTTCCGCGACCAACCCCGCCCCGAAGCATCTAAACCAGTAAAGAATGGAGCGATGCGGTCCTGTTTGTATAATGGGATCTGGCAAAGCCCTTATTGAGGAGTCTAAACGCATGGTGCAATTGACCGAAAAAGCAGTTGGCAAGGTGAAAGAGATCATGTCCTCGCAGGCGCCGGCCCCCGCGGGACTGCGCATCGCGGTGGTGGGTGGCGGCTGTTCCGGATTCAGCTACTCGATGGCTTTCGAGAACCAGCCCAGCATGTTGGACAAGACCTACAATTACGACGGGTTGAAGATTTTCATCGACCAGGCCAGCATGCTGTATCTGGACGGCGCCGAGGTGGATTACGTGGAGACGCTGGAGGGGTCGGGATTCAAGTTCAACAACCCCCACGTCAAGTCCACGTGCGGCTGCGGCAGTTCGTTCCAGGCGTAAGGCCTTCAGCCCGGTAGGTACTCAGCCCGCTTTGCGCGGAGCCGGCGCGGGACGCGGTTGAGCGCCAGGTCCACGGCCAAGTCGGGGCGGTTCCGCCTGCAACTTCTTCCACTGGTCGGGGGTCAGAATCCGTCGAATTCCCAGCAGCATCCTGGCATTGGCTTTTTCCAGTTCGGCGCGGGCTTGCGCCACCTTGTCGATCTGCGCGACAATCCGGGCCTCATCCGGCAGGTCGGCCGCCATCATCGGTTCGAGGGTGACTTCTTCCGTCTCGACCGCCGCCGTGAGAGCGATCAGCTTCAGGCGGTGCTGCTGAAAGATGTCGTCCATCTTCTTCTGCTGGTCCGCGGTCACGCCCAGCTTCTCCACCATCTGGGGATCTTTCCACCAGCGGCCCATGCCGCGTTCCATAGGTCCCCGGCCGGGTTGTGGCGCGCCATAGCTTCCCACACCCGTGCCACGGCCCATACCGATGCCACCACCCGCGCCCGGGCCCACGCCTAGCGGGGGCTGCGGGGGCTGCGGTTGCGCCAACGCCACGACGCCGGCAAACAGCAAAACCAGTCCTAACTTGCTTCCGTATGCTCTCATCGAATCTCCTCGTTTCCAGTCTTTTCGTCGCGCCCGTCGGTGGAACTGAAGTCCCAGGACACCAGCTTCGCCAACGGCTCCATGGGCCGAGGAACCGCTCGCGACACCTCGGCATCCACCTTCTCCAACAACAGCGCATCGGCCCTGGCGATTTCCGCCTGGCGCTGCCGCTCCTGTACATTCCGATAAACCGGGACCGCCGCCAGAACCAGCAGCGTCGCAGCCACCAGTGCCCAACGCATCGGCTGCGCCCAGGAACCTCGCCTGGCCGGCAAAATGCTCCCGATGGCGGGCGGCTCGGCGCGGCTTTGCCCATCGCTCCAGTGCCGCACCGAACCGCGAAACAGCGCCAGCGCGGCTTCCATACGAGCCACTTCCGCGCCGCACTCGGGACATTGACGAACATGCTGCTCCTGTTGCGGAGTGCGCTCGCCGATCATCCACTGAGATACCTCCTGAGAAGACAAATGGTGGCTCATTGGGACCTCCCAATCCGCTCCCGAACGGCCTGGAGCGCTCTGAACAGATGCACTTTCACGGTTCCTTCCTTCATACCGGTGGCCGCGGCGATTTCCAGCAGGTCCATATCTTCCACGAAGCGCAACAGGAAGACGGTCCGCTGCCTCTCAGACAGATCCCCGGCGGCGTTCCAGACCGCCGCAAGCTGTTCCCTGGCCATAGCCCCGCTCTCGGGCGAAGCGCCGCCATCCGGCACCCGTTGGCCGACTGCCGCGAGATCCACCGCCGATGCTTGCGCGCGCTTCCAGAATTGCAGGCGGCGGTTGCGCGCATAATCGCGAATCAGATTGACGGCGATGCGCATGAGCCAAGCCTCGATGGAGCACTCGCCTCGAAACCGCTGCCGGCTCCGATAGGCCCTCAGAAAACAATCCTGCGCCACGCTCCCGGCGGCATCCGGGTCGCGCAGGGAAGCCAGCGCGAACCGAAAGACCCGCGGCCAATGGAGGCGCACCAGGGTGTCGAGGTCGTCGATTTCCGAGGCGGAGCGCTCCACTGCCGCTATCATAGTCCCGGGCGTCGCAATCGGCTGCACTCGCTTGTGTAGACGGGGTTTTGGAGGGGAGGGTTTACATGCGTGGCTGGAAAGCGCGCCCTTTCACGGAGCCGGGCGTTGGGAAATCGATTGCGTCATGAGTATGACGAAATCCGGGAAGACCGGCTTTGGGACATCGTCCGCCAGGGCTGTTCCGGCATGAGAGCCGAGGCCAAGTCGCCCAGCTTGGCCGCCGCTTCGGTGATACGCTCCAGGCACCGCTCAACGGCGTCATAGGTCTTGTGGTCTTCCTCGAACGCGGCCAAATCCATACCGGCGATGTAACGCTGGATGGCTTGTGCGTTCTCGATGATGTCTTCCAGACGTTGGGCGGGCTTTTCAGAAGGCAAGGGCGCGGTCCCTATCGATCGCTTTTTGAAAGCGCTGTTTACGCACCGGCTCTTCGACGACATCCACCTTGCAGCCCAAAATCGCGGATAGCCGCTGCTCGAGATCATCCAGGCGGCTGATGTAGTCCAGGCCTCGCCCCGAGAAATTTTGGCCCAAGCGCACTACAACATCGACATCGTGAGCCGCATTCTCCCCGCGCGCCACCGAGCCGAACAGGGATACGCTCAGCACGCCGACGTCGCGGAACTCCTGTTCGTGCGCCCTCAAAGCGGCGATGGCCTGCTCGCGTTCCATGAGACTAATTCTACACGACCCTTCTGCCCGATCAAGCCCTATTGGCTCTCAATGGGACGCTGCGCTGTCGAATCCCTTCTTCCGCCCCTGCGGGGCTCTGTGACCCGGCTTGTCTTCCCATGGCTGGCGCCATGGGCTATTTTCTTTCGCCCTTACGGGCTGATCCGTTACGCGGCCGCTTCCGCGGCGTTCATCTTCACACTGACCAGGCGCGAGACGCCGGGCTCTTGCATCGTCACGCCGTAGAGCGCTTGCGCGGCTTCCATGGTGCGCTTGGAGTGCGTGATCACCACGAACTGGGTCTGGTCGGCCATCTCTTTCAAGAGCTTCGTCAGGCGGCCGATGTTGGATTCGTCGAGCGGGGCGTCCACTTCGTCCATCACACAGAAGGGGCTGGGCTGGTACTTGAAAATCGCGATCAGCAGGGCCACCGCGGCCAGGGCTTTTTCGCCGCCGGAGAGCAGCAGCACGTTTTGCAGGCGCTTGCCGGGGGGCGAGCAGACGATGTCGATGCCCGATTCGGCCAGGTTCTCCTGGTCGGTGAGGCGCATTTCGCCGAGCCCGCCGCCAAACAGCGTCAGGAAACACTCGCGGAAATGGGCGTTGATGGCTTCAAAGGCTTCGGCGAATTTCTGGCGTGAAACCTGGTCGATATCCTGAATGGCTTTCTCGGTGTCGCGTATGGAATCGATCAGGTCCTGCCGCTGCGCGCTCAGGAAATCGTGGCGCTGCTGCGCTTCCTGATACTCTTCCATGGCGGCGGCGTTCACCGGGCCGAGCGATTCGATGCGGTTGCGCACGTCGTCGCACTCCTGGCGGGCCTGCGCGATGGCCTCGGCATCGGGGACCGGGTCGTCGGGCGCGGCCAGCTCTTCCACCGGGGAATTGAGTTCCTTGCGGCTGGTTTCGTCGAGGAACTTCAACTCGGCCTGCTTGCGAACCAACTCGACTTCGATTTGCGAGCGCTTTTCGTGGCTCTCCTCGCCGCTTGCGCGCAGGGCTTTGAGATCCTCCTCGCCCTCGCGCAAGGCTTCGCGCATATCCTCTGCTTCGAGGGCCATGGCGTCTACGCGCGATTCGAGAGCGACCGCCTCGCCGGCGAGATCGACCGACCGGCGGTCAAGCTCGATATTATCGGCCAGCAGGCGGGAGCGCTCGGCGACCAGGCGCTCGATCTCGGGCGCGATGGCGTCGCGCCGGGCCGAGGTTTCGCCGAACTGCTGCTCCAGGCGCGCCATGGCGCTGCGCTCCCCGCGATGGCGCTCTTCAAGACCCGCCAGCTCGGCGCGCGTGGCGGCGTGCTCTTCGCCGACGGCGGCGGCCTGGCCTTCCAGTATTTCGAGATCGCGCCGCTCGGCTTCGAGAGTCTCTTCGCGCGCGGCGCGCAGGCGCTCCTTTTCTTCGACCGCGGCGCGATTCTGCTCGCGCTGGCCGGCCGATTTCTCGGCGTCGCGGCGCAGATGGTCCAGCTCCAGGCGCGCCACGGAAAGGCGCGAATTCGAGCGCGAGAGGTCGTCGCCCAACTTGCGCATGTCGTGGTCGAGGGCCACGCGGTCTTTCTCGCGGGATTGCTGCAAGGCGCGCAGGCGCTCCAGCTCGGCTTCGAGAGCGATGATCTCCTGGGTGAGGCCATCCAGTCGCGCCACCTGTTCATCGAGCGCTGACTGGCGGGCACGCAGCGCCACGGCCAGCTCGCGCGCTTCCCTCTTCATGGCCAGCGGGCCGGCGCCGGACTTCCTGCCGCCGGTGACCGTGTGGCCGTGGTAGCAAACGCCATCGGGCAGCAGGAAAAACAGGTGCGGATAGGCGACCGACAGGCGCTGCGCGGCGGCGCGGTCGTCGGCCAGAAAGCATAGGGAGACGCGCGGCAGCAGGTCCACGGCACGATCCTTGAAACCATTGGTGAGGCGCAGGGATTCGCTCAGCCGCGCGGTGATGCCGGTCTCGGGGCCGATGGCCGGTTCGGGCAGACGCCGCTGGCCGTGGCCGTTGGGTTCGGGGTGCACCAGGAAAGTGGCGCGGCCGTCGAGCTCCGCGCGGATGAAATCGAGCCCGCGCTCGGCCTGCTGCCAGCTCTCCACCACCACGTATTCCAGCTCATCGTGCAGGAACTCTTCGGCGGGTTTTTCGAGCTGGGGATCCACTTCCACGTAGTCGGCTAGCACGCCCATGGGCTTGAGGTCCGAGGCGTTGCCTTTTTCGAGCGCGGCGAAAAGACGCTTGACGGATTCGGTGGTGTAGGTGCGGTGGGCCAACACCTGTTCCAGCGATTCCTTGCGGGCGCGGATCTGCGAAACCTCGGTCTTCAGCGAATCGATGGCTTGCCGCAACCTGGCGGCGGCGAGGCGCTGCTCGGCCAGTTGCTCCTCGGTGCGGCGGCGCTCGCCGGTGACCAGTTCCAGTTCGAGCTGGCGCTGCGCCAGGGTTTCGGAAAGCTGTTTGCGGGCGGCCTCGAGACGTTCGATCTCGGCGGCGGCCACCTGTTCCTCGCGGGTGGAGCGGGCGGTTTCGCGGTCGATGCCCGCCAGGTATTCCTCGACCTGGGCGAGCTGGTTCTTGAGCGTGGAGGCTTCGCCGAGCAGGCGCAAGATCAACTGCCGTCCCGATTCGATGGCCTGCTCGCGCTCCAGCACCTGGGCCTGCAACGATTCGCGCTGCCGGTTGATCTCCGCCATGCGGCCGCGCGACTGGGCGATCTGCTCCTCCAGCACCTCGACGTTCTTCTGGTGGGCGGCGATCTCCTGGTCGAGTGCGCCGAGCCGCAGGCCCAACTCGCGCGTTTCGTTTTCGGCCTGGGCGATGCGCTGCTCGATGGCGCCGCTCTCCTTAACCTGGGATTCCAGGCGGCCGCGGGTGCGCTCGGCTTCGAGGCGCATCTCGGCAAGCTGCCGCCGCGCTTCGGTGAGTTGCTGCTCGCAGGTGTAGCAAGCAGCCTGCTGGCGCTCGTGCGCCTGCTCCTTTTCGGCCACCCGTTCGCCCAGCGCCTTCAGCTCCGCCGTGGCGAGGTTCAGATCGATGGCGGTCTTGGCGGCGTCGCGCTCCAGCAGCCGGTATTGGCCGGAGAGCACCACGCGCAGGCGGGCTTCCAGCTCGCTTTTGAGCTCGCCGTAACGCCGCGCCCTGGACGCCTGGCGCTTGAGCGAATTCACCTGGCGGGTGACTTCCTCCAGGATGTCGTAAACGCGCGCCAGGTTCTGCTTGGCGCTCTCGAGCTTGGCTTCGGCCAGGCGTTTGCGGGTCTTGAACTTGGTGATGCCGGCGGCCTCTTCGATCACCGAGCGGCGGTCCTGCGGCTTGGAGCTGAGAATCTGGCCGATGCGCCCCTGCTCGATGATGGCGTAGCTCTCGGGGCCGAGGCCGGTGCCCATGAAGATGTCCTGGATGTCGCGCAGGCGCGCGGGGCGGCCGTCGATCAGGTATTCGCTTTCGCCGGAGCGATAGAGCCGGCGCATGATGGTGACTTCGCCGGTCTTCTTGCGGTCGGTATCTTCGACGGGGACGGGCCGGGGGTGCGCGCCGCCCACGGGTTCACGGTAAATATCGGGGTCCACCAAAGTCATGGTGACGTAGGCCATGCCGAGGGGCTTGCGCTCGCGTGTGCCGGCGAAGATCACGTCTTCCATGCGGGTTCCGCGCAGGGTTTTGGCGGACTGTTCGCCGAGGACCCAACTGATGGCATCGCTGATATTGGACTTGCCGCATCCATTTGGTCCGACGATAGCAGCGATGCCGGCACCGTTGAATCGCAGCTCGGTGCGCTCGCAAAAGGATTTAAATCCTTGCAGTTCGACACGTTTGAGTTTCAGCAAAGCATTGCCCTCTGCTCCGGGGGAGTCGTCGTAACTATACTAAACTCGAAAGAGGAAAAAGTAAAGTACCTTCACCACATGGGATGGGTGTTTTGGCCCAAACGGCACAATGGGTTGGGGGGCGGTTGCCTCAAGTCGCCCGCATCCCCATCCGGGAAAGCATCTGCTCGATAGTCTCCATCATAATGAAAAGCCGGTGCGAGTGGCTGGGGAACGGGAGGAAGCCGTAGTGCAGATAAAAATCGCGGGCCTGGTCGCTTTTGGCGTCCACGACAACCGCAATCGAGGCCACCGTCCGCCTGCTTTCGAAAGCGCGGCGCAGAGCGTCGATCAACAGGACCCCGCCGAATCCCTGACCGCGAAAGCTCTCAGCGACGGCCATCCGCCCGAGTAAGGTGGCGGGAAGGCGGGGATAGCGCGGAATCCTCTTTGCGAGCTTGGGTGGCAGATCTCCGGCGTCAATCCCCAGCGAAGAAAGCGTGTAGAAGCCGATCACGGCCTCGGTGGCGCGCTCCACCAGAACCAAAGTCGCGGCCACATGCTTCTTGAATTCGTGCAGGGCGCGCTCCCGGAAGTAGTGGTCCAGGGCGTCCACGCCGCAGTGGAAGTCGGCTTTGACGTGACGTTCCTGTAGTTGTTCAAAACCGTAGAGCGGTTCCGCGGGCACGGGCTACAGCCCCAGTCTCTTGTATCGCCCGGCTGCCTTGAGCAGATTCCGATTGGGCGCGGGCGGGCTGGCGAGGGCGGCGAAGAACGCCTCCTGGTCCTGGGTGGTGAGCGTCATCAGCCCGGCCTCTTTGATGGCATCGTTGGCGGCGGCCACCAGCGTCACGGTTACAAACTCAGTCAGCGTCAGGCCTTGGAGGTCGGCCGCGCGCTGGAACAGACTCTTCTGCTGGCTGCCGACCCGCAATTCCAGGCGCTGTTGCCTCGGAGCGGCTTGCCTCCCGCTTTTGTGAACGGAACGATTCATAGCTCTACTGTACGGCAAGTTGCCGTACGGAGTCAAGTGGGTGAAAGAGTTGGCGCTATTTCGTGGGTCGGCTTCCGCTGGGGCCTAAGGTCATTCCGTCTTGCGCTTCCGCAGATGGTGGCTCAGCCCAGCCAAGAGTTCGTCGGGCGGGACGCTAAACGTCTCGCACACTCGCAGCATCGTGAATACCGTTATCGGGCGTCCGGCCTCCATCATCTGCCAGTGGCGGACGCTGAAGCCGTAGGAGATCATGTCCTCCTGGGTCAGGTTGCGCTCGACCCGGTATGACCGAATTCGGTGGCCCAAGGCGCGGAAGTACCGGGCGTAACGAGCCGGAAGATCCCTGCTGGCTCCCACATTTCCAAGGCTGCGAGGTCACGAGCAAAAAGACCACGAGCAAAAGTGCATATTGACATTTGACTAGTAACGGACCCTGATGTGTGGTATTATTCTTGGCGCTAACGATCTTTCGATTTCGTGGAGGTATTGGCCCGTGCGGAACTCCTTGCGGTTCTTGCTGCTCGCGTTCGTTTTCGCCCTTGCTGCAATAGGGCAAACCTTTTCCAGTGGATCAACTGGCGCTGATGGCGCTCTGGATCTCACGGCCGGTGACAGGGCTGTGCAGTTGCCGGATTCCGGCATCCTCAACTACACGACCGTCAATATCCCTGCCGGCAGAACGCTGACGTTCGGGATGAATCTACGGAATACCGCGGTCGTAATGCTTGCGCAAGGCGCGGTGGTGATTTCCGGCACGATCAACCTCAATGGTTCCGGCCGGACGCCAGGACCGGGCGGCTTTTATGGCGGCGACTTCGGTTACCCCGGGGGCGGGCCGGCGCCTGGATTCGGCCCCGGTGGGGGCGCGGCCGGGAGCGCAGTTTCTGGGCAAGAGCAAGGCGCGCCCGGCCAATGGATAGGCCCCCTGTCACTTGTGCCGAATATTGGGGGCTCCGGCGGTGGGGGTCGACGACAGGCTTTGTTTTCACTATCTGCGGCGGCCCTGGATACGGCGGCGGCGGTGGCGGCGCAATAACGATAGCATCATCAACCAGTGTCACTGTCAATAGTAGTGGTGGAATTACCGCACGTAGCGATAGAGGTCCCTCCTGCATGGCATACGGCGCTGACGGCGCAATTCGTTTAGTCTCCAACTCGATCAATGTGACCGGATACCTTGTAGCAACCATTGTCCGCCTTGAGGCCCCGTTGAACGCTCTGACTTACGCCGGTAGCGGCACTGCACCCGTCCGCTCGACTGTGAACCCGCTAATCGTGCCGTCGAATCCGCCGGTCTTGAACATTATTTCAATAGGCGGCTACCCGGTTCCGTCCTACTCTGGGTCCAGTTTCTTGACTATCGATGTTCTGCTCCCCACCCAACTGCAAGACCCGATTCCGGTTGTGGTGCAGGCGACCAACGTTCCCGTCGGATCACCCGTAAGTATCGCATTCAGCGGATCGAGCGGCGCGACCTCGACAACGGCTAACCTAGCTGGCACCAACGCATCTTCCACCGCGACGGTTTACGTGTCGGGCGTGAGTAGAGGCGGAGTTAGCTACCTCTTCGTATCGACGACGTTTAGCGCCAGTCTCATTTCCAGCAACCTCAACAAGGCTAACCCCTCCGGCATCTCGAAGATCGAACTCGCTGCTGCACCGGGCCAGAAGACGAAATATCGTTTTCTACGGGATGACGGCTCGGAGATCGGCGTTGCGAGGGTTCCGGAAGATATCCGGCGTCTGTTTGGGTTGTAGTTGAAGTTCTGGGGAGGTATGTCGATGGCAGCCAGACGACCCGCAAGCGCATTTTGCTGTAGTGCCGTAGTCCTCATGGTCAGCGCTGTCGCTGCGTACGGCCAATCCCAGGACGTGGCTTTCGTGGGGAGCGGCGTTAGCATCGCCTTTCAGAATTCCGGTGGCTACACTGTCGCGCAGGGCGTGAGCATCGCGTTTGCCAACGCCTCTTCCACGGCGGGCCGTGGCGTCAGCGTTGCGTTTGGCGCGTACGTTCCGCCAGCGACGCAGATCACCTCCTCATACGGCCAGCCGGGAAGTCCCCGAAACCCTGCCGGGGCCGTGGCGGAGCCGGTCAACACAGCCACGGGAAATTACTACTCCACGATTACGGACCTTGCCGTTCCTGGGCGTGGTATTTCATTCGTCTTCTCCCGATCCTACAACAGCGCCGATCCCTACAATGGGCCTCTTGGCATCGGGTGGACGCATTCATTCAACGTGATCTTGACAGTGAATCCAGACAACTCCGTCGCGATTAAGGAGGGCGATGGCGGCGTGGCCACGTTTTCGCCATCCGGAGGCGGAAACTATACGGCGGCGGCGGGTGTTTTCGACGTGCTGGTGAAGAACGGCGACGGCTCCTTCACGCTCATGCAAAAGGATCAAACCCGGCTCAGCTTCTCTTCGGCGGGTAGGCTGATCTCTATCGTGGACAAGAACGGCAACGCCCAGAGCTTTGCGTACGACCCGTCGGGCCGCCTCGCCTCGATTACCGATAGCGCCTTCCGAGCGTTCACGCTCGCATACAACGGCTCAAACCAGTTGACCTCGCTGGCGGACCCGACTGGACGAACGATCCAGTACGGCTACGACGGGGCGGGCCATCTCGTCTCCGTGCGCGATCCCCTTGGCGCGACCACCACTTTTTCTTACGATGCCTTCGACCGGCTGATTGCGGCAACCGACCCCAGGGGCAACGTCTATCTTCGGAACACCTACGACTCCCAAAGCCGGGTGGTGTCTCAGCAGAACGCCCGGACTTTCGCGACGACGTTCGCGTACGATACGCCGACGGCGGGCACCACGACGATTACCGATCCGCTCGGGAATGCGACGAAGCAGGTGAACGATAGCTCGTGGCGGTTGGTCCAGGAGGTCAATGCGGCTGGCGGCAGCACGTCGTACGGGTACAACTCAAGCAACCTGAAGACATCCGTGACCGACGCCCTCGGACGAACCCAGAACAACGCCTACGACACCAGGGGCAACACTACCTCGGTCACGGATGCGGCGGGCAAGGCGAGTTCGTTCACGTACGACGCGAGGAACAACCTGCTCAGCAGTACGGACCGGCTCGGAAGGACATCGACCTTCGTATACGATTCCGCGGGCAACCTCCTGACTAGCTTCGACCCCGGCGGGAACACGAACACCTTTATCTACGACTCGTTTGGTGAGGTGCTCACCGCCGCAAACGGAAGGGGGTTCGCAACCTCGTTCCAGTACGATTCCGCTGGGGATTTGACCAAAACGACGGATGCGCTCGGCGGCACGATCACGATGGCATACGACGGCGTGGGGCGGCTGACGAGCGTTCAGAACCAGCTTGGAAAAACGGCGATCCGCACCTACGATGCCGCCAATCGGCTCTTGAGCGTTGCCGATCCCTTGAACAATGCGACCCAGTTTCAATACGACGCAAACGGCAACCTCGCGAAGATCACGGACGCCAATGGGAAGCAGACACAGTACGTGTACGATGCGACGAAGAAGCTGGTACAGGTGACGGATGCGGCTGGCGGCGTCACACAGTACCAGTACAACGGCAACACCGATTTGACGGGCGTGACGGACGCCGCGGGGCACGCCACAACGTATGCGTACGACTCCCTGCGCCGCATGACCGTCATCACGGATCCGCTCGGGCGGCATCGGCACTACGGCTACGATGCCGTTGGCAATGTCACCAGCACGGTTGACGGAAATGGCAAAACCAACTCTTTCGGGTACGATGCGCTGAACCGGTTGACCTCGATGTCCCTGTCCGATGGCAAGAGCGTGGCATATACCTACGATGCGGTTGGGAACCGGCTGACGATGTTGGATTGGCACGGCGCCACGTCGTACGTCTACGACGTTCTGAACCGGGCGACCTCGGTCACGACGCCGGACGGAAAGACGGTCAGCTATACGTATGATGCGGTAGGCAATCGCGCAAGTTTGAGGTACCCGGACGCCAGGACCGTGCAGTACACGTACGACGCCCTCAATCGGTTGACGAGGGTTACGGATTGGGCGTCGAAATCCACGAATTACGCCTACGACGCGGCCAGCAATCTGAGCGGATTTACGCACCCGAATGGGGCCGCTTCAGCCTACCAGTACGACTTTGCGAATCGGCTGACGAGCATCGTCAATCGTTCAGGGAGCGCCACGCTCTCCTCCTTCACGTACGCGCTGGATAAGGTCGGCAACCGGACCCAAATGGCGACCAGCGCGAACGGCGTCAACCACTTCGGCTACGACGACCTGTACCGGCTGACCTCGTGGACGCCACCTTCCGGCCAAAGCTCGCAATGGACGTACGATGCGGTAGGGAATCGGAAGACGATGGTGTCTTCGGCGGGCACGACGAACTACAGCTACGATGCGGCGGACGAATTGTTGGTGGGCGGGACCGCAAGTTTTACGTACGACGGCAACGGCAACCAGGTCACGAAGACGGCTGGCAGCACGGCCACGAACTACGCGTGGGATGCCCTGAACCGGTTGACTGGCGTGACGACCGGCGGCGCCACCACCCAGTATCAGTATGACGGGGACGGGAACCGGGTGGCGCAGCAGGTGGCGGCGGGAACGTATGCCTACGTTCAGGATGCCGCGGCATCTCTGCCGGTGGTTTTGAATGAGAACGGGCCGGACGGGAACCTCGATTATGTCTATGGCCTTTCCATAATCTCCGCGACCGCGCCGAGCTTCCAGTATTTCCACCAATTCGACGGTTTGGGGAGCACTATCAACCTCACAGATTCCGGCGGTGCTCAGAAGGCAAACTACAGCTATGATCCCTGGGGAAAGTTGACTGTCGCCCTTGATCCAGTCGGCACGAAAGACAAGTACAAGTTCACTGGCGAACAGTCCGACTCCGACGGTTTGGTGTTCTTGAGGGCACGATACTACGATGCCTCTCTGGGGCGCTTTCTCTCCGCGGACCCGCAGCCCAGAATTCTTCAGTTGCCTGAGACCGCCAACGCGTATCTGTACGCTCTCGGTAACCCGCTGCTCGTGACCGATCAAAGCGGCAAGTGCCCTTGGTGCCCCTTCGCGATTGGCGCGGTTGCTGGTGGGGTATATGGATCAATCGATTACACCGCCCATCATTTTAACGACTTCAGCTTTAAAGGATGGGGGAAAGAGGTGGCCGAAGATGCTGTGGGCACCGGTCTTGTTGCCACTGCCTTATCCTTTGCGCCCGAGGTCGCCATAGAGGCCGGAGTCTCCGCAGTAGTTGCTAGAGAGGCGATCGGGATAACTAGTTCCACAGGAATTCAAGTCGCCGAGAATTTGGTGAATGGGGCTCCTTGGTACACGGATCTTCCACAGACGATTATTGCTAGTGCGGTATTAAGTGCATTTGACCCATTTCCGACCGTCGGCCGGCTCCCGGAGAGTATCTTTAGCACTGCTGGTAAGAATGCTTTCCGAATGGTCGGAAATGAGGTGATAAATGAGATAGTAGGTCAAGGCATTGATAAACTGTTCAATTGGCTCCTCGCTCCAAAGGTAGCATATGCAGCGGGAGGGTCACCCAAGTAGTAGGTCCGATCACAACAGAAAGGCCGTTGAGCAATTGCAATGAAGACAACGTATAGGTTCCCCACTCATTTGTGCGGCGCGCTTCTCCTGCTCTTTGTTGGATCTGGCAGGCTGCATGCTAATGTCGTGTTCCTCGATTTTGAGGATCTTCCCGACGCCTACTTCTTCAGTTCAGGCGGCGAGAACATCGGCAACTACTATTCAGGTGTCACGTTCGGCCCCTACGTGACGGGTTTGAGCGTCAGCCGGTTCGGAGGCTACGACGATGCAGCGTATCCCCCGCATTCGGGTGATGTCGTCGTCTGGAGCGCATTCGACGATCCAATGACACTGGTGTTCGACTCGCCGCAGTCGGTCGTGAGCTTTTGGTTCACCAGCCTGAATCCAATCACCATGACGGCATACGATTCCGGCGCGAATTCGCTTGGCTCGGTTACGGGTGATGCGAACACCGACGGCGCCACCGGCACATCGAGCTTCCTGGAATTCGATGGAACCGGCATCGCGTCGGTGGCGATTTCGAGCGCCCCGAGCCAATACGTGATGGACGATCTCACGTTTGCCAACACGGAGGCGACCGTACCGGAGCCGGATTCTGCGGTTCTGTTTGGCGCAATGCTGTGCGGAGTTTTCGCTTGGCGGCGCGGGGTTACAGGGCGCCGCAAATCCGGAAGGCGGGCCGCGTAGCCAGGGCCGGGGCGTCGCAGCGGGCTTGGCAGACCACGAAAAACGATGGTCTGCCCCACTCCACATGCAGCCTCAGATCGGCCGTGATACCATCAGTGCGGGGCGCGGCAATTCTACTTTCCTGGAGCCACTTGTGCATGACGATATCGCGGCCGTGACGCGGCTGGCCAACTATCGTGCGAGCAACTTCGCTATCGACGATCTAGAGCTTTCCTTCAATTTGGACCCGGCCGCGACCCGGGTTCACGCCCGATACCACGTGCGGCGAGTGAGTGGCGAAGCGTCACCCCTTGTTCTGGATGGAGCCGGGCTTACGCTCGAACATATCCTCCTCGACGGCAGGCGGCTTGACGCCGATGCCTATCGCCGGGAATCGGAGTGCCTTGCAATCACCACTCCTCCGGACAGCTTTACGCTGGAAATAGGCACGCTCATTTGTCCGAAAGACAACACCGAACTCGAAGGCCTCTATTTTTCGGGAGGACGCTTCTGCACGCAGTGCGAGTCGCAAGGATTCCGGCATATCGCGTTCGCATTGGATCGGCCCGACGTTCTCTCGCGCTTCGTGGTCCGCACGGAAGCGGATCAAGCGCAATATCCGACACTGCTATCGAACGGCGATTTAATCGAGACGGGACCATGCCCGGGAGGGCGTCATTTCGCCGTCTGGCGCGATCCTTACCCGAAACCGTGCTACCTGTTCGCGCTGGTGGCGGGCACATTCGACAGCATTCGCGACCAGTACGTCACGGTCTCCGGGCGCACAGTCACGCTCGCGATTCATGTCGACGAAGGGGAGTCGGAGCGGGCGCTCTATGCCATGGATGCGCTCAAGCGAGCTATGGCATGGGACGAGCGCGTCTTCGGACGGGAATACGACCTGGCCGAGTTTCACATAGTCGCCGTGCGCGACTTCAACTCGGGCGCCATGGAGAACAAGGGGCTCAACATCTTTAATTCCGCCCGCCTGCTAGTCGATTTCGAGACTTCGACCGATGCGAATTTCGAAGACGTCGAACGGGTGATTGCCCATGAATACTTCCATAACTGGACTGGCAACCGGATCACGGTGCGGGACTGGTTCCAACTCTGTCTCAAGGAAGGTCTAACCAACTACCGCGACCAGGAATTCTCCGCCGACGCCCGATCGCGTCCCGTCAGAAGGATCAAGGATGTGCAGTCGCTTCGAGAGAAGCAGTTTCCCGAAGACGCCGGCCCGTTGGCGCATCCGGTGCGTCCGGAGCAGTACCTCGAGATTCGGAACTTCTATACCGCGACCGTATATCAAAAAGGCGCGGAGTTGTATCGCGTACTCAAAGCGATCATCGGCCCCCAACAGTTTGCCCGCGGAATGGATTTGTACTTTCAGCGCTGGGACGGCCATGCGGTCACGCTGGAGCAGTATGTGGAGTGCTTCGAGGCCGCGAGCGGCCGGAATTTGAGCCAGTTCTTTCGATGGTACACGCAAGCCGGAACCCCGCACCTGATGGCGCGCGGGGAGTACGATCCCGGGACACGGACTTATCGATTGACGGTCTCGCAAACCACTCCTCCCACGCCCGGTCAAATGGAGAAAGCCGCGCTGCCCATCCCACTCAAAGTGGGCTTCATCGGGCACGATGGGACAGAGTTGAGCGCGCGCCTGAGAGACACAGATACGCCGCGCCGGGAATTCGATTTGTTACTCGACGAGAAGTCGGCCACTTTCGTTTTCGAAGGAGTCGCGGCTACGCCGATCCCAGCTATCCTCAGAGGCTACTGCGCCCCGGTGTCGGTCGACGATGGACTCGGTATCGATGAGCGCTTGATACAGATGGGCCACGATCCGGATCTGGTTACTCGTTGGGTGGCTGGCCAGGATCTAATGTCGCTCGGGATCTGGTCCGAGGCCGTCGGCGCGCCCGAGACCGGCCCGGCCGCCGGCGAAATCGCCTCCGCGCTGTCTCGCCAGCTCGACGGGGCGGACGCGGACACCGAGTTTGCGGCGCTCATGCTGCGAGTACCCAGCCTCGGCAGACTGGTCCAACTGCGGGATGTGCCCGATCTGGAAGCGCTTTTTCAGGCGCGCAACAA
>Ga0209039_10001580_pt1 | contig 20899 bp, 24 predicted proteins | sample BogFormECP12_OM1_FD_188238 | JGI IMG/M metagenome (GOLD analysis project Ga0209039, IMG submission 188238) | Bog forest soil microbial communities from Calvert Island, British Columbia, Canada - ECP12_OM1 (SPAdes) (version 2) | ecosystem: Environmental > Aquatic > Freshwater > Wetlands > Bog ...
GATCGTGCTGTATTACTTCAATATTGCTCTTGGGATCGTCGCCAGCCTCATCATCGTCCGGCGCGAGTCGGAAAACAGGTAACCGTGCGGGACTATCCGAAGGCAGACCTCTACTCTTATCATACGGCAAGGTGATGTCTTCACCGGACATGCAGCAGGTCAGGTGTGAGGTCAGGGGAGTCTTTGTGGCCATAAACGACGCGGCTACCATACCTGTGGTAGTGCTGACTGACCGTGCAGGACGCCACCTACCGATCTTTGTCGGACTGTGGGAAGCGGTCTCCATAAACAGTGCACAGAACAAGGAGGTGCCTCCCCGCCCGTTCACGCACGACCTGTTCTTGGATCTCATGGGAAAATTCTCGATTTCCGTCAGGCAGCTTGAGATTGACAGTGTCGAAGAAGGGGTATACTACGCGCACCTCGTGCTTTCATCCGGGGGCCGTACAGAATTCCTTGACTGTCGGCCAAGCGACGGCATCGCGGTGGCCCTGCGCGCCAATGCGCCTGTCTTTGTGGATGAATCACTGCTTGCTGACGAAGGACAGGAGGAAAGTATCTCCTCCATGGTCGAGCTCTCAGCGTTTCTCCAGAAGTAGGGAATACCTGCCCGATCGATCACCCGGCAGGTCTTCACTTTCGCCGGTGCTCAAGCTCGCGGATGACCTCTTCCAGGTCAACGTCTGCGGCACGGAGCGCGACAAGGATATGGAACAGGAGGTCGGCTGCCTCTTCGGTCGTCCGCTCCGGCACCCTGTTTTTTACGGCGATGATGAACTCGGTGGACTCTTCGCCCACCTTCTCAAGGACCTTGTCGATCCCTTTCTTGTCCCGCAGCAGCCGGCTTGTGTAGGATCCTTTGTCCGGGTGTGCCGCCCGCTCGCAGATGATCTCCCAGAGTTCCTTGATCACCTGGGGATTGACCGTGCTCTCTCCTGTCTGCTTCATGCTTCCTCCTGCACGAGCAGTACTTCCCCGATCTCCAGACCGCAGAAACGCCTGCAGAGTATGCGCGCCTTCTCAATATTGCAGCCGGCCTTCCCGATAGCGATGCCGAGGTCGCTTTTTTTGTTCACCAGCACGTTGACCGGGCTGTCATCAGCGCCATGTTCGACATCGACGACCCCGGCAGGTTTGAATATGTTGGCGATGAATACGCCCGGGTCCTCGGCATACTCGACCATCTCGATGCGCCGGCCCAGCACATTCTGGAGCCTCTTTATATTGTCGCCCTTCTTTCCAATCGCAAGTCCCATGTCGCCCTGCCGGATCACGTAGATCACCCGGTCGAAACGGTCATCTATCACACAGTCGAGGGCTGTTGCCCGCGTGAGGATCCGCAGCTCTTCTATGTACCTTCGTTCCTTAAAGCCGATATTGCGCTCCATATCAAAATCAATCCTATTGTATCCGCAATTTTGCCGATATTCGATGCTTGGATATATCTGCTGGTCCGGCATGCCGGATGCATGTATGCGTGATTATGAAATAATCACACGCTGCTTGTGTAAAAAAGTTTGGAAAAAGATCGGGGGGTAACCTGACGGGATATCAGGCGATCGTATAGGTAACCGACACCTGGGCAGTGACCGTTATATCCCCGGACTGGATCGGTGTCGGGGCAGCCGCCATTTTTCCTGACGCTGCTGCGGTCGTATCATAATTGCCGTAGACCACCGGGGTGTACCCCTGAGTAATATCTGCTGCCTGGGTCCCGGTTATGGTCACGTTGAGGGCTGCAGCGACGGCATTTGCATCGGCTCTGGCGTTTCCGACCGCCTGGGTAAGTGCCTGGCTCCGGAGCGCCTGCGCCTTTTCGTCCGAGAAGAGGAACTGGATGGAGTTCAATTGGTTTGCTCCGGCGTTTACTGCCGTATCGATGACCTGCCCGGTCGTGTTGGTGTCCTTGAGGGTGACCTGGAGGGTGTTTGTCACCTGGTAGGTCTTGACCGTCCCTGAAAAGATGCCGCTTGAGTCCTGCTGGTAGACCGGCGTGATCGAATACCCGGTGGTCTTTATCTGGTCACTGGGGACTCCCGCTGCCGCGAGTGCATCCATGACGTTGTTCATCGCAAGAGCGTTGTTTGACTGTGCGATCCTGACATCCGAGTTCTCGGTCTGGACCGCAAAACTGATCTGCACCCGGTCCGGAGTGCCTGTAACCGATCCGCTGCCGCTGACCTGTATGACATGGTCGTTTGTGGAATCCGCTGCTGCACAGCCAATCAGTACCAGGGTAAAGAACACCAGGGCGAACACTGCCAATCTTGATTTTTGCATAGGTTATCAGGCCAATACTTGGAGACCGGGGCGATTAAATATTGCTTTGACTGCGAAATTATTCGCAATTATCAGGAAAAAACCGGTGAATGAACACGGATAGATCTGAAAGGAGAATGATCCCCCAAAGTACATGTGCCGGCAGAGTGTATAGTACAGGCGATAGAGCATGGGAGCAACAATCGTCGAGAAGATCTTCTCACGGAAATGTGGCAGCGATATCAGGGCAGGCGAAGTGGTCATGACGCCCATTGACGGGGCCATGATCCATGATATTACCGGCCCGCTTGCCATCCAGAAGTTCTCCGAGATGGGAGGCGAGCACGTCTTCGATCCAAAGCGTGTCATCATGCTCTTTGACCACCAGATACCGGCAGACTCTCTTGAAGCGGCAAAAATCCACCAGTATATGCGAAAATTTGCCGCAGAGCAGGGTATCCACAACTATGATATCAACGAAGGGGTCTGCCACCAGGTGGTCCTGGAGAAGGGACGGGCAGCGCCCGGCGAGATCATTGTCGGGGCTGATTCCCACACCTGCATGTACGGGGCTGTCGGGGCATTTGCGACCGGCATCGGTTCGACCGATATGGGTTTCGCGCTCAAGTTTGGCGCCCTCTACTTCAAGGTGCCGGAAACGATCCGGGCCGAAGTGTCGGGAAAGTTCCCGAAGCGTGTCGGCGCAAAGGACCTGATCCTCGCGATTGCGGCCGATATCGGGGCCGATGGCGCGACCTACCAGGCGATCGAGTTTACGGGTAAAACCATCGCAAAAATGGAGATGGCCGGCCGGATGACCTGCTGCAACATGGCCATCGAGATGGGGGCAAAGGCTGGCATCGTCCCGCCGGACAAAGTCACGTGGGCGTATATGAAAGGTCGCAGGAAGGTAAAGCCGTTCGACCTTGCGAGTGACGAAGATGCGAAGTTTGCAGGGAAGCGGAAGTACGACGTTTCGGATCTTGAGCCACAGGTCGCTGTCCCCCACAATGTCGACCAGGGGGTACCGGTCAGCAAGGTTGCCGGGACCCGTATCGACCAGGTCTTTATCGGCTCGTGCACGAACGGGCGTTACGAGGACCTCGCCGAGGCGGCAGAAGTACTGGGCAAAAAGAAGTTCGATTCGGGGACCCGGGTGCTGATCATCCCCGCCTCCCGTGATGAGTATCTCAAAGCACTCGAAAACGGGCTTATAGAACGGTTCGTGAAGGCGGGAGCCCTTGTTGAGGCCCCCTGCTGCGGGCCCTGCATGGGCGGATCATTCGGCCTGCTCGCGCCCGGAGAGGTTTCGCTTTCCACGTCGAACCGGAATTTCAGGGGCCGGCAGGGCAGCACCGATGCGTTGGTGTATCTCTGTTCTGCGGCTACCGCAGCGGCGAGCGCGGTGAAAGGTGAGATCACCGATCCGCGGGAAGTGTGACCATGCCCGCAAAGAAGACCTCAAGGGAAAAGACCACGGTCGTTGACCTGATCCCCCGGACAAAGAACATGCAGGTCTGGAAGTTTGGCAACAATATCGATACCGATGCGATCATCCCGGGACGGTTTCTTACGATCAACAATCCCGACGAGCTGGCAAAGCATGCCTTTGAGGGCACCCGGGACGAGTTTGCAAAGAACGTAAAAGACGGCGATGTTGTTGTTGGGGGGAAGAACTTCGGGTGCGGGTCCTCGCGCGAACACGCGCCGCTCGCGCTTCTTGGAGCAGGCGTACATGTGGTGCTGGCACAATCCTTTGCCCGCATCTTTTTCCGGAATGCCGTCAACGTTGGGGTACTCCCGGTAGTCTGCAGGGATACGGATAAAATCGCCGACGGGGCGAAGATAACGCTTGACCTTCAAAAAGGATACGCGGAGGTTGACGGCACACAACTCGCCATTGAGCCGGTGCCCCCGTTTATGCAGGGTATTATCGATGCCGGGGGTCTGGTAGAGTATGCAAGGAACTTAAAGGAGGTGCCGGTATGTACAAAGTCGCGGCAATAGGCGGGGACGGTATCGGCCCGGAGATTGTTACAGAAGGAAAGAAGGTGCTCGAGGCTGCCGGAGAGCGGTTCAACTTCGGGATCGACTGGACGGATTTTGACATCGGGGCAGATCGATACCTCGCGACAAAGAAACTCCTGACCGGAGATGACCTGACAGAACTCAAAAAATTTAAGGCGATCTATTTTGGCGCCATCGGCGACCCCCGGGTCCCGCCGGGCATCCTCGAGAAGGGGATCCTGCTTGCGCTGCGGTTTTCCTTTGACGAGTACGTGAACCTGCGGCCGATCAAGCTGCTGGAAGGTGTCGAGACCCCTCTTGCGAACAAGAGTCCCGCGGATATCGACTTTGTGGTCGTGCGGGAGAATACCGAAGATTTCTATGTCGGCGTCGGCTCACGCTTTAGAAAGCACCAGAAGATCGAACTAGAGGTCGCCCGGGAGCTCTACAACGTGAAGTTTGGCCTTGATATCGAGAGCGATGCCGAGGAACTGGCCTACCAGATCGGCGTCGTGACACGGGAAGGATCGCGCCGGGTCCAGACCTATGCGTTTGAGCTTGCAGAGAAGCGCCGGAAAAAACTCACCTCGGTGGACAAGGCAAATGTCCTCTCCGACGTGTATGGCCTCTGGCGCGATGTCTTTAATGAGACCGCAAAGAAGTATCCCGGTGTCGCCACGGAATTCAATTTCGTGGACGCCGTCACGATGTGGTTTGTCAAGAACCCCGAGTGGTTCGATGTCGTGGTCACGCCCAACATGTTCGGTGATATCATCACCGATCTCGGCGCGATGATCCAGGGCGGCCTCGGGCTCGCCCCGGGCGGCAACATCAACCCGAAGGGCACGTCGATGTTCGAACCGATCCACGGGTCGGCACCGAAATACAAGGGAATGGATGTGGCAAACCCGATAGCGACGATCTGGGCAGGATCTCTTCTCCTGGATCACCTCGGTGAACATAAAGCCGCTGCAGCGGTGGTGTCTGCCATTGAAAAGAGCATCAGGGATGGCATCGTGACAAAAGATCTCGGCGGGACGGCGGGAACGAAAAAGGCGGGCAGTTATATCGCGGAATGCGTGCGCCACGGCTGATCCTGTCACTCCCGTTTTTTGTATTTTGTTATGTAAGCCCTTCATGGAGGCAACATCCCGGGCGGCGCCTCCGGGCTCATGATTGAAAAGCTCCTTGCTAGCAGCTACGAGGCGATCGGGAACGCAACGGAAGGATACCTGATCCTTCCCGATCCCGTAGGTATCCTTGACAGGTAAGGTCGTGAAAGGATCGCTGCAATTACGGCGTTGGCGAGCTGTCCCTTGGTCATGATCGGAAGAAGATCAATAAGACACTAGTGCGAAAATAAGGTAAAGCACAAAAAGAAAAACACCGAAGTCTACTGAATCGTATCCGGGATATCGAGCGGGATATCTCCTTCGTTTTCAGATTTTTTTGGGGAGAAAATGGATTTGAGCGCGGCAAACGGCCCTCCATTGTTTTCATCGGCCGGATCCCTTCCGTTCTTTTTTCTGTCCCCGTAATTTTTCAGGAGAATCTCAGCCTCGATCAGCCCCTCTTCGACTTTTTTCTTTTCCGTCACGTCCACGAGGTACCCGGCGACAGCGACGGTCTGCCTGTTCTTTATCACCGGGATTTCGTTGACCTCCACCCAAACCGTTGAATTGTTGCGGCCATAAAATTCCAGGCGGTATGGCGGTTCGCGCCTCCCGGAGGCGATCGCTTTTAAGGTCCTCTCCAGTCCCTTTGCATTGAGCGGGTTATCGGTCAGGTAATCGGTCCACAGTCGTTTACCCGATCGGGAACCTGCCCCGAGAAGTGCCCGGATCCGGGGACTTACATAGTGAAGGGTATGATCGGAACTGTGCGTGAAATACATCTCCTTACCGCTTTCGAGGAGGAGCATCAGTTCCTCATCCCGCTTCCTGATTGCCCGGTGCTCCCTTTGAAGCCGTGTGATGTCCCGCCCGGTAGCCACTATCGCGATTACGCCTCCGTTGCCATCGGTGATCGATCGGGCCGACCAGCTGATGCAGCGTAGCCCCCTCGGTGACGAGATCCACTGTTCAACCTGGCATGCATAGGGTGGCCGGAAGAGTCCGGTCATCTGGGTGGCCATAACCTCTGAATACCGCTGATCAGTTGCAGGCATAAAGACGCTGCCGGAGAGTTCCTCCCGTGTTTTCCCCAGTGCATCGCAGTATGCCGAGTTGACAAACAGGAGGCGTCCCTCGGGACTGAACTTGACCAGCATGTCCTGCTGGTGCTCTACCAGTTCCTCATAGGGGGGATCATCGCAGGTATCCATTCCGTGGCTCCGTTACGGTGAGGGGACATCGCCGGCCTAAAAAAGACCCCCATCGCTCAGTACAAGTTTCCTTTGTGGACTATTAATGTTGCATACCATCTGCGCTATACCGCTCTGGAACTACCGTGGAGGAGTAAAAAATGAGAGGGGATACAAGAGGGGTGCACGAATGTCAGACCCGTGCGCCGATCTGCTGCTGGCCGGAGAGCCTGCGGTCTTTCCATGCGGGCGATGCGGGCTGCTCGGGGATCCGTGCGATGGTGGCGAGCCGCTCCCTCCCGTAGATGACCGACCTGATGGCAAGGAGCGAAACCGTGAAGTTCCCTGCTTCGAAGAGTTCAAGGTTGAGGGCTTTACCGGATGCCGACATCTGTGCGAGGCCGCAGGTCGCCCCCAGATAATAGTTCCACTCGCGGACGAGTGTCTCCACCTGGACAACAACCTGCCGGCCGGAGATCCCCTTTGCAAGATCCGCGAGCCGGATCGCATACCGGGCGCCCAGGATGTGCAATTCCACGACCTCATGGAGCTTGCCGTCATGGTCGATCGCCCGGTATCCTGTCCGGCGGATGTAACCTGCTTTCTGCATCATACGCGACCACCTTCTGTCGTAGTAGTGCGTTTTTACCGACCGGTATATAACCCGGGGCCGTGCGCGGGGTGAAAGTGAAAGAAGAGATAGGCACCCCTTTTTTTCCGGCCGATAACACCGTTGCCTGATAACCGGCACCTAAGTACTTACACTGTTTTGTCCATGCAGGCGTTCAGGACATCCTCGACAAAATGGAGCGTGCCGCTTGTTCCAGCGAGTGGGGGATGTGCAAGCCTGACCTGTCCGCGGAGCGGGGGGATGATCCCGACAAAGGCACGGTCGGCACTCAGGGAGCGCTCGAATGAGGATCCTATCACGAGATCCGGTGCGACCTCCGTGATCGTTCGGCCGACCTCTCCAAGTCCCGCCAGTTTCTCTACCTTGCAGTGCACGCCCGTTTGTGCCGGGGGATCGTTGCGCGTACCGACGGCAAGGATTTCCGCATCGAGATACCGCTCTAGGGTGTCGGCGGCAAAGAGAGCATACGCAGCGCCGGCAAAGACTGCAACCCCGGGCGGGTCGTACCGGCGGAGGAATTTGTCGCACGCATGGATCACCCGCTCCTCCTCCTTATCGAGTTCGGTCAAAACCGGGTCCATGTCAGCACCGTCATACGCAACGGCAAGCCTCCCGCAGGTGGCGCGGAGCACCGGTATCCCGAGAGTTCCGCCAACGTAATCACCAACCCCGGATCCAAAATCCTCGTTTGTACCAATCGTCAGCGGAGACGCGTGTCCCGCCATCCCGGCCCGGTCCCGGCAGAACACCGTTCCCACGGGGATGCCGGCACGGTGCAGCAGCCGGGAGATCTCCTGTATGTTTCCCTCGTAAAAAGGATCTGAAAGAGAGATACCGTCAATATTGATCCCCGATCGCTCCGGGTCGATTGCCGGGGAAAGCACAGCGAGTGCCGCCCGGTACCCGGCCTCCATCTCCCCGGCAAACCCCGGGCTGTCGACAATAATAATGTCCTTTTCGTCAACCATCGATTTTATGTCCTCTCCAAGAGCGGAGGGGACACAGGTGGTGATAACGGCTATCCGGCCTCCCTTGCCGGAAAGGTCGCAGATCACCTCACGAAGCCGGTCCCCTGACCCGAAAATCACCTCGTTTTCGAGGATAAATGTCCCGTGCAGGGGGGCGTGGAGGAGGGTTGCCGGGTAATAATAGCACCCGCTCGACCCGTGGATGACGACCGATATCCCTTCAAACCCGGCCAGGCAGGCTGCTGCCCCGGTCATGGCACAAGGCCACAGGGGGGTCCCGCATTCAGACATGGAGTGCCCTCCTCCACCGGTGAAGCATCCGCCGCACACCGGTAATACCAATCGGTGGCGTCATTGGCACGGGCACCGGGCGTCCGGAGGAGGTGATGTCAAGCCGTAGGGCCTGGGCAATATCCTGTGCCACCCGGCCACCTTCCGGATCGGGAGGATGCGGGAAAAAGGAGACCCCCAGACCCGCAATGTCCGCAAAATCGTCGAGGGTCTCCTGCCGGAGCGTAATCTCCTGTTCCACCGCATGCCGGGGGTCGATACCGCATGCACCGGCAACGGATTCGAGGAATGTGATGGTTCCGGAGATCCCCACAGGATATCCCGGGATATAAGGTGTCCCAAAACGCTCCCTGAGGTATTCTCCGACGGGAATAAGTGAAGGATCCCGGAGCACATTGAGCCGGGCAGCCCCCAGTGACGTGATCTGCCTGGTGGTAACGTCATGGACAAACCGGACATTCACGGAGAGGTCAAGCAGGGTGAGCAGCCGGGAGACCTCGGCGAAATTCTCATCGACCTCGTATTCGAGGTTTTTCTCCCCGATGATATTCACCCTTCCGTTTCCCGTGGCCGGCTCTGCAAGCCCGGCAAGAGCAACAAGCGCATTGTTGACACCGGTCTGGAACGATCCTCCGAGGAAGCCGGCGGTCGGGACAACGATAACCGGCACCCCGGCCTTTGAACCGCAGACCATCCCGACATCGTCGCCAATGGTATCCACGATACAGGTCGAGAGTACAAAAACGGCCCCGGGATCGCGTGCGATCACCTGATCGAGTGTCCGGTCGAGCGCCCCCTCGCCGCCGAAGATCACATCGGTCTCCGAAAGACCGGTCGAAACAAGGGGGGGCAGGGAGACATGGTCATTATCGAGGCTTGTAGCGTGCAGGAGGGAAAAATTGTGATGGGTACATCCCGCCGGACCGTGTACGACCGTGATCGCATCGCAGACATGGGTGGTCACCGACAGTGCGCCGGTGAGGGTGCAGCCGGCAGACCTACATAAATTCGATGGCGAGGGCCTCAAGGTCATCAATCCCGAGCGGGGTGGGGATGGTAAACCGGGTATTCTCCATCACCCGGGCGGCAAGATTCCGGTATACCGTTGCCTGCGCTGAAGCAGGATCGTATTCGATCACTGTTTTACGGTTCAGCTCGGCGAGCTGCACGGTACGGTCCCGGGGGATGAACTGGACAAGGTGGCTGTTGACCCGGTGGGCAAATTCGGCCACCAGGTCCTCCTCCTTCGGCTGGTTCTTTGCGTTGCAGATGACACCTGCAAGCCGGCACCTGCTCTTTGGGCGGGCACTCAGTCGCTGGATCGCCTTGCAGATGTTATTGGCCGCATACAGGGACATGAGTTCCCCCGAGGTCACGAGATAAACTTCCTGCGCGTACCCCTCCCTCATCGGCATGGCAAAGCCACCGCAGACCACGTCGCCCAGCACATCGTAGACGATCACGTCGCCCGTGAGTGTCCCGAACTTCTCCAAAAGCTGGAACGTTGCGATGATCCCCCGGCCGGCGCACCCGACGCCGGGCTCCGGCCCCCCGGCCTCGACGCAGCGGACCCCGTTAAAACCGGTATAAACTACATCGGCAGGTGATACCGATTCAGCACCCCGCTCGCGCACCTGATCCATCACCGTCGGGATTAGCCGGCCCTGCATCAGCATGCGGGTGCTGTCGCGCTTGGGATCGCATCCAATCTGGAGGACATTGTACCCTGCCAGTGAAAGGGCAGCGGAAAGGTTTGCCGATGTCGTGGACTTTCCGATACCGCCTTTTCCATACAGGGCGATCTGCTTCATCACCGTACTATGGGCCGGTAGTTTATATTAGATCTTCTGAAGTTAACAAAAGTAGATTTGCGTTTATGACGCCCCGAGGTCTGCGGCGATGGTGGAGAGATGGTGGAGCCGGCACATCACCTAGGAGGTTGTCACTGGTGATCTATGTGGTTTTTCTTGGCGAAAATCGATAAAAAGAGAGATGATACGGGTTATGCCTTGTTGGTCCAGAGACCGTGGACGCTGCAGAATTCCCGGGCTTTCACGTTCGTATCGTTGATCGGGAACTCCGCTTCGGGTTTCTCGCCGGGTTTGAGCCATCTGATATACGCATTGTCGCCGGAACGCACCTCGATCCACTGGATGTAGTGCTTCTCTTCCATCGGGTGGGGCACGGAACCGACTTTTACAAGAATTCCTTTTGCCGTCTTCTCGATCACCGGCACATGCTTCTCCTTGCCCTGGTCAGCGGTCTTTTCCTACTGGAGGACCATCGGCTTCCCGCAGCACACCATCGTACCGCCGGATGCCCCGACTACCATTACGGTGTTCCCGCAGACATCGCACTTGTAAACCTCGAAGAGTTTTGTCATATCGGCTGCTCCTTTTCTTACACGATGTTAATCTCTTTATGCTTCTTTAAGATTTCGTCGGCAAGCCGGTCAAGGGCCTGCATCGTCTCTTCACCGGGTTCTCCCAGTACCATGACCGGCGGGATCAGTTCGACTTTGATATGATCCAGCATCTTGGTGATCGTCTCGACGCTTTTGCCACCCCAGCCATAGGAACCGATGACGGAGGCAAACCGGGTCTTGGGCCGCAGGGCGTTCGCGAGGTATGTCGCGGAGACAACAGATGGGTGCGGGCCGAAGAGGACGGTCGGGGTAGCGATCACGACCGTGGCCGCATCGACAAGGGCGAGAGCGAGTTCGCCGATATCTGTCCGGGTGAGGTTAAAGGGTTTCACCACGATCCCCCGGGTGATGAGCGCCCCGGTGAGGTGATCCACCATCTTTGCGGTGCTGCCGTGCATCGAGACGTACGGGATGACTACCTCGTTTCTGACCGTATCCGATACCCAGTCCGCGTACGCGTCGAGGATAAACTGCGGATTCTTGTTGACCGGTCCATGGCTGGGTGCGATCATCGTTGGTGAGAGGGCCCTTACTTTCTCCACGTAGCCTTTGATGCTCCCACGGAACGGCATCATGATCTCCGCATAATACCTTTTTGCCGAACGGTATGCCCATGCTTCATCGGTGATGAACAATTCAGTTGTGGCAACGTGAAATCCGAACAGGTCACAGGGGAAGAGGATCTTATCCTCGACGAGGAACGTGATCTGGGTCTCGGGCCAGTGCGTCCACGGCGTGAGGAAGAACCGGAGCGTCCGGTCGCCGAGTGAAAGGGTCTCCCCGTCCGCTATCACCTTAAAGCGTTCCTGAGGGACATGCAGCAGGGCAACAAGGAGATCCCGGCACTTGGCATTCGTGACCACCTGCGCTTCCGGGTAGAACTCCAGGATCATCGGGAGCGAGCCGGCATGATCCTGCTCGGCATGGTTGATCACGACATAATCGATGCGTTCCACGCCCAGTTTTACCAGGTTCGAGATCAGATCATATTCCTTTGAGGGGTCGACCGTATCGATAAGAACGGTCTTCACGCTGCCCCTGATAAGGTACGCGTTGTAACTCGTCCCTTCCGGCAGCGGGATCAGCTCATCAAAGATCCGCCGGTCAAAATCAAAAGCCCCGACAGAATATACTTCAGAAACAAGTTCACGGGAGACCATAATAACCACCAGCATTTACCCGGCTGTGTTAAACTGTTTTTTAGGCACAACAGCCCGCTATATCCAGTCTTACTCGCCGGCCGTCATCCTTGAGACCGGCCTGCTTTCCTTAAAGCGGCTCGCTTTGTGGAGTTAGAAACAGGACAGCAGATTATGCATAGGTGCCCGTCCACTAAAACCACATTCTTGTCTTACAGGTAGAAAGTAGAGTACCGCAGGGAATAACCGTTTCGATAGTGCTCACGAAGGGTTATTGTGCTGTTTTCCTACGGGATAATGCCCCAGACGGGAAGACCGGAGTTCAAAAGGACCATCTGCAGATTGGCATAGCAGATAATCAGCATCAGGATAAGGCACGGGACAATAAAGAACGCAGAAGTCACCGCAGATCGCAGGCTCTGTGCAAGTGTGCAGACCATCACAGCGACGACCATCACCATGATGACGAACGCAAAGAAGAGTGCCTGCAGGTAAAAGAAGGAACAAAACCAGAGTAAAAATACGGTAAGCGTGAACAGGAAGAGCTGGAATGCTGCCTTCACTTCGCTACGGTTGAGTCCGGCGTTCCAGATGGAATACAGTGAGAGGCCCAGGAGACAGAAGATGAGAATGATTGCATAAAAGATAATAAGGTCAGAGGGAAGAAAATCGGGTTTTTTCAGTCTGGAGTACCACCCGGGTATCGAGGTTGTGAAGAGATAAAGAGCCACATACCCCGGAATAAGGCAGGCTACAAGGGACGCGATGAGTCTTCCGTAATGATGCTCTTTTTTCATTGTATGAGCGGTATATTGCTCCCGGAGGGGTATAAACATTATGAATCTTGTCAAGGGCAGGATGTCTTTCCTGTCAATGAGGCTTGAGGAGTGCCAGATAAACCGGGTGCAGGGATCGGCCCGGGACTGTGTACCAGCCTAAAAAAATTATGATGTGGCATTGTTGATGGTAAACGATGAGGTCAGTGATCCTGTCGTACCGTCAGAAGTTATAACCTGTACGTTATATGCCCCCGAAATTGCCGTATCAGGTATCGCAAGGGTGCAGCTGATCGATGTTGATCCGGCAACAGAGGGGTTTGTACAGGCAATCTGCCTCAACCCGTCAGAGGAAACCAGGTTCACCAGTTGTGCATCAGTAAATGTCTGCCCGTTAAGGGTCAGGGTATACGACTGGCCAGGGTATCCACTCGTTGGATTGATACTGCTGATAGTTGGTGATGCAAGACCGATGGTAATTGCACTGTTCAGGGACGCCGACCTGCCGTCAGGATTGATGATCTGGATATTTGCCGGGCCTGCGTTCAGGCTGCCTAGGTTAATGGAACAGGTGATCTGCGTAGAGGTTACCGACACGCCTGAGGCTGTGACCGGCTGGAGCCCCGGCTGGATCAGGCGGACCGTTGCCCCATTCTGGAAATTGCTTCCCGTGATCGTGAGGGAAACACTCGTACCGACCGCGCCGGTGGTGGGGGATACCGTGGAGACGATGGGCCCGCTGCCCGAGAGCGTGGTCTGGACCGTGGTGGGAACTGTCGGGGTCACGACAGGAATTGAGGAGACGGACACATGGGTGATACGCACCGGATAGACTTTCTCCATATCCATACGGGGTATTAGTGATGTGGTTGAATCCTGCAGGTGGCCCCAGGTACCATCTGAGTTCTGGAAGATTAGTGCGCGCGTGTACTGATCCGACGTCGCGTCATAGGATATGATCATCCATACTCCCGAAGTGGACGATGAGGTCATCCCTACAATGTCGCCGGCTGTATATTTTGGCACGGGCTGGGTTGTGATCTTCGTGGTTGTGGTTGAACTCTGGCTTGAACAGCCTGCAAGAAGCACGCACAGGATAATAATCAGACCCAGCAGGAGTCCATAATAGGATTTAGCGGTCATATCATAGCGTTCTGCACACAGACGGATAAAAATTTTGTATAACAAAACTTGGCCCGCCATATCAATCCTGAATTTGGTATCAGGTCCGGCAACCGGTATGAGCACCCGGGCATGTACACACCTGAATCCGCCAAAAGACTTTCCCGCAGGACTTGGCTATTTTTCCGGCAGCACGATGGTTGTATAGTGGCGGGAGAAGTACCAGTGTACGCTTACAAGGACAACCATGACCACAATCCCGCAGAGAATCACGGCCGGACTTATCGGGCCGAGATACGCCGGATCGATACGGGCGTTCAGGAGGACGACGAGACACGAGGTGACCACAATAATGGTCGCGTAGACATCACGGACGGCGAAGAAGAAGAATGCAGCGATGCAGCCGGCCACAAAAAACCCGGTGAAGAGCTCCCGGAAATCCGGGCCGGCAAACAGGATCGACAGGGAGAGGGCAAAGATGAGTGCAGTTATTACTATCCCGGTAATGACAGAGACTACCACACCCTCGCTACGGAAATAGGCCTGGATATGGGTTCCGACGAGCACCCAGCAGATTATCACTGTTGCGATAGCCGTAGGGAGCAGGAGCATGAAGAGCGTGGCGCACTCCAAACGATCAAGACCCTCTATACCCGGCATGCCCTTGATGATAACGAAGGCATACCCGGCAAGAGCAGTGAGGCTGACGGCAGCCACCGTACGGCGTGCTGACCGGAAACCGATCTGGAACATGTTGACGGCCCCCGAAAGGAATGCAGCCCGTATCCGCACGATGGGTACAATGATACCTACAAGGATTCCGGCAAGGACGGTGTAGAGCACAAGACCCGGAACACTTGCCTGCTGGAAGAGGTGGGTGGTTCCGGCAAGCAGGTAATTTTCCAGCAGCCAGATGAGGACAATAACAAGGGGGGTAAGGACCAGGGTCACCAGGGAAGAATACCGGGAGCCCTGCTGTGATCCTGTCGCGTCGTCTGTTCTGGTTTCGTCCATATGCCCATTCCTGTCGCGGCCCCCGGTCATGTGACATCATTACCCGTGACGCCGGGCCGGTACCGTGCCGGGATAATCGTCACTTCGCAGCCTCAAAAAGGTCACGTATCCGGCGCTCGCGGTCGTCGGGTGCGAGATCCCGGGTTGGATACCGGTCGTCGAAGGTGGGGAGGGCCCGCTCGTAAAATACCCCGAGCGCGATGGGTGCGTCGCGGTTATAGTCCCATTCCCGTGCTTTTGCACACGCCTTCTCAAAATCCGCGGTATCGTAACCGGCAAGGTCGTACACCCGGGACTGGTAGTAGTCGGTCATGTTAAAGAAACTCGCGCAGATCTGGAGGACATCGATGAAGGCAAAACCCTTGTGGGTGATTCCCTGGTCGATCAGCTGCGCCAGCTGTGGCATCTTTTTCGTGTAGCCCCGCGCGATGTACGTGGCTCCACCTGCAAGCATCAGTTCCAGGGGGTTGAACGGGTACTCGGTTGTTCCTGCCGGGGTGGATTTTCCCCTGAACCCCAGGGGGGAGGTGGGGGTGTACTGCCCGGTAGTAAGGCCATAGACCCGGTTGTTGTGGACGATCATCGTGATATCGATATTTCTCTTTGCGGCAAAGATAAGGTGGTCGAGGCCCTCGGCGTATGCATCCCCGTCTCCTGCGCAGCAGATGACCGTCAGCTTGGGATTGGAAAGCTTGATCCCCGTTGCCACCGGGATCGTCCGCCCGTGGAGCGTGTAGACCGAATTGATGGCGAGGTAATCGGCCATCTTCGCATGGCACCCGATCCCCGTGACCAGCACCATGTCGTCCAGGGACCGGCCCTCTTTTTCGAGGCCGGCGAGGATGTCCTTGAGCGTATGCTGGAGGGCGAAGTTGCCGCAACCGGGACACCAGGTGTTCTGCGCAGGAGTGATCAGGTTCCGGGTCATGGCGCGATCACCTCCTGCACCCGCCGGGCCAGTTCTTCAGGAGTGAAGGGACGCCCATCATATTTGAGGATCGTTGCCTCAGCCCCCACGCCGTGCTCCCGGGCGAGTGCAGCGAGCTGCCCGGTGGCATTTTCCTCGACAGCAATCAGGTGCTTCACCCCGCGGCATGCAGCAGAGAACTGCTGGTCCGGGAAGGGGGAGAGCACCACGGGCTGGATGACCCGCAGCCCCCGCTGCGCTGCCACTTCGTCGCAGGCATTGTGGACCGAGCCCCAGCAGAGGAGGGCGGTCGTGGCATCAGATGTGCCCTGGACGCTGACACACGGGTACTGGCCCAGTTCCTCCCTGAGCTGTGCCTCCTTTCTCCGGCGCTTCTCGGTCGTCCGGGTAACCAGTGCCGCGTCCTCGGTGGTAACCCCGTCCTCGTCATGTGCATAACTGTTTACCTTGACCACCGCGTCTTTCCTTCCCGGGAACGCAAGAGGGGAGATCCCTTCCGCGGTGTCACGGTACCGCCGGTAGGAACCTTCCCCGTCCCAGAGCACGGGAGTTGGGGCCGGCAGGGAACCGAGCCGGTCGTAATCGACGCTATAGGTTCCTTCAGAAAGGGTCTTGTCGGCGAGCACGAATGCCGGGATCTGGTATTTCCATGAAAGGTGGATCGCAGCGGCAGACCAGAGATATGCCTCGCCGGGATCGGCAGGTGCTACGACAAGCCGGGGAAATTCTCCCTGCCCGGCATGCAGCACGAACTGGAGATCCGCTTGGCCGGTGTACGTCGGGAGGCCGGTCGATGGACCGGTCCTCTGGGAGACCACGATCACGATCGGGATCTCGGCCATACCGGCAAACGACACCCCTTCGGTCATCAGGCAGAACCCGCCTCCCGATGTCCCGACCGCTGTTTTTGCCCCGGCGGTCGCGCTCCCGAGGCCCATCAGGATGACCGCGATCTCGTTCTCCGGGTGGATCACCGTAATTCCGAGACGCTCCGCATTCCCCGCAAGGAAGTGGAGCAGGGTTGAGGCCGGCGTCATCGGGTAGGCAATATACGCAGAAAGGCCGCCGGCGACAAGGCCGAGTCCGATCGCCTCGTTGCCGGAGAGCAGGCTGTGCGCCGGGCCGGGGATCGCCGGTACCGGTCGGGCGGTCTGTACCTGGTCATACGCCTTCTTCGCAACCCTGATGTTCTCGTCTGCTGCCTTTGGCATATGCCGGTGGAACACCTCCCCGACGATCTCCCAGGAAATGCCTGCAGATTTCGCAAAAGCCCCGATCATCGCAGAGTTCCCGGTGATGGGTGGCGCGGATTCCTCCTTTATGATGGCATTTACGGAAACGGTCTGGCCGCGTGGCAGTGATTTTACCTGGTCCGCGTTTGCCACTACGGTACACTCCGGGCAATGCGGGAGGTGCAGGGTGATGGTCTCCTGGTTGAGTGCCACAAGGTAATCGATACGGTCGTTGTATGCACCGATGGGCGTATCTGCCGCACGTATAAGCGCAAAATTGTGCCCCCCGCGGATGAGCGACGGGTAATCTGTATACATATAGACATAATAGCCGAGATGGTTGAAGAGCTGGGCAACCATTGCCCCGGCGTTGTTGATCCCGTCACCGGCCCTGCCGCCTACGAGCACGGATACTTCCTTCATAGAGATCCCCTTCACATCTCTGGTGTTTCCGGGAACGGTATATAGGTTGGGATAGGTGCGATCTTCGGAATTATTTGTCTAAAAAAAGCGTTAATTCTTCTGGATCATGCTCTCCAGCAGCGTTTTCATTTCGTTGATCCGGTAGGGTTTGGTGAGCCTGCCGGAAAAGCCATAATGTGCATAATCCTGCATGACCGGATCATTGGTATATCCGCTTGACACGATGGCCTTGACGCCGGGATCATAGCTGCGGAGTTTCTCCACGGTCTCCCGGCCGCCCATCCCTTCGGGAATGGTGAGGTCGATAATGACAAGATCAAACGGCCGGCCCGTCTCCTTTTCCTGTCTGTACAGCCCGATCGCTGCTTCACCCTCTTTTGCAAAGGCCGCTTCGTACCCGAGGAACCGGAGAACCTCCCGGGAAACATCAAGAATGATCTCCTCATCATCCATCAGGAGCACCTTTCCTTTACCTGCCATGCCTTTCTCCTCTCGTGTAATACTTCACCAAGGCGTACTATATAGTTTCCCCCGTCGCAGGTGCATGGACGGCCGGGATCCTGCCCCTCCTTCACTGGCCGGGAGGGCAGATCGGGCCGGAGTACCGGTACGCTTCATCGTTACTTTGCTTTTTTGAGTGCACGCAGCCGTGCGGCCTCTTCTGCGTCCTGTACCCGCAAGAGGAAGGTCCCGTGGCAGGGCTTGGTGTACGGAAAGATGACAAAATCCCCGTCAAGGCCGACCGCGATAGGGGGGACACCAATAGTATGGACATCAAATATCTTGAATCCCGGTTCGACATCGATCGATTCGGAAAAATGACTTTTGATATACTCACGGCATTCCTTGAAGGACGCGTCGCGGATCAGGATCTCGTAATTGAGCGCTTCTACGCAGCCCATGGTGCCACCTCGTCGATCACTTTTTTCAGCGGCAGGGGATTGTGCACGGCCTTTGCCGCAATCTTTGTACAGGGGAAGGTGATCTGGCCAACCAGATCTCCCTGGTGCTCGCCATAGATCAGGACAAACAGGCGTGCTTTGGAGATTGCAGCCATCGTTGCCGCGTAGCTGATCCCTGCATCGTTGTGGATGAACACGAAACACTGGTCAAAATCCCGTTTCTTCTCGACGATTTGGGCGACAGCCCGGTCAAGGTCCGTAACCTCCCCCAGGTAGTGCCGGTCGGGATCGGCAACGAAAAGCAGGGTGTTTGCCGCCTTGTTGCCGGCGACTATCGGGGTTATTCCCGAGGATTTGAGCCGGCTTATCAGGTACAGCGCGATACTTGTCTGCACGGGCACCTGCGGGCACCCCAGCACGAGGAGGGCGGTTTTCGAAGAGTGAGTATCTGGTTCCATGACCTGCACCGGTTATTTATACAGCTATTTTCGCCCGAGGCAATAATCCTGTGTATCCTTCCCCATCGAACCTCGTGAGGGGAACGGGTCAGGGGGTGCCACCGGTTTCCTTCCGTACCCAGTCGAGATACGGTGCATGCCCCGAGGTCACCGGGACCACGATAATCTCCGGGACCTCGTAGGAGTGCATTGACCGGAGGGCGGCAACCGCCGCATCCGCACGGGCTTTTGTGGTCTTTGCGATCAGCAGGTGCTCGGGTTCCCGGCAGACATTCCCTTTCCATCGGTATGTGGACCGGGCCGGGAGAATACTGACGCAGGCCACCAGCCTGCGGCCCACAAGTTCCTCTGCCAGTACCGCTGCATTATCCGGTGCTGCCGTGCAGAGGATCATCACGATGTCCGTTGCCATGCCTGCCATCTTCCCGGGATCCTGCTGGTCTCCCTCATGCCACCGGTTCGCTCGCTCCCGATATTAAAGATCCCTCATGTTCTGTCCTTCCGGCATCCCCTTTTGATCGTTAATTACTAGAGCCTGCGACTCGAACGTATACTACCTATGTACTCAACACGCATGAGCAATCTCCCGCCGTATCTTTTTGCACGGATTGACGAGATGAAAGCAGAGCAGCAAAAAAAAGGTGTTGATATCATTGACCTGGGTGTTGGCGACCCGGATCTCCCTACGCCACCGCATATCGTTGCCGCTCTCTGTGCCGCAGCGCAGGACCCAAATAACCACCATTATCCCTCGTACGCCGGCATGCCAGCCTACCGGGAAGCGGTTGCCGGCTGGTACCACCAGAGATTTGGGGTGAAACTCGATGCCTCAAAGGAGACCCTCGCCCTGATGGGGTCAAAGGACGGGATCACCCATATCGGGGAAGCGTTCGTAAACCCGGGGGATTACGTGCTCGCCCCGAGCCCCGGTTACCCCGGGTACTCGACCGGCACCCTGTTTGCCGAGGGTAAAGTCCACGAGATGCCGCTTTTGCGCCAGAACCATTTCCTCCCGGTCCTTGACGATATACCAAAGAAGATCGTGCGCTCTGCAAAGATCCTGTTCATCAACTACCCCAATAATCCCACGGCCGCCGTGGCACCGCTCTCGTTCTACCGTGAGGTGGTGGATTTTGCTGCCGATCATAATATCGTCGTGGTCTCGGACAACCCCTACTCGGAAGTTGCGTTTGACGGCTACCGCGCCCCGTCATTTTTAGAGGCACAAGGGGCCATGGAAGTCGGGGTCGAGATGCACTCGCTCTCCAAGACCTACAACATGACCGGCTGGCGTGTCGGGATGGCGGTGGGAAACGCTGAGATCCTCTCCGGTCTTGGCAGAGTCAAGACCAATGTCGACTCCGGGGTCTTCAACGCCGTCCAGTATGCCGCGATCGCTGCGCTCTCGGGCCCGCAGGACTGTGTCAGAGAGGCCTGCGCCACCTACCAGGAGCGCCGGGACGTGCTGGTTGGCGGGCTCCGCGAGCTGGGCTTTGACGTGCCTGTCCCGAAAGCTACCTTCTATGTCTGGATGCCGGTGAAAGACTGCATGTCCTTTGCGGCAAAACTCCTCAACGAGGCCGGCATCGTGGTGACGCCGGGCATCGGCTTTGGCTCTGCGGGAGAGGGCTACGTGCGGTTTGCGATTACCCGTCCGGTGGAGCGGATCAAAGAGGCTATCGGGCGCATGCGGAGGCTATCCTTGTGAAACTCCCCCCGCATCTCACGATACAAAACGGGCACCTCCATATCGGCGGCCATGACTGTGTTTCCCTTGCAGAAAAATACGGCACCCCGCTCTACGTCACGAGCGAGGACCGGATCTGCGACCATTTCAGGGCATACCAGCAGGCGCTCTCCTCACGGTACCCGAACGTCCAGGTACTCTTTGCGGCAAAGGCAAACGGCAACCTCGCGGTGATGAGGGCACTGGCACAGCTGGGTGCCGGGGCAGATGTCTTCTCAGGCGGTGAACTCGCGCTTGCCCTTGAGGCCGGCATGCGGGCAAAAAAACTGCTCTTC